>Ga0116227_10008280_pt1 | contig 19729 bp, 15 predicted proteins | sample S1TSphgellanicum_FD_89693 | JGI IMG/M metagenome (GOLD analysis project Ga0116227, IMG submission 89693) | Host-associated microbial communities from peat moss isolated from Minnesota, USA - S1T2_Fb - Sphagnum magellanicum MG | ecosystem: Host-associated > Plants > Peat moss > Unclassified... | reverse complement strand
TGAATATTATTATTATTATTATTTTGTCAGGTCTTATATTCTACTCCTAATCCCAGGCTGTGATTTATATATATATATATATATATATATATATATATATATATATATAATTTTTTTGTGACGAAAATTCACCATTTGCTTTATTAAAAAAAAGAGGCCCCAAGCAACATGGTCAAGGGAACTTTTTGGAAAATTTTCTCAAAAATATCCTCACATTTTGAGGAAGAAAGTTATGAAATTTGCCAAGATTTGGAGGATTTTGGTAAATTTCGAATTTTCTTCTTTTGAAATCATTAATTACATTTAGCTAATAGGCTCTAGTGGTGTTCGCCAACATGTAATATGATTCTTAGATTTTTAAAATTTTTTTATTTGTCTTGTAGCCAGATTTGGTTAAATCCTCTCGTGGCTGATCGTCACTTTTGGAGTAACATGAGAAAATTGGAAAAAAAATTTAAATAAAAATAAATAAAAATAAATAAATCACAGGTTTCCCAATTGCTTTAGGTGTATTTGGAAATTCACATTGTTAATAATAATATTTTGTGATGTAGATGAGTGACAATCAAGGTGTTTTTTTTTTTTTTGTTTTTTTTTCCAATTTTATGATATTGAAAAAAATTAACAAAATTAGTCAAATTTACACTAGAAAAACAAAAATTTCCCAACTTTTGTACTGAAAGAAAATCAGTGTTTAGCCAATTATTCATAACACAGTTTAGCCAAATTTGGCTGTAAATATGATATGAAATTAAAAAAAAGAATAAGCAGCCTTCACATTTTTTGATTATGTGCTAGAACCCAATAGAGAAATCTGGTGATTTTTCTTGAAAGAATTTGTCAAAATTTGGGAAGTAGAAAACCAAAAAAACACAAGCCAAAATCAACAAAAGTGGCATATGAATTAATGTTTAAAGTGGTTAGGTAAAGCCCATGGGTAAGGGTGTTATCAAAATAAACTAATGGCATAGCTAATATGGATGAAAGTGGATGAATTTCATTCATTGTGCATGAAAAAGTTATGATCTTCAACATCCAACATGGCAAACTGCAAATGTAAGGAACTTATGCAAAATTGGTCATATTTTACAAGGGACAAATGAAATTGTGAAAGAGAACCCGAATTGAGTTCCTTCAAATGTGAATAGGTCTTTATCTCGCCTCAAGTGTGAATAGGCTCTCGTCGTCTTCCTCGTCTCCCGCCATTTTCCACACTCGCTCTTCCGAACTTCCTCGCGAGCTCGGAGTGTGTGCTCGCGCGCGGGTGCGTGTGATTTGCTTCTCCTTCAATTTGGATTGTTGTATCAACTAATGGCATTGTTTTGTACCCATGTCGCTGTTGCGGGTTTTACTGGTGGACGTGATTGAGAATCGCTGCATTTGAATTCAGAAAATAGGCGAAGGTATGGAAGGTCGTGGATGTGGCAAGTGGTGGTGATTGTCACAAGTGCCATACATTTTGCAGCTTACGGATCGACGCGGAGATTGAAGAAGACGAAGAAGAAGCATACGAGGAGGAGGAGGAGGAGAAAGAAAGATGCCGCATTTTGGTGACAAGCTTGACTAAGTTTCTTTCTCACCATTTTGGGGGTTTCTGCCTCCTTGTAGAGGGAGAATGGACATCATGTAGCAAGACAAGGAGACGACAATGCATGTGTGATTCATCAGAGCTTTTTGAAGAAAAAAAGGTAACATTTAGAGTTTAAGGTCCAGAAGCAATTGCTCTCTCGCAAGTGTTTCTGAGTTCAGGTAGTTGTCTTTTCTGACTAGAAGTAAATGGGTGTGGACATTTTGGGGCATCTAAAATCCGGGCATCAGATGTGAATTGAAACTTTGAGCTGAATTGTATGCCTGCAATGTTAGGGTTTAAGGTTCAGGAGCAATCTCTCTCGCAAGTGTTTCTGAGTTCAGGTAGTTTTCTCTCTTGCTAGAAATAGATGGGTGTCGACATTTGGGGGCATCTAAAATCCAGGCATCAGTTGTGAATTGAAACTTTGAGCTGAATTGTACAATAGTTAGACTAACCCTTCCTGCATGCAACTTTGGGGTTTGAGGTTCAGAAGCAATCTCTCTCTCAAGCGTTTCTGAGTTCATGTTGTTGTCTCTCTGGCTAGAAATGGGTGTGGACATTTGGGGGCATTGAAAATGCAGGCGTCAGTTGTGAATTGAAACTTTGAGCTGAATTGTACAATAATTAGAGTAACACTTCCTGCCTGCAAATTTCATGAGATCATGCAACTCCATGTGACAGACTGGTGGGGCTGAAGCTTGGAGCTATGGAGGAACTGGATTTAGAGGAGTTGGAATGGATGGCAGGCCAGCAATTTGCCCAAGAGCAGCAAGATGAGGATCTGTACTTGGATGCTTATCTGCCCACTCCTGATGCCCTTGGTATGCCTCACTATTTCTGCAAATTGAGCTACTGCATGAAGATCTTGTGTGGTCTACTGTGTCTTTCTGTTGGGTGTGGATGTATTTTGCCACCATTATCCCATGAGTCCTGCAGCCATGTGTGTTTATGTTGAGTCTCCACATAGCAGTAGAGGACATGGCTGTCCTTGAGTAGGTGTATTGCACAAAGTTGACAGGTCATCAGAGGTTGAATCATCCATCAAACCATATGCATCACTCTCCTTCAGCTGGTCCTGAGCAATTATAAATGTACTGTCCCTTGTTTGCATTGTCACTTAATCAGCTTTTTTTTGTATGGTGGTTTGGTAGCTTCCTCATTTGATGAGGGTTCTCGCAAGAGGCTTTGGGCTGACGGGCCCCAGATTGACCAGGAGGCTTCTCTTGAAGCAGGTATTGACTGAGAACATACCACTGTACTCATGCTTTCTCTCTCTCTCTCAAGGTTCATGTGACATGCAACTTGTTCTATGGAGTTCAGTATGCAGAAGAATTCCTGTGTTGACCTAGCAGGAGATTCAGTGAACTGTTTTAGGAAACTAAAAGGCCTGCTTTTTTCTGTGTCTAAATTTGGCAGTTGCAAAAAGGATCCATGTTCTACCGAATGATGCCCCAAATGTCTCTCAAGAAGCACGTGTTCCCACATCCTCGCCAGCATTGAGGAAGGATGCAGAGAAAGCAAGGTCACCCCTTCCACCTGCTCTGCCACAGACTCTCCGTCAAGCATTACAGGGCAATAACAAGCCTTCTTCAACAAATTTGATTGAGGACTCATGGTTGCCTCCTCCACCATCAGCTTCTCCTGCCATACCACAAAATCCCAAGCAAACATCACAGGACAAGGGTACACCTGCTCCAACAATTCTGATAGAGAAACCTTGGTCCCCCCCACCACCACCACCCTCAAGGGAAGCTCTCCCTACATCTCCTCCCAGAGAGCAAGGGGGAGCACCTGCAATAGCAGTAGAACCTCCAGTTCCTTGCAAATTGCCATACCGGCGAGCTGCAGATATTGATGGGGAATTTATGTCCGTCACTGGACCTGCTGGGGAGAGAGTATATGCTGCCAAATCGGAGGTCAAGAAGGAGAGCTACAACTCTTCTGGCTTAGCCAAAGGTGATGTCTGACCATATCTGAAAGAATCCTGAGAAATGAGGAACATTGTCTAGAGCAAATTGAATTTTTGAGCATGGTATATAATGCCTGATGATCTGTCTTTGATAAGCACCAGGGTGACGCTTGTCATATGTTCCTGGCATTGCTTCATCCTCATTGCAAGTGTTCCTGATTGATTTCTCTACAGGTCTCCTCTCACAGCCAATTGAAACAATGATTCAACAAGTGGAACATGCGATGTTTGAGCAGGTACTTAATTCATTGCAGTTTCTTCAGTTATATCTGGGTGGGGAAGCTTGGTTTGGAGAATTAAACGACCCTCAATTCTCACTGTACATTCCTCTACAGCAATTCTGTTAGGACACAACTGCTGTTCTCTTTTGAAGTACTGGTCCAATTGCAGCATTCATATAAGCATTTTGTAAGTGAGCTTCTGTGATTCAGTCATGGAAATCAAGTTCGTTCTTTGCATAGGAATGCTAGGGTATCATGGTTGTTCTGTTCTGACAGTATTGTCTATGAGTAGGTCATTGCAGCCAGTGAGAAGAAAGAACAGGAAGGTGACCTACAAAAGGATGCAGAGGCACCAACATTATATGAGAGTCTATGGGTTGAAAAGTATGCTCCTCGGTCATTCACTGAACTTCTCAGTGATGAACAAACCAATAGAGAGGTAAGGCATCACTCAGCAGCTCCCTTCTACAAGCGGACTACATGAAACATACCAATATATATTGTTTTTGGGACACAGCTTGAATGAGGATACTATTGACTTTTTGATTACCTATGTCTCTTGAGTGCTAGCAAACATCAAGTTTGAGTCTTCATATTGCTTCTGGAAATGACAGTGGGTGTCTTAGCTACACCCACCTTCAGGAGCTGATGAAGCCAGTGGGTAGTCATGACCGCTTATCACTGTTATGAATGGTGAAGGTGATGGTCTGGTACTTTGTGAGTGACTCTCATAAGAACATGATGTGCTCATTGTCATGTTGTGATAGGGAATCCTCTGCAATCTATAGATATGTATTGGAGACAACTTTCACCACTCCATGCTTGATCTGTAACTGGATTGGATTTTCAATGGACCTTTTGAGCTCAAGTCAATATGGCCTCTTTTGGGTCCAGGTTCTGAGGTGGCTGAAGCAGTGGGACCTCTGTGTGTTTGGAGCAAAGCAGTCATCTACATCAGGGGAGGTGCAGGCATCTTTGCGCCGCCATGTGTCACAAACACAGGGAAGAGCACCAAGGGGAGGACCATTCTCATACAGCAGGCCATCAAATTGGAGCCAGTCTCCTGGGTCTTATGGAACCAATAGGCAGAGTTATAAGTCTTCTTCAGATACCTTTCTCAAGAGTGAAGCTGCCAAGGGATCTCCACTCAGTGAGCAATCTGTGAAAGACAAACCTGAAGAAAGGGTAGCTGCTTGATGTCATCATCTGTCCATTAGGACTACATGGTTTGTCTGGTAGATTGCACCACTGCATTGTGTCATGCTCTGTTATGCTCCAAGCTTTGTTCTGAATTTTTTTTCATTGATTTGCTTTAGTTTGAACCGGCAGATTGTCATCAGAAAGAACGCACCCTCTCTCATCCAGAAGCAGTTGTGAAGATTGTTATTTCTGCAATTCACATTAGTTTGCTTCTCTTTGGAGAACCTGATATTCGTAAACATGCAGGTATTGCTCTTGTGTGGGCCACCTGGTCTTGGAAAAACAACATTGGCACATGTAGCAGCAAAGCATTGTGGCTATCGTGTTGTTGAGGTTGGGTTCCCTACTTGAGATACTAGTCTGGCATTCCATGAAACTGGCCAAGATGCTCTCTACTGCTCAAAGGGTAACAATAGGTATTTTCTTTCTGAATTTTCTGACATCTGAGTATCAACGTGGAGCCAGATAAATGCAAGTGATGATCGAGTGGCTACAACGCTGCAAGCCAAAATTTTGGATGCAATTCAGATGAAGTCTGTGACAGGTGACAAACGGCCTAATTGTCTGGTGAGCACTTTACAGCAAGATCTTTCTCTAATGACTCCTGATTGAAAAGAACAGATTTGTTATCTGTGGACTGCCTATTTGCATTCAAGAAAATCTGAATGGTTTGTGTTGCATGACCTCCAGGTTATTGATGAGATTGATGGAATCATGGGAGGAACAGAAGGGAAAGGAGCTGTTGATGCTCTTGTAGAAATGGTAGGACTGAAAACGCTTCCCTGCAGATCAGTCAAATGCATTGGCTTATGTTAGTCCAGCTGCAAAGGAGTGCATGTATATACAACTTTCTCTGTCTATTCAACATTCAGATTCTGATTCACTGTTAAATGGTCATGTTTCACTGCTGGAACCTTTGATGTTCAGATCAATGCTGAAAAGAACTTGCCACAACAAAAGGAGAATGAAGCAGAGGATGGGTTCATCAGAAAGGGCTCAAAGAAAAAGGGACATACAGCTGTTCATCGGTTGTTGAGGCCTGTAAGTTCATGGATGAAGGTCTCCCCTTTGTTGAATTCAACAAAATGAGTATTTGAAGATAGGAACAACAAGCACTGTGAGGTTTGAAGACCAGTGATGTTGAGAAAGGCAGTTTCAATTTTGCCAAATTTTGGTCTCATTAGTGTGTTGCCGCTATTGACCAGGTAATTTGCATTTGCAATGACCTCTATGCTCCAGCGTTGCGGGCCCTTCGTCAAGTGGCCAGGTATGGTAGGTATAATTAGGAGTGTCTGAATGCACATTGGGCATCTTTTCAACATCTTGAGTACTCATTAAGTGACATTTGTATAATCTCAAACCCTAAAAGTCTCAGTTTTTGGGTATGTTGGTCTTAGTTTCACCCTCAATGTGTAAGTCCCAGTGTTTCAGTTTTTTGTTTGTTCAGAGGTTAGCCCTTATCTTCACACATATTTTTTGTTGAAGAATTAAGGACAAGTTTAGTCTATGGAATCTGTCCTCAGCTTCCAGGTATCAAATGCTGCAGTTTTATCTTCTTGGCTAGGCTTTCCTTTTCTCTTCTTGTTTGGTCAGTCAATTTTCAAGCAGTCAATCACTATCCCAATGGGTACTGATTCTGCAATATTGTTAGCTAACATCTACCACTTCTCCAATGAGCTTGATTTTTTGGATCACCTTCTTGAGTCTATTCATGTCCAGTTTTTATTTATAAGCCATCCTTTAAAAGAAGGTTTGTAGATGATCTGTTTGTTCCTGATATGCCTGATCTCTCCAATGTCAAGTATGTAGACAAAAAATTCTATTGGTGATAGCATATTCCCTAAATCATTTTTTGAGTTTAATTTTACGTTGAATGGCTTCTCTTTCAATTCTCAGATTTTGCAATTTCCCAAGATTCCAAATGCTTAAAGTGTTGACATTTTTGACAAGCATTGTCAGCATTTCAAGTTTTCCAATATTTGGAGTAAGCAATAGTCAGCATTATAGCTTCTTCAGGCTTTGAAGCTCCAAAGAGTCTTCAAAGCTCAATTGGTGAGCTTAATTGGTCTGCTGAAGAAAAAAAGCTCATCTTCAAAGTATTTTTATTTGAACCAGATGTTTTGTTCAATGAAGAAAGGTCCCTGTTTGGCATTTCTGCCTTTAAAATCTTCAAAATGATCATTCCAATGGCTCTCTAATCCTAAGTGGGGAGTTTTTCTAAGCCCAAATTTATCCTCTAAAGTTCCTGCTCTCAAAGTTCATTACGTTGTTTGTCTCTCCTCTTTTTTGGTTTTCTATCTCTTGCAATTCTATTTTTCTCTTTGTTTTCTTGTTCCTCTTTCTTCTTGGATTTTTTGGATGCAGTGCATACTTGGAATGGACAGCCATGTTATTTTTTGGAGGGATTTCTCATAACTTTTAATAGTGAGGAATGACTTTGACAGTTTCTAAATGGCTAGGTCTGTGGGTTGTCCATCCATTTGGATTGGGTGTAGGGTACATGTGTTCATGCAGCCAAGCACAAACCGAGTTGTCTCCAGGTTAGAATTTGAAACTTAAGAGCAAGCGCCTCTTGGTGTTCTGAGTTGAGACAATAAAATTTGGATCCTTAATTGGTGTGAGAACTTTGTTGTCTTCTTTTATCATATTTCTTTGGTTTCTACACTTTGTGAAACTCAAGGAATTCTTGGTTGTTGCTGCATCCTATCAGACTCAAGTACATCTGCAGTACAGAGGGGTACAAGACAAATGCACGCGCTCTGACTGCCCTAGCAGAGCATACAGGTACATTTTGGTACAAGTGTTCTGAAATTGGGGGATGTACATAAGAGCCAAGTGAGTGTACTGTTCATCTGATGTACAAATATTTTTTCTGGTTGCTTGAATTGTGTTTGTCTGTCCATCCCTTTACATGTGGGTATGGAACTTTTTGGCCATTGACGCAAGTCCACTGTTGTACAGAGTGTGATATACGGTCTTGCCTCAACACTCTCCAATTCCTCAACAGGAAGAAGCAATCCCTGAAGACAGTTTGTACTCTCCTCTTCTGTGTGCAACCATGTTCCATTTTTTGGAAGCACTTTGCTACCTCTCTGGCAGTTCATAACCTTACTGTCATAAATGTGTGAGTTCTTCTGGTGGGTGGTCTGGCAAAACCTCTCTTATGAGATCTTGTATTTGCAGGTGGATGTGGCCTCACAGGTGATTGGTCGGAAAGACATGACAAGCAGCATTTTTGACATTTGGGGAGAGGTCAGCATCATGGTCTCCAGTGCTTTCAAACTGCTTGCTGCTATGCCATGTGTAAGAATCTAGGATGTATTCCCTTTGTGCACTTGAAGTTGCTTAGAGAACGTCACTGGTACCTCTCATGCTGAAGGTATTTCAAAGGAAAAAGACGCGCAAAGGAGCTGTGATTCAGGGGATAGTTGATGTGCCAGACAGTGGAGGAGGGCAAGACTACAAGGATTTCGCTCGTCTGCATGAACTGTTTTCAAACCAGTATGTCAAATTCTCTTTCATCTCGTCTCTGTGAACTGGGTCACTCAGTGCATTACTGATATCTGCTTTGTGTTCAACTTGAGAGAAATGCTCTGTAGCATATTTTGATTATGTGAGGAGAAATTGAAATCAATCGTGCTGTTGGTTCTGCACTTGCCATTTTTGGTGCAGTGGAGATTATGAGCTGACCATGGATGGCATTCATGAGAACATACTGCAGATGCGCTACCATGATGCTTCACTTCAGAAGACAGTATGACTCTTTCTCTTGAATCATTGTCCCTTTTACCATTCCTTTCTGCCCGAGTACATGTTCATGATCACATAATAAGGTCTTGCAGTGGTAACTTAGATTCTTCGGGTCAAAATTGCAAGTACAAAGACTGTCAATTGTCTTGTTCATCCTCTACCAGGGGATAACTATCAATTGTTGTTCATGTTCTTCCTCTATTGGGTAATACTATAACATTGTTGTGCTGATGTATATATTGTGTATAGGTGGAAGCACTTGAGTGGATGGGAGACTCTGATATTTTTGGGCAATGCATTCAGTCCAAGCAACACTATTTCCTTCTAGGTATACTCTACTTATTGCTCATGGTTTTCCTTCTTGTTTATGGATTTCTATTTTATGCCTGAAATTGGACTTTGGATACTCACAGAAGTCTAGTCTTCCTAATGGGTACAAGAAAATGAAGAATTTGAGTGCAGATCCTCCTGTGTTCTGTGGGGGCAGCATATCAACCTTCAATGGAACTGTTGATTCGGAGACTTGTGGCACAAGAAGAGAGACCACAGATTGAATGGCCAAGGTCCTATCAAAGGTTTCGATTAGACAGGGCTGTCAAAAAGGAGATGATAAGTTCCTGGCTTGCAGCCATGGCAGCATCTGTGTCCCGTAGTGTATCCCCTGCCTGCCTTGCCCAAGACATTGTTACACCACTACTCTCCATCCTTAGTCCTCCGACCCTCCGACCTGTAAGCCACTAACCTTGTCATCCACATCAACCTTGCTCTCAAAATTAACATACAGGAATTGGCAGCTCCGGGATCCCCATGCTTTTCATTGTTGTCCAGTTACCTTAAAACTAAGAAGCACATATGGTCTTTGCAAATTAGGCCACAGCATTTTGTAAAGCACATATGCAGCAAGTATATTCCATATTTCTGTTAATAATGAAGCTTGAGTGTCATGTCTATTCACAGGGGAGAGAATGCTGTCTCCTTCCTATTCTTTGCCCCCATGCATCAAAACCTGAATCCAAAGTTCCTACTTCATTTGTGAACTAGGGAGGCTGGGAAATGACCATAGCAGCTTTATTGGTGCATTTTGTTCGTGGTGATAAAGCCCCAGTTGAAACAGTTGCAAATCCTGATTGTATCCTCCAAGAAGCCCTGTGAGAGATGAGGAGCTTTAGATTAAAGTGCTGATCCGGCAATTTTTTCATCATGTGCAGGTTGCATCTCATTTGTTGAATCCAAACGAAAAGGAAGAGATGGTGCAGCTAGTGGACACCATGCTTGCCTTTGGACTCTTGTATAAGCATTCAAAGCCGAGTCATTTCACAAGCAAAACAGTGTATGGAGGTGAGCTGCAAGGGGTGCTTGTCCTGGATCCTCCAATTGACTCCTTGGTCAAATTCAAGGTGGGTCTCCTGTTGCTGTGGACCTATGCATTATAGTACGACGTTCTCAGAAAATGGATCACCTTGGGCTATGCCCTTTTGCTGTAATCTATTCTTGTATTAAGAATGCTGTGATTGCAGCAATGAAGGACTGTATCTTATTTGGGGTTCTTTGTGTGGATCAGGACCATACTGTAGGACATCGAGAACTTTCTGCCACTCTGCGACAGATGCTGACTCATGAGGTCTTTCTTTTGCCCTCCTTGTCTTGTCTAGTTGCAGTTGCTGTATATAATATGTTGGTGTTGACTTCAGCTCACCTGTGTCTGGAGCATTTGACAAAGATCTGTTGTATGCTCATTTTTGGTGGGAGGAAGGTTGACATAGAGCGGATTCGACGAGAGGGAGCCTTGCGTGCACTCCATACAGACTCAGTAACCATCTCACAGCCAAAGGTCAGCTACTCAAAAATGACAAACATACACCTATTACTAACTAGAAGAAAAATGAATGGTGTCTTGTAGCTGTGATCTAATGACATTTTGTGTCTTAAATAGACAAGCTCTGAAAAGAGTGCAGAGGCACCAACAGCAGATGCCTTGGCAACTCAGGGAAGGGATGTCACTCTAAATGCTTCAGTTGGAGACGGCCCAAAGACAGAGGTTAGTGGGAATAAGCTTTCGGTTGGTGATCAAAGTGCCAGTTCTACACTGACACCAAACATAGAGGTGGGCAAGGTGGAGGTCAAGAAACATCAACCCTACCAGTCTACAAACTTCTTTGAAAGGTGCACACACAACTCCAAAGTTTTGTTTTGTATATGTGATCATGGGAGTGATCCAGATATGTTTAAGAAGGCATGTACCACTGCCAGTTGCTCACAGATCATTTTTTATTTGATCTTCCTTATGCTTTTTTCAGATTCAAGAAATCTGGGCAGAATGATGCAAAATTAAAGGGAGAACTTGCTACTCTGCAGCGAGACTCACGACCATTGCTATACAAGTTTCATGAGGTCTGTTTGCAGTGTAGATTGGAATCTTGTGCATATTAGTTAATTTTGGTTTCTTTGATACTAGCTAATTTGCCATCAATAAAACTGTGTCTTCCAAGTCTTGTGACACACTCTATGCCATACAAGAGAGAGATTAACTGGGGTGTTTTGGAATGGCAGGGTTTCACCAATGCTGTCAAGCGACCAATGCTTGTCCGAGATTTCCTTTGAAATTCTGCCCTCTTGTGAGCAATGCTGCTGTGAGATTTCCTTCTGAAGTCTGCCCTCTTGAAACTAATGCTTGTGCAGGAGTTTGTTTGAAAATCTACAATGTTGGAGTGAGCCCAAAATGGAACACTGGGCCTACAGCCACTGGCTATGGAAATATTCCTTGAGGCTTAATGTTTCTAGTCTACACCTTCTGTTTGAAGAAGCATTATTGGCTATCTCTTTCTACACCTCAGCTCTTAGGGTCCTGGTGTATGGCAATAATGGTCTGCTTCCCTTGCGTTTGATGCTATGACCAGATTTGAGGCAGGTAGCATTGTCTCTTTGATTTCCATCTAACTCATATATATTAGAACTTGACCAAGCTTCTGATAGAATCTCTGTTACAGAGATTCCTCTTCAGCACTGTAAGGTAGTTGGGTAGTAGATTCCTTGACATTTTAAACAATTGTTAACTCATCTGTTAAGAGTCCATCAGCCAGTTATTAAGTTCCATTGTGATATTGTTTATAAGCCATAATTCATCTGCTAAAGCTGTTCTCAGAAGTGTAACAGTCGAGCCTTCTACTTGATTGTCATAAGTCTGATATACTTGCAAATTCCTGTAGTGATTGCAAAAGCAGTGACTACCAATCAGCTATGGTGCAGACATGTTGAGAAATGCAGAACCGACTTCCATTGTTCTACATGTGCACAAGAGCTCCATCATTTCCTCAACTTTCAGTACAGAGAAACACAAGGCAGGAATGTACCAACAATCTGAACACAACTATGTTGTGCAACACAATCTGTGATGTGGAAACTTGAAACATGATGTACTGTCTCCTAAAGTGGGAACGTTTCTTTTGAGCATGAGCAAAAGCTTCATGTTTGTGCAACAAGCAAGGAAGTGCATAATGATGGTATCGCATGTGAATTCTCAAAAGCATCTTGAGGCTGCAGCAGAGATTCATAAGCACCATGCCACCAATAAGCATCTCTTAACAGCACCTTTGGACTTCATACCTGGAGAAATTCTAAACTGCTAGACAAACTCAGAAGGAGGCATCACAACACAGGTAAAACCCACCACTTTTGTGTAGATTTACATGCTCAACAAGAAACCCACAATCATGTGTCTGACCAGTAACTGCAAATTTTTCTAAACATTTGACATTTCATTGTAACAATCAGCTCAGAAAAATGATGAAATAAGATTAACAACAGTGATGTCAGCATTGGTCATGGAAAAATTTACTGGTGTACAATGCTCAAAACTTGAAAGCCTGGATGGGCAGCAAATGGTGCCCATCCTTACCAAGGAGAAGAAAAACCAGGTAGCCTTCTGTATACGTGGATCACCAGCTCAGGGACTTCAGACATTCCTGCTCATTTAGCAATGTTCAGCCAACACTACCAGAGAGCACTGCACATGAGAGTATCACTTTGGGTTTCTAAGTACAATAATGACAGAGTCACCACGAAGGAACATCTTGCTGATGAATCGGTCCTTGTTCATAGGTTTGGCCTTTTTCTTTCCTTTCCCAGTTTTTGGCACCTGCAAACATGAGATGATTTTTCACCAAGAAGAACAACGCTGCAATGAACAAAATAAAAGCAAAGGCATTTGCAGAAGCAGACCTTCATCACCAGCAAATAGTGAGCTAAAAGTGGCAAATAACCATGACTTGCTCAGAGCACATAAATAGGGTGCAGTAGAGTTAGGAACACAAACCTCTGTCCACATTTCCTTCACATTCTCCAGGACCATATTGCAATGGCGATCAAAGGCCTTCACACGGCCCAGCAACTTCTTATTATTCCGGCAATTGATGAGCACCTGGTGCACGAAGCATATACCCTGTTAGTGGCAATGCTAATTGCATATTCTTCAAGCACCTGGAATGGATCACAAAGGAAAAATCCCTGTGGAAAAGCATCTACATCCAAGGCATGTCAGTCAAGCATTTCACAGTAGCATATCAGCAACCTAAGTCCTATTCACTGCATTTAAATACAGTCTCTGGATCCCTTTCCCAAAGACTCATCATGGCTCACAAAGAAAGCACATCATCTCTACACCTTCAGACATATGACAAGCAGAGATGCTCCAACATACCTGGGTGTTATTTTTGACAGACATTGTCAGTACCGAGAGGGGCCCAGTTGAAAACTCCTCCTCCTCTGTCTTCTCCTGTACAACAACCATGCCAAACAGAACAGAATTTTCAAATGATTATCTATGGAAATATGAGTTATCCATGTTCAAATGTCCATACAACATCTAGCACTGTGCTCAGTACTATCTTCATGCATTTCCTGGTAGACTCTGTTCAGCTCCACCTACTGAAGTCACATTCGTGCCAAGCTAAATCCTAATGATGACACGCAGCCTGTGTACAACAAATGAGAGGGAGAGAGAGAAAGAGAGATAGCTTACAGTATCCTCCTCCATTGGTCTGGCCCCACTGCCAACAGCAACAGACATCAACAGTGCAGATGTTAGAACTGCTGCTTCATGTCTTTATTTAGTCCAATCATCTGATGAAATCTTCTCAGTTCATGGGCCTTTCCAAATGCACTTCTAGTGAAGTTTTAATACTGAAACATTAGTTAAAACTGGTGCATGTCATTCCTGTCTGGTAAGACACTAAAAACTGCCCTAAATTTGCACCAGCATGTTGTTCACAATGTCGAAAGATCAGGAAGAAATTGTATGCCTTGACGCTACTGAGTACAGGTAAGTTTGCCCAGCATGGACTAACTATGCAACATCATAGGAAAATCCATGCTTGAGTGCATGACATGCAGCTCTTACAAAAAGTCATTGCAAATTTCCAAGGCAATAACAGACCCACAACCTGACTAATACAAAATGGCATGGCCAACGGGACACATGGGAAGTGAACTCAGCAAAAAAGCCTTCACTCTCACGCCAAGGCTCAGTTTGACAAAACATTTCCCTCTGAATCACTCAAGCAAAGTTTCCAAAACCCCAATACTATTCTGAGCAGTCCGAATGGCGGCAAAAGAAACTCTGCTGACTGGAAAAAAAAACCCTAAAAAAGAAGACAAAACACGAGTGCAAACAACAACAACACAGAGGAAGAACAAACACATTGACTATTGACAATAGTGACTGTCTTGTTCTTTTCAAAGAGGGAAAGTTTTATACTAGCGATGGCTTTGAAAAAAAAACCCTCTTACAAGGTGCGCACCAAGAGCCCAAACCACAACAGAAAAAGGAAAAAAAAAAAAGAAAGAACCAGAAAACTGGAACAGCATGGCATACCTCATGGTGATGATGCAGGCTTTCTTCTTGTTCTTGTGCTTCCTCTTGCTTGAAGAATCCTCCTGCAACGAAGCAAATGTAGCAGCAAAAATGCTTGATGCGCAACTCTACTGCAACTCGCAACGCAAGAAAAAAAAACACGCGCAGAGAAACTGTTGCTGTTGCTGCGCTTTGTTCTTTAGGGTTTTGGACGGGGGTTTTGGAATCCTAGAATTTGCAGCTGGAAATTAAATATCCGCCGGTGCAATGGTGTTGTGGCTGCTACCCGCTTTCCTTCCTTTAGGGCTTTGGACGCGGGATTTTTGGAATCTTGGAATTATGAAGCTGGAAAATACGTATCCGCCGGTGCACGCACATGTTGCTGCTCCGGTTCTAAAATAAACTTGAACGGTTCCAGTCCCACAAAATGCATTAGAATGATTCCGGTTCCATATGATCAGGAACCCAATTCCAAGTCCGGTTCTTAAAAGAAAACCGGTTTTCAGTTCTTATTGTTTGCCTCTTGTTCTAACCAGTGTTGGACGGTTCTCACATTTTTCAAGAACCGCCCGTTCCAGTTCTTCTTGTCACTTTAGAGAACCATCCCAAGGTTTCAGATTTTCGATTACCTTTCTTTAAACGGTTCTCAAACGGACTGTTCTCAAGCATTTGATACCCGTTCTTTTGGTTTGGCGGTTCTTTCACCCCGGATATCTTAATTCACTTTTTAATAATTAAAAAAAAATTCTAGAAGCAACTTAAGAAGCTTTTTTTAAAAAATAGCCCATAAACTTCTCAAAGAAGCCATCTAACCTAAAATTTAGAATTTAAAGCTGAAAAAAAAAAATATTCTGTCACCCAAATTTATATCACATTGTAAAAGAGCTATGAAAATTTTTTGATAAATTTTTTTTAGTGTATTTAAAGGGCACCTTAAACATATTAAGAAGCACCCTAGCCTTTTTGACAATATTGCAAGATTTTTTTTTTAAAATTTAAAATTTTGAATTCACAACAAGCTTGAACATAGGAATTTTTTGTTCAAAGATTTTTTTAATTTTAAAATAAAATATTTAAATTTTAAAAATTAAATTAAATTAAATTTTTTTTAAAAAAATGTTCAAACTTGAAATAGAAATTCATGAAAAATCTTTTCAAATTGGACCACGGAGTCGAGCTCCAAAGTGTTTCCTTTTTGCCATAGTTGTCAATTTGTTCAGTTTAGCCACTAAAGGTGCACACTCGCCCCATGGTCTGAAAACAGGCTCAAATGCAGAATTTAAATTGAAGCTTCATAGCCAGCAGTTTTTTTTGGTTCAATTATTGTGATATATAAAAATGGGTAATTTCCTTTTTCCCAAAAAATTATCAAAATTAGTAAAGTTTACACACTAGGCTAGGGGGAAAAAAAAATCCAGAAATTTCCCAAATTTTTTGTCCTTCTTTTTGCAAATTTGTGATGTAATCATCCATAAGTTGATATAGCCAAATATGGCTATCAAAAAAACTTGAAAGAGAAAAAAAGCATCCTCATCTAAGCATTCTAAATCACACCAATTTGTCCAAAAAAATTGTCACTTCCCATTGCAGTCTAATCAACAATCCACATTCGATCATGGCATTTGCACTGTTGCCAGAAAGGTCTCTGAAATGAACTTACACTCACAAGAACACAACTTCCGGGATTTGAGATAGCTAAGAATCAAACACTAGCAGTAGTGCAAATAACCCAACATTGAGTAAGGAACAACCCTCCCCTTGGAAAACCCATCCGTTGCTGCTGTACACAAGAATGAATAAGTTTAACTCAAAATTTCAGTTCATATCAAAGTCCAGATTGCAAAATATATCTCTCTGTGACAACTTATGAAACATCCGCCCTCCTTAAAAGGACAGAGGACAGAGCCATACCACCTCACAAGTGAAGAAATCAGTAAAAGTATATATATACCCGGGCAAATTTGGCAATGCCATAGTTACTAGAAAGTGGCAGCAAAATCTGCATCGTGTGCAAGTTCTAAGTAGAGAGAGAGCTACACACAAAAATGTACACCCGATCTAGTCCACAGTGTTAGCGTGGTGCAGCTGTGAAAGAACAAATCTGATGCAGAAGATTTAAGCTCCATCAGTAATACTTTGCTTCAAGTAAAAATTCAATCCTGCTCTACTGTAAAGATCTGCGTTGGAAATCGTTCTTTAAGTGGGAGACCTAATCTACTTCCCACAAGAAAGAAAACTGACGAATTGGGTAATGTAGACTTGTTTGTTGCTTCATGTAGCAGGGGTTGATAGGGTTTAGCAGGTTTAGGGTTAGCTCCCCCTCATAGTATGAAGCCAAAATCCTGTAGTTGGGAGTGTAAGCCTGGCAGGTCTTTAATCACTTGAATAAGAATCTGATATTCTTGCAGACCAGCTCCACAAGATCTGTCACCATAGAGTGATCCTGGGGGTTGTCGGTATACATATAATCAAAACTTAGGTACTCCCCCAAGTCCTGGAAACTCAATTGCCAAAGAGTCTTTGTAGTGTACCTGATCTCGCGCAAGTAGTTAGTAGTCAGGCTGTAAACCTCTACTGCAGAATATCAGCTCTGACAATATTCCTTGCTTTCAGCTAACAAATCATCATGCTGCTCTACTACAAAGGAAGTAGTCCGGAAATTATTTCTCCGTGGGGTAGGAGAACTGATTTTTAACTTCCTGCAAGAAAAGAAACCTGAAGAGTTTTGGGTAAAATTGACAACTTCTAATGGATACATGTCTTAGTTCCTGTAGTAGGGGTTGGTGACACCCTCCTCATAGAATGAAACTGGGGCAGTGCTGTAGTTAGCTGGGTAATTTTGGCTGGGTCTATAATCACTGAAATAAGAGTCTTTTGGCTGATATTCGTGCAGATCAGCACCCTGAGGTCTAGAGCTGTAATATGGGTAGCCTGTGTATCTATAATCACGTGGATCTCCTCTCATCTCTGTCCTTGGATCCAAAGGCCGCATATCTCTTGGTGCATATTCATATGGATGCATTTCTCTTGCATCAATTGGCCTCCTCATGCCTCTTGGATCAACAGGTCGTAGCTCTCTCATGTCACCACCCCTCATCTCTCTTGGATCAACAGGCCGTAGTAGGTCACTACCCCTCATCTCTCTGGGACCAACAGGCCGCATCGCTCTCATCTCACCACCCCTGGGGTCTCTTGGATCAACAAGCCACCTCTCTCTCACTTCAGCAGCCCTCATGTCCCTTGGATAAGCAGGCTGCATCTCTCTTGGATCAACGAGCCGCGTCTCTGCTCTCACATCACCACCCCTCATCTCTACTTGATCAGCAAACCGCACCTTTCTCATGTCACGACCCCTCCTCTCTCTCGGATCAACCATTCTTGGATCAATCATTCTTGGATCAACCATTCTTGGATCAACCATTCTTGGGTCAATCATTCTTGGATCAACCATTCTTGGATCAATCATTCTTGGACCAGCCAGTATTGGCTCAACCTTCCTGGGATCAACCATTCTCTGATCAGGCCTCACTGTCTCAACCATCCGACGCTGATTCATTCCAGGTCCAGCAGCATCCAAGTTCACCTCTCGGTTTCCACCTTTCCCCTGCACCTTCTCAATTCTCTCTCCTCCACCAGCAGAAACATTCTGGCCACCAACAACCTTCTGGACTGGTACATCAGCAGGCCAGTGCATTGCCTTCTTGTCAACATGCTTTTTCAATTTCTTCAATACAGCCGCAGGATCTGCTGCACCCAGGACTGTGACTCTTGACTCACGTGCATTGGTGATCAAAGACACAACCCCTGGCACACATGCACCAGCTGTGTGTGAGAGAAGATGCCACTATTCATACAAGTTCAAAAACAAATTTGGAACACAACCCTCCCCAAAACAACACTGATAGGCCTTGAAGGAAAAGAAAATCCATATCCCCAGCAGCAGGAGGATCTCCGTAATAATTTTCTCATCAATTTCTGCTGGATGGGGGGAAGCAAGAGCTGAATAAAAAAGGAATTTCAGAAATGCCATTTTCGTGCGAGATTCATGACTGTTAGGGTTTTTTCAGATGAAATGCTCACCAGGCACTTCACCGGCTTCTTCCCTTGCTTTTTCCTCACATTTGTTGCAGCACAAGTTGACTCGGAAATGGGTTTGCTGTGAAAGAGAAAACAAACAATTTGGACCACAGGTTATCATTTACTTCAACCAAAGAGCTGCACCACCAAGTGGCCAAAAACTTCTGCTGAAGAAGTGGTACACAAGCAAGCAAGCAAGCATTCTGGAGCCATGGTAGAAGAGCATTGCAATGACACAATTGAGGTCTAGGGTTTGATTGTGCAGAGCTCTTCTTACTGGCATCTCCGGAGCCTTGGGCTGGGTGGGCGCAGCTTCTCTCTGTTTCCTGTTTGCCATCCGTTGAGGATCCATGTGTTTCTTATTCTCAGCCTGCTGCATGAAGTATCACCCACCACATCAACATCATCATCCAAGAAGAGATCATCAGCAAAGAAATCCTTTCTCTTCATGGCTTTCAAAGGAACAAATGGCACTATAATAAACACAACAGCTACTTTTGTAGCACCGGCTGCTTGCTGCAAGATTATGAGGTTTTTCAGATCATGGAAAATTACATCTCCCGGGTGATAGCTTTCTGCCATCCACTTGGGATTCCGGTTCCTGTGATTCATCATCACCTGCACACAAAAATCGCACACGAATCAACATCGGGCTAACAATAGGCGCTCTCTGCAGCTAGCTAGCTAGCTAGCCAGCTCCACACAAAAACACAAAACTGGAGAAAATTACCCAACAGTTTTTGGTTTTTTAAAAAGGGCTTGAGTTCAAAGAGCAAGCAAGAAAGGGACCCAAAGAGAGAGAGAGACACACACACACACCTCATTCATAGCCGCCATCTCTCCGCCTTCACGACGAAACTCCAAACTCAAAAAACACTCACAAAAAAGAAAAAGAAAAAAAACTTCTTACACAGTCAAGTCTCTACTGCGAGAAGAAACTGGATCGCCAACTACTACAACAACAACAAAAACAAAAACACAACGAGTCCTTACTACAACAAGAAAGCTACAGATACCTTAAGCAGCACGCCTCATCATATCTACAATTGAAAAGAACAAGAACAAGAACAAGTAGAGAAGGAGGAGGAGAGTCT
>Ga0116227_10008279_pt1 | contig 19730 bp, 15 predicted proteins | sample S1TSphgellanicum_FD_89693 | JGI IMG/M metagenome (GOLD analysis project Ga0116227, IMG submission 89693) | Host-associated microbial communities from peat moss isolated from Minnesota, USA - S1T2_Fb - Sphagnum magellanicum MG | ecosystem: Host-associated > Plants > Peat moss > Unclassified... | reverse complement strand
TAGTTGTTCTTTTTGTAAAAATAGTGGGGGGTAAAGCAGGGGCAAAAAGAGAAAAGTTTCACGTTGGGGAGAGGGGGGGGGCCCATAAAAAAAAAAAAAAAAAAAAAAAAAAAAAAAAACTTTGCATGGCATGCAAAGACTACTTCTAAGAGCATCTCCAGTGGTGCTCAGTATGCAGCAACCCTGCGAGAACAATTTTTCACATCCAAGTTCAGTTATCTACTTTTTTGCAACCCCACCCACAAAACTGAAAACTGGGACAGCAGTAAATTGGTGGGGGACTACTAATAGTGAACGACCTGAACCAATCATTATGATAGACCAATCAGCAGCAGTCAGATCATATTTATTACACTCCTTTGTGCATGTGCAGGTCGTTGCTGCCCCTTTCACCAGCCATGGCAAACTTTGACATTTTGCTTTGACATTTTGCTGAGCCCAAAAAGGATTTTCCTGAGTCAAACTGGGGTGTTTACACACATTTACCCTACACTTAATTTGTAAGGATTATTGCCTATGATGTTTTGGTGTAAGGCATTATTAAAAAGAAGGGACTAATAGGCCCTCTCCCCTAGGTAAGGCCCTGTGCCCTAGGTACATTTGGAGAATTTGGGCAGCAAAATTGACCCTGGACTGGGTATCAAGCCTTATTTTGGGAATGCCCCACTCCTAGGGCCTTACCTGACTCCTTAAGATCCAATTTTTTTTTTTTAAGGAATTTTTTAATGTAGCTTAAGTGGCTATGGATCATCCATAGGAAGATGAAAAAAATGGGGAGCATCCCTAGGAGGATTTAGCCAAATCTGGCTACAAATCAGATCTGGAGTAAAATTTTAATCAATCTTCTATATTAATGGCTACACATTGAAAACCAAATATAGAAAATTGGCGATTTAAATTTTTTTTGTCAATGTTGGCAATGGAAACCCTCCAAAATCACCTCATCTTAAATTTATTTATTTATTTTCGCTTTTTGGCAAATTTTCACAACTAAAAAAACAAAGACTGTTAAGGTCTGCCCACAAATAGTTCTAGGGTTCATAGAAAGTCTGCTTTTAAGGGCCTAGATCTGTTATGAAGGCCCCCTTTACAATGGCAAATTAAGCGCGGAAAGTACCAGAAAACCCATTAATTTTAGAGTGGGTGGTACCTATAGTGTTTCAATTGCAGTGCTACCTATTTGTCTATTATATTACCCTAGAACCTTTTTAGGTACTTGGGTGCCAAATAATTATTTTATTTTTCAAATTTCACTTCAGCACTAGTAATAATAACAATAATAATAATAATAATAATAATAATAATAGTTTATGGAATTTCAATCCTAAACATAATAGGTGGAGAACTAGACTCTAAACCTTTAACTGAATGAGACTTTTTACAACATTTTTTTATTGCTCCTTTTTTGCAAGAATAGGGGGAAAGATAATGTTCCACCACATTATAGGACAAAGAGATCTTGTCGACTTTGCAATTGGGGAATCAGCTTCAAGCAAGAAGTTCTTAGGTTTTCATCTTTTTTTGTCTTTTGCTCTCCTTCGATCCTACACCAAGTGCATACATAGCATTGATATTCTTCTTTTAATTCTTCTCTCAATGTTGGCAATTCCAACTCAAGGTAAACCCCTCCTCTTTTCATCTTTACTTCAATTAGTGTCGGTAAGGTTGGAGTTTTTTTAGAGGAACCATCAAAGTCCGAGTTCACTTTTTTCTTCAAAATGGATGACCTATTGGGTCCAAGTTTAGGAAATCTTTGTAAAATCTAGATCTCATAAGTTTCAAAGAAAAGTTTGTTGATTCTTGGGGTTGACGGTTCTAAGCTTTATGATGCACATTGGTTCTAGGTTCAAAGCAAGGCCAAGTTTAAACACCTATGTGAGATGATTCCAAGGTCAGGTTGTAAGCCAATAAGGGGTTTTTGAAATTTTGAAGCTACAATCATTTTCAATTGTATTCTTGAAATGGTTTATTAAAATTTTGACATTAGAAAGGAAGGGTACATTTCCATGATTTCCCATTCACCCATTGTTTATTCTACCTATCCCCATTCAAATAGTTGAGGTTTTTAGGTGAAAAGTTGAAATACTAACCTCACTATTTTAGTAGAGTTCCCACTATTATGGTGACTCCCCCCAACACACATTCCTTAAATTTGGATACACCCATTAAACTCACAAATGTGAGTCGCCTTACTTTACCACTAAGCCAAAATCAACAAAAGGAATGTTTGATAAACTTTTCAAAAAATATTCTTGGTGGATGGTTTACTACCAAGGACGGATATTTGCATCTTAAATATTTTCCAAGTGTTTGTTGATAAAGCTAATTTATACTTTCAAATCCACCAAACGCTACACTTTTGTCAAAGCCTGAATTAATTAAAGAGTTGTGTGAATTGCTTATTGTGATAAAGGATGAAGGCTAGTCTTTAAATGCAAGTATTATTCAACCAATATTCCATGGGCTAATATTTGTTCATGAACTAGAATTGCTTGTAGGCAAATTCAAAGTCACCATGTAATGGATGTGAAAATGGGCTTATAGGGCTATGTATTAGAGAAGGCTTATGACATTCCTCTATCCTTGGTAGTAAATGTTGATCAAAATTGTAAAATGATTTTTCATCTTTCAAATATTCTAACATAGTTGGCAACTTTGATTATACGATTTGAAATTCTTATGTTGATACCATTACCTAACATTGTTCAAATTGGTCGTTGGTATACTTTGCATACTAATGGTTTCGGAGTGCACTTGGGAAAATGAAGGATCTAAAGACATGAAGGTCATTTGCATGGAGGATAAAAGACAAGTTAGAACTTATGTATCATCTACAACTAATGGGCCTTTATCACCAATGCAAATTATTTTCACATGCAAAATAATTCAATGTTTGTGTACAACACAACTTGCAATTGACGGTTTGTTTGAACTTTACATCCTAATTTACCATGATAAAGAATCATTAGTCCGACATAAAAACTTGTCAACAATTTGTGTGGGAGATCCTTGATTTTTATTTTGACAACAAATTTAACACCAACTAAAGTTTCTTGAAAACTTAGTTGGTGTTAAGAATGATATAGATCATAAATTGTCGGTCAATCCATAAATTAGGGGCATTTTTGGATTTGATGAAAAATAAATATCCTATGGGTGAATTCACAATAAAACAACCTCTTCACATTGTAACAAATGCTTAATGTTTCATATTCTATGTGGCAATTTAAATTGTTGTTGAAATTTTTTGATTAATCTATACAATAACATTCAAATTATACCATGGGAACATGTGAATAAATTTAAAATTAATCTAATAAATAAAAAACACCCAAAAAAGTCTTTTAAAACACTCATAATCATTTTTTATTACAAAAATGACATGTTAATGATTTTAAAAATATTTTTAAATGACATATTTTGGGCAACATTTGAATGTAAACCTTAAAATAATAGTATAAATTAAAAAAAAATATTTTTGATGATTTTTTAAAGAAGTTTTTTGGAAATATTCTAAGAATATTTTAAATTAAGCAACCAAGTGGGTGGGTGTTGGTCATTTTTTGTGAACACAACTTCATATTTGTGTTGTTTCATTATTATAAAAATAGGGTTTTATCACTAATTACTTTGTAACTAAATGACTATAAAATCAAGTTCATTTGTTTGAAGTGATTAATTATGTTCAATTTAGCTAATATCAAAATTAAATAAGTTTATTTTAATTTTTAAGAACTAGTTATTTATTCAAAATGGGCACTATGTGAAACATATGGCATATATATTATGGCACTATGTGAAATTATTCAACTTGATTAATGTGACTAAAAATTAATCATCTAAATATGATTGATTATGATTGTAATGTTACTTTTGAAGACATGGAAATATTAAAATATTAAAATATCAATTAATCAATTTTTGAACTAAATTATTAAAACAAATGAAAGTAAATTATGGATGTCATGTTCTCATTTATTGTTTGTAATGATTCACATAAAATTAAAATAAGGGATAGTTCAATTGAAATATAATAGAAAATGGAAAATGTGAAAAAATGGAATATCAAATTAAGATTTTTTATTTTAATTCATTACAAAAAATAACACACTAGACGAAATGTTGTCCATTCTCATCATATTTTTGTGGTTATTATGCGATTAATGTCCAAACCAACTTATTTTACAACTAGTAGTGTTTTAGTCTTATGTGTCCATGTAGTTGCAACTTGTTGTAGTTGCATGTGCAGCTACAACAAGGGTTGAACCAAATTCTAGTCATAAATGTGACTACAACTTATGAATAATATGATTTTCATTGAAAATGTAGATGAAAAGTGAACAATGTCATCCAATTTTGATTGCATCCATCGATGGATGATAATGTAGTTATTTTTGCAACTACAATGAAAGTTTTACAATTGTAATAGTATATTCTACCACATGTACAAAGAAACATAGATCACACATGGCAAATTATGTTATTTCAATTAAATTATTATCCTTTCAATGTACCCATCCATGGGTCTTCCATGGTATAATGTTTAATAATTAATAGGTTCCTAGAAAAAAAAATTATAATCTAGTTCGTAAACTAAGTCAGGTTAGCCTAATAGGTTACGTTAAACTAAGTAGGCTTATGTACATTGGTAGCTTAGCCTAACTTGCATATTTAGTTAATTGGCCTAAATATCTATAGGTAGTAGTAGATTAGTTTACTAGGTGTAGCTAATAGGCTATTAGGCTATGAAGGTTAAACCTAGTTAGGCTAAGTAAGCTAAGTAAGTAGTTGGTAGGTTAAGTCATTAATTAATTAATAGACTAAGTAGTAGGTAGGTTGATTAGTTTATTACATGTGAATATGTGATCATGTTTTCATATTATTTAATTAATTAATTAGATTAGGTATTTAATCAATTAATTATATAAGCTAAGTAGTATGTAATAAGTAGGATAAATATTAGTAGGTAGGTAAGTAAGCCAAGCAAAAGGTATTTTATTTCGTGGATATGTCATAATGTTTTTGTATTAATTGATTAATTAATTAGCTATGTTAAATAATTAATGTATTAAATGTAATATAGGTAATTAATTTATTAGGTAGGCTATGTAATTAATTTATTAAATAGGTTAGGTATTAAATAATAAGTATGTAACCTAGGTAGTATGTGATAGGTAGGATAGGTTGTAGTAAGTAGGTTAAATTGTAAATATTTTATTATGTGGATATATGATTTTAAAATTATAATAATCATAATAATAATAAATTAAGTAGGTTAGGTAATAGATAGTAGGTATGTAGTCTAGGAAATATTAGTAAGTAGGATAGGTAGTAAATAATAAGTAATTAAGTTAAGTGGTAAGTATTTTATTGTGTGAATATATGGCAAGCTTTTGTATGGGACAAAAGATGTGATAATGTTATAGTGTTGTAGTGTTTCCTTTTCATTAGATTTTATTCCATGTCTTTTGTGTACAACTTCAAATTTGTAAAGTATATAAGTAGGTGAAAAAATGGACTAGATTCATGGTATGCATTATGAACATAGTGCATATGCCATTTTGGATGAGCCAATCAAAAGGCTTGTCCCCAACAAAATAAATAGTATCCTACCTACCTACTTAACTTACACTAGGCAACTTATTTTACACTAGCCTAGTCTAGAATAAGATGCTTAATATAGTTTAGCCTAGAATAGATTATAATTAATTAATTATAATAATAAATTAATTATAATACTAATATTTATTATTTTAATTATTATATTTAGTTACTTTAATTATGATATTTAATTTATGTAATTATAATATATATTTTTTGAGCAAATGAAAAAATTACAACGTGTTTAATGGCCGTTGGCTATTTAAATTACCATGTGGCTAAATTCTAACCACCCATCAATGGCACATTTGGTACCGACTATCTCAAATGTATTTGAGTTGAAAATGGAGTCATAAAATTGGGGTTCCACATCATACTAAGGATCATCCATAGCACTGGATGAAAATTATTGCCTAGATGTAAGGTTTGCGATTATATTTTCAACTTCATGGCCATGTCATGTCTTTTGCGACTAAGTGTCTTATGTCACATGTTCAAGACAACTTGACAACTTGACTGGATCTTATGTCACATGTTCAAGACAACTTGACAACTTGACTGGAGGTTCCTTGCATGATTCCTCCATACCCATAACATGACCAGTCAGTTCTATCCTACTCTCTTTAGGATCCAGTAGAAGGTTTTGGTAACCGCTTTGAATGATAGTTATCTATCTTCTTCTTCTTCTTCTTCTTCGTCTCTGATCATCAATACAAAGTATATAGTACATCGGCCAGGATCTTGCCATGCTTAAGGTGGTCTATGGAAGTACAGGAGGAGCTCTTGGCTTCTGCAGCGCCTCTAGTAGTGTGCAGTATTTGACGAGTTGTAGCTCTTTTAGAAATTGTATACCAGGTCATGTCGATGCAGCAGCTCACAGTATCCTCATGAGGATTAATGCCAGGGCCGAGACGTACCAGTTTCCAGCTGTATCATCATGCAGGAGGAGGTCCTTGATCCAGGTGAGCTGCTGGGTGGACTCGATGATGGGTGCAGGAGGAGGGCTCAAACGGACTCGCGGGACCTTCCACGACGGTGGTTATGTTGGGACTCGTTGCAGTGACCCAATATCTCGAAGCACTTGTCTCAGCAAGACTAGTTGCACTAGCTGCATCACTACTCATGCAGTGATGATCGATCCTTGCTTAGATCAAAACCTTGCTGCATCGTCCAAGCAGCAGCTGCAGGAGCGGCGATCACCAGCTGTTGTTGAGAGCCTAGAAGATACTAGCTTTAAGGCGCGCCAGCGGCGTGATATGGTGAGCTTGGATCACGACTCCTGTATGTACACGGCTTTCGTGGAACACACAGTGGAGGAGATGAGCCGGCGCATGCCTTTGACACCCTACCCCGTCAAGGTATACCATAGCAGATGGACAACATGACTAGCAGCAGGATCTGCTCTGGAGTGCTTTGGATATTGAACTCGGTCGACGCTCACGCGATTGTTATCTTGTCGATATGTTTTTTTCGGGAGTCCTGCAGTTGGGTTGCTCAAGACGCACCGTTGTGACCCTTGCTCGCTTGTGGCTTTGTGAAGGATGAGTTCAGGGAGCTTGTGGGCGAGAGGGGGAAGAAGCCAGTCACAACAAGAAGTACAGCATATGAGTCTGACAAGATTCGCCACTTTCGCGCAGCAGTGATCAATGCTGGAGATTTTGTTCAGGTAATTACAGTGCTCGTGAAGCTCCTGATACTCTTTCCATGGCCACCTTCTTGTCCAGAAATGCTTTTGCAAAACTCTGAGGGACAGGCTTCTTCAGAGGCGTCTAGATCAGAGTTTTGCAAAATTCTTGTCCAACCTGCAAATGTGGTTCCAAGCTCTGTGCAATCATGTGATCCAGAGCTTCTTCTTGAGTGATCTTTTGAATTTCTTCTCTTGTGTAGTCTCTGGAATTTTGAATCTGTAAAGTAGTACCCACCAGAGGGTGAGCCTGCAAGATCTGATGATCATTCTTGTCAACTGAATGTGTTCAACTCAGGTGTTGAATCTGGTGATCTTTCCAAGAACAGCTTTCGATTTACCCATATTCTGTGCAGATCTCGTCACCTTCAATCACATGCACATAATTGTCATGTGAGTTATATGTCTCGGGCTCCATTTTTTTGGCTCCATTTCTAGGCTGTACACATTTATAATTTGCTGCAAGCCCAATGTACACATCCTGTCAACCATTCCTGAATTTAGATGCTGAAAGGGTCAGACTCTAGACTCTATAGCAAGCTTCAATGTCTACAATCACAATTTAGGGTTTAGGGTTTACGAGTAACCGCTCTTAAGCTATGTTTTTAGGGTTGGGTAATCTACAGAAGACTAAGTACCCAACATCTGCACTCTCTAAAGTAAGTACCACCATTTTGAGCTTCAAAAACAGACATGCCATTTCTTAATTCACATGCTGCTGCTGCTGCCAGAGTATTTTTTGTGGCTTGAAAGAATTTGTATCCATCTGAAAAGTGCAACGATTTGTCCAGTACTTTTTTGCAGAGTGCGCAAACTTCAGCTGATGCACAGGCACTGTGTGCAGAGATTTCAACCCACTGCTTTACAATGCAGAAGAGAGTGAGAGCTACAAGTCCAAGTACATTGACCCTGTGATGCCTCTCGCCAACAAGTACATCTCGGTATATATAGTCATTTCTCACTTGCAAAGGTTTTTGCTCCTGTGTGATCTTCAGTTGTGATATCTGAAGAAAGTCTCCTGAAGTTTTACTAATAGAAAATCAGTCTAATCTGTTTGGAGAAAATTCACACATGAGCAGCTATTTGTAGCAACCATATCATGGTAGTGATATATCGCATTTCAGAATTTGGTGAACAAAACGAGTTACCATAAGTATATTGATCAATGGGTTCCCTCAACAAATACTAAAGAACAAAAGATGTGTGATGGCTTTCTGTCTCCAGTTGCTTCCATGGGGTGGAGAGTTAACAACAGAAGCTATGCAGTTTTTTTCTCCCCTACTACTGTGGTCAAGACCCAAAAGGGATGATGGGTCATGTGTGGAGGCCACTGTTTTTTCGGGTTTCAAAGACTACTTGCGGGTAATCGCAATGCACAACCTTGCACATAATCCCAGTGATCCCATATTCAGGACCCTCAGTAGTGTTTTGTAAAGACTTAAGTCTTATATTTTGGTGACGTCAATCGATGCAGCTCTGTTCTGAACTGCCTGACATATGTATGTCAGGCATGGTTGGACATTGTGGACACTGCCAAGCCAACTGAACACCCTGAAAAACTATTGTGCAATCAGGAGGCACAACATCATTATATGAGTTGGCGTTCTACCAAGGTATCATAATCTTCAACTGGAAATTGTGCAGAGGTGTGACATAGCCACAGAATTGTTTACAAGATCTGCCCCTGAACTGGTTTTTATTATATAGGTATTTTGAGATATATGGCTGCATAGAAACCCTAAACCCTGAACTCATTCTGGTCATTGGAATTGGTGAGGTACTTTTACACATGTGAATTCTTGTGGCAATCTTGTCTTGCAGGATCCAGGGAGGCACCTGCTAACACAGTTCTATGGACAAGGTCTATGTGAGGTAAAGTGTCCATCAAATGCTTTTACCAAATCTGTTTGATCATAATGTGTTATGGAGTGTGCTGGGTTCAGGCCATTTGTGCCCAGGGTGATGGCTGTGAGGTATTTGGGTGAGCCCAGTAGCTATTGTGCTGGTTTCACTGCTCATTCCAGATATGCAATGGGTTTAGGGCCCACTGAATGGGCAGTGAAGCCAACACAATGGCTACTGGGCTCACCCAAATTCCTCACAGCCATCTCACTGGGCACAAGTGGCCTGTACCCAGCATGCTCCATAACGGTTTTTGTGATTTACACAATGGGCATGTGGATTTTGAACAATGATTAACTCAGGTAGACTTAAGACGAGCTGTCCCCATTACATTACCTTGTAAGCAGAGGCAGAAATGGCCATATGAAAACCATTCTTGAACTGTAATTGAGCCCTGGAACGATTTCAAAAGAAGCATTTTTTGACCAATCTGGGAGCATACTGCAGTATATTAACTAAAGTGAATGCATGGAGGAGGTGGTTCCATTCTGTGAGTGTTGTTTTGTGCTTGTGGTGGTGCCATATATGTGTTCGACTTTTGAACTGGAGAATAGGAGATTCTTTTTTTGCCTAAATCATAAGTGGCTTTGTGATTTGTAGGCATACATGGAGCACTTCTTATTTGCAGGTTTGGACAATTTGGGCTCAAAGACATTTCTAGACTACTTCCCACAGTTTCAAGATGCTAATGGTTCTGTATGCAAGCTGCGCAGCAAGGTTGCAAAGTCATACCCAGTACGACCCTGGGATAAGGATGGAAACTTCATCATAAATTGTTAGCTGTACAGTGTAATGAAACTATCCTACCGCAGACATAGTTTGTTAGTTAGTAGCTCTGCCTCCTCAATAGCCTTTCTCTTTTTCCAATTTCATGATGGAGCCAAAGTGGCAATCAGCCATAGGAAGATCACAGAGTGAAAAGAAGTATTGAACTGTCTTCCTCTCTCAAGCCCAGTGTCCATTGGGATGTTGTTGTAGATTGGCAACTTCAACATAACATGCAGTTGTCGAATAATTAATTGATTTTGAAACTTTCATCCCGACAAATAAAATAATGTATTCGTGTGATTCAAATGTACATATATAGATAGTTGTCTCGATATTTCACATGTTTTGTGATAATCATTTAAAAAAATAAATACACATTTTAAGATTGTGTAGATTATGGCAATTGTTTTTGTTTCGTTTTAAAAAGTGATCAAAATTTCAAATTATATTGATATATGTTAACTACTTTTTAAAGGTTTAGTCTATTATATTATAATTTACAACTTTTTTTTTTCTATGTTATGTAAATTACACTCCATTTACAATGTGGTAAACGAGTTTTGAAATTTTGAAATTTTAAAAATTTCACATCTTTTAAATTGTGACCACTTTTTAAGTTTGGATAATAAGTTATTATCATCCCAATTTTTTTTAGTATCCCAAAATTTCTTTATTAAAAGAGCCCTTAACCTAGACCTTTGTATATATTTTTCGACATGATTTTTGGTTCAAGTTCACAATTTAAAACTAAAAATAAAACCTAAAATTTGATCAAACGAATTTGAATTCCCCAACATTCATATGAACCATTTAGCATTGTTTTTCATGATTAACATGATTTTCACATGGCAATGCATAAATATATGTACAAAATATGTTGCATGTCATGAGGATTTGACATGGTTTCTACCTTGTTTGAACTTGTTTTCAACATTACCCTACAGATAATTTAAGCCTTAACATCTTGGATGAAATTTTCAATGGGGTCAACACAAAAGGAGGCCTTTTCATTCTTTGTAAAGAATCAATAATTTTTTTTTATTTATGTAAATGAACCAAGTAATAAAGTTATCTTTTACCTAAATGTAAATAGAGACTAACAAGATACATAAGTGAAAAGGATAACAAGCTAGTTTGATAAGTTGACATTTAGTTTGACATAGTATATAATAATCAAGCTAATCAAAATATACATATAAATTAATCTTAAATTTTGAATTCGGTTCTCATGTATTAAAATTAATGAATATTTGTCATTAATTTCAACAACTTATGGGCCACAAGCTTGAGTGTGAAAAAAAAGAATGAAAGCAACATGATCATCTTAACTTTTTAAATTCACAGGAACTAATTTCAATTACGGAAGTACCAAATGTAGATTATTCAAGAGGATACACAAGTCTATGAGATAGTGAATGGTACAAAGAAGGAGAGTGAAGTCAAATACGTGGTAGTTTGGAAGGAAAAGAACAATAAAACAAAATATTTCATATGCACAATGTAGGTAAGGTACATTTACATATGTTGATTCAATGCAAGATAGTTGTAGACATGTGGGAATGATTGAAATTGATACACTAACAATCATGTATGGAAAATATCCATATGTCTCAACATTCATTCCAAAAATACACCAAAGGGAATAGTGTAGAAAGACACAACTTAAAAATAGAGCATCTTGCATGGCAAATCACAAATTTCAATGAAAAGTTTGTAGAAATTGTTATCATTAATAAAATAGTGTGCAGCTTATCACCAAGTTATAGACGTGTGTTAATTGCATGGAGAGAGGTGGAGAGGGCTTCCATATGATTACCAGACAAAGAAGACTTTTATGTCCAAATTGCTTCATGAAAAGAAAATGAACATTGTTTATGGAATCACAAAAATAAATGTTGATATGACATTCTCTACCAAGAATGTTGGTCATGGTAATTCAAAAGATCGTAAGGAAGTCAATGATTACATTAAGGCTTTGAAATACAAGACCAAGTGCAACTCATGTGAAAATGTTGGACATTGAATGCATGAATGTTAAGGAAAGAAAAATAAAGTCAAGAAGAAAGCAAGGAAAAGTGAGGCAAATGTTGTTGTGACAAAAAGTGGTCAAGAGTCTAAGAATGTAACCTTTGTTAACAATCTCTAGGATCATTCACTTTGTCACAATATTTATTTATTGATGTTCCATGTACATAAAGAGTGAAGACTTTGGAAATGCAATTTTTATTACCACATCTTTGCGAGTAGTAGGGTGAATGAATTTTTTCATATCTTTGGAATTATCAACATTTGCACATGAATTGAATCATTCATTTTGAACATGTTAAATCCATTACTTACAAGTTGCATTTTGCACTCACCATAATTTTTTGAAATGGATATATAAAAATTAGGTAGGTCTCACATTTACATTTGAATGGGTTAATGATTAGATCAAATGTCCATGCATGCAAAATCTAAAATGCATGTAAACCTTTAAATTATAATTTTTTCATATATTAAATTCTCGTACATTTATGTAAATTAGAATGTATGTTTTTCCCTAATTTTTTTAGGCATCATGGGCATGTTTTATTATGAAGGTTCATGATGCCACACCAATTTTTTCCTAATTTTTTCCCTTTTTTTTTTTCCCTCAAGTGGTGTATGAAAAAATAATCAATTTGAAAAAAATGATTTTTTAAAAATTTTAAGTTTCTCAATTATTATTATAAAAATTATTTTTGAAAATTTTAATTATTTTTTAAAAAATCATTATTATTATTTAATTATTATGATTTATCATTTTTTAAAGGTCTTCTTTTGTTATGTAAGTTTATGTTGAAATATTTAGAGGTGAATTTTAAATTTTTATTTAAAAAAGAAAATAATTGAATGAATTATAAGTGGTGATCTATTACATCAATGAATTAAATTTTTATCTTTTTATTTTTTGAATTTGTGTTGTTCTTCAAGATGATCCACAACAAAATTTAACCATGTTTTGGATATAGATCATGTATATGGAGGTATAAATTTGTTAAAATATTTTTATATTTTGCTATAAATCCTACAACCCATTGTGAAATTATATCATTAAAAAAAAAAAAAAATTGGTTTTTAATTTAAAAATCTTTTGTTGATTTTGATGCCCCCTTTTTGTGTTTGCAAAACAATGGAAATTCACCACCAAAAAAAACATTTAGTTGCATCATTAATATTTATTTTAATGTTTTCACAAAAATTAAATAATTTTTATAATGATCTCAAAGATTAAACCTGAAAAAATCCAAAAACTTTTGATGTTGGAATTGTTTATGTGTCTAAGGTTGAAATTATCCAAATTATTTTGAAATTTTTATTCATTAGGAATAACTTTTTTTTTTCAAATTTTTCCATGTAAACAACAATTTTCCTTGAATTTGCACAATGTTTTCATTTGTTTTCAAACAAGAATTGCCAAGTTTGGAAATTTGAAACCAATAAAACAAGTTGGTTGGGGGGGTATAATCCAACTATTTATTACTTTTACTTCTACAAAGGAAATGAAGGTAAAAATATATTCTTACATCATTAAAAAATATATATTTTGTGGTTTTTTCAAATTTGTGTAATTAATCATTTGTATTAATGTATGATTCACGTTGCTAAACAAATATGATAATTAAATGACTATATTGACAACAATGCCTCCCTTTATAATTATTACTTTTGAAGCATGCATACACAATGCCAACATTTCTATCTATCACAATTTGGGTGAAAATTCAAAAAATTATGTAATGTTTTGTTGTTGCCCATTGAAAGGAACTACTAATTTAATGACAAGACCCATCAAATAAAAGAAATCCCATACAATAATAGTGATGTGATTGCAACTACCTATAGGAATCAATGGATATGAGTAATAGTTGTTCACAAGATTTAGGATTTTGAATCTTCAAGATTTAGTAGCAAAAACAAAACACCAAAGGCATGGTTTCTTGTGTTAGTGAAATGGTCAAATAATTTTTTATAGTTCTTTTGTTCTGAATAACTTATGCAAATGTGAGAAAGAATTTGAAGACTATGTATGCCAAAATTTAGGGTTGGTTTTCAAGTTTGGCAAGATAACTAATACAAGAACTCCAATTTTCAATCAAACATATGTTTTTGTGATGAAACGAGTCCTCCTCAAATATTGAAGGTGTAAAATACAAAAGGTCCATCATTCATGCCATGGTATTGTACTTAGTTTCAAACATTATTCCATTTTAGACTATCTCATTTACTTTATACATATCAGTTTGGATTAGTTTAACATAATAGTATAAATACAATTCAAATAGAATTGCACACACAAGAAACAAAATGAAATGGACTAGATATTTAAAATAAGTCGAATATCAAAACATTTGCCTCATGTTATTATCTACCTTTAAAGCTATAAGTCCAAAGTTGGGACTCTTTAAACTAGTTCCAAGTTATTAAGTACTTTATATAGATGTGGTTGTAGTTCACATATTTTTGTTAATGATGTTTAGAGTCCAGACCCAATTTGCCTTGTTGTCTAAGCATGGCCCAATAACCAATTCTACACAACTTTACACTATCCTAGTGTTTTAAAGTAAATTTTAGCTTTTTTTTTCAACTTCAATTTCTTTGTAGAGATTGAAATTGCATACTTTATGTGCTGAATGTTGCACCCCAAATAGCCCCCCTACCAAACAGTGGCACATTGCCACTACTATCTTTCCACATATAACTTTGTTGTCATTTTGAAAAGGAGGAAGTTTAAACAATCTACCTATGTTCAATCACAAGAAGTAGCAACAATTCTCACTCTCAACAATAGTTAATTCACCTCAAATTTAATTTAGGTAGTTTTGGGTCACACCCACTGACAACTAAACAATTGGGAGTTCAATTGACCATTGAATTTGGAGGAAAACACAAAGGTTCAAAAAACTGGGGAAGCTATGAAGAAACAATGAGTATCAAATAGTATGAAAATGTGAAGGTGTAAAATGCAAATACTAAGCATGGAATCACCATGACTTAGTTGTAAGCCTGAAACATGAACCAAAGGGTATTCAACAAAGTTGGAGGAACAACATGTTCAAATATAAATGTGAGGCATTAAATTGTTATGTGTGTTTCAATATATACTAGCAAGTGCAATATGCAACATTTGAATATTGATTTCAATAAGTTCAAAGTGGATGATTCAACTTATGCAAAAGATGTGAAAAAATTCATTAAACCATTCAAATATAATGACAAAGCATTGAGTTGCATGTGTTTCAATGTATTATACTTACTTAGTTTGGCCTATTTACATATTTATTTACTTAAATTGATTTTGAAATTTTTTAATTTATACGTGGCACATTTTGAATGTGTCATGTGTCACAATATAAAACCATCTAAACATATAAATTGGGTGTTTGAGATTATTTCAGAATTATAATTTTCAAAATATGTAAAGTAAAAAAAAGATGGTACATGTGCCTAACACATCATTTGTTTTAATTGTACACCAAAATAGTTGCATCTTAGTTGCAAATGATAATACATATATAAGTCAAAAGATGGTGGGTAAAAACTAATGTTGTCCAGTTATCCAAATTTTGGACAAAACTCAAAATATGAATAAAAAAAAATTTCATTTCTAAAAAACAGATGGATATGTATATTTCAAATCCCACATATTTTTTTATATATAGACAGTTATGCATTCTTCTTTTTGTTTCCCCTTTTGGCAGTCATGAATAGATGATTATTGAATGCTAAAAAATCATGGATATGCATAGAGGATATGCATTGCCAATTTGTCATTTCTCATTCAAAATTTCGACTAGGGCTTAAACTTTTGAATCTAAATGCATATCCTCCAAACCTTAAAAAATCAAAGACCTAAAACTTCCTCCTAGATTTGTATAATTCTTTTGGTTATGTATAGCTCCCATACATAGATAAATAATTTTTTTTTTCAAATTTTTGCAATCGTTAAAAAAAAGGTTAGCAAATTCAACAAAAGGTTTTTTTTTAATACACAAAATTCACCATATCTTGAGGGGAAAAATCTAGAAATCCCCAAATTTAAACAATGTGTTTTTGTAGGTCATCAAAACTAGGCATGATTCCCAAAAACATTAATGCCCCTCCAAGGCAATTGTCATTTATTGATAATTAATGCTAGGGTTCTTAACCACTACACCTATTTCAAAAATTTGAAAAAAAAAAATTGTACATAATTGGACATATGTTTAAATAATCCCCAAATATAAATATGCATTTGATTAACTGAAGTGTCTTCTATCCATAGATATGAATAATTCAAAATTTGTGGTCAGTTTATATCTGACGGATATGTATAATTCTTCTTTTTGAAACGGATGTAATTTTAAGATATGCATTTATGCATAACTGGGAATTATGCATATACATAATCGGCTAACCTTGTATAATAAGACAACAGTAGTAAAAACACAATCAAAGGAGCCACGCAAGTGAATGGACACTCTTTAAAACTACATTTTTATATATTTGAAAGATCACAAAGCAAAACATGATAATTTGGATTGTTATAAAAGTTTTTCGAATATTTTCCATTAATTGCAAAATTTACATGTTCAAAGTTTGACACAAATGAGTTTAGATGAGTGAAAACGTGTGAAAATCCTTATCAACACATCAATTTTTCAGCAATTCTTATTACATATCCTTATGTGATGCCACTTTAATGGCATGTTAATCATGGAAAGTTTGTTTATTGAATAATATGAATATTGAAAAATCTAAAATGAGTCACAAAACCTTTCAATATCAAGGTTTGATTTGAACAAAAGATGTTTAACAACTTCATTCAATAACACTACTTTCACAAAAGACCCCTTCATTTTCATAATACAATTTTTTTGATCCTCAAATTTTTAAATAATAATTTAGGGTACTATTAAACAAATCTAAAAAAAAAATCAAATTTCACAATTTTCAATTTTTTGTTTATCAAAATTTGAAGATTGTTTAAAATTCATGAGTTTTTTACAATATGTGAATGTGATGCAATGTATATGTTGTTTAAAGAAAAGTTGTAGTTTATAATACAAAAATTAAATCTGAAAATGTTAACATGTTTTGGTATGATTTGAAATCTGATAATTTTTCAAGACAAAACACAAAATCTAACAAAATTTTTAGACTTTAAAAATTCATATTTATTCCAAAAAAATTATTTAAAATGACATATTAGGACCATTATAAATACAATAAATAATAAATTTCAAAATATTTCATTTGAAAATTCCTCTAAATAATTTTATGGCAAAAGGAGCCCGAAAAGGACAATAATTTTAAATGCAAAGTAAACACATTCACTTGTTGAATGTCATTTGGACTCAAATGATAAAACCAAAAAATTTCCTTAACGATTGCACATGTAGTAAGATATTTGGATTCACCTCTATGTTGAAATGGATGTACATTCATAACCTTTTTACTCCATGCAATTGGACCATTTTCACAAAAGAAAATATACCTAGTGCGGGAGTGCATAACTTTTTGCTCCATTGTTTGGCAACTCACCATAGTCTATGTGAACTCTTGTGAAACATACATACACATGAGTAGGGTTATGAGGATCAACTTGTTGCATATAAATCTCTTCATAAGAACTGTCTTTTTTATCATCCATTTGTGTATGAAAATTCCTAGGATAGAATCATATTTTAATCATAGGAGAAAAAGTCTTGTCATCATTAGTCCCTTTTTATTGGGAACACTGCTTTGCTACAAGCCTTGCTTTTGTATATGTCAACTTGACCATTGGGTTTGTATTTAATCTTGTAAACCCACTTATGCTTCACTACACTCCATCCCGGAGGTTAAGAAATTAGCTCACATATATGTCCCATTGATGATGAGAAAAACTTAAACTCTTCATCCATGGCCTTTTTCCATGCTTCCACCTATGCACTTTTGATAGCTTTGCAAAATATGTCTTTGGTTCAAAAGCATGAATCTGATCTTTAGAGATAAAATCATCTACAAGACAAGCATTGTTTGTAGTGTGATGTGTCAAGATTAGTCCAACTAAATCACCAAATTAACATAAGTGGAGGTTGTTAGTTCCCTGAAGTACAAATAGACTCTCTATAAGCTCAAAAAATTCAATAGAATGGTCATAAACCATATGAAGGCAAGATCATAAAATCAACCATTGCAAGAGATAATTTCACACAATGACATCCAAATTCTTTTAATGATGCTTAGGGACATGGCGAAAAACTTTAGTGCCAATTTCCTTAAAATAGGAAACATAAGGTTGGTTATTATCAACCAATTCATAAGGGGTTTTGCCAATTCACTTGTTCAATGTGCAATTCCACATATGAACAATAATATTCACAATCATAGGGCTCCAAAACATGAGCAAAAGTTTATTGGCATGCAAAACAATTTGAATAATCACAACAACAATTATGTTATTATCCTTTTATTTTGGAATGTATGAGGTAAAGGCTTCATGTTTCACACCTTTAGTCACAAAATAAGTTTCAAACATGACTTATGATAAATGGAATAGATATACATAAATCCATTGGAATCATCCTTGTATAATAGAAATTACTTGAAGCATTTCCAAAGGATTCAGCATCATAAGATCACAAAAAATTTCATGGAAGAACTCATCATTTTGGATCCAGCTTGACAATCATGTTTAGGATAAGACTCAATAAGTTGAATGAAGTTGTTTGCCATATATGCATATCCGTCACCAAAAAAATCTTAGAACTTTGTTTGCTTGGGATGTGGAATCCTTTGACAATAGTAATAATATTCAAGACAATCTGATAATTGATGTGATAGAATCACTTATGCCATAATTCAATATTGTCATCTACGTATGATGATTTTGCTAAAACATTTGTCTACACAATGCCATCTATGCATGTAAAGTTATCATCAGCATTTTGAAGCAAATTCCCCATGGAAATTACTAAGGTCACAAATGAATCAACAAAATGAAACAAACTATTGACAGTCATTGCCAAGTTCTTACATGAATCAACATCATGTATGCAAAATTTCCATGGTAGCAACCAAATTCACAGATGAAACTAACTTTGCAACCTTGATTTTCAACTTGTACAATTTGTCATTGTGAACCCCAGTTATGACAAGTTGTCTTTCTCCCTCTTGATCAATAAGCTCACAATCGTTTGGCTTGTAAGTGGTAAAAACCCTTTTGTTCTCGGCTTGACCAATTAAGAACAAAATTGTTTACAAATTAGGGATATATAACACATTTTTGAGAATTCCATGTCTTTAAACACCATGAAACAAATTATAACAAGGAATATCTCCACAATCACACACCTAAAAATGTTTATCACTACCAGTGGCCATTGGCCATGTGCCTTCTTGAATAGATGTGAAGTTTATGAAATGTTTATCAGAGATGTGTTTAGTAGCACCTCCATTTGTATACCAAACCTTGGTGTATGGTTCATCAACATATAGAGCTTGGGACAAAGGCATTGTCATGCAGCAAATAGCAACTAAGAAAATATGGAGAAACATCTATCAACACGAAGAGAAAAATCAAGATGAGAGCTTATCCACACACAAAAGACAAGCAGATCAGAATTTAAGATTGCTCTGGCATTGATAGGAGAACTAGCTATACAATAATGACAAAGACAACAACAGGGTTTTGTCTCTACAAGTCGTAAGCTGGTTTGCCACTGAATTTAATCTCAGCTGGGTTGGCATTCTTTCCAATGTTCCTGTAGTTGATTCCCACACCAGACCG
>Ga0116227_10008277_pt1 | contig 19731 bp, 10 predicted proteins | sample S1TSphgellanicum_FD_89693 | JGI IMG/M metagenome (GOLD analysis project Ga0116227, IMG submission 89693) | Host-associated microbial communities from peat moss isolated from Minnesota, USA - S1T2_Fb - Sphagnum magellanicum MG | ecosystem: Host-associated > Plants > Peat moss > Unclassified... | reverse complement strand
CTTTTTTTATTTTATTTTTTTTTTTTTTTTTTTTTTTAATCTCATATTCATTTACTTACATCTTGTCATTTGTTTACATACAATTATAATGAAGCTATCAAAGTTAATTTTGTTGATATGTTGTTTTACTATTTTTAAAAGCACATCATTCTTTGATTTTATGTTATGAAAATGATTCAAGCATGTATGTGTCATCATTTCCATTCCTTATTACCTTTTTGGAAAGAAAACCATTGTTCCATGGATGATACCTTCATGAATTCATTAATTTTACACCAATATAAATTATTTCACATTTATGAAATTATATTAAGTAGGGACCATGATGATTTAATAAAAATTAGGTTAATAATATGGTCCATTTTTTTGTGATGAAATACAATGATGTTAAATGAATATGACATTTTAAAATGAATATCAATTTTGTTACACAATTGATAACAAAATTAAGTCATAGGATGGAAAAAAAATAAAAAATTATCTAGGTGTGTAACATTTATAGGCATTCATGTTGTTTATTTTGTGAATATTGTGTTCAAGAATCAAATGAAGGCTATAAATTTGAAAGATTTCATGGTCATATTAAAAAGATGTTTGATGTTCTATCTAGTTGAGCTACAACACACAATTGGAAATTTTTTAAAATTTTATATGTCATTTATGTTGGATCAATATGAAGAAAATACATATATGAAAAAATGTTCTTAAAATGATAGAAAAAATAATGTTGCACCTTCTTTGACTTTATATTGTTAGGCAATAATATACTAACAAAATTGTAACTTATGTCATTACTATTATATTGCATTATTAAACATTTATGTTTTTTACGTGTGATCGAAGGAAGTTTCATGTCATAGCAATATAATCAAATCATTCAAAATCTTGAATGTAATCTCATAGTTTAGTCACATAGGTTATAACATGTTAATAATAAGGTTTGAAAAGATTTTTGTGATAAAAATTTTACGTTTACTTCATGGGGCAATTCACTAATCCACATCCAGAAACCTAGACAACCTTTTTTTGGTGTGATGTTTTTCATATAAATTTAAAATTCGCCCCATGTTAGCTCCAAGCTATTGTCAATTATTACAAAAACTTCATGAATGTTTTTATCATGATGTTTGGCTCAATGAATGGTGCACAATGCCAAAACATGTCTTTCATGATTATGACATTTTATAGTTATGTCCTAATTTAATCATATGTCCATTAATCATATACCTTTAGTCATCTTTGCAATTACATTATAATTACATTATGACTACATGACTACAAGGTAAATATCTAAGGTGGTTACCCTATTTAGCTTAAATATTTAACTTTAGTACTTAAGTTAAATACATAGTAGTTAAGTAATAGGTACCTACCCATAGGTACCTATTAAGTAAAGTACCTAATATGTACTTACCTAAGATATGTACTAGTTAGGTAGTAGGTACCTACCCCACTAGTAACATACCTAATTATTAGTAGGTACCTAATGTCGTGGGCACAAAAATAACCAAGATTACGAAATTTCCTAAACCAAAACGAAAACAAAAATAAGCTTAATTTTTCAAATCCAGATCATGACACAAGAATAATAACACGACATGTGCAAAATAAAAATCCAATAAAATTTTATTACAAAGAAGAAAAACAAAAGGATATAATAAGAAAACATACCAAAAATCAATGTTGAATATACTAAAAGTAATGAAAAATTCTACCTTTATTTATACACCTTGGGCATTTAGTTCAAGGAAGTTTTTCAAAAACTTTCCAATCTAGATGTGTCCCATATTCACCCATGGGCATCAATGTGCACCCGTGTGTGTACTATGAATGAACTAAAATGAAACTAAAATTCAGCTAAAAATGAATTAAGAGCTAATTGGAAGTGAATTAAAGGTTTATTAGAAATGAACTGAAAGTGAATTACAAATTAACTAGAAATGAACTAAAAGTGAATTGGAAATGAACTATAAATCAAATGAAAATAAACAAAAACTTAACTGAAAGCTAACTAAAAGTGAATTGAAATTAAACAAAAAGTTAGATACAAGTTTATTACAAATCATGGATGAACATTCAAATGAATGAACCCTACGGCATTGAAGTTTGTGACACCTAATGAATATATTGTACCTTGATACACATTTATTTACTTTAACCATTAGGTAGTAGGTTTATACTTTAGAAAACAATTGTTTATGATAATATGTTGACAACTTGTATCATGTAAAAAAATGTGGTGCAATGGTTAATGATTTTATTTCTCAATGTGCAAGTAAAAGGTTCAAGTTTTCACAATTACAACTTAGTCCTGTAAAGCTAACTAGGTTAGGTGAAATTGTGAGCTCAATCTAAGTACTTAGCCTAGCCTAGGTTGCTAGCTAGATAGGTTAATATATATTCCTAGGTAGGTTAGGGTCTATGTTTTTTGCATGTAAACTAGGTTTTTTTAATGTAATCGACCTTAGGCTTACCTAGCCTATGCTAATAGGTTAAGAAAATAAACTATCCATGTTTTCATGACTATAGTTGCAAAATTCATAGTCATAAAAGACACATCCTTCATGATTATAGGTGTGAAAAACATTTTAAAATACAACATGTTTTAATCGATTACATAATCATGTAATCATGGATTTTCTAAATGACTAGCAACCCAATCATGGATGGAATCATGAAAGAGATGTTTTGGTCTTATGATGTTTGGATATTGTGCATCTATAGCTTGTACCATAAGGTTGTAAAATGTGAACTTGTTTCCATTATAATGTAATGAAAAAAATGTCAAATGATATACAATCAATGATAAAAAGATATCCATTATTACCATGGTTGATGATTCATTATGAAAAGGTTGTTAATGTGTGGCACATGATTTTTGAAGCATTTCACAAATAAACATTTATGTTGCAACCAGAAAGTAATTGAAAATAATTTTGTTAGTTTGAAAAAATAAAATAAAATAATTGTATGCTTTAAATGGATTCAACAATGTACATTAAATAATTTATTTATTTATAATCTTAATTTTTTTAAGTTTTGAAAACTTCAACATAAAAAATATTATTAACAAGAAACACAAAAACCATAACAATATACAATGGTCCCAATGTGTTTAGACCATGTGTATGTTGGGCACATGGCCTTATTGTCATGTGTTCTTATGCTTACAACTATCATTGTCATCACACATACAAAACATAACATGAAAATAGTACCTTGAATGATACACCATGTCCAAACCAAAATGGTCATTCATTTGCAATGAAAACAAAAATACAAGTCCAACACCTCTACATAACAAAAAATGCAAAAACTAACATTGTGCACAAAACACAAGAAACTTACATACAATATAAAGTGTGTTAGAATTTCAAATCACCAAAATTGATTTGAAATCACACAAATTAAGATTATATCCCATCCATAGAATATTTGAAACCATGTTCACCTTGTTAGCATTTGAATTGATTCGAAATAAAAACCAAAACAACTAAATTAGCTTCATTTATTCTTAATTAACTAAAACATAACTGAACAATTCAACTAACACACGTGACACCATAGACTTGGGTTCAAATCCTAGATCTAACAAAATTTAATTATATTGAAATTTGATATTTTAAGTAATTATATTCCAAAAAATCAGATTAAAAAAAAAGAATTAATGCCAAATCAATTTTTGAAGTATGATAATGTAGAAATAAACTTCAACATGTTATTCTTACCATACATTGTGGTTTGTTGTTACATTATTTAAATATGATACTAACAATTAAAAAATTGATGCAAAAAATTTAACATTATAGATAATTTTTTTAAATACAAAAATTATGTGCATCCAAATGGTTAAAGTCATGTTAATTTTGAACAATTACATATTCTTGTTTAAAATGTCAATGACAATGATGTTGAACAAGAATTGGAAGGTGAATAAAATCAATACATTATGCTAAATAAATACCTTGGTAATAAACCATCTCGAACAATTTCAAATTGAGTCATTGTTTTACATTTGTAATTTGTCGAAATTAAAACCAAAGGTTTATGAAAATTGACCAAACAACATTACATTCAAGTCTTGTATGTACTCTTCAATCAAAATTTCAATTACCTTATTATCATCAATGCAAATTCAAAACAATTATTATTATAGTCACAACTATCAAGTACAAAAACCCTTGAACTAGATAAATCATCATCATCCATTTAGATTTTTCATGATTTATGTAAAACAAATTTCAAAAGGTGTAGGCATTTATGCTTTGTTTTGTGTAAAACATGGCACAAAATAATAAAGTTTGAAAGTACAATCACCATGTTTTTTATTGTTTTTTTGTTTCAAATTGATCATACGTAATCTAGTTGTTGATCATGGTGTGATATTATTAAATTTTTAATTGTGTGGCATTTACAAAATTCATGGCTTTCACTATCATTTTATTATTTTTCAATAATCACTACTATAATTCATGGTTTTTTAAGAGGTTCAATTGACTAACTTGTCATTTTAATTAATGGACATGTACATTTTGATTAAAGGTCAAGGGCTTGAATGACACATGTGTTTATTGATTGATAAACTTAATTATAGTGATTTATTTGATTAAAAACACATAGTCAAGTTGTACAATTTTAGTCAAAATGGTCAAAAAAATTTAGTCAAATTGAACATTTAGTCAAAATGGCCAATGATCTTTAGTAAAAATGACCAATAATCTTTAGTCAAGTTGAACATTTAATCAAGATGACCAATGATTTTCAATCAAATTTGACATGGTCTACTACCTTATGAATCTACCTCTTACCTACTCATCCACCTATTTATTTGGTTAGTTACTTACCTACCTATTACCCACCCACCCACCCATAAGTACCTTTTATTTACCTACTCACCTTCTTATACTTTTTCACCTACCTACTTACATACCTACCTATATTTTTCACTTTTGTACCACCTACCAACATATTATTCATTTCCCTATCCACCCATTTACCTATTTAATTTTAGCCATTAAGTGTAACCTTTAGGTTTAACCATTATGTGTAGCCATTAAATTTAACCATTAGGTGGAGCCTAAATTTAGTCACTAAATATAACCTAGGTTTATTCAATATGTTTAACCATTAGAGTTAACCACTAGGTTTAACTTAACTTTAACCTAAATTTAAACATTTTGTTTAGCCAAGGTTTAGTCATTATGTTTAGCCACTAGATTTTTCCACAAGGTTTAGCCTAGGTTTAGCCATTAGGTTTATCGACTAAGTTTAACCACTATGTTCACCCATGAAATTTTTCCATTAAATTTAATCAAGGTTTAACCATTATGTTTAATTATTCATTTAAGTCGTTGAGTTTAGCCACTAGGTTTAGTTATTAATTTAAATTGATCAATTTAACTAGGTTTAACCATTAGTTTAAGTTGATGAGTTTAGCCTTTAATTTAAATCTTTGAGTTTCGCCATTAAGTTTAACCAATAAATTTAATCAAGGTTTAACCATTAATTTAAGTTACTAAGTTTAATCACTAGGTTTAATCATTAGTTTAAATTGTTAAATGTAACCAGTAGGATTAGCCATTAATTCAAGTCGTTGAATGTAACCACTAGGTTTAACCATTAATTTAAGTCATTCATTTTAGCCATTAGGTTTAACCATTAATTTGAATCGTTGAGTTTAGCCACTAAGATTAACCATTAATTTAAGTCATTGAGTTTAACCATTAGGTTTAACCATTAATTTTTAATCGTTAAGTTTAGCCACTAAGATTAACCATTAATTTAAGTCATTGAATTTAACCACCATGATTAGCCAATAAATTGAATTCATTGAATTTAGTCATTAGGTTTAACCATTAGTTTAAGTTGTTGAGTTTCGTCACTAAGTTTAACCATTAGTTTGAGTCATTAAATTTAGCCATTAGATTTAGGTATTAATGTAAGTTATTGAATTTAGCCACTAGGTTTAACCATTAATTTAAGTCGTTGAATTTAACTATTAGGTTTAGCCATTAGTTTAAGTGGTCAAATTTAACCACTAAGTTTAACCATTAATTTAAGTTGTTGAATTTAGCCACTACTTGTCACCTAGGTTTAATCATTATGTTTAATGATGTGAAATAAACATGTCAAATAAAAAACTTGTTAAAAGTTGATGGTGTAGTCCATTAGTAAACACTTGGTTTGCCATTGTGAAAGTTAGGGGTTCAATTCTTTATACTTACAACCTATGTGCATACTTAGAAAGGTAAGGTAAGTAGGTTAGACTAAGGTAGTTTGGTGAGGTTAGGTAGGTTAGGCGGGTTAGGCTACGTTAGCACCTACCTACCTAAGTGTTTTTTTTCAACTTACCTAAACCTATTTACTATCTACCTACCTATTAATTTTCAAAATAATAATCCAAAAAATAATTTTAATTTAGGTATGAAATTAACCTACTCAAATGATGCATTATTTACCAATCGAATAGTCAATCATTTTATTAGTCGTGTTGTCAATCAAAATGACAAGGTCCAATTTCTACCTAGTCACGTAGGACATGGCCAAAAATGACTTATCCAAATTGACAAGGTGGTTTTTTTATGCTTGTCATTTTTGAATATTCTTTTACTATAAAACCTAGTCCAAAAAATCATGAATTGTAGTAGTGAGGTAAAGAAAACATGTTTGTACATTTATGTATGATCATTAAACATTCAATTATAATTTCATTTGAGGATAATTGTGTAGCACAAGCATTAGAAAAATCCAAAATGTTTCACAATGAAAAGAACATGTTGAATACTCTTTATGAATCATCAAAATTCTTAACACTAATGCCTTTTTAACTATGGTTGTCCCACTAATCATTTGCATAATAATCAATTTGTAGCTTTAATATATAATCATCTCCAAAGAGGTCCACACTCAATGAAGAAGCAAGTTGTGCCAAATCTTGTTCATGTTTTTCATAATTTTAGGACTTGTGCAACATGTTACCATGTTTTTTAACTTACAAGTCTTGAACATGTAATGGCACATCCATTATTTGATCTCCTTGCAAAACCTCTATTGTTTTATGGAACTTTTGATTGAATCGCCCGAGTAGATTAAACTCATTGAACTTTTCAAGTAAACCTTTATAACACTATTGTGATTGATTGTCTTATGGTAATTGAACAGTTTTTTGAAACTAGAATTCAATTCAGTCCATTTATCTTTTCACATCTTGCCATTTTGTGGGATCCTTTCACATGTCATCTTTTAAAGTTCATTAGTTTGAACCTTGTGCCTAATGCACATGTGTGTGTGTATTTGATGGTACATATTACAAAATTACAATTACAAACTACATTTCCAAAACTCTTTGTCTTCCTTTCCACAAGCCATTTTACCAAGGCCAATTCACTTTTTGCTACCATGAAAATGTACACTGCATCTTGGCTAAGCAATTTGCGCACTGTTGCTACCCCTTGTGCATTTAGTCGCAGAAGCACATCTTGTCCATTGAGCATGTAATCCCAAATCTGTTTGGAAAAAAATTTAAAAAATTAAAAACCTCTTGGTATATCTAAGAATAATAACCCATCTAACCTCCATTTGCACAAAAGCTGTAAAGGTGTATAAAACGACAACAATGGAAGTGCGTTCAAAGGGATTCCAAGAATGCCCACATAGAAAAGCAAAGGAAGGAAATAAGTAACTGGAGTGAGGGTTGTTCGCACGGGAAGTCCCAAACCCTAATGCCATCTCGCCTCGCTTTCCTCATCATCATCATCACCCGTTGCCACCACCCACTGGCCACAAAATCACGCGTTCTTATTGGCCAATATCCTAGGCCATGGGCTAGTACTGTTCAAACACACAACGGGTGGATCTTCCTCCTCCAATGGCCAACGTGGTTTTCAAAGTTGTAGCTAATAATAAAGCCACATGTATTATTACAAGTATATTTGTTGGTTTTTCTTTTTAACCTTGTCTGTATATAAACATACTATTAGTGTATTAAATAAATAAGTACCCCCAATTTATAACGGGGGTATTAGCCCAGGCCAAAAATGGTGACGAATAGTTTTGGAAATAGAAATTTAATGCAGCCAATGGGAAGGCTCAGCATGCACTTAAAGTGCCTTGATTTTTTTCTTTTAAATTTTGGGTGGGGGTGGCAGGGGGGTGGGGGAAGGATTTTATTTTTTCCTTTGTTCCCAACATGTTCCCATCAAGTTCCCAATTTGTTCCCCAATGGTGTTCCCAATAGCACTTTGCTTTAATCCCATATTGAGGCTGGTAAAATATGGATCAAAATTATCCCCAAGTAGATTTTGACTTAATTGATGACACGTTTGTATGACACCATCAAAACAGTAGCCAACAAATATACTTGTAATGACACACACACTCTTTTAGAGAAAAAAAGAAGTTTGGCAACACAATTTTGAAAAACAAAGAATTTTTCACCAAAAAATGGTCACCTCTTCTGCCAAAGGTGAGAAGGATTAAGGAACAATAATGCAGTTTCATCTAGTCCCAAATTTTGAGGAATGGTCACCAAATGTTACTGGGAATTTTGAGTTCATTATTTGAGAGTGGCCAGGGTGAACCATCTTCTACACTAATACTCTCACCTTCTTGACTAAAATGTCCTTATTACACACTATAGGCAAGCAAGGCCAAAGGCAAGCTAGGATCTGTAACCGACCGAAACTGGTATGTAACAATTGTTGCAAAATTGGCAAGGTTTGCTTATTAATTGGCACATGTGTTGAACATCTGATTCCGGATGAGAAGGTCAATCCATCAAAAGGGAGAATAAAACCCAAGAGCTGTTGTTGACGCTTCCTTCCAAAATGGGTACATGAGGAAAAAATAACAATTTCTAACATTATTGATTGAGATTATTTTGGAAAAAAAGCTTGTGTAGTTTGGAGAATAACAGTTACACACCAAACTCAAAGCTTAATCTTGTTCCTTTATATCAAAACAGACCATGATGGGACGGATGGATGATCGGACGAATGGATGGATGGATGACAGGACAGATGGATGAATGATGCTTCATGTCATGATGTCCTTTAATATATGTAACTAGTTTGAACCTCGTGCCTAATGCATAAGTGTGTGTGTATTTGATGGTACATATTACAAAATTACAATTATAATCTACATTTCCAAAACCTATTTATATACAACATTTCACATGTATCCATCAGGACCCTGGCTGTTGAAAATTTTGATATTTGCACTATTTGTGACCCATGAAATAACAACATATAGTTGACCATGGGAATAGACCGGAGACGGCAAATATACCCCAACGTTGTTCAATGTCTAACCTTGACTCTTGTTGATTGTGATTGCAAATGCCATTTGAATAAAAAATTGACGACACAAAATCCAAAATGCAAAGTTTAGTAATATTATTTAAATAATATCGTTGAGTACCTAACTCACAATTTATTTTTTCTTTTGTTTTGGGTAAATTGTTTTGAGAATGTTTTAGACAAATTTTTTTTGTCAATGCAATTTAAATCTTATTTTCAAATTGGGAATTTTTTTCCATTTTTTCAACCTCACAAAATTGAAAAAAAATCCCTAATCCCAACATTATTTAAATAACATTATTTTGCTTTTGTTTTGTTTTACGATCTTTACTTTCCACTTTCACCATCAATTTTTTAACATCATAATGGTCACATAAAAACAATATTCCATCATTCACCCTAAGTTTCTTAGGGTCAAAGTTCATTCAAAAATATATTGCAAAGGGGCACATAAAAAATTGTGATGTCTAACAAATAATCTCCAAAGGAGTTCCTAATTATGCTTTAGAATCTTTCATGATTGCCAATTACATCATATAATGGCTTATTAATCAAAACTGGATAATGACCACCCATAGCTTGGTCAAATCCTTTGTCCAATTCCCCTTTTTCTTCTCTTCTATAGCAATAATCTCCCAAGTTTCTAGTCTCCAAAGAAATTCCCAATTATAGCAGAATCTCTCCTGAGCGTCAATTACGACATATAATGGCTTATCGTTAGTGAAACCTGGTTGACAACCACCCGCAGCTTGGCTAGGTCCTTACTTTTTTTCTCTAGCAAATAATCTCCAAAGCTCTTTATTATGTAGCGGAATCTCTTCTAAATGCCAATTACGTCGTTTAATGGCTATTAGTCTGACTTGACTTCTGACCATTCGCAACTTGTGCGAATCCTTTTTCTAATTTTTTTTCTCTCTTCTCTTCTTCTTTTGTATTGTATTCTAGGTAAAAAGGTAGTATCAAGGTCAGGGTTGAGAAAAAAAAACAACCCAAAAAAAACTCATTGGTCAAAAACTAAAAAAAGTTGAGTGATTGAGGCTAGATGAAGAAATGCAACCCATCCCATGGACAAAATGGCCAACTGGTGTGCTGGTGGGTGCTGGTTCCACTTTTTTTTCTGCCTCGTCGAAGTAAACAGATCATGACGAGATGGATGGATGACCGAACGGATGGACAGATGGATGATGGGACAGATGGATGCACCTCGTGCCTAATGCACAGGTGTGTGTGTATTTAACAGTACATTTGCCCTCGGCGCCATGTCTGTATTTCACTCTTTCTCCGCCCCGTTGGAATAAACAAACCATGACGAGACGGATGGATGACTAAATAGATGGACGGATGGATGATGGGACAGATGGATGAAATGATGCTTCGCGACATCCTTTACTTTGCCCGCTGTGTCGCATATGTATTCCACTTTTTTTCCGCCTTGTTGAAATAAACAAACCATGACGGGATGGATGGATGATCAGACGGATGGACAGATGGATGATGGGATAGATGGATGAAATGATGTTTCACGACATCCTTTACTTTGCCCGTTATGCCGCGTCTGTATTCCACTATTTCTCTGCCCTGTCGAAGTAAACAGACCATGACAGGACGGATGGACAGATGGATGACGGGACAGATGGATGAAATGATGCTTCATGACATCCTTTACTATATGTAACCAGATGCACCAATAGAAGGGGTTCAAGTTTTGTTTAAGCACCAGAAACAATGGAGCCCTCCCTTTGGATTTGGCCTGCCTTGAGAGTTTAAGTGTTTGGTCACCAGTTGGTTTACCTAATAAATATGAATTTTAATAGTATGGATACCCACACTCTTAGGAAGGGAGTATTATTTTTAGCCTAGATTGAAAATGGTGACCAAGAGTTTTAGAAAAAATAAAATCATGAAAAAGCTTAGCATGGACTAGGGAGGGCACAACATTTTTATTCCAAGTTGAAGGAGGGGTTGAAGGAGGGGGTTTTTTTGCTCAGAAGGTGGTGCTCTTCTATCTAGGCAGGTTTACATGAGCCTTAGTTGGCCTATTAAGAAGATACTTTCTAAAATTGGAGTTAACTTACATTTGAACACACTAGCCCTTTTCTTTTGGTGGTTTTCTTTTCTGATTTTATCCCAAGTACTTTGCTTAAAGTTGAATTGTCACATATATATAAAAGTTAAAATGGTGTGTCACATGGAAGCCCCTATGCTTCTATTTTAAATAGTGGGGATGACATAGTTGCATCCATCTCAATGGATGATGGGATAGATGGATAAAATGATGCTTCACATCAGGAGGTCTTTTAATATATGTAATTATAAGGAAGAAATACCATAAACCATGAAGGTACCAAAAAACAAGACCTAATGTGGGCCTGAAAAATGGTGTGTATTTGCAAAACCTTCATTTTAAGAAGATTATTGGTTTTAGAATACTGAAATGGTATTGATGACCCCACCAAGTGATTTAACAAAAGTACCCTATACATTAAATGTGCATTAAAAAGTGGGAAAATAAATGCAACTAATGGCATAATAAGAAATAAATTTTATTGGAATTTGAAATTCTGAGAGTCAAATCCTTGAGAGACCATTTTTTACCAATGGCATAATTGATTCAAGAACGAATATTAAATATTTGAAATTTGAAGTTTCAAATTCTTATTGAAAATTGAAATTGTGATACCAACTCCTTGAGAAATCACTTTTGAAATAAGTGGGGTCTGTTTAAGAAACATTTATTTTACTATTTTTGTACATGTGATTATTTTTGTAAATTATTTTTGGGTTACATTAAGGATTCCAAATGAAGAATTAAGGTTCTTGAGCCATGGTTCATGGAGTGACCTATTGCCAATAATGGGCTACCTTACCAAAGTTGTAAGAAAATTGATAGTTAATTCCAAAAATAAAATAAAATAATGATTTCATTTGGATTGAGTTTTAATACAATTTGTCTTTTTAAAGAAAAATAAGTATGCATGGAGAAATTAAACCTTATTTAAATCGCATTGCTTATTTCAACAATCTATGATGCTTTTACCTTATGCATTTTTGGATCCATTAAGATATTTTTTAACCACATGTTTAGCTTGTTTGCATTTGATGAGTGCAATTCTTTCATTGTGTTCCCAATTTTCATGCCTTTGTCAACTTGGTGTTCTACCACATCCTAGTTCCAACTCCTTTTCTTCTACTTCCTCCCCCACCCCATATTCCTCTTGTTTTTTCTTTCTCTCTTCTTACTCTAGCAATGTCAATCATTCATAACTGAAACCTAAATTGGTGAACATTGGTGAAACAAAATGCCATCACTAATATAACATCTTAGTGTTTACCAAAATGGACCTTTAAAAAAAAAACCTTGGGAAAAAAAAATAAAAATTGCCCCACCAAAAAAATAATTCAATAAATTTTTTAAATTAATTTCTTGGAAAGTATGGATATTCCCCGCACCAAAAAAATTAATGAAAAGAAGGGGGAAATGGATTAAAAAATTTCTTTGAGAAAATGGAAAATTTGGCCCACCACAAAATTATGTAATAAGAAGGGGCAATCGAAAAAAAGGGAGTCAAATTTACCATGCATTCAAAATGTTAATTATGAAGGTGAAAACATGGGCCTTAACCTATCTACCTAGGTTCCTACTAGTCTTGAATGGTTATTAGAAACAGGAGTAGACAATAAACCGGAGTGTTGAACGGTTATTAGGAACAGGAGTAGACAATAAACCGGAGTGTTGAATGGTTATCAAGGCGGTTTTTAGGATTCATAATTGCGGTTTTCAAAAGAATCAAAGACCCAGTTTTGGTATGTAACCAATGTTCTCAAAAAATTGAAAAAATAAAATAATAATGGTTTTGATTTTTGCAAAAAACCCTGAATCAAGGGTTCTTTGATATTGAAATTACTTTTTTTTTATAAAAACCAGAACCAGCGGTTATTTGAAAATTCAAATAACCATACAACACTGGTCCCTACCTACCCACCTACCAGGGTGCCTACCCTACCTACCTACCTAAGTTTTTTCCAATTTTCTCATTTGTGCTTTTAGTTGGAATGGAAAAAAGAGAGGCCAAATATCCGCGAAACAGTGAACCTGTTTCCACAGTTCATACTCTTCGTGGTCCCAGGTTTCACGTGAATGGGTGGCCAAGGGTAAATGCAACCGCCAATGTGTGAATGGGGCACAATAGCACAAGAGAAACCTGTGAAAAGAGGCGCGAGATATCCGCGAAACCGTGAACCCGTTTCCACCGCGCCCGTACATTTCGTGTCCCACGCTTCACGTCAAAAGCCAATGGAAAAGCAACCACAGTTTGTCATAATTGCGGTGTGAACGGGGTACAGAAACCCTAATCCAACAGAGAGCTTGCAGCCGAGTCTCGCGAGTCTCTCTCGCTCTATCTCTTTTGCGCGCGCGTCAGAGATCGAGTGGGAGCGTGCAGGACGCGAGCAAGACAGGAGGAGTAAGAGCGGGAGTTTGTTGGCTTTGTACCTGCCTGGATTTGAAGATTTGTACTGAGGAATCTGCTGTAACTACACACCATAAGGGCTGTTAAGGTTTGTTTCAGAAGCTCAGAGACAGGAAAAAGGGAAAGTAAGGGAGAAACGCGATTCATTTCCGAGGAAGTGGGGGTTTTCTCTTCTCTCTCCAATCGCAGGCTTCACCAACTCTTTTGCGCAGATTTTTTTGCAGGTCTGTTTTACTTTTCCCCCTTTGCTTGCACATTCCTTCACGAATTCAGTATAATATCTTTTGAAAGCGTCTTTGTCGAGTACAATCCCATCTTATGCAACAGCTATGGCAAAATGAAACCCACCATGATTGGCAGCAGCAATCAATGCCAAAAGGGTTTCGTTTTTTTTTTTGTGCCGTTGAAGAAGGCCCTTTCCAAATGCCAAGAAATGTTGCTTCCGTCAGAAAAAAAACCCTTCTGAGAGTCCGATGCAAAATGTATAATAAGACTGAGCACTTCTGCAGTCTTCAGTGATTTTTTTTCCCTTCAAAATGATGATGCAAAATGACCTAGGTCTTTGTTTATCCCTCATAAACGAGGAGCTGCCTGCACAAGGGAAAGCTCTAAAAAGTTGGGAGATTTTGTCTTTGTGCGAACAAACAGCAAAAGAGAGAGAGAGTGGTCGGAAGGTGAGTGCCATTGAAGAAGGTGAAGGACTGGCCAAGGTGCACACGCACATGCGCACTCTCTCTCTCTCTCTCTCTCTCTCTCTCCTGACATCATCCACAACCAAGCTCCACACACAAATGACTGTTGCTCTTGCACACCGAGCACAAGAATTTGGTCATTGCTCCTGCAGAGTCAGGTATAGAGAAAAGACAAGTGTGAGCTTTTTCACCGTGTTCATCATTCTTCTAAGCATCGGATCTGTCAGCAGCAGCACTGGAACCATGAGTTTTTTAGATAACAACATCCATGGCAATACTCCCATCAGTGGGGGTGGCTTCAGTGAAAATCTGAAGTTTGGCTATGGATATTCAAGCTTGCGTGGGAAGAGGGCTTCGATGGAGGATTTCTATGATATCAAGCTCAAAATAGTTGAGGATCAGGTGGTTGGGCTATTTGGAGTTTTTGATGGACATGGTGGTTCACGGGCAGCAGAATATGTGAAGAAAAACCTGTTTGAAAACTTGTTGAAACATCATAAATTTGTTTCTGACACCAAGGTAGCCATAGCTGAGTCATACCAGCAGACAGACCAAGATTATCTAAGAACAGAGAGCAGTCAGAACAGGGATGCTGGGTCAACAGCTTCTACAGCTGTCTTGGTGGGGGACCGTTTGCTTGTTGCCAATGTTGGTGATTCGAGGGCTGTGATTTGCAGAGGTGGTGAAGCATTTGCTCTGTCATCTGATCACAAGCCAAACCGAGCTGATGAGCGGCAACGCATTGAGGATGCAGGAGGTGTGGTAATGTGGGCTGGAACTTGGCGAGTAGGAGGTGTCCTTGCAGTATCCCGTGCATTTGGTGACCGGCTGTTGAAGCAATATGTGGTTGCAGAGCCAGAGATTCAGGAGGATGTAATACAGAAGGGAGTTGATTTTCTGATTCTGGCCAGTGATGGACTGTGGGATGTGATGACAAACCAGGAAGCAGTGTCTATGGTAAAGTCCATTGAAGATGCTGAGAAGGCTGCCAACAAACTCACAGAAGAAGCCTATCACAGAGGAAGTGCTGACAACATCACTTGTGTGATTGTTCGTTTCAATCATGACCATTAAGTGTCCAACCATTGATCCCATGTATGTGCAGCTTGATGGAGCATTCTAAGAGATGGGAAGTTGAATGCAGTCCTTAAGCATGAGTTTTGGAAGCCTCTTCAACCAGGCACAAAATGTGTTCTCTTCTGGTTCCTTCCCTGATAAGATTCTCATTATCTACTTGACGATTCTCTGTGTTGGAGAAGATAGCAGAGGGCAACATTGTGAATTATGCCAGGTAACATTCAACTAACTGGTGGTAATGAGATGAATGTGAAATGATTCAAAATGACATTAGTATGTGGTTTCACAGGGATGTACATGTATCCTGCATTATGATTGCTTATCCTGCAATGCTTTTTTAAGCCTTGAAGTGATCTCTTCCCTCTTTTCTTTCTTTTTCTCATGTCAGATACAGAGCTTAAGAGGCAAGCTGGTCTAGCCAGAACTGATTCTAAGGTTTCCACTGATCTCATTTTCTCTCCTTTTTCTTTCTGTTTTTTCAATGTTAATACACAGTGAGCTTTAGGGCCAAGCTGGCTTAATCAGCACTGACTCTTGTTCAAGTTTTTTCAGGCGATCTCCTTTTCTCTTTTCTTCTTGTTTGGGATATATGGGATTGGAAATTTTTAGGATTCATGACTTTTATCCAGCTTTTGTGTGATACTTTCGGTAACCAAACAGCCAAACAGCTGTTTTTTTTTTTTGGGGGGGGGGTGTGAAATGGTGGCCCTGCAATTGATCCAGGCCTACAACTTTGTGTCCTACTGTGTAACAAGATTGGCCAGCTGTTTTCAAGAGTATTTGCTGTGGTGTGATCAAAGCCTCTCGCCTTTCCCCTATTGCATTGTGGAGAAGTCCCAATCCAAACTCTTTTGTGACATGTGTTCTGGTTTGGAGATCTTGCACGATATGTTATGAGGTTTTTACTGTCATTTCTTAACTGCCTACTTAGTTTACAACTTGCTCTTGTCATTTTGTACCTACCTACTTTAGTTTATGACCTACCCTATGGGCCTTAACAATAGGGAATGTGTCCCTAGGATGGCACATCCTGCCTCCATAGTGAGTCACTAGGAGGAAGCTGTGAGGCTGAACAATTAGAAGGCAGAATATAGTGTGTCCTCTAGTACATTTGTGTTCACTTTGATATGCACAATGCATCTGGTGGGCCGCGTGGCTTCTGCCATCTCTGAACTGTCCTTCCTTGATCAGTGTTTAGAAGACTGGAATTAGTTTGAACTAGTCAAATTTCTTCTGTCTCATGATACAAATTTTGTGGGTCCAAAGCAAAATTTGTACACACCAACAATGCATTGGTAGTAGTGGCAGAGTTTCCTGGCACAACAACACGAGATTTTGTGCTTCTGCTTGGTATGCTCCATCTTATTGGATTATGTGAACCAGCAGCACCCCAACAAACCGCGATCCATCAGGAAACCCAGTTTGACTCAAAAGTTGCTGGATGAACCACAGCTAAGTCACCAACCTTGGTTGAACCCTAAACCCTGACCTAGCTATATTATTGACCTCCATCTTGGCTATACCTACCAACCCCTTACTTACTTACATTCTATCTTTTCATTGCTAAATTTATATTTCTTGGTTAAACTTTTGCCTTTTGGCACAACTTTTAACTCTTCTTGGCTAAACTTTTATCTCTTAGCTAAACCTTTTTTTTTTGGCACAACTTATATTTCTTGGCTAAACCTTTCTTTTTTGTCACAATTTATATTTCTTGGCTAAACCTCGCTTTTTTGTCACAATTTATATTTCTTGGCTAAACTTTTTTTTTTGTCACAACTTATATTTCTTGGCTAAATCTTTCTTTTTTGGCACAACTTCTAACTCTTCTTGGCTAAACTTCCATCTCTTCATGGCCAAACATTTACATGTTGACAAAATCTTTATATCTTTCTAGTTAAACGTCTATTTTTTGGCAAAACCTTTACTTTTCAACAAAACGTATATATATATTTAATTAAACTTCTACCTTTTGAAAAAAATTCTAATTTTTTTTGGCTAAACCTATATCTTTTGACAAAACCTTTACTTTTCAACAAAACGTATATATATATTTAATTAAACTTCTACCTTTTGAAAAAAATTCTAATTTTTTTTGGCTAAACCTATATCTTTTGACAAAACCTTCGTTTCTTCATGGCTAAACCATTACATATTGGCAAAAATTCTATTTATTCTTAATTAAACTTTTACCTTTTGGCAAAATTTCAACCTTTTCTTAATTAAATTTTTACCTTTCAACAAAACCTTTATATTTTCTTACCTAAATTTCTACCACTTGAAAAAACTTTTAACTCTTCCTAACTAAACATTACCTTTTGGCAAAACCTTTATTTTTTTTGGGCTAAACTTTTACCACTTAGTAAAACCTTTATTTTTTCTTGGTTGAACCTCTACAAATTGGAAAACTTTTAATTCTTCCTAACTAAACCTATACCTTTTGGCAAAACTTCCATTTTTTCATGGTTAAACCTCTACTCGTTGGCAAAAGCTCCATCTTTTATTGGTTAAATTTTTAATTTTTTAAAAATTAACTTAAAGATTTTTTTTCAACAAAATCATTTAATAAAACTTTTGGCTACCCTATTGATCTAACCATCTTATTGACATAATTACATTATTGACCTAATTTGTTTTTATTTGTGTACACACCTACCTACTTAACCACCAACCTACCTACATATTTATTTATTTACCTACTTACTTAGCCACCAACCTACCCACATATTTATTTATTTACCTACCCACCCCCACTCACCTACCTACCTACCTATCATTTACACGATGTTAATGTCTACCAATGTATGATGTACAAAATATGAAGGTATTGTACTAAATGAACTCATAACCATTTTAATCATATTTGACCCCTTGATGTCAATAAATAATAACCTTGAATTCAAGTATTGCACATTTCATCAACTTTTTTGACCCACACATAAGTATTGCATATTTTGGTAATTATTGTTAAAAATTAAAGTAGTTGAAAATCCAATCACAAAATACAATACCCACATATGAAAACAATGTCATTTCAAATAGAGTACATCTCAATAATTATTATATTTTGGTGACCAAAATGTAAGCAATTTTTTTTCTTTTGGATTTTTTTCTTTTTTAAAATTATTTTTCTATGTCTTTTTTTTCTTCTAATTTTTTTTTAATTAAAAAATTTTCCTTTAATTCTTTTTTTCTTTTTCTTGTTCTAAATTATTTTCTTCTATTATTTATCACAATTAGTTTATTTCTTCTAATTTTTATTTTTTTATCGTCATCATTTTTTTCATTGAACATGCATATTTTATGCCCAACATTTGGGTATTGCACAAACCATCCAAAAAATCTAATCAACATTTTATGCTTCAAATGTGGATATTGCAAAATCAATCTAACAAAATTAATGTTTACTTTGTGACCCTTATGCAAATATTTCACATTGAACTTTATGTTTTTGAAATTTTTTTAATATAATAATGCAACATTGCAATATGTTTCAAACTCATATTTTTAAGGAAAATTTGAACAAAGTATTAATGCAATGTTCACATTCAAATCATGTAAACATAATACAAACATGAAGTTACAATTGCAATAAGAAAAAACTTGTATATATTGATACAAATATCACATCTATCAAATTTTTTAAAAATGTCCAAAAACTGAAAAACATGATGTGCATGCCATTGTTTATGCCAAAGAAACCTAAGTAAGATATGCATGCTACTTTTTAACCTCAAGATACACCTTTCTAAACCTATTTTCATTAGCCACCATGTCATGTGTTCATTGATAAGTTTTTGTTGTTGTAACCACCTTAATAACATGTTGATGAATGTAAAGTTGATAGTGATACAATTGGAGTTGAATGGCATTGGTTACAAATTAGTATTTCATAGTTATTCAACATTTGCATCAAACACATGATACATATCTTATATATTAATTCATTACGTTTGTCAGTGTGTCTGTCTGTCTGTAAAACCTGATCTCCCTAACAACATGACAGTTATTACCACTACTTTCTAGGGCAGTTAATTGTGGTAAATAATTTTAAAAAAGAATTTTTTACCGTGGCATTTAAAGTTTTGTTTGACCTTGGTTACAACAGTAATAATATAATGAAAGTAAATAAAGTAAATGAGTTGTTACGTAAGCAAAGGCAAGTAAGTAATTACGTAAGTAAAAGGTAGTAAG
>Ga0116227_10008276_pt1 | contig 19731 bp, 17 predicted proteins | sample S1TSphgellanicum_FD_89693 | JGI IMG/M metagenome (GOLD analysis project Ga0116227, IMG submission 89693) | Host-associated microbial communities from peat moss isolated from Minnesota, USA - S1T2_Fb - Sphagnum magellanicum MG | ecosystem: Host-associated > Plants > Peat moss > Unclassified... | reverse complement strand
ATCAACCCAAACTATTGAATAATGTTTTGTTTTCGAAAAAGATTTTTTTCAATTTTTTTTTTCTAACATTTTTTTTTTTTTTTTTTTTTTTTAATTTTTGAAAATATTTTTTTAAAATTATTTTTTCAACTTTTTTAATTTTTTTTTTTTAATTTTTGTTTTCTTTTTTTTTTTGATAATTTTTTTTTTTTTTTTTTTTTTGCTTGTTTACATTAGAAAGTTATTATTTTTTCTTTTCTTTTCAACTGGGTTCATTGCTGTTAAGTTGCACAACTTGAACACAAAACAACACTAAAATTGCCAAAGGGAATTATAATTTACAAAACCTTAATATTTGTCCTAGATTTTCTTCATTATAGTCAAATTTACAAAGAAAGCTTTACAAATATTTTGTGCTACTAATGAGTGTGATAGTGTTTCTAAAAAATGGTGTTTTTTTATTAAAATGAATGGTTACCAAAAATGTGACACAAATAGGAATGTGACTAAAATGGGCGTGATGGGGTTTATTGTATTTATCACCTTTCTTAATAATTACCTCCATTTTATAAACATCTCATTCTTTTTCCTTGTCCACCAACATGAAAATGAAAAAAACAAATTAACATGTGTCTTTTCATGTCCATGAATGTATATTGATTTAAATTGAATTTTACATTGACATAAATAATCATGAATTCTTAAAAACCATATGAAAACATAAGAGAAAAATAAAATAGTTGATTGTCATTAGTAGTGCGAAGTAGTGCCAAGCTCAAATTAATATTATAAAGTTAAAAGCACTCTATGTAGTTATTCTTTGATTCTCAAAAATTTGAAATATTCAATTTGAGATTGTCAAAATTTTATTAATTAATTAATATAATAAATATTTTGATAGACCCATGAGAAAAACCAAAAAAAACGTTTTAAGACCCAAAAAGTCCATGAATTGTGCAATTGTGAACTCAGAACCTATCATTAGAATTTTTAAAATGTGATTGGAACTGAACAAGCTCCTATGAATTTAGCTAAATTAGACCTAGTATTCAACCAATCTTATGTTTGCAATGTGAATGCACAATTTTGCAAATCTTGCAACGAATTCCAAGAAAAGTAAATGGTGGATAGGAAAAAGTGTCCTGACTGAGTTGGTCTCCCTTCCCCTCACTACTATGAGACCTCTGAACCCGCGCATCGTTTGTCAGAAGGTAGCTTTGACTGCATTACTTGTAATTGAAACACAAGCTGGAAACGTGTCTGCTTATGTTCCTATTAATGTTATTTCCATTACAGATGGATAAATCTTTTTGGAAACAAAACTCTTTTATCATGGAATTCGACCTGCTATTAACGTAGGATTATCTATAAGTCGTGTGAGTGGGGTGAAATCTACATGGGATCGCTGGAGTTGGAAAGCTTTGCATAAGATCCTTCAGCGGGTTTGAATGGATATTTTCTCATGCGCAATCGTTTTGCAATGTGCTCAAACCATCTTCGGTTGATGCCCAGAAAAAAAGGGTTTCCTTCCCCTCCCCCCAGGAGGTCTTCCATTCGTCATTTCCTCTTGCGGTCATGATTCTGAAGTTTGGATTTGATATGTTCGTACGTTGTTATGAGTGCATGTGGGTTAATTATTATGTTGGTGATCTTTTGAGATTTTTTGTCGGCATTAAGTTTCAGTTTCCAAATCCAATTGGCCGCAGTCTTAACTTGGACAGGAGAAGCAAGACTTTTCCGATTTTTAGTTCTATCCATCGCCCAACCAACGAAGTTTCTTTGTGGACATCTTACTTTAACGCACGGGTGAAAAAAAGAGTCAAAGACACAATCACGGGATCGGCCCACGTACGGCATATGCCTAAGTCGACAGATGCCATATGCTTGAGTGGCAAAGGTAAGCGGCATCGTAGCCTTAAATAAAATGGAGCAAAAAAAAAATCAATTTTTTGCTGCGGCCTGTTTGGACACACGATGCTTACCTTAAGCCTTAACCACAATCTCAAGTTGGTGAGCCGTGTGTTGGGTAATCATCTTACACGGTTCGGAGAGCACTTTTGTTGAAATTGAAAGTCTTAGATATACATGAAGAACAAGCACAAGCCTATGAGAATGTGCTCACCCTTAAGGAGGTAGTGCCAGGGGTAAGTCTGTAACATAAAGATGTCATTTAGGCTAATTTCTTATTGTTTTTGTGCATTAAGTTTAGAAATATGTTTATTTGCCAATATGATGGCCGGTCATAGTTTGGTCAAGATTTAAAGTGGGTTTGCCTGGACCATGCTATCTATGGAGGGTATTATGTATCTAGCACATCTTGTTCCTTTTTTGATCGTTTTCGCATTAACTAGTTTAGAATTAGGTGTTGCCATATTACAAGCTTATGTTTTTACTATTTTAATTTGTATTTATTTAAATGATGTTATAAACTTTCATTAAAGGACTAGTGGAAAAAACACCAAACCAGTTGCTACATTACTTCTTTACTTTTGAGCGCATCATCATCAACCATAATAAATAAGCTAGATTTTCTTTTGATAACAAAAAACGATGCACACCAATAATTGGAGACCTCTGAACGCGCGGGATGCGGAAAGCTACGAAAAAAAATTAAAAAAAAATTTTAAAAAAAATATAAAAAATATATATATATATATTGTTGCGCCTTACGGCCTTGCAGAGTTTTTTGTTGGCAAAAGCCAATGTTTCGGGACCTCGAGGACTCATTTATACTAAAACAAGAAGGCCGTAGGTACTCCCCTTCCCCCCCCGTTGCTTGATGCCCTCTTCGATTGCTTCATTCATAGAAGGTGTGCAAGTATTCATGTGCTATCTGCGAGGCGCACATGACAGAACTACGCAAATATGACTTAATTTATGGTCAGAAACTTGGTAAAGGAAAACCCTAAGCAAAAGAAATATATATTTGCTGCACCCGTAATGACCTCAAAGCATGCAAGTCTAGATCGTTTTTAAGGCAAAACCTTTCAACCTCTACTTACTATGTCAATAAAACCTTGCTCCTTGCGTGGAACTAGGGCACCTTTTGATTTCAAAAACGTCCACATGGTGCAACATATATATATGTTGTGCCCTCACGACCATCTTAGGGTTCTGTACCATAAACTACGAAAATGCCATGCATTTTTTGCTTTATTTTTCCCAAGAAAATGCAAAGCAAAAAAAGCGATAATTCATTAGAATTATATATATTTGTAAGGCCTTAGGGATAATTGACAATATTCATTAATTTACAAAAATTAGCCAAATAACAGGAAAAATACATACAACATCAAGTTGTTATGGGGCTAATTTAAGATTGGGTTTGTCATAGACTCTTTGTGGTGGCTTTATTGCCCATTCATTCTTATGAATGTATAAATTTGAAGTGGGTAATGGCTCCATCCTTTGTAATAAAGCACACCCCAAGGACCTTTTTTTTTCTACATTTGCATTTGCTTCTCACATTTTCATTGTCTGAAAACATTTCCACCACAATGATTTAAATGCCCTTGTAATGCCAACATGACAAAAGAAGTGGTGTTGTGATCCCCATTGCAAAACCTGCATCATTAATATTTCATCAATCTTGTCTTTTTTTCCCTCTTCGTTTTAACAACAATGGTCATTGTACCATTGTCACTAAATGACTTTGCATCATGAGCCATGTGCACATTTTTGTTTTTCTTTGTTCATTTTGTGAGTGAACAAAAAGAAATGTGGATGTGTATGTGCCTCTGTGGTGCAATTTTTTGTCTTCTTTATTGATTTGTGAGTAATGAGTAAATAGGTGAGGTAAGTGTTTTGTTTGTAGTCCTAACATTAGCAATTGTTCCCAATTTGAAATGTCAAGAGAGGCATTAGCAACTTGGATATGACATCATCATTATAAGCTTTCAAAGCTCTAAGCAATCCATGAATACTCATCACCATTGCCAACATTGAACTTTTAAAATTGTCATAGTTCCCACAATGCACATAATCACTACTTCCTATTTTGTTGTCAATGAGTTCAACTTTAGGATTTGGTTTCTATGTGCCATTTTTCTGTGAGTTCAACTACCTTATTTGCATTCCTAGCTTCCTCTTGATGTTTTGTTTTGATAAAATCATTCCTAATTTCATGTTTGTTTTGAAAAAAAAACAAAGAAGAGTGTATTCTTTTAATCTCTCACACATGATTAAATCTTGAAATTGTTTGTCTTTTATTGCATTTGATTATACCTAATCCTTGCTCATTTCTTATGAATACAATAACTTTCTTGTTCACACTCCTAGTTATCATCGCCATAAGACAATTTGGGAAGACAATTTCTTTGAATTTGTTTAGTGAGCTTTGTGGAGTGGGGTCATGATGGGGCATCATAACTCTAGATCCCCATAAGTTTGCTAAATTCCTTGGCATTTTTTATTTTGGAAGGGGAAATTTGAAAGTTTATGATGGAAATGTTATAACAAGATAACCTTTAAACACTTACAAGGTTAGATTTGGTTATTTTTTAAAAAGAAAATTGAACAAGTCTCAATGGCACATATTTATGTGTTTTTAAGAAAAAAAGATTGGTTGGATGTAAAAGAAAAATAAATCTTCAATGGTGTGCTTACCAAGCACATTCATGTAGATTTATTTAAGGGAGGGTTTTGTCATTTAAACAAATCCCATGCAACCATTTTCCCACATGTGAAGAGGGAGCTCAAGGGGCAAACCCCACCTAGTCAAGTTTCCTAGCTTAAACCCTCTAGTGTAGTGTAGTAGGAGAAGTTTAGTTAGTCCCCTTTGCTGGACAATAAGGGGCTAAGTGTTGCTAATTAAGCAAGTGTTGCCCAAAATGGGATTTTTTTCCAAGTGCTTATATGAACATTCATTCATTGGAAATCTTGGATTCAACTCATTCTAGCCTCACATGAATTGAAATTTAAGCACAAGATAACCAAGATGTAATCTTTGGTTTGAACTTTGTTACATGCATAGAATTTCATTATTTTTTTTGGGAGCAATCAAAGTTATGTTATAGCTTTAGGCAAGAGTTAATCTCCTTTAGATTGGTGCATTCCAAATGCCTATTCTTGCTTGTATGTTTATCAAATGTTTTGAAATTTTTACAACTTGTTTTTTATTAACTTACATTTTTCAAATCCAATGATGCATTTCCTCTCTATCTTAATATGTGCATTTCTACCTATGAAGGAAGGAAGGTTGTTTTGTAGTTATGAGATCCACCAAATCATGATGCTTTAGTATTCTTGGTGTCTTTGGAAAGCTCTCGACGAGGAGGGGTGCATGGGCTTGGTTCCACGGTGTTTGGACTTGTGGTGCAAAAAATTGTCTCTCAAGGAAAAAATCAACTTGATTGTCTCTCAAGGGTTATGTTGGGCAACGACACTTAGATTGTCTCTCAAGGAAAAAATCAACTTTGGGTGCAGTTCAATGCTTTTGCTGCATCAGTAACTGAGGGCGTCCACAAGTGGAACTGGACATCTGACTTGCAGTATGATCTACAAATAGCACTAGTCACTTTGCATTGCCAGGGAAGCCACAAAGCTAACTTTCTAGAGGCTAATAGAAGGAAGGCTTCTTGGGAAATGTGCAGCCAGAATGCTGGATGACTATGTTAGCTGCATAGGTGCCACCTCTTACACATTCAGCAACACCTTTGCCCACCACCAGTTGTGACAAGAAACCTCCGACAAACGAATCTCCTGCAACCCAGCACACCATAACAAAGTATCTTGAGCATGTTGATGCCTTGTTGGGTTGTCGAGGAATTAAATTCATTTTGTTCACAATTGTGATCATCAGTGAGCAAGCAAAAAAACTGTGTGATGCCTCTCCTCACCTGCTGCATTGGTGTCCACCAGCTTCACCTTTGGAACCAATAACACTGGAAAAGTTGTTATCTGATGCAAAGTGCAAAAATGTCAATACACACTCCTGGTCTATAGCAACTGCGTAGGGCAAATCAAATTGTGAACTGGATTCTTATTCAACATATATTATCCTGGGCTGAATATTACCTAATGACCATCAACCAACATCTGGCCAGCATGCTAACCAAATAAACATATATCCAGTCTGTGATTTTGAGTGTCTGCTGTCATAAATGCTGATAATCTAACAAAATCAATGAAGGACTGCATTGGAAGGTCTAGTCATTGTACTTTGCCATCTTCAGCAACAACCACAGGGTCCACCCCCTGTGTGATGACTATGATACGCTTGTGTGTGCCAGAGGCCTTTGGCAATGCTGCCATCATCAGAGCTATCGTATTCACATTACTTGTCTGTTGAGTCCAAGTCAGAAGTTTCAACATGATAAGATGAACAATATATCAACATGGCCATGTTGCAAAAGGAGTGAGTCAGCAGCACGATAGTGGACATCTACATAACTGGTTACATTCCTTTAGAAGTGTTGTTTGCACTTCAGACTTCACACATGCTAAACAATAGATGCCCAACTTCTAAATTTGGAAGATTGATATTAATCAATTGTGCTACCCCTTCTATGATGCAGATTTTTGCACTTGGAATAAAATAGGCAGATGTCAAAGTTGGAGAGGATTGACATTCTAGATTGAACCAGTAGAATATGACTGTAAAAATGTTATTGTTACCAATAAATTCTTCCTGAACTCCTTTGTTGAGTGGTACACTTTGTGTTGGTGCCTTTACCATTTCTTTGGAGTCTTTGCAACTGCTCTACAACCTGCTTTAAGTGATGAATGTAGATCCCTCACACAACTTTCAAAGGACATCTTCAGTACTACGGAAACCCGCTATAGGATGCTCCAGAGCTCACCTGCCAACCTTGCATCTGGGCAAAGCTCTTGGCCTCCACTTCATTTCCAAAAATGTAGTCCAAGTAGCTGCCAAAATCATGAACCCCTTCAACATGAGAAATTTCAGATTGTTCACCAAAAGTCATGACAAAAGATACTAAAAAACTCACTTGAAGCTTAACATCGGCCACAAATTATGTGAGAGAGTCATCCATATATGTTAAATGGCAAAAACCTGGGCTTCATGACTTTTGCCAGCACTCTAAACCATCAAGACACCTCAGAGCTAAATTGAACTTTCATACCAACAAGCAATGAAAGATCATTTTGTAGGTACGCGAGTCTTTGTATGAAGTACTGAAGATTTCTCACATGCAACACAGAGGGTAAAAGCCACACATGTTTCTCACACATCACTGGGTGTCTAGTCAGGCAGTAGTGATGACAAAGTCACATGTGGAAATGAGGCAGAGCACTGAAAACCTCAAAAAGCCTTTCTATGGGTGTGTTCTGGACAAGCTAGAGGATGACAGCATGGAAAATATGTTAGATGAAATTTGCAGCTGGTGGCTGAAGTTCAGGAGACAAAGTGGGAGGTTCTCACGGGTATGCTGCCATGAGAGGATCCTTATAGAGCTCACAGATGTAGGATGCTGCCAGGTTCATCATGAAGGTCTATCCTGATTCCCAGCCACATCAATAAACTTTGATTCAACAAAGAGGTACCATGGTACATACTCAGCTAGAGATTCCTTACAATATGGTCAACAACAAATCTTTGTGTTCAGAGGCAATAGCATAGGAGGAGTGAGAAAGAAAAGGAGACCTTTCCTGTTGCTGCAGCATGCTTGGCCACCAACATTATTGACTCCGGTGACACTGTCAAAAAGAATCCAGCACTGTAGAAGTATTGTGCTTTCTCAACTACAAATGGACCCCCAAAACAACCTAAAAATCAATCTTATGTGCTGCCAGCTTATCAAAGAACATGGTAGGTCAGAGCCATATCCACCCCCTTGTCATTCTCCACACATCCTTTCCACTGAAGTTTCCCACAACACCCATTACAGTTCCTACAACTTTCCATTCTCTCAGCAACCCAATGCTTCTTGAGCAACAAATGCACAGTTCTAGTTTCTTGAGTCGTATTCTTACAGGCAAAGATTTGACCATGTGATTTATATCAATAATTTATCTGAGCATGATTACAACAGTCTTTGACAGCATGCTTCGTTCACAACAAACCTTCTGAAGATTATAGAGGGTCCACAACCTACAGCAAAGAGTGAAGTGGTACCCACCTAAGGCCCAATTCTCTGGTTTTCGCAAATGGTCAACCTTGAATTTAGCAGCTGCAGACAGGTATGCAACTAAGGACCTGGTGCAAGCACCACCCACCACATCCCTTTTTTAACAGCCATATGCTTAGCAAGAAAGAAATGAGGATTTCTGTTACAAGCCCCTGCCTTATGTGTATAGTTGCAACCTCATGCAACTCTAATACCGTTACACTTGTACACAAAAGATTGAATGTAATGTATCATTTCCTTTTCTATTTCTTGATTAGAGGGTGCAGAGATCATGATAGGATACAAAGACCATTCTGTGATTTTCTAGACTAAAATGATAATAGCTAAAAGCAAGCACATCCAAACACTTGCCTCTCCCCACCCACAACAAGCACAGCACATGTCCCAGTTGCAGCTGTTCGATCTTCATAGTATCTCACCTTCAGTACCATGCAGCATACAGCATTAGAATCAATCAGCTGCGAGACTTTAAAATTCAGTCACAAACTTTGGATTGTCAATACAATTTCTAGGTCAACAGAATGAGAATCAAGGATACTCTTCTGCCCTCTCAAGACCTACATCTCTTTGTGACTCTGTCCCCCACCCCATTTATTCCCTCTTACTGAATGTTGACTTATCAAGCCAATACCCTTTCTAGAACAATGTCATTTGATGCTGACTACAGCAGCAACTGCACGAAGAATAATTGCCACATATTTCTGGAAAATCTGCAAAGAGTTTTGTTTGTCAATAGTGTGACAATTGAGTTCTCAACTAGCTGGACGGGACAAACCCCCCCAGCCTTGAAAAATGACATAGCCATGCACCCATTTTACCCAAATAGGCATTGATGATGTAAACAAATACAAATATCTTCAGAAAATACTGGACAAACTCACATGGACTCCCTCTTCTGTTGCAAGACTCTGCATGCGAATGCCAAAGTTGTCCTTCCCAATTGCACCACAGAACACTGTTGCATTTGGGGACTGCAACATCCACTGCATCCGAACTCCATCAATATAACATTGCAGATCACATTTGCAGCATAAGAGAAGTCATAATGATAAGCTGGATGAAATGCCTGAGATGTGCTGAATTCGCAAGTTCATATAATCAATACTGAAGGGAAATAGAAACATGAATCAGAAGATGTGTCCAAGAACTCCTTGTGAGTACTTGCAACAGAAATATAGTACATTAGAAGTGGATATTATAGGAGATACTATTGTCTATCAGAAGCACCTTCACATGTTGAGCACATTAACTACATATCTTGACTGTCATCTTATCACCAATTCTCTTACAGGAAATGCTAGGAGCACAATTGCAACATACACGTGCATTTTGGTAATGGGTTTGTAGTTTTTACTACCTGTGCAACCCTGATGGTGTTTTGAGTTGCACCTGAGAGAACAAGAACCTTATCAGAGAGTATAAATGCAAGCTGGAGCTGCTTTTTTTTCCTTCTTGTTTGCAAAGTGCAGCAGAAGAAAAGTTCCATGTCTTAGGGCATTCAGTTTTTTACACCAAGAGGAGAGAGAATGATTGCTTCATTTACAATTAAATCAGTCAGTGGCAGTTATGGTATATACCTCCAGCCACATATATTGTACCGTGCTTTGCAGCAAGTTCTGCAAACCTGTGGCAGCAATGGGTATATAGATTGAGCATTGAGACAAGGAAAATATTCCAGAAGAAACATTGAAGAAACCCCACAAGGAATCTACATTTCACACTCAGGTTCCCCTCAATTTGCATTCATTATTCCAGGATGCGACAAGAATCAAAATGTACAAGCAGTTCTTGACCACAAGGATGCTGGAAGCGCCAGTCCTACACAGTAGTGGTCAACATACATAGGATAGTGCTTCTCTTCAGCCAAAATTGCATTGTTTAATGTCAATTGGTAGCTGTAGGCATCAACAACATCCCTGAGTCAACATACATATCAGCAATCCAGCAAAGAATAAGAGCATGACACTTGTGACAAAAAACACATTTGCACCATAGATAAGATTCATTCATTATTGCCATGCAAAAGTGCAATGCTCTGTCCAGAGTTCTCTTCATGAAAGACTCTTCACAAACAGGGTGATTATGACCAATTTTTGGCAGCAAGGTCATAATAAGAAGAAATCAACAAAATGAACATAGCAACTGAGGATGCACTGTCACCCCACATTACTAGATTTTTTGCTGAAGAGAGATTACTACCGATTCAGAAATGCATGGTCAACAACTGCAGAGATGTCTAGCAGAGGATTCCCCATTCCCATGAGCAATCCTTCAGTCAATTTCCTCTTCTTGGTCACCTTGAACAAATTTCTGCAGTCCACCTCCATAACAAGGCACCCCCCACCCAAAATATGTGATATTTAAAACCTGATGACAGTGTTCAAGGCTCAAACTTTTAAGTATATAACAATCGACACTCACCATATGCATTTGAAGATGTTGATACAAAACTGCTGCTGTCCAGCTGCTTAAGTGACTATGATCAGAGGAAGGAAGCTTTGAAGTAACTGGGAACACAATAAAGGCCTAACTTTGTTGCAAACACTCTTACTTAATGCTTACTGTCAGAATCCAATGTACTTGGTGTCTTCACCACCCACATCTCTGTTTGCCTCACGGGTCCTTTGGACCAAGACTCAACTTTAGTTCCATAGTGTCCTGGGAAGACTTTTGCACCCTCCATCTTTGGTGATTGCAAATTAAGTGAGCAATCTGTGTCTTTGGTGATTGCAACTTTTGTGAGCAAACACCGATGGCTTAGGAAAAGAATCTACGTATGGTTACCAGATAATTCATTCTTCACAAATTGTCCATCTCTTTGGGCTCTTTAAGGACTCACATGAGTACTTGACAGTAAGGCTGGAGGGTAAGGGACATCTGGAGCTTCAAAAGTCCTGAGAAGAAGAATGGGTGGGCAAAATCAATGCCACATTTGTGCTCCTACTTTGGCAGTTAGCAAATGTGCTTCAAAAGGGGAAGGTGGTGGGGGGCAAGGGGGAACCCTAAATGTGAAGAGACTCAATCAAAGCTGGGCAATGCAGATTTTTGCATGATGTTTTCTTTTTTTCCTTGAGAACCTCAGGCAATTGAATTCTATAATGACCTACATTTTCATAAGAGAGCAGGGGCCTGTAAATTGATTGGAGTCAGCTACTTACTTACCGAAAACATCGCATGTTTTTCCCTCTGCTTCAGAAAAAGAAGGGCGGATGTTGGACCTCAATTATCATTCAATTCCTGCAAATAAAGGCTTTGCCATTCCATACTCTTGTTGCAACCAACAACAACAACAACACCTGCATGAAACTACTGTGAGGTAGTTACTGGATCCAACAAAGATGTTGAGTTCAGCCATAATGTGTTCAAAAAACAAACAAATAAACAAACAATTGGCTCTCATCACATAATGGCTCTGCCCTTTCAATCACATCCATAATGATGATAAATATTCGACATACTAAATTGTAAACACATGGTGGTTAGCATGGTGAAGCCCAAGTGGATCCTTGAATTATGTTGCTGCAAATGTTTGTGTAGTGGACTCCACATGACCTTAGAATGTAGGGATACCAAACTTTGGCCCATTTCATTTCTGGATGCATCACAATGTCTCTCTACCCTGAAGGGTGGAACCAAGCCAACACAAACAGAGCACACTCCACAGAGCACTCCAATAAAATTATAAAGAAGCAAATGGATGGATCATGCCCAAAAAAAGAAAAAAAAGAAAATCTCCAAATCTGGAAGTAAATAACCCAAATTCTACGAAAAAACAAAAGCCGAACTATTACTACCTAGAGATCTTTCTTTCACACATCTTCCAGACTGCGAACTAATTACACCAAATTCCATCGAAAATTGCAAAAACGGAAGAGCAAACGGTGAGTGATCTATCCACAGGTAGAGGAACCCAACGCCCAACAACAAGCATACAGAATGAGGACGCAAAAAAACACATCTATCAAGAAAAACAAAAAAATTACCAATTGACCCAAAAACAAACAGAGATCTAAAACTTTGGGTATCAATCAAAACAACCCAAAATCTCCACAAAAACTTCTCGTTGCTCGATCTTCACACAAAACAGAACAAAAACCAACGATTTTGTGAACAGGAAGATGCGCACCACCGCATCCAGTGCTTGCTCTGCTGCTTGTCTTTGAAGAAATGTAACCGAATTTGCGCTTGCGAGGACGTCCCTTGTCCCTTCTCCATTGGTTTGCTCAAAACCCTAAAAAATGGGGGGTGTCCACAAACTCATGCAAATACCATTCTCCCATTTTTATGGCATTTTCTGAAATGGAAGTTCAGTTTGATGAGTACCTAGTAGGTAGGTAGGAAGGTAGGAAGGTAGGAAGGTCTCTAGATAGGCTGGTAGGTTGGTATTTTGGATGGAGGCAATTTCACAATTTCTAGACCTAAGGTGCAAGAGATATATATTAGAATTTTGAGCAATTTTTTTCATTGAAAATAGAGTAAGAGTAACAACATTAAATATTTAATAAAAAATTAGATTTCAGACTTAGGCTAAAATGGTGTACTAATTGCACTTTCAAAATTCATTCAACATTACAATATGTGCTTAACATAGGTCACTAGTGATCTTTATTTTTGGCTTTTAGTAGTTGAAGTTTGGAACTTTTAGGGCAATATTATTAGCACCTATGTCCATCCTTTTTTTTTTCCCTTGTTGTTGCATTTTTTTATACCTAATAAATTACATTCCACAAAATAATGGGTAGAGTAAGGTTTTTTTTTGTTCAATTTTGTGATGTAGCCATATTGGCAATCATTCACAAGAGGGATTAGCCAAATTTGGATAGAGTCAAAGGTGAAAATAAAATTTATAAAAAAATCCTACAATATATTAGCAATCAACTAGGACTTATTATATAAACTATGCTAACTTTGGCACTTTTTCTTTTCACAAAACAAATGAAAATATGAATTAGCAATTGTTTCTCTCAAAGCATGTTGTGCAAAATCTATAAGTATTTTATCACTTAATAAAAAAAAATTCAAATTTGATTCAAGACCTTTGTAGCATCTCTAAACTTATTAGCATCCCATTTTTATTTTTCTTAACCAAAAAAGAAAGAAAGAAAGAAACAAAACAAAACATTAATGCAAACCAATAAGCTTTTATATTGGTGATCTGATAATGAGTCACAAAATAATATAACTCAACCTTACCTTTCTATTTGTAAGGGTTGAGTTAGGAATGGCAGTTAATGGTATAGTTAATACAAGAACCCACCAAATCCCAATTCAACAACTTTGCACACAGATGAGTTAAATAAGAACTTTTTGGAGTTCTGACATCCCAACTACTACTCAACCTCCAAAACTACCCAACCTCCCAAGTGTCAGTGCTTCAACTTTTGGAGGTTTGGGTGGCTCTCTAGAAGCACAATAACCTTCCACTTCATTATTGTTTTTTGTGCTGAATTGAGAGGGGCAATGTTTATTTACTAAAAATGGCCCATTTGACATCTACTTTGTGAGAAGGAAAAGTACAAAAAAATTGACCAAGTCTTGGAACTTAAGCTTCTTCTTCACCAAAAGGGTTCTTCTTGTTAAGTTAGTTGTTGTTACCACTTTAAAACCTGGCAAAAGGAAAAATGGCATGTGCAAAAAAACAGCAAAACTAAAGTGTGAATCTTGTTGCACTCATAACAACAACAGCATGAGAAAATGGAAAAAGTACACACATGGGGAAAACAAGCTTAAACAAACTCCCCAAAAAACCACATTGAGACTAAAATGACCTCATCACATGGAAAATTCAGCATCAATCATCAGATGGTAAAAACCTGAATAAAACTCACATGTATAAAAGAGCATCATCCATCATCAAGTCCTTTGGGAAACCAGACAAATTTTAAGGTTTTAACCAATCAGAAAAAATATCTGAGAGGCGAAAATAAAAAACAAAACAAATACAACTAGTCATCATCCATCATCACTGGATGGAAAAAGGATGTTCATACAACTAATTAAAGGGGGGAGGCTATGACAAGCCAAAACAATCATCCATCACTGGATTATAAAAAGCATAGAGCTATACCAAGCAGAACACTGCAGCAAAACTGTAGAGCTGCAGCATACTGGTGAAGCCCATTCTGTTGTCACTAAACTATCAGGTAAAATGAAATCATGGTAGTATCCATGATCCATCCAATGAAATGTAAGAGAGGCCCATTCAAGCACCTCCTGCATTAACATCGGGAAAAAAAAACCTGGTGTAGAAGCTAAATGAGAATGGAGCCTCATTTAAAGGGCAGCCCAAATGGTGTATGCAGTAGTAATGCTAGTATCTGTTGCGTATGTGTAACAAACTCATACATGCCAATTTTGTACTTGGCCTGTAGGAGGAAAAATGCAACATGATCTTACTCACAACTGGAAGGGGATTCTTCATATCAATGCTTGATTCAGAAAACCAAGACTGAAAAAAAAGATCAGTGAGCTAGTGGGTCTTTAGCTCAAGTCCAAATGTTGGACGGATGTTGAGATCTAATATGCTTTGCTTGTGGGGTTTTATTCTAATGGGTTTATTGGGAGGCTGGAATGATCAGCCATCCTTGGTTGCACCTGTCACTTTGGTGCATCCCATATGTATATCAATCTGTTGTGTATAAATATGCTACTGCTGTTTGGCCAATTCTTTGGCTGTCACAAATGTACCATGGAAGCCATAAGGCACTCGTGATGGCAGCTTCACAGAGGCTTCCAACTTCCACGAGGGAGAGGTTGCATCCAACACCAGAAGCTCAGATTGGCCTGTGCTTTCATTGTGCATGAATGCCAGTACACAGCCATCATCCTCAGGTGCTGAGGGATGAGATGAACGTGGTACAAAAGTTGGCTCACCTCCATAGCAGTTATGTCCATACATGTACTTTGTCACCTCACCAGTGACTAAATCCACCTTTGCAATGCCTGACACTTTAGGCCATGGCTCAGCAATTGCAAGGTATGTGTACCTGTTCTTGCGCCCAAGGAAGTTGCGGTTCATCTGGCCTGCTTCCAAGTTCAAGCTGGTGAGCTCACTTCTGGTAGAAACTCCTGTAGTCCTGTTGAGACGAATTTCTGACAAAGTGCTCTTGAGGGCTTCATCACACTCATTGAAGATGCTGTCAGGAGGTGTCATGCATGAGCCAATGACCACAACCTCCTCCCCTTCCTCCCATGCATTCCAGAGATGGAAACAAAAGCAATTGGGGACATCTATCCATTGCAATCGAGCTTCGCTCTGATCATACTTGGGCAGAATGCCAAAGCGAGCACTCTTGTTGCTATTGTGAATGACTGGAGAACCACCAGAGAACATCTCCTTCAGACGGAACACCATCTGCTGGTCGGGAATCACCACAAAGTTCTCAGTGATGGCAAAATCATGCATCATGGTTGGCTCTGGGAGTGTGATGGAGACTTCTGGACCTCTGATGCCGTCAGGTGAAATGTAGAAGTACTTGAGGAATGGAGCTGTTGTAACATTGTAGCTAAGTGCAAACAGCTCTCCAGAAACAGGATCAACTTTTGGGTGTGCAATCATGCTGCATGACAACTGCCCATCGAAATCGTAGCGCCCAACTGTCTCCAGATCACCATCTGCCAACACTCGGACATGGTATGGCAAGTCATCCTCGGACATGGCAAGCAAGTGGCCATTGTGGAACACCAAGCCTGCATTGGCAACACCCATGCCTTGTGTCCCATCCACAAGCCCACAGAGTAAACGGGCAGCATACAGGAGCAAACGTGCAACTCCCCCATGACCATGAAGCTCACCAATTGCTTTGGGGAAGAAGGCACGACCAGCCTTCTGTTCCTGGATGAAGCGCTGTGTGCGTGTGAACCTGCAGGAGTAGCTGACAATCCCCTGCTTGAATTGCACAGCATGCACCATGCCATCACCATCAAACAGATGGTGGCCACCTTCAGGCTCAAACTGGGGATTAGCACCATTGCGTACATAGACGCCCTCAAGGAATGATGGCAGCTTGCCTGTGACTTCAAGCTCATTCATCACACTTCTCTCCTCAACTGCTGCATAGTTTCCTTGCAGCTGCACAGACGGGTCAGTCGTGGGTGGCAATGGAACCTTGCTCTCCAAAGCAGTAACCACCGCTTTCTCCACCATATCCAGAACCAATGTTGCAATTTGCTGAAATGGGTTCAAGTTCTGATCAGCAGGCCGAGCCCTGAGTGGTGCAGAGAGTGCAAGATCTGAAAGCCTGGGCTCCACTTCCCGAATCACTGGCGTGACTATGGTACCCAGAGACTGTTGTGCTGGAGAAGAGGAGGAGAACGATGGTGATGATGATCCCCGAGCCTGGCTGCTGCTACTGGCTGCCGCTGCAGTTTGAGAACTCTCGGAGGAAAGAGAATTGCCTCCTGATGATCTGGAAGTATTGTTGCTGCCCATTGCAGATGCATGCAAGTTGTTGTTGTTGTGCCTGGACTTGAATTGTGCAGCACGCTGATCACCAGCTCCACCACTTGATTCACATTTCTTACAAGTGAAATCAAGCACAGATTGCGGCGCTGCAACATGAGCCCACATGCCGCCACTACGGCCTACTCTACTCTTTGCTCTGGCAGCAGCTACTGCACCCAGCGACAGAGATGAACAACGCACGGCAGAAGCACCAGAAGCAGCAGCAACAGGTTGCTCGCTAGAATGCAGGACTTGAATCCCCGCAGCAGCAGCTCTGCGGTTCCTTCCCGCCGCCTCCACTCCTACGCCAGCTGTTGAACTATTTGCTGCCATTCCACAAGTGCCAATTTTGCACTGCAGAAGAGCCACCATTTCACACAGCTACTTGTTCTCTTGAAACTCCCACCCCCCACACAAACAAATGCAGCTCACTGACAACCAGCGTCTTAAATTCAGCTGCAGCAAGCTCTTCTTCTTCTCCTCCTCCTTCTTCTTATTCTTGAACAAAACTTGCTCACTATTAGCTGCTGCTGCTCATGCAAAAGCTCATTCCTAGCAGTCTTCTTCTCCTCCGCATATTCTTTCTCAATTGGAAGGTGCTGATACTGCTGATGAGTGCGAGTGAAGTGCAGCAAAGAAGTCGGAAGCTGGGGAGAAGATCGACCAAGAGCTGCTGGAATTGACCTCTGCAGTCGACGCTTTGGAACACAGCAGCAGCAGCAGCTAGAGATGGGGGGCAGTTGAGAGAGCATGCGGAAGGAGGAGCAGCAGCAGCAGTTGAGGAAGAGTGATGAATGGCTGAGCTGCTTCAGGAGCAAACAGTTTGCTACTGGTCTTGTAGGAGGAGGAGGAAAGAACTCAAAAACAACTTCAGTTGGTTCTTGTTCAAGAAGATGTCTTGTAGTAGACACAGTGCTACTATGCGCGATCAGACAAGCAGCAGGCACTCACAGTTATAAAAATCCGCGACTCGCAATTGCTCATATAGTCTCTCTTCAGGAGGACTGACTAAAGCGGGTGCCGGGCCTCCTGACACTGTCCTCAGGGACCGGTGGACCTTCCGTCCACGCCCTGTAACCTTGCCAGGTGGTGACCGACTTGTAGCCAGGTGGAAGGACACGCGCACCACGTGTCCCCACTCCACGCATGGAGGCACAAAGGGCCCCGCCCCCCGCCCCCCCTCCCCGCCCCGCCCCCGCCCTACCACCCCCCCGCGGGCCCCGCCCCGCACGCTGTTTCCTCCGACTCCCGCGATCGCTGTGCGTGCACGGTCTCTTCGCTCGGGTCCAAGAGGGTAGAACCTTGGCGCAAAAGACGGCATGTGTAACGGATTCATGGTCCTTCACTCCTCCTGCAAGGTAAATACTAAAAACCCTGGAGACAAATGCGGCGAGCTTCACGGTGGCGTCCTTCCAGAAAAGCTCAGATTAATGAATGACGAGGTTTTTTTTTTATCAAACAAAAAACATTTTGCAAAAAATGAAAAAGAAAAATCACATCGCATTCTCGGAGCAAAATTCGTGACGCTAGTTCAACCTGTTGCTGGGCTCTCTCTTCTTCGTCTTCTTCTTCTTCTTCTTCCCTCCTGGTGCTTTTCCCAAAAGGTACCCGCGCGCGCGACAAAATCCTCCCTCGACCTCTTGTAAAAACCCTCCTCCCTCATGAGACGTACTCGACAAGAAAGACGTCATGACTAGAGCGTATAGCTAGGCTTCTTCTTCTTCTTGGACTCGGCCACTGATTCCGGAGCAGCAAGTTATGTAATTCTCACAACCCGTGAAAGAACTGGAACTCATCATCATGGCGCCTTCCAACCTCGTTTCGACAGGCTTTTGCCAAATGATTGATCTTCTAGCCCGCAATTGTTCTCCTTCGTCGTCGTCATCCGCTTCTCCTGGACGCATTGTGCCATGGATGATGATGATGATGTTGATGTACTACTGTTGCACAGTCCGAGTTTCCTTGACGTAGAAGAAGAAGAAGGCAAAACAAGAAAGAGTGCACTGCACTAAAACATCAAAGCTCTCACAAACCCCGGCAATTGCCTCGTGATATCACACGCCTCCAGTTCCTGATCACACCTTGCATTCACTCCCCGCGCACTCACATAAACACAAACACCTCTCTCTCTCTCTCTCTCTCTCTCTCTGCATAATCTTCTTCTGTAGCATTGGCATCACGTTCTCCAGCGCCTCCAGAGCCAGCAAACAAAACCGTGCAATTGACGCCGATATCCACAAACACTAGCTGCCGCACAGCAAGCAAGCAAAACCAACGTTACAAAACAAAACGAAAGCCGACCATTTCCGCCGCGACGACGACGACAAAGAACCCTGCAGCAGCGACAGTACCTGAGCACCTACGAGATTCGCGATTCTCTGCTGGTGGTGGCGGTGTTTTCTGCCTCTGATCCAGTGAATTGGTTTTTGTGGCGAAAACTCGCCATTTTGCTCAAACCCAAAAAACCAAAAAACAAATTTACGTCCCAAGCAACACGGTCGAGGGAACTTTTTGGGAAATGTTCAAAAACAATCGCCATATTTTCCAGTAAGAAAACCAGGAAATCGCCATGATTTTGGGAGGATTTGGGGGCCAGATTTTTCTAGCTTTCTTCTGTTGAAGTCTCGCCATATTTAGCTAATAGGTTTGCCAACATTGTAAAAGGATTCCTAAATTTTTTACTTCATTATTTGTCTTGTAGCCAGATTTGGCTATATCCTCTTGTAGTTGATTGCTACTTTTGGTGCAACACGAGAAAATTGGAAAAAAAAACAAAAAAAACAAACTGCTCTGATCGCATTCTAAATCCTTTTCTTTTTCTTTGGCTATTGTGCTGGACTTGTCACTATATATCCTTCTCTTTTTTATTTTGGCGAATCAGGAAAAACCAATGCGAGCCATACAAAGGATTTCTTTTGGAACAAACGTCGCCATATTTTTGCGCAAAAAAAAAGTTGAAACCACTCATAATTCGACCATAGCTTCGTGTACTAGAGTGGGGTTCCAAACTGACAAATTTTGTCGTTTTTTATGACTTGACAAATAAAAAGTGGGAAATGTTTTTTGGGAGGAATTTTTATTTTTGGGGGGTTGCTTTCCTAGTGCAAATTTGAACCACTAGTTTTCTTTGGAAATATTCGCCAGATATTTTATATTATAAAATTGAAAAAGAAAAAGACCCTGATATACACCCCACCCCCCAAACCGAATATTGCCCTT
>Ga0116227_10008275_pt1 | contig 19732 bp, 9 predicted proteins | sample S1TSphgellanicum_FD_89693 | JGI IMG/M metagenome (GOLD analysis project Ga0116227, IMG submission 89693) | Host-associated microbial communities from peat moss isolated from Minnesota, USA - S1T2_Fb - Sphagnum magellanicum MG | ecosystem: Host-associated > Plants > Peat moss > Unclassified... | reverse complement strand
GGGTGGGAACGTCTTGGTAAGGGGGAAGAAGGTTTCCGGTCCGGGGGGGGGGGGGGAGAATTTTTTTCAATTTTCCTTTGTTTCCAAAATGTTCCCTTAGAGTTCCCAATGAGTTTTTATCAGGTTCCCAACATGTTCCCTAGGTTTCCAAGGTGTTCCCAATAGCACCTCACGTTAATCCCATATGTTTTGCACAAAGTCCTCCCCTTGTCACCTTTATAGGTGGGCCAAATAGGGGAGGCATGGCATCATAAAGCAGAATTTGCTATTTTGGGGAGCCTCAATGGCTCATTGCAAAAAAATATATAAATAAATGCACTTGTGAGGCACCCCCAACTAATTAATATGAAACAGAATAAATACCCCCAATTAAATACAAGAGGGTGTTGAATAGGCTTGTGTGTAGGTGTGGAAAAAGAATGTTATGATATTCTGACCAATGAAATTGCTGAATTTGGTGGTCTGAATTTTTTTTAAAAACATTTCTTCCTTATCTTGAGTGTACCAGATAGTTTTTTCTTTAAAAAAATGTAATAAGGCTTGGAAGGTTTTTGAGAATTTTAAATAATCAATGGAAATGTTAGAAAGGCATCATTATTTTCAATTTTCAGCAGAATAAGGTTGTGTGTAAGCCTGAAGATTTTTATTTTTATTTTTTATTTTTTTCTTCCAGGCCAATGGGATTGCCGGATTTGGTGATCTGAATATTTTTTTCTTAAAAGTATCTTGAGTGAAGTTATAACATGAGTGAAACATGGGGTCTTGATTCTTGGTGTGAACAGATCTGCCACCTAGGTTGTGAAGTCTGTAACAACGGGGGCTTTGTTGCCTAGGTGGCAAAGTGGCACAGCCAAAGAGGCGTCCAGAGTAGTGTGGACCGGAGGCTGGGTTGTGGCGGTGCAAAGGAAACGAGAAACACGAAGAACGCGACGACAGAGAAGAGGGAGCGCGCGCGTCTGTCTGTCTGTCTGTCTGTGCACACGAGCGAGACGAAGCGGGATTGTCTTCTTCTTCTTCTCCGCCTCGCCATAATAGTTGCGGAGCTCCCTTTCTGCAATCCCTGTCCAGTATGAAGATATCGGTGAAGACTCTGAAGGGGAACCACTTCGATCTGAATGTCAGCCCCTCGGATACTGTATGTCTCTCCTTCTTTCTAACCCTATTTTTCTAGGCACTGTTTCTGTCGGAGTGTCTCTTGATTAGAACGGTCGTGTGTTTCCGTGCGGGGTGGGGATAGGATGGGACTAAAGCTCTGCCCCTCTTTTCTTCCGCCGCTCAGCCTTCTCCGGTTGATTGCCGGACTGCCTGTTGTAGGTCTTCGTTTCTGTGGTTTGATTTCTGCAGTGTTAATCTTCTCCTCCTCGTCGAGCTTTCTTTTTTTCTTCTTTTGCCTCTCAATAAGAGTCGGACATCTTCAGCAACCGGAGATTGCAAGGAAAATGATGTCTGTCATTGAAGATGTCCCTGGTTTATGGCGGCAGAAAGCAGTTCAATCGATGTTGGAGTCTAGGGTTTCTCATGGTCGGTCAGTAGTCTAATCAATCCCCCCCCCCTCTCCAGTTCGCACAGATTTGAAAGTTCGTTCTGATCTTCAGCTGTTTAGTCTCGTGACTAGCATTCCTCTTTCACATGGAGTTGTGGGGTACTCTATGAATGGCACACATTTCCTTTGTAGCTGAATGTGAAAGTGAGTGGACAGGAAGTTGGAATTGTGATCTAGCAGCTTGCTGTTTCATCTTACAATTCCCTCTTCCAACTTGCTGATTATGTGGATGTCAAAAGTTGTCTCTTGAGGGTACATGCACTGTGTGAGCCAATTGTTGGGATTTGGGTGATTTAGATTCTATCATGCCATTGGGGTTTGTGGTGATACTGTCTGATGGAAACACATAGCAGCATAAGACATTGTGTTTATCTGGCAGCTTTGGTTAGTGTGAGGATTCAATTGTGCCAAGAGTTTTACGCTCAGACCTGGACATGCATGGCTTCAATTGTGGTTTGCAGGTTATAGCTGTCAAGAAGCAGATTGAGGAAAGCCAGGGCAAAGATGCTTTTCCCTGTTCACAGCAGCTTCTCATTCATCAAGGGAAGGTTCTTAAAGATGACACAACTATGGATGACAACAAGGTTTCAGAAAATGGTTTCCTTGTTGTCATGCTGACTAAGGTACATCTGATCATAATGTGGATTGTGTGATTCAGACACATATGAGTTGATTTCTCTAGGCAACATAAGACTGACAGTTTTTTTGCCAGGATTGGTGTGAAGTTAAGATTGGGATTGAAAAAATATATGGCAGCAATGAAGATTTGTAGAGTTCCATTGGCTTACATAGTGTTATGTGTTGCCAGACAAAGGCACCAGCAGCTCCACCTTCATCCTCGTCAGGAACTGTTCCGGTGTGATTCTTCCCATAATTATGTCCCCATTGTCAATTGGGATTGTCCAGTACATTTGTTGTGCTCATATCCATTACAATGTGAATTCTTGTTTGAATTAAACATTGCCTCCTTCTTACTCCTCTGACACAAGTTTTTCCCTCAATGGACTGAATAGCTCATGCACAGCAGGTCTGTTCTTAAATTACCACTACTGTGGCTGCAAGTGAACTGATTAAACTCTGTCTTCAACATTGGTTGATTTTAGGCACCTGCAGCGGCTGTCCATCCACCTGCTCCAAGCCCTCCCCCTCCTGCGGCTCCAACTCTCCCTGTCCCTTCTCTGTGAGTTGTCTGTCCTTGAAGAATCCTGCCTACCTTTGCATGTTTTGCAACTTTCAGCTGTGAGAAAGTGAGAACTGGTATTATGTTTAGTTGCAGGTTGTGGAAACCCCACATAGATGATCCTTGGCTAGGCACCTTTCCTTAGGACTGGCTTTCTGGAGTACTTTTCACCTCACCTGCTCAGACATCTACATATTATCTGGAATGAATGATTACAAACTCAGTCTGCAACTGGAGTGCAGCACTGATACTGCATCAGGCAAGGAGTATATGTTATTTTGTAGGATTGTCAGATGTAGGACTGGTATGGCCTAGCTTTTCTATGCTGTATTCTTATCAATTACTTCCTGCAACAGGGCACCTTCTGCTGCACCTGCTGTCGCTGCACCAGCTGCTGGAGCTCCACTGTATGCATCATTTCTCATTCACCCTTAACTAATGGACCAAGAGGAAAGGATAAACAGAAGCTCACAATCTTTTGACGTATGTTGAGATCTTAAGCCAGTGATTGTCTTTGAGTTGTATCAAGCCAAAACCAAATCACTGCTTGTTCTGAATGGAGTCCTACTAATAGCTTTTTGATTGTGCAGTGGTCAAGGTGATGTCTATGGTCAGGCAGCATCAAATCTTGTTGCTGGGACCAACCTTGAGCAAACAGTTCAGCAGATCATTGACATGGGTGGGGGTAGCTGGAGTCGGGACACTGTTGTGCGTGCACTGCGTGCTGCTTTCAACAATCCAGAAAGGGCAGTGGAATATTTGTACTCTGTAAGTCATGAACTCAGTTGCAGTTATGCCTTCATGATCTATCACAGCCAAATTTTAGCAGTGCACTCAGAGGTGATCCTTGTGTGGCTGTTATAGCAGGTCAACTAATGGCCATTTAATATTGAGATTGCCTGACATCCCATAGGTGCATCTGAAGATGTCACCAAGAGGATGTCTCAGACTACCCTGATTATAGTGAAATCACGCTTCTCATCTGTAACTCTCTTAGTTGAATTAGCAATTTGTAGCTTCCCTGGTGAACTTTGTTCAATTGTTTTTTTTTTGTCCTAGTATCTGATGCACACTTTGCTCATTTCTCTATCTTTTGATCTTTCTCAGGTTGCCACCCTTGACCTGGCTTCTGGCCCAGTCTCAGTTGCCCTTCCTATGCTGGAGCACCAGATTGATTTTGACATCCCCCAATATTAGTCTACGTCTCTGTCAGAATTCTTTGCTGGTTGCAGCCTCTCGAATAGAGCATTCCCTGAAAGCCTTGAAAGTATTAAATACTACTGATCCATGATCCATGAGGAATGCTTATTCAGACACTACAGATTTTTAAAAATCTGAGATTTATGAGGTGTGGACATGAAGAACTGGACCAATTAATGGTGAACTTCTTTTCCTTCAGTGCTAGCCAACATCAGACAAAGTTTTCCTGTTGCTTCTGGAAATGTGATAGAAATGCAGGACGCGCTTTATTTTATGATTGTTTGTCCAAAACTTTGAGCAGATTTTTGCATACTTATTATCTACACCTGTCATCCATACCTGAGAGTCATTGAAGGCAGCTAGTCACTGCCATTTGTGATGAAGGTGATGGTCTCATACTTTTTGAGGGACACTCTCAAGGTCATGGCTACCCTCTTTCTTGTCATGTCAGTTTTGGTTTTACTGTAACTGACACAATGGTTACTTTTCAAATATTTATTGTGGAGCTTCTCTGCAATCTCATAGATATGTGATCTGTTCCTTTTGTGAGAAACCTACAACCCAGGGTCCAAATATTCTCTAGACATGGGCATTCTTCTGGCAGGGCTACCCTTTTTAAGGAGGAATTTTTACTTCTGGATTTTCAGTGTTGGAGTTTCCCAAATTATTTTTTACAGAGTCTTTGTAAGTGGGAATCCTTTTTAAGTTCACTTGGTCTTCATTTGTCTTCTCCCTCTTGTCCAGAATATTCTGTTCTTTCTCCCGTGTGCCTCCACCTGTGTTTCTTTTTTTTTCCCTTCTTTGCTGTAGGGTGCTAGCCAGTATTGTGGCTTCCAGTTGCTTTGAGACTTGTGACAGAAACTTGGCACACAGTCTAATGGTTACACTGGGTATATTGTAGGGAGCTGATGAAGTCAGTGGGTAAGTTACAGTGGAAAGTCACCATATATTTTACTGTTGATGGTCTCTGGACTAGTGAGAGACTGTCACTGCTGTTTGTACTGCTAGTTTTATAGTTCATTTCAAACTATTTCTTCACTTCCTGTGCATTTTCCTGTTCTTTATTCTTTTATCTGGAGTCTTTTGTTGACTTAAAGAAGAAATTTTTTTGCCTCTTTCTGGTTCCTTCCTTTTGGTCATTGTGCTTCTAGACAATGTATTGGTGTCCTCATGGATAGTAATTGCAAAGCTAGTTGGAAAATTTCAATCTCTTTTCCTATAGGTTTTATTTTTTAAAGTGTCTTTTGAAGTCCAACACCTGCCCTCTTGTGTTTCAGTGATTATCCCTAGTTTGTAGGTCTGTGGATGATCTTTTTGTCTTTGGCTTTCTGAACTCAGAGAGTTTTATGTACCTGGACAAAGACACTTTTGGCAGTGGCAAACCCTGGAACATCTTGTGAGTTTAGAAATTGTACTTCTAACAGCTTTTCTTGTAGCTTCTTGAATTTTGCCATAAACCAAAGTCCTAGAGGTATTTCAAGTGGTATGTTTGACAAACATATTCAACTGGAGAATGCAGGCATTGACATGGTCTGTATGCATCATGCTCATTCCAATATCTCTATGACTACTAAGTTGGGCACTATCAAAACTCAGTTTTGAAGGTTCTGTAGGCTTTGTAGTTAAGTTTCCTTCATTTCTCAGACAGTTAGTTTTACTGTCCTTCTGAAGATTAAAGGCTACCCTCTAACGATCCTCTTAAAGAGAACTTTAGAACTAGAGTTTTGCTCAATAAAGAGGAACTCCTTTTTAGATTTCAGAATTTTTTTTGTCTTCTGAATGATTTTATATAGTCTTGTAAGTGTGGAATATTTTTAATGCCAATTGATCTTTGTTTGTCTTCTCCCTTGTGTCTGTGATATTGTGTATTTTTGTCCAGATGTGCCTCCTCTTGTGCTTTTTTGGCTTTCTTTTACCCTCTATTTTCCTTTCAGTGCTAGCCAGTATCATGGCTGAGTCTTACCATTGCTTCTGAACTTGTGACAGAAACTTAGCACACAGGCTAGTATTTACACTGGCCTATAACCTCTGTTGAGAGCTGATGAAGTCAGTGGGTAAGTTGTGATAGAATATTCACAGTCATACATATTCACAGTCCTGTTGATGGTCCCTGAACAAGTGAGAGACTGTCACTGCTTTTCATATTGTGAGTTTGATTGTTCTTTTCACACTAGTTCTTCTGCAATATGTATTTCCTTTTCTGTGTTCCTCAGTTATTATCTGGGAGTTTTTCTTGGACTTAAGGAAATGTTCTTCACCTGGTCCTGGTCCTGGTCCTGGTTACCTTAATCATGTGTATGGAGATTTCTCAATACTCATGAGAGTTTTTCTTATGGGAAGGCTACACAAGCAATGATAATGGATAACCTCTTATCAGTCACTTGCTGAATCAGGTCCTCTGCCATTACTCTGTTGACATGTACCTTGAAACAGGTCCTATATTTTTCCATGATGGCATGTTTAGATACAAGTCTGTGAGTGACCTGTATAGGTACATTGACCTTGTGAACATGTTGGTTTTTGGTCTAAATTTTAAAACATGCAACTGACATTCTGTCTTCCTGGGCTTTGGGTTGCATCGGTTCATTTCTCTGGAATCAAACCCACTTTTTTATGCTTCCCTTAGACATATTGGCAAAGTGTTTGTGTGTCTAATGTTACACTCTCATCTTCTTGCCTTTGTCCATTTGCAGGGTATACCAGAAGCTGCCGAGGTGGCTGTCCCTGTAGCTCGCCCTTCTGCACCAGCACCTGGAGCTGCAGCCACAACTGCCCCTGCACCTGCCATGCCTGCAGCACCTGCTCCAGCAGCTCCTGGAGGACCTAATGCTGCTCCATTGGACCTCTTCCCTCAGGTTTGATTTGTCCTAGTTATCACAAGCAGGATTGCAATTTGGGACAGAGCTGTATTGATAGTACTGCAAGTGCTAAGGTGTTTTACTGGAGGGACATCTATTAGGTACTCACAGCCATTATGGTAAACCAACTGAAGTCATTCCATCTCATGACTGGGTTTTACATACTTTTGGTTCAGGGAATGCCTGGTTTGGGTGGGGGAGGTGCTGGAGCTGGAGCTCTTGACTTTTTGCGAAACAACCCCCAGGTTTTCATCCCTTCATTTTATATGCAGTGTAACTGAAGACTGAGTAGCAGCTTTAAGGTTTCAGTTAGCAGTTGTCAGCATAGCAAACAAATTGTGGTGTATTTGGAGTGCCATAGGTCCTAACAGGTGTATAGTTGAAGATATTGAAACTTGGTGGCTTGGTCTTGTCATACATCAATCCATCTAATGTTATACCTAGTAATGTGAAAGAGAAACTTACTGCTGGATAGTCTGGGGATCGTTTGTCTTGGTAGCTTCATAGTGTATTGTACCTGATACTTGGAGACTGCAATACTGCAATACTGCTTACTCTTCTCTCCTTTTCTTCTGTGGCAGTTTCAAGCATTGAGGACAATGGTCCAGGCAAATCCACAAATCCTACAGGTGTGTCTTCCAGTCTTCCCAATCTTCAGTCTGTCTTTGCTGCATCTCTTCTTTATATATCAGTACTTCATATTTGGAGGTCTTTAGCATCTGTGGCAAAGGGATCCAGGACACAACAATGTTCTTTTCTGTGTTAGCAACTAGAAGAACCCCTGAACCTCTGGGATGTTTGGTGAATGGTCACAACAGCCAATGCTTCAGGAATTGGGGAAGCAAAATCCTGCCTTGCTGCGGCTCATCAATGAGAATCAGGCTGAGTTCCTCCGTCTTATTAATGAGGCAGGAGGTGATGGTGGCGAAGGGTGAGTTGGAAGATTTCTTTCATAAGGCCTTTAGTAATCTTCTAGTGCGAATGGTTTCCATTTACTTGTCCTATCTTACAGTATTCATGGGATTTGTGGTTATCTATGTATGTGTCAAGTCAGAGTGACTTCAGAAAGCATTCTGCACTATTTTAGGACAGACCATCACATTCCTCTAAACTTAACAGTCTGGAGAATGCAGGGACATTCTTGGGCAGCTGGGAGCAATGCCACAGTCAATTAATGTGACTCCAGAAGAGAGGGAAGCCATTGATAGGGTACAGTCCCCATTCTTCATGTGCACTCATTTCTGATTGTCTGACTTAAACTTCTGTGCTGAATAGTGATGTTTGGCACTGGCTTGTATTGTTTAGTTTCTACTCATAGCTGTCTCACAAGCAGGTGGTTTGAATGGTGTAGTGTGAAGATGTTACCATGTTATCTTTATAAGAAATGTGGTGTCTTGAACAGCTTGAGGGCATGGGGTTTGATCGAGCACTTGTGATTGAGGCTTTCCTGGCTTGCGATAAGAATGAGCAATTGGCAGCAAACTATCTTTTGGAGCATGCTGGTGATTTTGAGGACATCTAACAGTGTAGCAAGCTGTCGCTGACAAATCTGTACATTTCAGGGTCCCTTTCTTGTTATGAAACTTCTGATTGCATGAGCATATTTTTTTTCTTTTCCTTCATAGGTGCTTTCTCTGCTGGGTTTCAGTCTTTTCTGCACAAGCAGTAGATGGGCAATTATATGGAAAGTCTTCACTTCTTGTCTTCCAAGTTCCAGTAGGGTAGTGAATGTGTTTTGATTACTGGGGTGGAAGTGAAAAGATGAATGGTGCCCTTTGTTGGATATGCTGTGCAGGTGCCTGGTTCATTAATTCTGTATTGTGAAACTCACAATCATTGTGGCATGCATAAGGGCTTGGCAACGTTAGGATACCAGTAGTACAAGGAGGAAAGGCCCTATGCTTTAGCATGAAGTCTACAGTCAAGGATATGAGTTAGGAGAAGGGCAATTCTCTTTTTTGTGGTTTTGATCATATTATTGTTTGGTAAATGTAGTAAATAATGTGTTTCTACAAACTTCCTTCTTAGACGGTGGGGGGCAAACAATTAGTGGGTAGAAGTAACCCCTGAAAGTTGCTTTTGTTTTTTCCTGATGCAATGCTGTCAAGGTGTTGTGTCTCCTGTATGTTGGTCACAGTGTGTAGTGAGGTATTCCAAATACAGCTTGGATCCATTAACACTCTGGTATTGTGGTCTTTAACTAAGCTGCAGTATGCTATCACCAATCAAAACATTAATGCTTTTTATTACTCTCTAGCAAAATGAGCATGGGAGTTATGATGTTTTACTTCCAAGTTATCTGTCCTCTGCTCACTCTGTTTCAGGCACAGTTCACTACAGTGGTTGTTATGTATTCATAAGCTTTGAGCTTTGCATGGATCTGTCCTATCTATTGTTTGATGATATTCCATTTTTGCATACGTCGTTTTCTTCAATGTGGTGTGATTCTCTTAAAGTTGGGGTCATAGTGGAAGACTTGAAATGTCTCATGTTTTCTCTGATGTAGACAGTGGACTGAAGACTGCAAAATTCTGCTTCGCCATGGAGAGAGTTTGCTTCTGCAAATTGGGTGCATGAATACATCTTCACTTTGTGAATCTTTAGGTTGTTAGTTCCCTTTTGTTCTAGTTTGCTTTTCTCTGCTTGTTCTTTGAAATAGGACCCATTCTTTCTTTACAGTGGTCTTGCATGTCTATGGGGCATCCTATGGACAACCTTTGGGACACCAAGCTCGCAAGCCTAAGTTTCATGAGCTTTTGTATTGTACTAGTATTGGATTTGAATTTCATGTTATATGTATTTATAATTTGATTAGTGTAAAATGTTTCCAAAAAATAACTTATTTAATTGTTTGTGAACTCTTTTCTTCTTTTTGAAATTGTAATAGATTAAAGTCCAACAAATGTAGTATCAATATTAAGAATAGTAAAACACCAATACCAACCAATTTATCATAATACTAAATAGATTGAAACAAAATTACAATGCAAAAGCGATAGAAATATAGTATCATATTAGAACATGAATATGATGTTGAATTAATGCACATGTAAAGTTTGTACACAATAGTTTGTAACCATATTGTTGCTTGCAATATTACATGTCCTACACTGTGCAAGCAATACAAATATGGTATAGTGACAATATGACTACAATAGAAATACAACATCATAATACAACATGAATCCAAATGGAATGAGTACAATTACAAAATTTGTAGCCATATTGTTGCAATGTTACATCACTTACATTCAAGGTTCACATGCAATACAAATACACTAGAGAGGTGTTACCATTATAGTATGAAAATATTACAAATACAATCTGAATGAATGATCAATACAAATTATATTATAAAAATAAATGGTAAATCAATCATTATTGTTGTAACAGTGGTCAAATTCAGTTCATATAATCCAAGTTGTCTCAATGTCTAAAATATAGACTTAAAAATAATAAACCTCGGACACATTGTAAAAGTACCCAAAAAACATTAATACAATGGGTTTCAAAGATAGGCATGCAACCACATTTAGCCAAACAAATACATTGACAACTTTGATCTCTCTACCAAAATGTAATGTCTAGTGTAGAATACTGAAAGTCAATTCTTTGGACAAGGCTATAAAGTACCAAGAGTTTAGGTCCACACAAGTGCTAGATTCAGAATTAGACCTGGACAAATTCATTTTTCATCCATCCTAGAGAAATTCATTCATCATTGCTGAAATTTCATCCAATAAGTGAAGTTTTTCCAATGGCGACCCCAAATTAACCCCTTACCTTCTCAAAGGGTTTCTTTATGAAAATTTCAATAACTTTGGCAGAAAAATAGGTGATGTTTGGAAGGTTTGGGGGAGGATTTTTTTTTATGGTTGATTTGGGGATCATCACTTAGGGCACTTTGGATACCTATCTATTTAGGTGCCTATTTAGGTTAGGGGTATATAAACCCAAACAATTCTCAATTTTCCTTCTCTTGTGGCAAGTGCCATTCTAAAGAGACTCTCTTCAATCATAAGAGGGTTTTGTTTGGGTTTAGGGTTTCAAGTTCACTTTTTTTTTTGTTGGGAGGACTCTATTTCATTCCCACTCCCAATTTGTTATTTATGGAGTTTGTTGCACCTAGTTTTGACTCAAGCTCCTCAAGTAGTGACAAGGAGCTCCTTGATGAGATTGATGCCGAACATCAAATTGCAATGCAAGTCACAATCGCATGTGTCAACACTTGGGAGTTCTTCACACCAATGGAGTTGGAGGAGGGTGGTGGGCATTTTGTGGACCCTAACATAGGTGTGCGAGATGTCTTGATGACCATGATGGCCACATCAAGTTTGTTCAAATCCTTGACGAATTTCAATTTGACTAAGTTTGAGGAATTGGCACAGCTTGTGGTCTCCACCATCATTGGTCATGTGAGGTCCATTGAGAAACCACAACACAATTTCGGGCAACTGTCCAAGTTGACCTTGGAACAAGGCTTGTTCAACTTCATATTGTATATGAAACATGATAATGTCATCAAATATGATGCATTCCTATGGAATTGGAATAAGAGTGTAATAAATGATGTTGGCATCTTTATTGCATCTTGCATCAATTTCACCATTGCCAATGAGATCCGGTGGCCCGTTATTGAGGGGCATCAGGTCTTGGCTATGCAACTTCCACAGTTCCAAGGTTGCATTGGATTTATTGATGGTACTTTCATCAAAATTCATAAACCCTGGAACAATCCAACCCATCAAAGTTGGTATAATGAGCAAAAGAAAATGTATTGCATGAACAACATAATGGTGGTGGACCACCATGGGTTGTTCATATATTTGGACCTTGGGCACCCTGAGTTATTCCACGATGTCAATATTTTGTGGCAATCAAACATCCACACGAAATGGCATCAACACTTTGTTCACACAAATGCATACTTTGAGTACTTGTTGGGTGACCCAAGGTACATGGGCAAAGATATGTTCGTGATGCGATGCATCGGGAGGTGTGAGTTGGCACCTAGAACTAACCTTGCTGCAATTGTAGCTTGTAACAAGATGCATGCATGTTTTTTTTTAAAACCACCACTTCATTTCATTTGTTTAACAGGGCTTAGGTTTTTTAGGGTCAAGGCTTGCATTTTAAGATTTTGGGTTTGGATTTAGGCTTTAATGTTTAAGTTTTAAGTTTACATGTTAAGATTTAAGGTTTAGTATTAGGTTTTAAGGTTAAGTTTTAGAGGTTAAGGTTTAGGTTAAGGTTAAGATTATACTATTAGTTTAGGTTTAAGCTTTAAGGTTATGTGAAAGGGTTTAAGGGTAGGGTTAGAATAAGGGTTAGGATTTAAGGTTTACAGTTTGGGTTTAAGTCCTAAAGTTAAATTTTTAGCTTTGGGTTTAGGATTAGGTTTTAAGAATTAATTTTAAGTTTAAGTTTTAAGGTTTAGTTATAGGGGTTAGGGTTTAGGTTAGGGTTATGATTAGGGTTTTAGTTTGGGTTTAGGTTATAAGGTTTAGGGGTTAGGGTTAGGATAATGGTTTAAGATTTACGATTTATGGTTTGGGTTTAGGTTTTAAAGTTAAATTCTTGGGATTTGGGTTAAAGATTAAGTTTTAATAACTAATTTTAAAGTTTAAGTTTTAAGGTTTAGTTATAGGGGTTAGGGTTTAAATTAGGGTTTTTGTTTGCATTTAGGTTTTAAGGTTATGTTTTAGGGTTTAGGGGTTAGGGTTAGGATAATGGTTTAGGATTTAGGGTTTACGGTTTGGGTTTAGGTTTTAAAGTTAAATTCTTGGGTTTTGGGTTAAGGATTAAGTTTTAATAACTAATTTTAAAATTTAAGTTTTAGGGTTTAGTTATAGGGGTTAGGGTTTAGGTTAGGGTTAAAATTAGGGTTTTAATTTGCATTTAGGTTTTAAGGTTATGTTTTAGGGTTTAGGGGTTAGGGTTAGGATTAGGGTTTTTGTTTACATTTGGGTTTTAAGGTTATGTTTTAGGGTTTTTGTTTGCATTTAGGTTTTAAGGTTATGTTAGGGGTTAGGGTTAATATTAGGGTTTTTGTTTGTGTTTAAGTTTTAAAGTTATTTTTTAGGGTTTAGGGGTTAGGGTTAGGATTTAGGGTTTATAGTTTGGGTTTAGGTCTTAAGGTTTAGGATGAAGTTTTAAGAACGTTTTAAAGTTTAAGTCTTAGGGTTTGGTTATGGGGGTTAGGATTAGGGTTTTAGTTTAGGCTTAGGCTTTAAGGTTATGTTTTAGGGTTTAAGGGTTACGGTTAGGATAAGGGGTTAAAATTTAGGATTTATTGTTTGGGTTTAGGTCTTAAGGTTAAATTTTTGGGTTTTGGGTTTAGGATTAGGTTTTAAGAACTAGTTTTAAAGTTTAAGTTTTAAGGTTTAGTTATAGGGGTTAGGGTTTAGGTTAGGATTAAGGTTTTAGTTTAGGTTCAGGCTTTAAGGTTATGTTTTAGGGTTTAGGGGTTAAGGTTAGGATAAGAGGTTAGGATTTAGGGCTTAGGGGTTAGGGTTAGGATTAAAGGCTAAAATTTAGTGTTTGTAGTTTGGGTTTAGGTTTCAAAAGTTAAGTTTTTGGGTTTTGGGTTTAAGCTTAGGTTTTAAAAATTAACTTTAAGATTTAATTATAGGGGTTGGGGTTAGGATTAGGGTTTTAATATAGGTTAAGGTTTTTTAAGGTTATGTTTTAGGGTTTAAAGGTTAAGATTATGATAAGGGATTAAGATTTAGGGTTTACAATTTGGGTTTAAGTTTTAAGGGTTAAGTTTTTGGGTTTTGGGTTTTAAATTAAATTTTAATGCTAAATTTAAGTTTTAGGTTTAAATTTTATCCTTAGATTTTTAGTTAAGGATAAATTTTAGCTTTAAGTTTTTATGGTTAAGATTCAATTTAAAACTTTAAATCAAGTTTAAAATTTGATTTATATTTAGGGTTAAAGGATTTAGGGTTTCAAACATCTAGTCTAAATTAAGGTTTCAAATTTGGGGTTTCAAATTATGGTTAGATGAATTTTCCTGAAAATCCAAGGTTTCAGATTTAGGGTTCCAGATTAGGGTTTAAGATTTAGTGTTTCATGTTTAGGGTTCTAAAAGATTAGGGTTTCAGATTAAGGTTCCATATTAAGTTTCAACACTTTTGTGTCCCATATAAGGGTTTCAAAACTTTTGTGTTTGGATTTCAAAAACCAAAAACCAATGTACCTTTTCAAAGTGTTTTTTTAAATTAAGGTTTTCAAATCTTGGACTTAACCGTAACAAAGACAATGCATGTTTTAGGATTAAGGTTGAATGGGGTATTGGAGGCTTAAAGTCCAAATGGAGGTGGCTAATGAAAATATTCAATTCAACAAAACAAAAGTACAATCACCTTTTCAAGGTAGTAACACTCTTAACAAACTTCCTACATAAGTGTTGCCAAGACTTCACGATTGAAGTCATTGGTGAGCACCAAGACAATCTTGCAGAACATGGGTGGAATGGCGACTATTAATCATAGGTCTAACAACTCTTTGACCTTAACTTTAAATTCTTCATTTGTAATACATCGCATTATTGAGCTGCCCTTAAGTTCCCTATTTTTAAAACTTTTTTTTTTTATGCTAACATCCACTTTTGTTCTGAACAAGGCCTCTCAATCCTCCGCATTGGCTTTTAAGTTGCTAGTGATAGTGGCTACGCTTTTAGATTGGGATTGGAACATTTCAAATTTGGTCATGGGCCGTTCAAGAGTTGGAATAGGTGGGGGTATAGCAAGTCATGATGACAACCCATGTGTCTCATTAGACATAGGGCTAGGGTTATGTGTAGAATTTTGATAGGATTAGGAAGAAGGGCTTGATGTACCTTCTATCATTAATTGATGCCTTTTCAACACATTCCTTGATGCATGCCCACTAGTTGCTAAAACATGATCAAATTATAGGGCAGCCCTCTCCATGCCATGTTCATTTGATACTAATCTTCAATTCCTTTAAGCATTCCTATAGCTTATCCTTTAAACTTTTAGGATGCAATTCAAAATTTGGGAATTGCTTCTTATAGTCCTTCTACACAACTTTCCAAACCTAACTAGGTATAAGCTTTGTCACATTATTCATGTTCCAACTACACAACATAAAATGGTGGTTGTATGATGTAGCCATAGAACTTAGGTTGCATAAAATCCACAATACCCTTTGGGATTTTGTCTTTTTGAGGTGCTTTGGTGGGCCTCGTGTAACCTACTAGTTTAAGTTCACTTTTTTGTATGTCAAAATAAAAACCTTCCATACCTATAATAAGCACCAAAGGTTTTCTTAAAGAACTAAAATTTTGAAACTCTTGGTTTGGATTCAATTCTTTTCAAAAATTGGATGTAAATGACATTAGTTTGAAACTAGGACTAGAAGCTTTGGAAAATTTATGATAGTGAAAGAAATAAAATTTCATTGAAAGATAGGTTTTAGTATAGCTAGAACATCTAATGATTAATCTTACACACACAGATAATGAACCTTGGTACATAGAAAATGAAATTGAGGACTAAAGTAGAAATAGAAAACCAAGGTTCTAACAAACTAGAGTGTGAGTCATTGATAATGGGACTCAGTAAACATACATATTAATCACCAAAGAAATTGGATTTTAAAATGTTCAAAAGGTTCAAAGCTTTGGAGGTGCTCAACCTTTCACATGTTGATGCACTCATGAGATCCAAAGCATTAGTGTAAGCCCATAAAAAAAAAACTCTAGTTTTCTTTAATAGCATAAACAAAAACTTATGAAAAATTGATGACATTGTACATATTAATGAATATAATGAAATCTCATGTGCAAAATCTAATAGGTCTCTACATGTGAAACATATTTTATAAATCTTTTTCAATATTTTGATAACGAGATTTATTTTATTTATTATTGATGTAAATTAATTAATGGTTTCAAGGCCTAACCCATGTTGCCAATTTTTTTAACCTTTTGATGCATAAGGTGAAAAGTAAATAAAAAAGTAAAATATGCATAGAATATGTTGAAAGCTATCCACATGAATTGGGGGGGGGGATGTGTTCTATATTGATTTTAATATATAGTTGGGTAAAGCAAAGATAGAATAAATTTGAAATACTGACCAACCGAATAGGGTAATCAAAATGGTAACGACAAAATGTACTAGTTGACTAATGTATGTACTAGTTATTCACATTGTGATATATTCATGGGTATATATTAAACTTACCCGCCCAACATTGCTCCACATAATCAAAGTCTCACAATTTGCCACAAATTCATGGTTCACCTTGAACTATTGTATTGAACCTACATGAATATAAACCTTACAGAATTGATGTTTACACCCTTCCACATTCAATCCAACTTTCATCAAAACCCTATTTGCCAACTATCAGACTAGAAGCTAAATTGGGCAAGACATATAAAGGTAGGAGATCGAAGAAGAAATGTGAACCTTAACTAAAAAGAAAATTTTGTCTCCTAATCAGTGTTGTAGAAGGAGAGAAAGAGAAAGATATATTATAACAAGCATGAAAGAGTGTAAAATAAAAGGATTAGACAATGTGAGTCAATTGATCAAAAGTTTACAAAGAGATAATGAAAGTGAGTCAAGATTCTAGTAGGTTTCAGAGAAAGATAAAAAGCCTTGAGGCGGTGTGAATGGGTTTGGATAGACTAACATTGAATGTAGGCAAAGAGAAAGTGAGAGAGAAAGGTTAAGCTTTGAAAATTAAAGAAAGAGAGAAGATGAAATACTAACATAATTGAGAGAGTGAAAGAAAGGGATTTTGACAGACTAGAGAAAGAAAGGTTATGATAAACTAAAAAGAAAGACAGAAAGAGGATGAGATTTTGACATGTTTGAAAGAGTGAAAGAGAAAATCTTGAGGCAATGTGAATGGGGTTGGATATGTTGACATTGAATGCAAGCACACAAAGAGTGAGAATGAGAGGTTAAGTTCTAACAGATTAAAGAAAGAGAGATGATGAAATACTAACATAATTGTGTGAGAGAGAAAGAAAGAGAAATATTATGATAGACTAGAAAGAAAGGTAGAAAGAGGATGAGATTTTGACAGGCTTGACAAAGGATGAGATTTTGACAGGCTTGACAAAGGATGAGATTTTGACAGGCTTGACAAAGGATGAGATTTTGACAGGCTTGACAAAGGATGAGATTATGACAGGGTTTGCTGAATGCAGGTCCAGAGAGAGAATGAAAGATATAGGTTAAGTTTTGACAAACTAGAAAGAGAGGGATTCTAACATACTAAAAAGAGATTTTGACAAACTTGAAAGGATGAGATTCTAACACAATTGAGAAAGTGAGAGAAAAAGGGATTTTGACAAATTGGAAAGAAGGAAAAAGAGAGATATTCTTGTTGTTTAGGGAGATAGGAAGATAATCTACTTAGACATAAAGATTTCAAGCAGAATGAAAAATATTACAACTTGAATTGACAAAAACTTTTGGCATTTAATCCAAGGTTACAAAAATTAGGCGGAATACATCATGGGTCTATTGTGGGGTTGGTGGGATATCTGTGCTACTATACATGTTATCTTCAGAATTATTGTGAATTAGATGATACGAGAGTGGGTTCAACTAGGTCTCAGGGTTCCAAGAATGTTTGCAAGGTTTGAATCTCACCTTCAAATCGCATTTTGAGGGATTTCCTTGGGGTACAACTAGTGGCTACATGTTGTAGGTAAGATTTGTATTAATTCTAACTACCTCCAATGTGTTCCAAGGAACACTTTTGCCCACAATGAAAAACCAAGGTTTGTTTATTTGACAAAGCCACCAAAATATTGATGGGGTCAATGGCAACAAAATGAAAATGCGTGCAAGTATTATGGAATCTAGGAAAGGAGGCAACAATGTACATTTTGTTTCCAAGCATGTTTACATGAATGGGTTTTGGGTACACACATGTTCATTGGGTTTTTGGGTCAGATTAGGGTTTGCAAGATATTAGGAGGCAATTGCCTTCTTACAAGATTGAACTAATTATGTTTCAGCTAGGGTCTGCACAAGGTTACAAACTTTGCAACAAAAAGTGCAAAGAGATGAAGCAAACGTGGAAAAAGACCACACATAACCAAAATGGTTCCCAAATTATGAAGCTTTTGGCACAATCATAGAAAACTTCATCCTTGTCTATTATGACCATGGCTTTGGAAGGTTAACCCTAACCTAGCAAGTGAGTTGTAATGAGATTTGCATGACTGTTGATGAGACTATAGAGCTTTCTTTCATTGACACTCTTCTTGCACGATAACCTTTCGTCAATAATCCTGTTGCATGACAATCTCTTGCATAATGACGATGGTGAATGGGGCGTGAGTAGGCCTTTGGGGGTTTTTGATTCCTCTTGTTGCTTCGACCTCTCATTAACTCAAAGATTCTACACCTAACCCATTCACTTAGGACCCTCATATTCACTCATTTAGAAACTCTACACCTCATAGTCACAATTCCAGGCATTTATCTATCACAGTAGTTGTCGCTCACATATAAACTCTACACCTCACATTTGTAGCTTGAACCTTCACACTTGTAGCTTGAAACATTTTTCACTCATAGACAAAGTTGCTACTTTGTCAAGGCACATGAGAGACAAAGACCCTACTATCAAGGTGCATGGGAAAGAAATAAAAAATATAGGGTGAAACTTGGGGAAGCACTAAAAATCGGTGCATTTCAGAGTTTCACCCTATATTTTTTTCCTTTGTTTTTAGCTCACCCTAGCTTTTTGATTACACCATAAGTTTTGGCCCAACTTAGGGTGAAAACCTTAAGTTTTGACAACTTTACACATAACTTTATTGAATGAGATTTTTTTATTTATTGATTATTCAAAGATTTGATAATAGGTTATCAAATGTGTATTATGGTTAGGGTAGGACTATTGTTGGACAAGCATTTGGACAAGGGCAAGCTTCTAGCTTCTAGCTCACCCATCTTTGGTGAATGGGTAAGCTTATAGCAATTGCTTTCACATGCTAATAGACCAACACCTCACACATTGCAAGAATGAAGTATCAATTGTCATAAAACAGTTCACACTTGAAAATTTTAGCCCAACTATAGTTGAATGTGCAAATTGAAAGTCATCATTTAACATATGTTCAAAATATATTATTTGTAATTTTGTATTTGAGTTTCATTTCATTGGTGGTTCTTTGGAGGTTCTTTGGTCAATTCCATACCCATATACCTTAGTCTAGTGACCGGAGGTTAAGTAAGTGAAAAAAATAATATTTAATTTAACTGAGTTTTTAAAATGTTTACAAATACTTATAATTCTAAGGCATATTGTTTTCAAATTTTTTAAATACCCACAACCAACGATTCTTTGACGACTTAAATTTGAAACAAAGCCTACAGTTCCATGCAATTTTTTAAAAAAACTGCCCCAACACTAGTTTAAACATTTAAACTTGATTTCTTTGTCCGAGGTCTTATGCACTTCAGGAATTCTTTAGTCATGATAGTGTGCGTTTTTTTTCTCAAGCTAAGATCCTCTTTCTAGTGGGCATAAGTTCTGTAACATGTATTTACTAGTTACTGGTAACAAGGGGCCACAGTGAACCAGCCAGCACAGCCACCAGTGCACCATCAAGGATGGATGATATGTGATCAGGAAACAGTTTTCTGTTGGGTTCCAGTTCCCTAGCTAACCATGGTGGTTAGCTCAGTTGGTTTATTTACTGCCTACCAACTAGGTAGGTAGTAAAAACAGCCCCTCCCTCCTACTATGTATAAACTATCTACGTACCTAGTAGTCCCCTATTTTGTTACCTACCTGTCTATATGTTAGACCTACTTCTTATAGAACAGGTTACCAAGATGAAATCGGGTAGTAACTCAGTTGAGGATCATCCATAACTGAGTCATAACAGGCATCCAGTGGATGGTGCACTGGTGGGTGCTGGTTCACTGTGGCTGCATAGATTTT
>Ga0116227_10008274_pt1 | contig 19732 bp, 11 predicted proteins | sample S1TSphgellanicum_FD_89693 | JGI IMG/M metagenome (GOLD analysis project Ga0116227, IMG submission 89693) | Host-associated microbial communities from peat moss isolated from Minnesota, USA - S1T2_Fb - Sphagnum magellanicum MG | ecosystem: Host-associated > Plants > Peat moss > Unclassified... | reverse complement strand
TTGCCTTCCCAAGCCATTGGGTTTGAATGAAACCCAGGTGGCTTAAACCCAGATCTAGGGTTTGCAGGCCAGCTCAAGTATGAATCATCATATGTTGTTCTTCCTTTAAAAGTGCAAGAATATAGGTCCAAATTGGCCTCCTTCTTAGCCTTTGCTGGGTATATGGGCTTTTCATTATATGAACCTGAATATTCAGTATGTGTTGGTTTGTTGTATTGTGCCCCAGTTGGAACACAACCAAGAAGGGAAATCCCATCCTTTTGTGATCCGATCTACATTGGATTGTTTAGGGACGTACTCAGCAACGTATTCAGATGGTCCTTGGAATTTCTTGTCTGTTTCTTTTATGTTGAGGCTCTGGTATTTTGTTGTCAATGTTGTCTCTGCACATTTGTGTTTCCCACAAGAACATGTTGTACATACGCATGGTTTTGCTGCCTGCCATATTTCAAAACCCTTAATTGTTTTTAGACTCCAAGATAAAAGCACCGAACCCAACCCACCCTTCACCCACAAAATTTGATGGGGGAGACCTAAGCTCCTCATAATTCCTCAGTGCCAATGACATTCTTGTTTGCTCCGCGAAGTGCTGCAGATATGTTCCAGAATGCATTTAAAACCCAACTGCCATCTAGCATGCTGCCTTGGTGGAGACCTTCATGTGCACACTTCTCCACCTGTGCATCCAGTTCCAAGAGGAAACAAGCTTGTAATCAAAGAGTTTAATAAATGCACACCTGAAGCTGAGGGACCTGTGTGCAGTGTAAGGGCTTAGGGTTCATGAGCCATATGTGTGGTCCTCTCTTGTCTTCAAATTTCATCAAGAGCTTCATTGAGTTCTTCCACTGCCCCTGGTGCAATAGTTCTTGTAGGAACCAATTATTTCTCCGTCTGGCAAGCATAAGTCTCCTAGTGGTGGGGTCTATGCTAAATAGTTTCCCAAGTTGGGGGGGAGTGGGATGGCAGCTCTTGTGTGGTATTCCTTGTAGCTTAGTTTGTGCCTTGCTATTCCAGTTTCAGAAGTTGCCCTTGCAAGTTGGGGGCGGGGCCATCTTGAGTTTGGTGAGGAACAGATAAAAGCCTCTCTATGTTGTTTGGTGAGCTAGTGGCTGATTTCTCAACTTCCCACTCAAGCCCTAGCCCTTGGATGTGGTACTAAGTTATTACCATTAGCCTACTTTCCAGCTTTTGTACCTGCAATCTATTTATTTTTGTACTTTCAGTCAAACCTTGCAGCACACCAAGTGGAAGCTGCATCACATTTGGACGGGAGGTGTTTAGCATCTTGTCAGTCAAGCGGCGCCTAAGTTATCTGTAAAGTGGTACCTATTTGGGCCCGATTTCATATCCTCTTTGTTTCCTCATCCCCTTAATGAGTGTTATTGATAAAGTCTTCAAATATGGTCCAAATTGGGAAAACCAAAGACAAGATCCCCAAATTGAGCACATTAATATTTTTTGCAGCCCCATGCTCCTCAGGCAAACATTATTTACGCAAGGGGGGGCCAGCATGAACCAGCACCCACCAGCGCACCAGTTGAGAATTCTGTCCACTGGATGGGGTGAGATTTCTCATCTAATGGTTGAATGTGCGTTGACCTTTTCTTTGGGGGTTTTTTTTTTTGGCTGGTTTTTTTTTCCCAAACTTTCAGATCACTTGCCCAGCTACATACTACCTACCTTCTTGGCCCTACCTATCGACTAAGAACCAACTCCCCCCCTCTCACCTACCTACTACATCCACACCTCCTTTTCCCACCTAAACTTGTCACGTCATTTTTACCTACCTACCCAACACCTACATAACATCAATGGCAACCAATGAAAATAATTTGAATGTAAGTATTGCATTCAATCACTTAATAATAAATTAAACATCTTTAGGCCTCCTATGTGGGTATTGCATTTGCAAGCTCTTCCTATTGTCAATGTCAAAGGTGGATTTAGGGTTAGCTAGATGTCAAAAACATTTATGTCCTTTGCAAAAACATCATTTTTGATATTAATTAAATTCAGTGTTAGGTTAATTTAGGAGGGAAGATTCATGAACTATATATTGAAGAAATGAAACTTCATATATTTGAAGGGGAGTGGAAATAACCATCTTTCAAGTTGGAGAGACTCGAATTAGAAGCTAAAAAATACAGATTTTCCTTCACTTGTTAAAATTCTTAATTTCTTGAGCTTTGATTTTTAATTCATAATTAGTTCATCTAAAATTATTTTTGTATAGTTGCCAAGAATATGTGTAAGGTTTTGTAGTTGGGGTTGAAGCTCTTTTGAAAGTGGTACAAGTTTAGGGTTTATTCTATAACAATACTTAGGGTTTTTATTTTATTTGGAGTTATGGTTTGATTTAGTGTTGCAAAGCTTTGCAGGGATAATGTCATCACCTTGGACCATCAAATTAAAGGTTTTTGTTTTTCTCCCCTTCATTTTTTTTCATTTGTGTGGTTTTAATTTAATTACAATTCAATTAGTTTTATGTAATGGATCAATATTTGAATATAACTTACAATTTCTTGAATATGGGATAAGACTATTAAGTCAACAAATGTTTGATTCTATATGTAGTTTTTAGTCTTAAATATAGGTATTATTGGAATGGGCCCCATGTCTAGTGTGTGTTTTAATTTGAAATATAAGTATTGCATTTGGTTGGGTCCTAGGTCCAGTGTGTGTTTTAGTTTGAAATGTAAATATTGCATTTGGTTGGGTCCCAAGTTGAGTGTGTGTTTAAAGTTGGTATGTGGTATTGTAGGGGGGCCCATGTCCATTGTGCATCTAAATAATTGGCATGTAAATATTGAAAGCAGAATAATCACACTCTTGATGTTGTTATTAGTTTGGCACATAAGTATTATCAACCTAGGTTCCATGCATAATGTAATGATTATGCAAGTGTTGATTAGTTGTGTATTCCACTAGTAATCATGGTTTAATGAAAAAAGTGGGTATTGTAGGTGCACGTTTTTACAAGTTTATAAGTATGGGTTGAATTCCCAAATCACAATCAATTCAAGTCCAAAGTTGAATAAAATCGTTTTTCTCAAATGTGGATTTGGTGTGGACTCCCAGCCCTTTATATGTAAATTTAACCTTCTTTTAAAAAGCATATGTTTTACATTAATTTTCTTATGATTTAAGTGATTGAATTAAATAATCAATGAAAATACAAATTCTTTTTCTTACCTCTTTAATTATTTGTTCTAATTAAAATCAACGTTATTTTTTATGTCCTTGATTGATTTCTATAAAAAAAAGTACATTGAAGTTCATTTTACACCTTGTGGATTCCACTATTATTTTTTCCCTCTAGAAAATTAGAAGTTTAACTATGAAATAAAGAGATTTACCCAAAATATAAAAAGGTTTTGTTGAAAAGTATAGGTTTAGCCAAAAAGATATAAAAGAATTGTTGGGAGGTAAAAGTTTAACCAACAAATTAAAATGTTTTGTTGAAAGGTTGAGGTTTAGCCAAAAAAAAATATAGGTTTTGCCAAGAGTTAAAAGTTTAGCCAAGAAGAGATATAAGTTACTAAGAAAAAAAATTATCCAAGAAAAAATATATGTGTTGCCAAGAGTGAGAAGTTTTTAGCCAAGAATAGATATAGGTTTTTAATTTTGTTAAAAGAGAAAAGTTTAGCCAAGAAGAAATATAAATTTTGACAAAAGTTAAAAATTTAACCAAGAATAGATATAGGTTTTGCCAAAAGAGAAAAGTTTAACCACAAAGAGATGTCATCTTGAAATTCTACCATAATCATTAGACTAGCAAGCTTCTTGATTATTAAACTCACAGGTTCAACCTTTAAAACCTCCTTAATTTTTCTAGCTATAAATTTAAAAGCTTTGTTATTACAAATTTATTCCATTACATTGGGGAATTAAACCTTAACTAAGTGGGAGAAAGAGAGTTCAGCCGCTTGTGTTGAGCTATCGAATTGTGATTTCCATCTTGAAAATACGAATGTCATTCCATTCCATTCCATAATATTGAGCTTCATTATTGCTTTGGCTCCCTCTTCATTCAAAAATTTGCCTTTGAAAAAACCCTTGGTGAGTAGTTTGAAAAGCATTGAATAAAACTCATGGAGATGGAGTTTAAGGTAATCTAATATAACTTTATGTGATGGCCGACCTTTAACTATTTGTTTTATCACCATATGATGCGCACTAAGTGTTGTAGCAACATGCATTTTGTCCATCCACACTTGTGGGAAGTCCACAAGGAATTCCCATCATTCCAAGATGAATTGTGAACCCCTTTGAACTTCAATCAAACTTTGAGCCGCATCTCCCTATTTCCTCAGATTTGGACACCCAAGTTGTTTCAGTTTTGTTTTTAGGTGTGGTTTAAGTGATTTCATCGTCTAAAGTTGCCATTTCCACATTGATTGAGCCTTCTTGTGAATTTGATAAAAAGTTTGGCTAGAAAATGGGCTTCTTTTCACCATCGCCATTTGGTGTTTATAAGTTTGAAAAAGAGTGTTGCTAGAAGGCAGGCTTTCCATTGTTGATGCCATTTGGAACTTGGAAGCTTGAAAAGGAGTTCTGTGAAGGAGCAAACTTTCTATTTCCATTGTTATTTAATGTTTATGCCTTTCCTTTTTTTGTGCTTGGTTCAAAATGGAAAAATCTTTCTTTTTCATTGCTGAGTGTTTGGGAGAAGAAAGCTTCACCTCCCACATCGCTTGTAATTTGAACACTTTGTTTTTTTATGCCATTTTGAAAAGTAACTTTCCATTAGCATCACCACTTTATTTTCGACCTTTTTCTTTCTTTTCTTGCACATTTTGCACCAAATTCCTTGGATAGATCATTGGGCTTATTGTGAATGCATTCACTACAACAAAAGGTGTCCCTTTATGCCAAGTGATTTCACTGAATTTGGAGTGAATTCATTGGTTGTAGTGAATGAGGACCAATGAAAAAGCAGTGAATTACCAGGTCTAGTGAATGGGGACGAGTGAACTACACCCACATTTTGTAGTAGTGATTGTTTTCAAGTTCATGAGGTCAATCTAATGGTGCTTTATTAAATGTTCATTTTACATTCAACAACAACAACTTGGAGAAATGGAAGAATAAATGAAGCATGACCAAGACCAAAAGCTTGGCCTCCAAGCTCGTACAATGAAAGAAAAACAATAATGCCGCTGTGATCGGGTTTATGGGGGTCGAGCAAGGCAAGAGAAATGAAGTTATTATTGCCAAGGTTACAATTTCAAAGGCCATGGGGCTTTTCCATCCACTCTCCTTTGTTAGATGCCTGAGTTAAACATCCCCATGCTTTCCATCTAGAATTGTTACATTCATTTTGTTCGAGTTTCAAACATTCTTTACTTGATTTCAACCATCGCTCCATCACACTATTTGCTTGTGATCTTTGCCATTGATCTAACGAATTTTTTTCCCTTACCATTAACCTAAGCCAAAATGGTATAAATCACATTACAACGTGGGCAAAAAACATCTTGCAGCCAATGAGGTGAGGTAGCATGCACTTAGGGGCCCATGTTCTTTTTTTTAGGGCAAGGGTGGGGGTGTTAGATTTTTTTTGTTCCCATTTTGTTCCCCAACATGTTCCCAATAGCTCCTCACTTCATCCCATATCCTTTGCCTTACGTTCTACTCTTGTAACTTATATAAGCAGCCCAAAGGGGGTGATTCCAATATATTATGGAATATTTATTTTGGGACTTTCCAAACTTGATTGAATTAGGTGACATGCTCCCACCTAGGTGACAGAACTCGTGGTGAAAGGTTACAGGTTATAAGTTCCTTCTAGGGTTGCTGTTCTTCTTTTTGTGTGGCGCTTTTCTCAGAGCTTCTTCTTTCTGTGTCGTCATTGACACAAAGTCCTTACTCCTTATTTCTTACGGAGTCCTTCTTCGAGGTGCCCCAGACTCCAACTACAGAACCATTGACTTTTACTTGAAGTTATCACTCTCGCTTCAGACTTCAGATCCTGAGAAATTAGGGTTTCAAAAACCCCACAAGGACTATTTTCGGAATTCCCTGGATTCAGGTTTGTCTCTCCAGCTCTGATGCTGCCATTTTTCATTTTTAAAATAGATGAGGTCCAGTGACTCTTAAGATTTTCGTTTTGTATTTCTTCTTACTTTTGTTCTTCTTCAGGAAAAGATGAGATTTTGTATGCTGCGGCAGGTGCACAGATCTATTGCTTGGATTTGCACCCAATATGTTATGAGACTTTCTCTGCTTGTGTGATGGCTCCTATACTGTTGTAAGTTTGGTCGGCAACTTTGTCAATGGTCTGAAATCTGAGTAATTGTACAAGTTGTGGTTTTTATTTTTTTGTCAAGAATTGTAAATGTGTTCTTTGCAAATTTGATCAGGGTTTGGATCTTATTTCACATTTAGCTTTGTGCAGGTCATTGATTGCAGAATCACAAGCTGTTCAAAACTTTGCAGGGTCCTACTCAAATGTATGTCCATGCTCTACCCATTTCTCGTCCTCTTGCAATCTCGCCATTGCATGATCAAGCCAAAAAACCTAGTGTTGATGACTTTACATTATTCACACCCCCAACCAATTTTTTTTTCAGGCGAAATTTCATCAAATGTCAACCTCAAAAATATGATTTTGACCAATGTAGTATGATTTCCAAATCTGATTAAATCATCTTATGAATAATCATCACTTATGCTACATCACAAAATTTAAAAACTCCTGGACCCAACTTGCAAACGGAAAAAAATTAATAATATCTTGAGGCATCCTATTTAGCCGTACCTACTGTGCTTTGCATATAAATTGGCCCTTCTCGCGTTTTCAATGAGGTGGCTTCCAAGTTGAACTTTTTATTTTTGCAAAGAGTGAACTTGATTGGTTCGTCACTCAAAAAAGTTAAAATATTTTGAAATAAATATAATCGGTGCCCTTTGTGGTTGTCACTATTTTTTGGCCTCAACGAATAACCATTACTGAGAACACCTTACCAGGCATTATATTTTTAGAGGTTTGTTTAGAGTACATGCAAATCCTTCTGGGGATACTCACCACTATCGTGAAACCATGAATCTAAGTAGAAAGAAGCCTTAAAAGCACTAAGTTTATTTGAAATATGAAAGTTAGAGATATCACTTCATTAAATTTGTTGTATTGGCAACTTTTTAATGACACATGCTGATTCAGGAGGTATTTTGAGATTCAATTTTTAAGAAACAAAGAAGAAGAGGGAGGCATGAAACAGGAAAGAAAAAGTAAAAAATAATGAGGACTCTCATTTTAACGTATTTGTGTTTAATTTTAAGTTCTTTCTTTCTCTCTCTTTCAACCTTGAACATTTTTCTCTTCCTGAGTTTAATTTTTCAGTTTTTCAAGGTTTTGTGATTTTTGAATAAATGGTATGGGAATGCAAAACCAGCGAGTGCATTGGAACTGCTTTAACAAATGCAATAGCAAGGTTGGTATTCAAACTCTAAAACATTATTTTGTTTGAGATTTTTAGGATTTAGATGTTTTTAACTATTTTTTTATAATCCATTCGATTATAACAAGAGCGAAGTTTTATGGTTCGTTTTTCTTTTTACAAGATGAAAGAAGCATTTGAGGAATGAAAAAATGTTTTTTATGATTTTTGAAACTTTAAGATGTCGATCTTAACCTACAACATACCAAGGTGGTGTTTGTCTATATTATCTGGGACATAGTTGAATAATTCTTAAAGTTCTCCATAGTTTCTAAGCAAAATACAATGTAGCTTCTACCAAGGTTCTCGAAGTAAACCTGAACTGGACCAAATGGCCAGACAATCATAGAGCATGGCCTCCAACTTTAGCTTTCAAAAAGTTTCTTTCAGCTTTCGTGTTGAAAGGCTTCAACTTTAGATCTATAAAATAATATAAATGAGGCATGCGAGACATGCAATCTAGGTTCCAAACCACATACACTACAAAAAAATGTAACCAGAAGGAAACAGTGAACCGACGAGGACACGTTACTTCAGAAATAGAACGACAAGGGGCACGATAGGCATGCAATTTTAGTTTCCCTCCATCTAAACTTAAAGGAATCTACCCACGAGGAAAGAGTGAACCGATGAGGACACCTCACTTTACAAATAGGACGAAATGGGAACTGGTTACCTTGCGTCTGACTGTCATTTCCGGATAAGGGATTTGAAAACGAGAACCACGCATCCCTGTCTCTACAGAAGCAACGACTGGGTTCGCCGGGTTTTCGGGACCGCTTGTTGGCAGCCCTTCACGCATCCCCGTGTCCTCTGTCTAAAGCATGCAGAAATGCAAGCCCATGTGGGCTTCGTAAATTTACTGGAGAGGATGGATTGTCCCAGGTAATCCTTAGACCATCTCCACCAACGCTCAGTATGTGACCCTGCACTGAAAATCTTGGATGAGGTTCATCAGTCAAATCCAGTGAATCCACTGGAAGTATGTTGGGACCCAGAAACAATACACAGCTTTGAGAGCCCAGGAGGAGCACTGTAACAGTTTAATAAACAGAGTCAAATCGTATTTATTTGCTCCCTGATTTGCTAGATAGTTTGATTGGTCCAAGTGGGTTGCTATTAGTACTCTCCAACCTACTTGCAGTCCCAGTTTCAGTTTTATGGGTGGGTTTGGAAAAAAGTTAGTACTTGGATTTGAGAAATACTTTTGCAGGGCCACACTCTGAGACTTGGTGGAGATGCTCTTATCCGTTTGCCTCAGCTACCTAGCACCAAAAACCTACAGAGTACCCGCCTAGATCACGATCTCGACGGGAGAGATTAAATCAGCCATGGATCCTTATCGCAGGCAGTATTGTCCTTATTGCAGACAGTACAAAACTGGAGTTGAGATGGAGTCTGCCATGCGACCCGCCACGTGCGCATATTATAGTCTTCCACAGGGTAAAGCGGTGATTGAGCTCTTGTATATAAGCAGATGGGATAGCTGGGAGTAGCATTCATCACAAGCATTCACAACTCTACTCTTGCAGTGTTCCTTCAATACCATCGTCGTTGCGAGAACATTCCAGTAAGTCTAGTGACAATTGCAAGCTACCACGGTTCTCTGGGTTACTCGTGAGCTCAATTTCAGTGTTGATCAGATCATCATGGCTTGGCAGAAGATGGCGCTTCTCGCTGTGGCAGGGCTTCTCTGTATGTCGGCATTACTCAACGGAGCTGAAGCGACGGAGAGTGTCAGCAGCAGTTCATTACTCAACAAAACTGCAGAATCAGTGAGTGCCAGCAACAGTTGGAAATTGATAGATACCCTCCGTACGTCCTGTTGTTGGACTTGACGGAAGTCTACCAGTTCTCATAGTTAATGAGCTAGGCGGCCATATCCAAATGTTGCTTCTCATATGCCCTGGATGTGCTTGTTTCATGAAGTTGTCATTGTCCAATGCTCTGTATTCTATCACCGTTCCGTAGCTGCTTATCAACTTACCTTTCGTTCCTAAAGTTTCAGAAAAGTGATACATCGGCCATGTTCATGATCTCTAGTTCTCTTCATCTCTTGTAGTGGAGTGGATTTTCGATATATCAATTGCGGGTGGATTTGAGTGTCATATGTTCTACAGTGCTGTTGGGACGTCTTGTTGGACACTTGAATCCAGTTCGATCTATTTCCCGCCTAGCTAGTAAGTAGCCGTAGACTGTGTGGTGCGGAAATGAATATGCCGCAAATGTGCATCGCCTCCGTATCATCTGATTCATGATGCATGTATCGCTCCCCTTTCCGCGGGATTTCGAAGATGCAGATGACTAATTTGTGGATGTGTATTTTGTGGCATTACCAGTGTGGCAATTTCGCAGCATCTTGCGACTTAATAACAATCTGTGAAGGGAAACTATCAGCCTTATGCAAAACTAGGAACGGAATTGTCGTGCCTGCAATGCTGGATCTCAATTCCCATATAGGCAACGACGACGGGGAATTGGTGGCAGGGGGAGAAAACTACATTGAGACGTGCGATCCAGGAGAATATGGTCCCGAATCATCGGGATTCTTTATTCATGCTGATTGCAAGAAGAAGAATGGCAATGTTATTGACACGTCCTTAGACATAAATAAGAATGTCGGGAACGTCGACGGGATTCTGGAATGGGAGGACTGTAACCAATTGCTTGCTAAAATCGTCGACAAGTTTGCTGCTGTCGAGGAGGAAATTGCCCTCAGTGGCAGGAAGTTGCTCAATCACTGATCAGAGTTCGATGAGGAAAATAATCTACATAACATGATGTGGGTATGTGTGCTTGTGGTCATTAACATGCATTCGTATACTTGTGCACTCAAAGCAGTTGTGATGAAAAGAGATCGATGTATTTATAAAAACATAGTATGGAAATATAGCAACTTTGTGTGCAGCCCATGCACAAGAGAAGAGAGGAAAAGTGCTTAAGGTGGAGAGAAGTTCCACGTTTAGTTATCTACAGTCAAGTGCATGCTGAGAACTGACGCAAAAGATCGGAGGTAATTTGCTCATTACCTACAGTGATCATGTTGGTTCTATAGTAAATAAGCTGCTTCTATATAGAACTGTATACCTAGACTACTTGGACTAAATACATAAATGTATAACTGAATCTAAAAATGATGTGAATATTTTCTACACTCTCCCTCACTCTCATTGGTGCATTCACACTTGATGTTAAAAGTCAGTGTTAAATGAAAATCTAGGTGGCATCCTAGGTGGCACCCAATGTTAAATGGGTGATAGCTTAATGTTAAGTGCATGCTAACTTAACATAAAATGTTCATGGTATCTAGGTGTAAGTCCTAAATGACTAGCACGGTGTTAGGGGACTCAACACTAATGAGTTCCTAACACCAAGTGTGAATGCATGTTCGGAATCGTTTTTGTAATGTAAAACTTACTATCTATCTAAGCCTAACAGTCACTATTTAAATAATAGTGAAAGGTTGAGGAGACTGTTGTGCAAGATCAAGTAGTTTGCTCCTGAGCCACCCTTGGATCAAAATAACGAAAAGTTTTTCAAACTTTCAATTGCTCCAGTGAATTTACTTCAAAGAAAAGGTGAAATAATCCCTTTTCCATAGGGGTTAAGCAGAGGTGAACTGGTACTTAAAAGTTGATTCCCATCTCAGTTACCCAGAACCGGATTGGAACCTAAGCTGATTTTTAAAATTGGAACCAGAATGGAGACCAATTTTTTTAAACAATCAAACCAAAACTGGGTTCCTGGTTCCATTTATGTGTCATGGAAGTTAAATTGGAACTGATACTATTCTGATTTAGTTTTTAGAATTGGAACCAGAGATTCTTCATCTAAAAGTAAAGCACCACCTACACTGGTTTTAACCCTACAACAAATTTCATATATTGCACTGGATTTCCACTTGAACTATATTGTACTGGGACTATTGTCAACCCTACAAATTTTGCGGACTTTATACCTATGATTTGCATGGCCAGACTATGTCAACCAACCTCCTCCTATTGCAATGGGAGGATTCTGCATATGTAGTCTTGCGGACTTGTTTACATTTATAAAATCCTAAACTTCAGTTTTAGTTTTAGAACATAGCTTTCTCAATTTTTCTTTTGGTTCCACACATTTAAATGGAATTCATTTTTGCACACAATTCTTCCAAAAAATAGTTTTGGTGTGGGTTTGAGTTTCAATTTTTGTCAAAAAATCAAATTCATTTCTGATCGCTCTTTGCTAGGGTCCATATTCTCTAATTTATAACATACACATGTTGTCACACTATCACCCTTTCATATTCATTTTCCATTTTTTTCATTGTCAACATGGACATAAAGTGGATGACATTGATGTTTTAAATGTATGATGTGACATAAGCTATCATACTTCAAAAGATGACATTTTTTAATTCATTAATGTACATATAAAAATTAAAATTTATTAAATGCATTGTATAATTGAAAATTGTGTTTAGGAAAATCTATGGTTTGGTTCATGTTATCTCATAATTGAACCTTCAAATGGGTACATTTATGGTTAGGGTATACAAAAAGAATGTCTTGTCTCAAAATCACTCTCAAATTACCATTTTGAATGATCATTAGTACAAAATAATTTTTTTGGTAAATATTTTTTTCAATAGATAGTCACATACTTCTTAATTAAAATGGTGATGATTTTTTATGATTTGGAAGATTATAACATATTTTTAAATGTTTTGAAAGATGGTTTAAGAATCGTGTTTCATTACGCAATTGTATGAAAAAGTATTCAATGTTGAGGATTAACAATATTTTTTCAATTTGTTTCAAATATTATCCACAAATGAAATAAAATTTGTTTTATATGATGGCACAAATTTTTAGTATGATCAATCAAGAAATTTTGTGGAAGTGATGTTAGAATTTTGAATTTTTTCATAAAACAAATGCTTTAATAAGGATAATCAAATTAATTTTGTTAATTACAAATTTACATCTAAAGGTTTGGGAAGAAGTATAGGAGGCATAGGCATAAAAAAAAGACATTATTTGATTTTTTAATAGGGTTTTGGCACTTCAAATGAAAGTATGTCATTTTGAAATGTTTAAGTAATCTTACATTCTTTTTTGGTTTATACTTTCAAGAATAAGACATTCAAAATTTGTTCAATTGATTTGAATCATTCATTACAACATTTATTGGTTGAAAACCTAAAGATACATATTCCCTTTCATTGTTTAGCATTACATTCATTTTACTAAGTCCTTATTTAGGACTTAGGACACAAAACAAATGGGTGTCATGGTTCCTATTGTAATACCCCAACCATGAATGCACCCAAATATTTACAATTTTTTTGTCATTATGATTATTGAATGTCCACACCTTCATTGAATTATTGTTAAAAATTGCTTATATTACAAATTTTTAAACCCATCCAATTGCCTTGCTTTTGTAAGGTGAAAATAACACATTGTTCATTAATACCATGATTATGACATTATTTGCACAACTTTTATTTTTTAATATTATTTTGTTTATAGGCACGAAATGTGTGCATGACATATTTTGTGTCCATGTCATGTCTGAACAATATTCCCATGTGTTCATACATTATGATTGACACAAAAGGAGTCAAAATTATATGCATGTATACTACTAAAAGTATTGCAATTAAAACTCATTTATTTTGAATTTTGAATTTTTTACATTTAGTTGATCTTTGGGCCTTAAAAATAAAATAAGTTAAAAAATCATGAATATCAAATTGTTTTATATATATATTTTGAGTACATGTACATTAATCATATATATTAAAATATAATCACATTTTACATGGTGCAATTCACCAAATGACAAATTGAACACAAATATAAAACTTTAAAATCATGCATGCATATATTTACTAGTGTTGGGCTGGTATATAGGTCAGTCCCTGATGTCAATACTGGTATCAATAATGGTATCAAATACCATACCAGTCTAGTATCAAAAGTTTTGATATTCCCCCCTATACCATTATACCCCCACATCAAATATTGAATTTTTTTGTCAAATACCATACCAATCTGATATCGCGTTTTCTAATACCAGTATAATACTCAATACCAGATGAATCACTCCTTTTTCTCCTGCTATCAACCCCTAACCATGTTATGGTATGCTGGTGTGTGAAAGATCCCATTGTATACTTTTTTTGGTGGCGGCTATGCTTTTTGGAATCACCCAAGGAGGGAGTTGCTGCTCTGTTAGTATCTGCACGCACAAGAAAATTAAACTTTTGTGGTTTTGAAACTTTTGATTTGCCTTGAACAAGTTTTAGTTATTTAAGATTTTGATACGGAGGGACTAGCAATTTGCAAGTGAATAAACAAACACATGACAGCATTTTAGTGGCTAATCATGTTTGTGATTATGTCAAAAATGCACATCATCAATGGGTGCATTCTTGATACCAGAGTTACTATGTATACCAGCTGGTATTAGACCCCATTAACAACTATATGTCGATATCATTATATACTCAGTCCATATTCTTTCAATCATATATACCATATCATATATACCGTCTTGAAAAATGTTGTGATACCATTATGCATATGGTATCAAAATTTTGGAGAACCCCACATACCAGTACCAGGCTGGTTAAAAATAGTTTCATTCATGTTTTGGATTTTTACTAAATTTTCAGTGACGAAAATCATTTAAAATTCAATATTCCTCCCATCATAAGTCCAAAACTTACCAAAATAAATTCCATTAAATCTAGTCACTGAAATATTTCCAAGAATACCAAAGGCACATTTGAAATTCACAATTACTATTTAAATTAATTTTCAATGAACAAATCATTTGATATTCAATAACGTTCACACCATAAGTCCAAATATTATGAAACCAAGCTAGTGCACCCCAACTTGTTGAGAGCTTTCCAAAGATATCAAGAATATGGTTAAAAGCCTTACAATTTTAGAGATATCAGTTTGAACAAACAAAACAAATTACTTAATTGTAGGATCATGTTTAACATGTATTTTATTCTACAAGGTGTAAGGAATTTTAGCTTATATTTCAACAAGATCCAAATCCCATAGTAAGAAAAGGTCACAACTATAATGACAAGGTGTTGAAACTAAAGAAATATACTTATGTACCCTAAAACCCTAAATCTGAAACCTAGGCTATCATGCACATTCAGTAACTTTCGGTCAATTGGTTTGAAAATTGCATAATAAACACCTATTGTGACCTAAAAGGAACCTTAAAAAGGTTAAGCACTTTTTGCCCTAATCTGGCAATTGATGGTGAGATGTAATTGATCATGAGCATGTTCATGAGCATGCTGGTCATGCTCTACTAGTGTATATTTGCCTGTTTTCTTTTATGCTTGCAAGTTTTGCATTATTGTAAAGACGAGAATATGGGTGCCTTGTTTGGAGGAGGAGCTTGCTAGTTGTGTGACTTTAGGGTTTGTTTTTCATAACACCTTATGGGAGCAAAATCCTAATTGGTGGAGGGGATTGTTGGGATAAGGAGCTGCTATTTTTTGAAGAGTGGCAGTTCTACTAAATGACGGTGACGAATGCATAAATAAGGGAAGAAGAACTAAGCATTGCAGGCTCTGGATTTTGATTGTGAGGTGGTAGTACAGTTGTAAGTTAAGATGCAAAAAAGAGGAATGTTCTTGATGATTGTCATTGTTTTTTGAAATTTCTCTTGCGTTGGAGTGATAGTGTATTGTCTAGAAATTTATGTCATATGCTGATGGTGAAGATGATGCAGAACATCAAAGGATTCGCAAGTGACACCTTCGATGGCATTATGTACAGTGAGGTGGGAATTGGAGAATCTGAGGAAGTGAATACCCTTGTTGGCACTCTGGGATGGGAATCTGCAACTGATCAATTGTCTTGGGTTGGGGCTGAAGTTTGATAACTCTTTGATGCCTAAAATTTTGGTTTTGTGGTGGGATTCCTTACCTATGAAAGCTTTCTGGGTTGCTGAGAGAAGGGGAGTAGCAATGCCATATGGTTGTCTATTGATATTCAACAGGCTTAATGTCGTTCAAATTAGGTTTGGGTAGATCAATGCAGTCAAGGTTGTGAGTAATTACTAATTTAGATAGGATTACAAGAATAGGGATAGAAAGAAATACTACTTTAAGTATATAGCTCCTTTTTTTTGCCACATTATATATCTTAAGCCCACTTTAGGTGAAGGTCCAAGGTCCAAATTCACATGAACCAATTTGGACCTATTTGAAGCAAATTGAATCTTTGAGTTGGATCTAGCCTTGGACCCTAAGCTTTCATCTTAGTTCTTCAAGTCATGAGCTCTTCCTTGAACTCTATTTCTTTGGTTTGCCCCTCGGTTCTTCAAATCATGAGCTCTTCTTTGAACTCTATTTATTTGGTCTGCCCTAATTGATTTTCCTTTCACAAGTGTCATTTAGGTTTAGCCTCATTGCCACTTTTTGGTCTTTGAACTCTCATCTAAAGCCCTTGGGTCCAATTCATGGCTCTCAACCAATAGGATTGCTCTATTTAATTGGACCCTGAAGCACTATTTAATTCAACCCTCATCTAATGTGGCGCTCAATATATAGATGTTGCCAAAAAAATCAGGCAACCAATAGGGCTTTATTATCCATAAAGATTGCAGGCTAGAGACCTACATCCTTGTGACAGCAAGAACACCAGAGAAATGGGGGAAAGGAATCAAGCTTCACAATTAAAACCTTAAACCCCAAAGAGGAAACCCAGATGAGAAATTATGTGCCATGACTTGGAGAGAAACTTGGGGTTCCGATACACTTTTGAAAACAAGCTAAGTGAAAGGACAACATTTGCCAAAGCGTATGGGATAAAAGTGAGGTGCTATTGGGAACGCTTTGGGGAAAATGTTGAGAAATTGGGAACCTATTGGAAACTCATTGGAAACATAGTGAGAACAAATTAGACAAAGGGGAAAATTAAAATTTCCTCCAGCCCCCACCTCCCCCTCAACTAGGGCTCCTTGAGTGTATGATGATGCACCATCTCATTGGCTGCCTATACCCTAGATACCTTGGCCAATTCAACAGTAATAATTATATTATTTTCAGAAATGTTGAAATTTTCAAAAATTATTTCTTCCAAATCAAAAAATATTGTGAAGGATAATTGAGAATATTTAAGAATATTCCATTTGTTGAAATGATTTTTCAAAATAAACTAATTATTCAATGGACATGTGTTGAAATGGCCAAGGTATTATGATAATCTTTGTCTTCAAAACTATTGGTCACCTATTTTTGACCTTCTTTGACAACCGTTTCATGCACCACCTTGTTGGCTGCATATAATCTCTATTGGCCTTGCCTACCAAGGCAAGGTTATTGTCTTTAGATTCATTATAGAGTATAGTAGCTTAAGGGATTTTGGCCCCTGGGTAATAATAGGTCTATTCTTATATGAGAATTTTTGAAAGACGATATTTTGGCTTGTGTTGAAACTTGAATTAGTAATAGAGTTATAATATCTTGAAGGATTTTGGTTTCTTTTACAGGATTTTTTGAAGATTGTATTTTTGTGTGGTGAAATTTTTGAATTCCATAATTCTTCTTTTGCATTAAGATACTTTTTAATGTAAATTTGGCAAGGCCACAATGTGAGACACACCCTTGTTTTCAAAATTGTTGGTTGCCTATTTTGGACCTCATCTTATAACCCTTTCTAAGAGGCTCTTTCCATTGCTTGGCTGTTGTCACACTTGCACATCTTTAACTATGACAATAATAGGCAATGGAAAGTGGCTAAAAATCTTGTTGAAATCATAGGTCACTTTCCATCGGAAAATGACTTTGTCATGTTGTATGCATGTTATTTATGTAAGGAACGTTAGAACATTTTAGATGGGAACTATTAGGTTGACTTGAACATCAAAAAAATCAATGTTCCCATGAAAAAACAACAATAATTGCTTAAGTATATATTGACTCACAACCCTCACAAACCTGATCAACTCATGACCTGCAAAGCTGTGATGAAATTGTCATCACAATTGTGAGGTCCATTGCAATGGAAAGGCAATGTCCCACCAAAATCTGTCATCACATAGGCCTCAGTGGAAAGTGGCCCTAAGAGCATGGGTGTATATTGTTATGGGCTCAACCAGTAAACAAGTACCCACTACTCATGCTCTTAGGAAGGGCCGGGATATTATCCTAAGTTTAAAATGTTGAATAATAAGCAAACACTTAAATCAAATTGATCTTATGAAAAGTCATGATTTCTTATAGTATTTTGTAAATTCCCAACAATAAACTTCCAACACAACATAGAAGTGAAAATTGAAAAGTTGACAACATAGCACTCCATCACTTGTGATATGTAAATTTTCATGCTTACCAACAATAGTAGTTGAATGTCGTCAATCCGTTGAGCAAAGGTTTAGTGCACACCAATTTCCATGCTTGCGAAATACCTTCAAAACTTTATATCTCCAAATAGCCTAAAAATTTCCATGCAAGTAATACTCCTATGTAGGAACTCAATGGTGCAAACAATACCCAAATTCAACATGGTATTGAAAAAATATGAATTTCCAAAAAAATCTCAATTAATCCTTTAAAAAAATCGTGAAAGTGCTTTAAATTTATTTTTAATGTCTAGAACTAGAAGGCTAGCTTCATTCAAAGTTTGTCCTGTCTTAGGATTTTAAGTATTTGGTGTTTAATCTTAGGTTAAATGTTCAATTATTAACCCATTCATGCATTGATTAACCCCATGTTTGACTACTAGATGAACAAAAATGGATGCATGACTAACCAACTACATGGATGAAAAGTGAGAATTAAATAGAGGATATTAATGGATGAAAAATCTCAATCTCGTTCAAATTACAGATGAAAGATCTTCCACATGGATGAATTTATATAAAAATAAAAATAAGGAGGTGCAAGAAAGGTCAGGATTCGACCCCTGGTCCTACCTTATCATGACCTTACAATGAACCACATGAGCTTGGTTTGCTTCCCAAACTAGCAAGTCCGGGTGAGTTTCAGGTGACTGGGTGATGGGGGCATGAGCCTTTGGTTTCTTGTAATGCATAGTTGCCCCTTCCTCCTGCCACCCTCTTCCCCTTCCACCTTGTTATTGCCTTTGGATGACCTGGCTATTTTTTGAAAACTAAATTGAAACACCCCATTCATCTACTTATACTTTTTCAAAGGTCAAATGTTTGAAATTACCTCAAAACTAGAATCAATTTAAAGCTAACTTACCCTAGTTGACCTAATGTAATTAGGACATAACCATATACACTCATAAAACTCATGTTTTAATACATCATATATAAAAGACAGGTATTAGCCTATGCAAAAATGCAAGACAAAAAGGTTCTTAAAACAACAAAATTTTGCACCATGTATCCAAGAGCACCAATTTACTTTTTGCTTTTGAGAGGGGATGACAAATTTTTGGTGTGTTTTGGACTTTGTTGTTCCCACCAAGTTGACATCAAGTTTTCGATGTGTTCATAAATTGTTCCCAATGTATTCACACCTTGTCAACAAATTATAGGTTTTTTTGAAAGTTATTTTTCTATTTAAAATTTTTTTTGTATTAATTTTCTAATATTGATAACCTGCCTGGATGAAAATTAGGTCATCCAGGTAAGTTATCATATTTTGAAATTTCAATACCAAGCGATTATCAATTTAACCAGTTATCCAAAAAATCAGTAAAGGGTTGGTAGGTTATTAATAACCGGGTTGATAGCATGGTGGATAACCAGATGAAAACTCAATAAGCAGCCAACACTAATTGTTACCTTCACTTTCTGGAATGAGGCTCATTAGTGGATATAGTGAACCAATATACTTTCAATACAGTCCTCAAGTGGTCCCTTACTAATTATATTCAAACTAGCCCCATGATTTAGTCTACAAATGATTTACATTGCTTAAAATAAACCCTATTTTTTGAGGTTTTTAGTTTTTATTAGGGTACGAGTGTGGCTATTGTTTCACCCAAGGCCTATCTAAGAAGGGGTTTAAATTGAAGGAAAATGCAAGACAAATGAAGTCCAAGAAAACAAAATAATGTACAATGCACCCAAGAGGCCCAATGTAGAGCTCTGAGTACAAATTTGTAGTTACATTATCATCATAAACTTGTGAGCATTAGAACTCCTAGAAAACCATCGTTTTACATATGAGTACCTTAGTTTGCCCTAACTACTAGGAAGCCCTAATCAAGCCTTAAGCACCCATGCCTACCTCCATTCCAAGTCTCAAAAGGGACCAACTAGTTTTTTCTAAACATAAGAAGTTTCAAAAC
>Ga0116227_10008273_pt1 | contig 19735 bp, 7 predicted proteins | sample S1TSphgellanicum_FD_89693 | JGI IMG/M metagenome (GOLD analysis project Ga0116227, IMG submission 89693) | Host-associated microbial communities from peat moss isolated from Minnesota, USA - S1T2_Fb - Sphagnum magellanicum MG | ecosystem: Host-associated > Plants > Peat moss > Unclassified... | reverse complement strand
TTAGGGGGTAAGGTAGCCCTTGGCCAACATGCTATTGAGGGGATTAATTATTCTTTTTCCAATTTATCTTTTTCTTTGGTCTATGTACTTTTTGGATTATTCTTCAAAATCTCTTTGCCTCCTTCCTCTCTTTCATTTTTTTTTTTCTTTTTGTACTTTTTCATACTTTTCTCATGGACATTAATTAATTTATTTTAAAGCTCTAAAATAGGAGAAGAGAAAGGACCATGGTCCCTATTGTACTTTGGGGAAAAACTATGAAAAATATATAAAAAGCATGTTATTTTTCCTTCCTCTACCTTCTAAACTTTTTTTTTTATGATTTATTTTGACTTTTTGGGACAAAAGTAGTTTGTAGTGGTAGGTTAAAAGGGGCTAGGGTAAATAATACGCAATAGAAGATCTAATTATCTCTCCATAAAATGGAGTATTTTAATTGGACTTGTTCTACCATGAAGGCTATAGGAGTTGTTGCCTTGGCAATAATTCTATTGCACCATAGAATTACCGTCCCCATGGAACTACCACTTTCTCTATGCAATTGTTTTATTGTTGTTTACCTTGTTTTAAACAATAATTAAATGTTAGGGAAGGTAAATAGGTTGGGCATGTAGATTTATTGTTTAGGGAGTATAATTATTAAATACCCTTCTCATGAATATTATTATGTTACATTATGAATAATTGTAATACAATTAGTAAGTAAATTGGCTTATTTTTTAGTTTATTTTTTGCAAAAATTACCATTACATTAAAGGTAATATCCAAGGACCTAATACGGGTTTATTTACATACATATGTTTATGAATTGTTTCATAGGGTTTGTGAGACAATGGTATTGGGTCACAAAGATTCATCAAAATGATGTCCAAAGTTCAAATTACCATAATTAATATGTTATGCCCATCATGTATAATGGGCTAAGAGTAATCAATTTATAAATTATTATGATTAGTTTAAATTTTAAACATGTTATATTACAAAGATCATAGGAGTTTTTGTTAGGTTTTAGGTTTCTTATTATCATCATAAAAAATTGTGTTTGTGGTGACCACACTACCCTATAACTAGAGTTCAAAAACCACCTAAGTACAATTGTGTTGTGCAACTACATCCTCCAAAGTGGAACTCCTATGCAAGTACATTTTATAAATATGGTGATTTAATAAATAAATTTCCAAGTTACAAAATAAGTTAATTGTTCGATAGTTACACCATAATTCTAAATGTGTTTTGGATATGATAATTTATATGCACCGTATTTACACATGTAGTCAACTATGTTTGATTTTTTGAAAAGTTGCATTGTAGTTGTAATGTGCAACTAAATTAGGATTGTTAAAAACAAGTTACACATTGAATAACTTTTCTATAACTAACGTATATCTTTCATACATGCGATTACGCCATGTGTTTGCATTCCCACCATTCATGAGGTACAAACTTTGTAATTGGTTTTCAACTATGAAGTTTATTTGTGCAATTGGTTGGCCATTACGTTGTCATCAAATGGCCGCTATTGTATCATTAATTGCCCATTATTGTGCCACAACTATGCCATGCATGGGCACCCAGATGCCATTAGTTGTTACATATGTATGTGCCACTATGGGGCCACTAATAAAATATTACCAATTCCCTATCCATATAAAGTGTGAATTTTTAGACTTCAAATTGAATCCTAATGCTACATAAACTATATTCAAAATATTTAAATTGGAGGTACATCAAGGTATTAAAGCTTATACATTTAAAAAAATTCTAAGTTACATGAGCAAATGCAAAATTGATAATAGTCGATTTTTTTGCAAATAGTTCCTTGGCACCCACAAGGGTTACATGTCTTGTGGCATATTTAATATTTTAAAATTAATTATTAATTAATGTTTTAATTTACTTAATTACTATGAGCAAAAAACTAGATTAAATAATTAGCTTTTAATCCAAATTAATCAATTTAATTTTTTAAAATGTGAAATTAATTGATTTAAATAATTCATTTTTGCATGATTAACTAAATAACCAATTAAATTTTTTTATAGGAAATATTGTAGTCTTCTTTTTTGTGATCGATGTTCAATTGTTCTATTAATAATATTTCATTACATTGCAACTCACAATATCATGTTGGCATACATATATATCAAACCATAAAATTTCATGGAGGGTGAAAGCCTATTTTTGAATTGAAATTAAAGGCCATCTATGTATTTTATTAAACATTCAATAAGGGTGTCCATATAAATATTTCTTTATATACCTCAATGTTTTTCACTCAAGTTCATGTTTATTATTTAATATTTCATAATAAATTATTTTAATAATTTAATAATTATAAATAATATGTGATACATTTAATTATTATGAATTAATTAACTAAACTGAATAATAAACTATTCATATGAATTCATTAATCATTTTGAAATAATTATTTTTTAGTTAATTCAGATAATAAATAAATACATATCTAAAATTAGATAATTAATTATTTAATAACTAATTATTGAAATTCACTAGCTAAATATTTTAATTTGATTAATTAAATAAATCAATTTATATAATAAAATTTGTTAATTTAGGTGAGTAATTACTGAATTTTATTTGAACTTATATCATTAAATATTTAAAATTTATTTTGATAATTAATTGTTTGATATTATTTTGATAATTACTATTTGATACTTATTTTGATAATTATTTATTATATATTTAATTCAAATAATTATGTCATATGATTAATTATAAGATTCAAATTAATTACAAAATCAAAATCAAACATGAAACATGTGAATAAGTTTTTTTGTAATTGTAACTCAATTGCAACTAAAAGATTTAACTCATATGTTTTGTTTTCAAGATTTCATTTCACAAACTATATAAAAAATGCATCTTCTCTTGCATTGTCACATTAAAATACATGTGTCATGTTTGAATGAACTTATAAAATCTTGACCCTAAAAGCAAAACATAAAATTAAAAAATATATTTTCAATATAGTTATTATTTAGTTCACTTAATCTTGTGTTTTCCTACTTACAATAGGTAAATAAGTAGGTCTTACTTTTCTACCTACCTATGTAGGTAGGTAGGTATGAAGTAAGTATGTAGGTATGTAGGTCTTAAAACCTAACAACCTACCTACCTATAGTTATGTATGACCTACTTAGCTACTAAAATATATATATTTTTTCAAAATATAATTAATATGCCATGTGGCAATTTTGATTATGCCACATGTCACAAATTTGAACCATCATTAACAATCACAATAGATGATGGAGGTCAATATTTCACAAGGAAAATAAATTTTAAAATCCAAAAATCTTCATGGTGCCACATGTTAGATTTTAATGGATGTATGACAATTAATGATGTCACCATGACATCATGGGTGTAGTTATAATAAAATTGCATAGTAGTTGAAAATGAGTTGTTTTAAATGAGTTACACCGTATATATGGTGGGTTACAACTTTGCAACTCGTGTAACTTGTCCATTAACACTTGTGGCATATAAATATAATGAGTTGCAAGTGTCCAGTGTGACTCAATTTTTGAGTCACAAGGCTAGTTGTAAAACAACCTTTTTTCTCATAATGTATGTTTCTATTGTTCCATTTGTGTATTAAAAATGAACTAAGGATTGAACTTGCATTGGTTGATATTAATGTTTTACAAACTATAATTTGTATTGGCAATTGTTGTTATTTAATATTGTAATCTCAATATTGTCCAAGTTGTAATGGAAATTACCTTTGCCAAATTTTTTGCTAAACCTCCCTATAGCAAAGTGAATTGTTGAAAAACATTGAGGCAACCACTTTTGCATGTTTCAATTCATTGTTTAAACAACCTACCTTTGAAGAAATAATTTATATTTCCTTTTTGCTCCATGTCAATAAAAATAAAAAATTTAAATGAATACGCTAATAGAAATTATGGGTTTTGCAATTGTCATTTGCAACTAAAATTCAATTACATGCAACACATGGAATTACGAATTCATGTAGTTGCCTAAGACAAGTTACATATGACACTCAATTACATGCGACACTATATATGCAACATGTATATACGGTTGTAATACACATGTTCATTGATACATACCAATTCAAATGTACTTGCACCTTATATGCAACTTTCCTTACAATTATAGTGCAATTAATCAAACTATGACATGTGTTTAAAAATTGAATGAATTGCTTGTGAACATGTCACTATTTAATTATTTTTGTGTTTCGAAAATTAAAAATTCATTCGATTACTCTCAATTGTTGAAGTGTCTCCCATTAGGATGATGGCACATGGCACACCATGGGACGTTCATTGACCATTTAACACGTGTCCATTTTAAATGCCAATTAATGGTGACATGCAACAATTAAGGCCCACCTATCTTTTATTTTTAAATATTAATTAATGAAATTTAAATTGTCCAATTTAAGGTTAATATTATGATGACACATGGTGCGTAGGTAGGTAATTATTACACCCCTAGGTAGGTAGGTTTACCTAGGTATGTAAGTAGGTTGAAAGGTAACTAAGTTTAGACTATATAGATAGGTTTAAACTAATCTAATTTTACTTTTAGGTTTAACAATTTAATTGAGGTCAAGCTCATCCTAATGGCATTTGATTAGTATTAGGCTATTGCACCTACTTATTTATTGTTCAAAATTGGATTGGAAGCCAAAAAATATGTGATAAAAAATTCCATTGCAAACCTCATGAACCAACTTAGTTGCACATTAGATGTAACTATTGTATTGAGGTAGATTGGCCTGAGGAGGGCTCCATTGTTTTTGGTGTCCAAACAAAAGTTGAAACACATATGACTAGATTAGAAATGAGAAGTTATGACCCCTCAAAGTAAAGGGGGTCAAGAATTCAAAAAAACACCATTGAACACTACAAAGGTTGGTTCTTAAACACCCAAAAAGTTCCTTGTATGTTGCTCTATTTTTATTAATGTTCAAAGATGATTTGTAGAAATTTAGGTGGCACTCCTATAGCATTTTAAATCGTTTTAAATGATTAAAAAATAAGAAAGTTATGAGGTTTGAAAGTAAAAGGGGTCCAAAGAGAAGGAAAAAAAAAAAACATTTTGTAACTTGGAAACCTTATTTTTCTTCTTCATAAATTTTCATTCCTCCTTTTCCTTTGCATTTCAAAAAGGATTATAGGATATTTTTAATAACTACGATTAGTTATAATGAAAATATTATTTTAATATTATTACCTAGTTTAAACTAATAATTAATTTAAAATGTTCAGGTTAGTTTTCAGGGTTAATTAATGTAGCCTATTTACCATAAATGTTTAAACATAAATAATAAAATTTGAATATATAATATTCATTGAAAATATGTATATATATATAAATAATATTAAATATCATTATAATTATAATAAATGTTTAATTAATACTTATGATAACTTATAATATTTATAATATTACAATACTAATACCTAATTTAAATTATTGCCTAGGTAGCTAACCTAGGTTAAAATATCTAAATTATAAATTAAATAGTGTATCTTACGAACCATAGGTACATTAACATAATTAATAATATTAAAATTATATTATTATTATGGTTCAAATATGTAGTTAAAATCTACAAATTAAATATTATAATATTTTATAATATTTATTTCTATTAATATTAGTTGTTATTATTAAGTAATTAATAATAACAATGATAAATATGATTCTGATTTTAATAAATTTAAATAGTTTTGATTATCTATAATATTTTTAAAATATAATTTGAATTAATTCTTAATAATAAAAATAAAAATAATTAACTATTAACTTATCAAACCTTTCTTTTTTTTAATTATTTGGAAAGGTATTCCCACAGTAGAATTGAGTTGATACTTATAAAATTGATTATGAATTAAAGATGCGAGATACATAGACATAGCTCGAGTCAGATGAAAAAAAGTTCATGTCCAGTTCTTTTGGGGGAATATTCCTCCAAGTAGTGCTCTGCGCACAACAATTCCTATCGTATTGGCTTGACCATTTCTGAATGGAGATATGGCAAATCGACCATAATGAAGACATTCACTATCTACTTTGGATTCAACACACCTCCATTGCAATGCTCTAATGGGGACTAATTTAGATTAATTTACTTTAGTCGTTACCTTTAATATTTAAGTAATAATATTATCATATTAATTAATTACGAGTTTTTCATCTAATTTATGTTTTTTAATTCCAAATTTTAAAAAATTTGCCAAAGAAAATATTTAAATATATTTGACAAATAAATTTGAAAACTCGCTATACATATTTAAAACATGGTTAGTTTAACCTAACTTAATTTAGCCATGATTAATTTTAGCCTAAGCTAATTTAATTTAATCATAATTAATTTAGCCAAACTTAATTTATAGCCATAATTAGTTTGGCCTAATTTAATTTAACCATATTTAATTTCACCTAACTTAATTTAGCCATATTTAGTCTAGCATAATTTCATTTAGCTTCATTTAGTTTGACCATAATTAGAGTAGCCACACTTAATTTAACCATGGTTAATTTTACCCTAATTTAATTTAGTTTAATTTAGGTTAGCCATAATTAGAATAACCAAACTTAATTTAGCCATGGTTTATTTTAGCCTAATTTAATTTATTTTAATTTAGATTAGCTATAATTAAAATAACCAAACTTAATTTAGCCATGCTTAGTTTTAACCTAATTTAATTTAACTTAATTTAGGTTACCCATAATTATTTTACCGTAATCATTTTACCTAAATTTAATTTAGCCATATATTAATTTGGCCTAACTTAGTTTAACCATAGTTAGTTTAACCAAACTTAATTTAGCCATATTTAATTTAGCCTAATTTAATTTAACCATATTTAGTTTAGCCTAATTTAACTTAACCATATTTAACTTAACCTTGTTTAATTTAGCCAGAACTAGTTTAGCCTAATTTATTTTAGCCATGATTAATTTTAACCTAATTTAATTTAACATAATTTATTTTAGCCATAATTAATTTAACCTAACTTAATTTAACCATAGTTAATTTTAGCCTGGTTTAAATTAAGTTAATTTAGTTAAATCATATTAGTTTAGCCTAACTTAATTTAGCCATTAGTTAGTTGAGCTTAATTTAATTTAATTTAATTTGGTTTAGCTATAATTAGTGTAGCCTTATTTAATTTAGTCATGGTTAATTTAACTTAATTGAAATTAAATTAATTTAATTTAACCATAATTCATTTAGCCAAACTTAATTTAGCTACGGTTAGTTTAACCTAATTTATTTTAATTGAACTAGTTTAGCGATAATTATTTTAACTTAACTTAATTTAGCCATGATTAATTTAACTTAATTTAGTTTAGCCATAATTAGTCTAACCTAACTTAATTTAGTCACAGTTATTATAGCCTAATTTATTTTAGCCATAATTAGTTTAGCTTAATTTAATTTAGCCATGGTTAGTTTAACATAACTTAGTGAAAGCATGGTTAGTTTAGCCATGGTCTATTTAATGTTCTAATTACTTTAGCCATGGTTCATTTAACTATGATTAATTTAACCATAGTTAACGTAATTTTCTAGTTAATTTAACCGTGGATAATATTATTTTTTAAATAATTTAAGCCATGGTTAGTTTAGGCTAACTTTAGTTAGCATGGATTTAACCTTAATATTCGAGGTACATAATAGTATTATACATAATCTATATATATACTAATTTAAATATGTATTCGTTTAGGCCATTATTTTTATAACATGTGTCCATGTTGTACACATTTAGTTGCATGTTAGTTGCACACACAATCATATGGCACAAAATTTATATGGTACCAAATTTCTAGTTGCAAATGACAACTAGTTCCATGTTAATTACATAGTGATTAGTTGCAAACAACATGATTTCTACTAGTGTTATAAGGTATCAAAATTGAATGTAAGCAAAATATTATAATTAAAATATAGAGTAGTTGAAATATGTGCACATTAAAAGATTAGGTAATAATAAGGCAGGGAAAAAAAATTCCCTCACCTAATACCTCCCTAAAAAATGTGTAAAAAGAGTGTGTGTCCCCCTTAGTTGAGGTGAGCTTGGTAACCTAACTCTTTGTAATTTTCATTTTAACTTGGTTTATAGTACTCAATGCCACTTTGTTGTGTTATATCAACAAGTGAACACATCATTTTTAGTTCATGCCATCTACCTCAAATGTCCCACATTGACCAATTTCATGTTGTCATATCTTTGAAGTTTCATTTCCCACTTATCTATATTTGGCACATAAATTCTTTGATGTGTTAAGAAGTTAATATTATGATTTGGCCTTGCTATTGCCACTTCCAAATATGGGAAAAAAAATACATATTGGTATCAAATACGTTTTTGATATTTCTTATGACATTATATTAAAACCCTAGTTTTATTACTACATGACTATGTAGTCAAATCAAACTCTTCATTTTTATCATCTAATTGCAAATGTGTTTATAGTTCTAAATGCCATTCCATGAATTTTACAAGTGTGGTCATGTTGAACACATGTCTACATATATTATTAAACATAGGATTATACATAGGATTACATGTGGTGGACATATACAACTATAGATATGACATGTGGCCTCTACATAGCCTAGCCTACATTACTTAGTGTTGACCTACCTACTTACCCACGCATTGATATACCTATCTACTTACTCATCTTACCATACCTTACCATACCCTACCTCAGCTAGCCCCTTAATTTAGTTTAATATAACCTCCTAAACATGTATATAGGTTACATGTATAAGGACTTGAAACCCTCACCTTCACAATGAAAAACTAAGTTTTCAACCAATGGACCACACATTTATACTATGTTAAAAAAATTTGTCCTTATTAGTATGAACATGTGTTTCTTTCACATCTTTTTACACTATTAATTATATAGAAAAATAGGTGATAGGTAGGTAGGTAAGTAGGATTTTAATAGGTAGATAAAAAGGAACCCAAATAACATTATGAGGAAAAGGGGTGTTTTGCAACTAGCCTTGCAACTCACTATATTTATATGTTGTGAGTGCTAACATACAAGTTGCATGAGTTGCAAAGCTGCAATTCACCATATATATAGTGCAACTCATTACAACTCAATTGTAACTTATTCAAAACAACTTATTTTCAATTATTATGCAACTCCATAATAATTACACCCATGATGTCACATTAACATCATTAATTGTCATCCATATATTAAAATATAACACGTGGCATTATGAAGATTTTTGGACATAATTTTGTTTTCAAAATATTGATCTCCATTGTCCATCATGATTGTAAATGATGGTCTGAAATTTTGACATGTGGCAAAATCGAAAATTGCCACATGGCATATTAATTGTATTTTAAATATATGTAATACTTAGGTAGGTCATACATAACCATAGGTAAGTAGAAAAGTATGACCTATTTACCTACCTAGGTAAGTAAATAAATTAAAAAACACAAGACTAAATGCATTAAATAATAGCCATGAATGTTTTTTAAAAAAATTATGTTTTGCCTTTAGGTTAAGTTTTTTTAAATTCATCCCAAAATGGCACATGTATTTTAATGTGAGAACACAAAAGAATAATCCTTCTTTATATAGTTTGTAACATGGGATTCGAAGACAAAGCATATGGGTTAAATTTTTTAATTGTTCATTAGTTGCAAATTGAATTGCAACTATAACACTTAAGCGCTCAAGGTAGGCCACATCCAAGGGGAGGGATCCATTTTTTTGGGTGTTTAAACAGAACTTGAACCCCTCCTATTAGTGCATCCAGTGATAAAAATCATCAAAAACGGAATAGAATTGAAAAAATTATGGCCCTTCAAAGTAAAAGGGGTAAAGAACTCAAGAAAACAAACCACTAAATGTTACAAAGGTTGGTTCCCAAAGTAAAAAAAAATCCTTGTATGTTGTTTTGTTATTATTAAAATTCAAAAATGATTTGTAGAACTTTAGGTGGCATTCCTATAGCCTTTTAAATCGTTTAAAATGAATAAGAAATAAAAATATTATGAAGTTTGAAAGTAAGAGGGGTCTAAAAAGAAAAAAAAAGGAAAAAAAAAAGTTTTATAAAGTTGGAAAGTTTATTTGTCTTCTTATTATTTTTTCATTACTCATTTTCCTTTGCACTTTAAAAATGATTCCTATAACTAGAAGTAACGTTCCCATAACATTTTAAATCATTCAAAATGAAACACATATGATGAAGATATAAATAATTGATGAATATGTGTCCTTATTAAGTTATGATTAATTATATTATAGTCATAACATAGTTGAACATTAGTACTTTAGTAATGGCACACTAATGGCCATATTAATTATATCAATGGGAATCATAATTGAAAACTAGTCGCAAATGTATCCCATAATGGGTGGTGGAAATGTGGACACGTGACATGATCGCATGTATGTACATTGTACACTAATTACAATATAATTTTTACTTTAATGACACATTTATAATAGTTTTAAAATAGTTGCCACATGAAATTATAGTGCAACTCTTGAAAAAAGTCAAACATCATTGATTACATATATATGTATGATGTGTATAAATTTTCGTATAAAAGACCTATTTTCAACTCACTTGCAACTATAATACAATTAATTGATTTTTTGACATGGTAATTTATTTATTAATACATCGTATTTCTAAAGGGATAATTACACAATATTTGTAATACCCAAGGGATAATTACATAACAATAGTATTTGAGTTGTTTTTTGAGTTTTAGTTACATGGTCGTTTAGTTTCAACGAGGGCAATTTTTCATAGTGTAAGTAGGTAAATACCATTTACCCACTTAGTATAAATTTACCTATTGACCTACCTATGTTGACCAATGCTTAACTTAATCTAACTTAAATAAGTACACTAAATTAGTTGGTAGGCATATTAAATAAGGTAGGTACATGAAGTTAGTTGGTAGGTACATTAACATTAAAAGAAAATGAAGTTTTGTGATTAGTCTTTGTAACTATATACAATTAAATCCCATTAATCATGTTGAACAAGTTGCATGTGATTTTAATTGCAAACAACATGGATTGTGGATGAAAGAAAAAATCAACACAATATGATTTCATCCTTTAATTGATTGTATGTGTATTGTTGTTCGTGATTAACATGTGACTATTTTGGTGAATAATAAGAATGAATGATATGTTGCCATGTGTCCACATTTTTTTATTATTTCAAATTATTTTTATTTAATTTGGAAAAAAATTAGGGCATCCAATTGTGTGTCCATAATTGTGACATGGCACATCCACAAATATTTCAAATAATATTTTTGAATAAATATGACAAAATAAATATTTAATTATGTAGGTAAACATGCACCTATGGATTTACCTAGGCAAGGATAGATAGGCTAAATGGATAGTTTACTTTGATCTTTTGCATTTTATTTAACCTTTAGGATCAAGTCATTTTGATTGGTTCATTCCAAATCACATTTGCTTTTAATTTTTTTGAATGTTTACAATGCACCTTGTTATATGGTTTATAGAATTGAAAGGGAGGACAAAAGATATAAGACATATTTTATAGTTGCAAATTAATTTGTGATTATAAAATATATCCCATTTGTTGGTCCTCATTTTCAGGTTTGTAAACTACATAACAATGTGTGCACTAGAAACATTTTAACTTGGATAAACTTTGACTAAATCAAAACTTGTTTAAACTAAAACTTGGTTAAACATTGGTATAATACCATAGACTTGACAAATACTATTTAGTGAAAACAATAAGAAAACATAAAAAATAATAATCTTAAAGGATTGTCAAACAAATAGACAAATAAAATGAATAAAAATAATTGAAAATTGGAATTTCCAATGTTTCACAATGAAAGCATGAAAGTAACTAGCTTCCAATCTTCCCATGGTACTTTTGAAATGAACTAGTCAAGAGGACCAATTCTCATGGAGCCATTACCAAACTTTTCCATTATTGTTGTCCTCCTCACTTTGTTGCAAAAACTATCCAATGGTTTGGACATCTTAACCACCCCTTAGAAAAAACTAAAATGCAAAACTGAAAACTACAATATTTTACATTAAATTATTTAAATGAAATTATTTACAAATGGAAAATATTAAAACCACAAAAAATATCCAAACAAAAAAAAGTCACACACAACTTTTTTTGTACTTAAAAATCCCTATCCATGTATTACCACATGCCAAGGGTACAAACTTTTCATCCTCTTAAAATCCTTCAAAACTACTCACACACACATTCACATAGAAAGAAAGAACTCCATAACTTAGAATGGAGAATGAGAGAACCACACAAGGTTCACCCCAAACCCATAAGCTAGAAAAGCTTCATCCTTTTCTATAATTTAGGCCCTTATCATGATCTCCTTCATAAACACCCAATTACTGGCAAAATTAATTGCCCATCATTTTATCATCAATAATTAATTACTAAATAGCTTCATCTCTTAGTAAATAGGAGATAACAAGTGTAAACCCACTATTAGTCATTAGGAGATTACTATAAAGCCCAATAGGATATTTGTTTCCCTAATAATTGGTGCAATTAAAACTTCATTAAACCATAACTAAATTGTAGGTAAACATTGGCAAAACAAAAACTTGGTTAAACCTTGATGAAATTGAAACTTGGCTAAATTTTGACTAAAACAAAAATTGGTTAAACTAAACCTTGCCCAAACTAAACCTTGGGTAAACCTTGTTTAAACAAAAACTTGGTTAAACTAAACCTTGCTTAAACAAAAACTTGGTTAAACTTGATTCAACCTTGGTTAAATTGTGTTTAAACATTGGCTAAACATAAACTTGCTTAAACCTTGGCAAAATGAAGACTTGGCTAAACCTTGGAAAAAATGTGGTTGAACTATGACTAAACATTGCTAAAACAAAAAACTTATTTAAACCTTGTTTAAACCTTAGCAAAATGAAAACCAAGCTAAAAATTAATAAAACAAAAACTTACCTAAACCTTATTTAAACCTTGGCAAAATGAAAACATGGTTAAACCTTTATTAAAGTTTAACTAAATTGTGAGTAAACAAATGTTGGTAAAACAAAAACTTTCATAAACCATGATTAAAGTATGGCTGAACTGTGGTTAAACATTGGTAAAAACAAAAACTTACCTAAACCTTATTTAAACCTTGGCAAAATGAAAACATGGCTAAACCTTTATTAAAGTTTAATTAAATTGTGAGTAAACAAATGTTGGTAAAACAAAAACTTTCATAAACCATGGTTAAAGTATGGCTGAACTGTGGTTAAACATTTGTAAAAACAAAAACTTACCTAAACCTTGCTTAAACCTTGGCAAAATGAAAACCTAGTTAAACTTTGGTTAAAACTATAACTAAATCATGACTGAACATTGGTAAAATAAAAATTTGCTTAAACCTCGCCTAAACTTTAGCAAAATGAAAACTTGGTCAAACTTTTGCTAAAGTATGGTTGAACTATGGCTAAACATTAGTAAAACCAAAACTTGCTTAAACCTAAACCTTGGCAAAATGAAAACTTGGCTAAACCATGGTTAAAGTATGACTAAATTGTGGTTAAACATTGATAAAACAAAAATTTGCCTAAATTTTGCTTAAATTTTGGCAAAATGAAAACATGTCTAAACCTTGGTTAAAGTACGACCAAATTGTGACTAAACATTGGTAGAGCAAAAACTTGCCTAAACCTTGCCTAAATTTGTGCAAAATGAAAACTTGGCTAAACCTTAGTTAAAATATGGCTAAATTGTGACAAAACATTGATAAAACAAAAACTTAAGCCTAAACTTTGCTTAAATCTTAGCCAAGTCATAGCTAAACATTGGTTAAATAAAAACTTGGTTAAACCACAATTAAAAATTGGCAAAACCAAACTAAACTAAACTCTAATTAAATCATGGGTAAACAAAAATTTGGTTAAATTGTGGTCAAACATTAATAAAACTTAAACTTGTTTAACTTTGGTTTAATAATGGTTAAACATTAGCAAAACAAAAACTTGGTTAAACCTTAAATAAGTTATGGTCAAACATTGGTTTAAAAAAAACTTGTTTAAACCATGGCTAAACATTGGCTAAACAAAAACTTGGTTAAACTTTGGATAAAATTTGGTTAAATCAAAACTTAGCTAAACTATATTTAAACATTGGTTAAAACTTAGTTAAATTAAAACTTGGTTAAACTATAGTTGAACATTGGCTAAATTTTGGCAAAATTAAAACTTGGCTCAACTTTGGTTAAACCTTAACTAAATTAAAAATTGGGCAAACTTTGATTAACCCTTGGCAAAATCTAAAAATTTGATTAAATGTTAGAGAAACCCATGTTAACCTAAGTTAAACCTAGGCTAATTAAGGTTATGCCCAAACCTAAGTCACATGGCACCTATGTTAGGCATAGACCTAGGCCGTATCATGTGACACATGTGTGTAGATGCCTATGAACAAGCCAAAATCCTTGTCAACACGTCAATTTTTTTGCAATTCTTGTTACATATCCTTATGCGGTGCCACTTTAATGGCATGTTAATCATGGAAAATTGTGCTTATTAAATAATATGAACATTGAAAAATTTTAATTGAGTCATGAAATTTTCCAATATCAAAGTTTGGTTTGAACAAAGGATGTTTAACAACTTCATTCAATGACACTACTTTCATAAAGGGCCCCTTAGTTTTCATAATTAAATTTATTTGATCCTCAATTTATTTGTAGTAATAGGATACTATTAGACACATTTGAAATGAAATTAATTTTAATTTTTCATAATTAAATTTCTTCGATCCTCAATTTTTTTGTAGTGATAAGATACTATTAGACACATTTAGAATGCCATCAAAATTTCTTTTAATTTTTTTTTTCATAATTAAATTTCTTTGATCTTCATTTTTTTTGTAGTAATAGGATACTATTAGACACATTTAGAATGCAATCAAAATTTCTTTTCTTTTTTAGTTTTTTGTATATCAAAATTTTAAGGTTTGTTTAAAGTTCATGAATCTTTCAAGACATGTAAATGTGATGCAATGTATATGTTTTTTAATAAAATTTTGTAGCTCATAATACAAAAAAATAAACTTTAAAATGCTAACATGTTTTGGTATGATTTCAAATTGTGATAATTTTCAAAGATGAAACACAAAATCTAGCAAAATATGTACACTTTTAAAAATTCATATTCATTAAAATTTTATTTTTAAAAAAATGACATATTGGGGCAACTATAAATACAATAAATTATTATTTTTGAAACATTTCATTTCAAAATTCCTCTTTATGAATCTTTTTTTGGGCTGAAGGACCCCCAAAAAGACAATAATCATAAATGCAAAATAAACAAATTAGCTCATTAAATGTCATTTAGACCACTTAGGCTAAGCATGTAAATAATCATAATATACATAAACTATGCATATATACCTTTGATGTATGCATAATATACACCTAATATGTCTTAAATATAAACTAAATATGATTTAAATACACAATAAAAAACACCATGTTATACCCATAATACATTATAGTATACCCCTTGGGATTAAGTCCACCCTATAACTTGGTGTGATTAATTTTGGTTACTACTGTAGTTAATGGGACATATATGCATTTTCTCGAATGAAAACCATATTAAAAATTGTCCATAATATGGAAGGACAAAGAAAAAAATCACAACCTAGTTATAACATAGTTGTAAAAATGACCATCCTTATGTTTGATTATAGTCAAATGAGCCAAAAACCATGTTGAACAACTACCAAAACTATTAACTTTGTTACATATATTTATGTGGTGTCATTATAATGTCATGTTAATCATGGGAATTTATGCAAGTGGAAAAATTCTCATTAAAAATTAAATTAAATTAATTTAGGGTTTTGGTTTGAGTAATAAAATTTTGAACTTGAACATCTATTTTAAAATCAATCAATTTTGCAAAAGACTAAGCTCAAGATTTTTCAATAATTAAAAAAAAATCAAATGATAGTAGCCTATTATTCACACTAAAAAACATTCGCAATTTAAAATTTGTGAATTTAAAAAAATTTAAAATTTAAAGTATGTTTCAAAAAAAATACAAGAATCCTTACCACATGTAAATGGGGTGTAATGTACATGAAATCCAAAAAATATATATTTTATGATACAAAAAACCAAAATTTTAAACTATGAATATATTTTTGTATGATTTGAAGTCATGATCATTTTTCAAGATGAAACACAATATATGACAAAATGTGCTCACTTTAAAAAATGATAGGTATTCAACCAAAAAAAAAACCAAAAAATGTGATTTATTGGGACAATTATAAGTATTTTTAATAACATGTTGCAAACAAATTCATTCAAAAATTATTTTCTATGAAAAAATCAAAATTACCACAAAAGGACCCATAATACTTGGGTCCTTTGTCATTGTTGGTTCATTTGATTGTGATTTGAACCCCTTTACTTTTCATGGTATCTCCACTTCCAATCCAGGCACATTTCCCCCACAAGATTACCTTGGGATGTCACCTTTCATAAGTGAGCACTTTTCGTTTACTTGTTTGCTCATGATATGTCAGACACCAACCAAGGTTTCACAAAAGCCATCATCACATGCTACTATTCATTTTCAACATTTCATAATTCACCCAATGCCTTCAAAGTGTTATTAAGAGGTCAACAAGAAAACCCTCACAACTTAGTTTGAAAAATAAGACATTAACTACCCTTTTATTTTAGTATAAACCAATGTTGTTTAGTTATACCTTTAAATTTGAATATTATGTAAATATGCATGTATCCATATTTTGAATTTGTTCTAATTTTACTATCCACCATTATAGACATCTAATAGTTGATACCACAATTACTCATTGATCTTTATGGATATTTGAATGTTATGTTATGATATTCACATTTATATTTGTTGATTGGTGATATTTAATTTCTCGAATATGGATAGAATTCCATCATGCATATTCGTTAAAAGGGGTCGTTAAGGGTAGAAAATATACCTAGATTAGCTAGTCCTATAGGCGGCCTCCTAATAGCTAGATAGTTATTGGTGGTAGATTATTTACTTTCTTTTAGTTTAATTTGAGGATGAAGCCATTAGGTTAGTTAACCCATGGAAATGAATGATTGGTAGTTGTTTACCAATCAACTATGAGGGATTTGTGTAAGGATTATGATAAGGGGCCTACTTTTGTGGGTGGAATATCAACTTTTTGTGATTTATGGAACAAGGGATTAACAAATGAATTCTTATCATTCTTAAAGGATCGAGAAAGAAAGATCTTGTATGAAGAAAGAAAAAGTGAAGTGTCAATTTTTAGGGTGATTTATGTAGCTTTTTAGGAGGAAAATATTACATATATTGATTTTTAAAATGATAATAAAATGATTTTGAACGAGAAATAATTTTAAGCATAACAAATTTTTCATAATTTTAAAAGGTGGAATATGTGTGGTTAATGGAACATGGTATTTCTATGGTATAATATGGGTATTACATTTTGTCCCTCACAACACATCATCTTGTCCACACATGATTTACTACCATGTTACATGCACAATTTTGTGCAACAAATAACAACATTGATAACTATTTCCTATATGTATGGATCCCTATTAGAATCATAGACAACCCACTAGGATGTTTGCATTTGGACCTAATTTTAAAATTGTCCACATTGCAAAATACTATTTTCTTGGGAGTTTTAGGTTTGATTTAATTATGGATGTGTTCATAATGGTGTGTATTAGGGCCCTATATATGTTTGTTTTTGTTTTTAGTATTTGTTTTTGAGTTTGTGTTGGAATGCAATGTTGCCTTTGCCATGGCAATCTTTGAAGATTGCCCTTTCCCTTGTGATTTTTGAAAGTTCTACATGGTAGCTTTTATCCAAGTCCTATTTCTTGGATTTTTGGGTCTATGGCCTTGCAAGGGTTATAAGTTATTTTGATATGGTAGTTAGGTTATAAAGTTTAAGGGGTTAGAGATAAACCCCATGTTTGTTAAAATTTAGGGAATTGAAACAATATAGCAATGCAACAATCATTTTAAAACTTAACAAATTCAATTGTTCACTTAACTTTGTAAATTTTCATCATTATTTTGTTGTACATTATTGAGGTGTTAGTTTTCTTTTTCCCCCTCGGTGTTTTGTTATGCAAGTAAATGTGTGGTGTGCAATTGTATATCATCATCTTTTCATGTTGTTGATCAATTGTTAGGTTTAGTTTTGATTCATTATAATGCAAGTAAGAGATCTTCTTGCCATGCTTTTTTATTATGCATCACCATGGTCGTGGGTCTTTGTCTTTATTTCTTTTTTTTGTGTCCTTTTGTTATGCATGATGATGATGATTTATTTTTTCTTCCTCCCTTAATTTTTTATTACAAAGATGCTTACGTCATGTGTAATTGCATTATTGTTGTCCTCTATTTTTGGATATTTTGTCCTTGGACATTTCATACATCAAGTGTGTTGTTCATATGTGTAGGTTATTTTATTTTGCAATGGATGAAATAAAATTTTGCATTATTGAATTTATTGGTAGGGTTTCAAAAGATATTTACACTAAAAGGATTTCAAGGATTTTTAATTATGTGCAAGGCAACATGTTAGATGTTGAAAATGTGTTATTGCTAATTTAATTCTAAGGTTGCATAACTTACAACTACACAAGTTCAAGCTATATCTTGGAAACCACATAATTGGAACTTTATTTGTTGGGGTTTTTTTTGTTGTTAATGACATGATACTTGATCTTGAAAACCTATAGATGTTGTAGTGTATTATTAGCAAATTGGATCAAATTGTTGGTGATGCTTTATCCCAAAATTTTATTTTAAGGAAAGGTCCTATAAAAGATTAACACAAAAAATGGGATCATTCCTATGACCATGTTGACTTTACACACCTTACATTGGTTGTTCATAGGAAGTCGCTCTTTGTTGATTTTGTTGTTGAAGCATATCATAGTCATCAATCAAAGAAGAAGCTTAGGTCAAGTGGATGTGCAATCATGACTTTTTTGCGGCCACAAATTCTTACAAAAAAGGTGATGCTACACAACAATATTTTTTGAAGATCTAGTGTTTCAACTTTCATATATGCAAAAGTTGCACATGCCACTTTCCACTTTTGAAAATATTTGGTTACAAAGGTTAGTATTACACCAATGCCCTCATATTGTGTTTCTTTTTTGTTTTGCCTTAATAGGAAAAAATATTCTTGCAATGGGAAAAGAAACTATGGACTTGCATGTGTTGCCTAATTTTGCATATGTAACAACTATGGTTACAAGTTTTGATCTTTGGATGTTTAGAGGTAGAGTGGACACATTTGCCTTGGTAATCAATTATCTAAATGAATCTTGGACACTTGCACATGTTATTGTTGGTTTTTTTGAAATGCATGACACAATAAGGCTTTCCACAGCTAGGCAATTGCAAGCTTTACTTGGAAGTTTGATCTAATACATTGAGTGGTTATCTTTGTGAAAAATAAAGGTAACAATTTGGCATCCATAGCCACATCATTATATTTTATTGTTGATTGTCATCTTTTGAAACTTTCACTACTAGAAATTTTGTCTTTTGCAACTTGTCTTATGCAACTAAAAAATGTCGCATGCAACTGCACATGTTGCATGCAACTCCAAAATAGTTGCATGTGAGATTTTTTAGTTGCATAAGA
>Ga0116227_10008272_pt1 | contig 19741 bp, 12 predicted proteins | sample S1TSphgellanicum_FD_89693 | JGI IMG/M metagenome (GOLD analysis project Ga0116227, IMG submission 89693) | Host-associated microbial communities from peat moss isolated from Minnesota, USA - S1T2_Fb - Sphagnum magellanicum MG | ecosystem: Host-associated > Plants > Peat moss > Unclassified... | reverse complement strand
GTGGTTCACGGAAACGATCTGCTTTCGCAAGATGGCGCGGTGGCGCGGGCGGCTGCACGATTAAGGGCTGCAGTCGTCAGCGTGGACGCCGCAGTCAACGAATTCGACCGCCTGTGTCGCGCCCAACCCGGCGCCGATTTCACCGCGCTGCGTACCCGTGCCAAAACCCTTGCTAACCACGAGAGCCGATTACGCGACTGGGCGTCCTGGCAGCGGGTGCGCGACGAAGCATTGCAGCTTGAGCTTGCCCCATTGGTCGCAAGCCTGGAGAGCGGGACGATTGCCACGGATGCAATCGAAGCCGAATTCGAAATCGCTTATTGTCGCTGGTTTGCAGTGCAGCGCATGGACGCCGAGCCGTTATTGTGCAATTTCAAGCCCGGCGAACACGCGGATTGCATTGCCCGGTTTCGCAAAATTGATGACCATCTAAGCAAACTGGCGTCGCAGTATATTCGCGCCAAGATTTGTGGGTCGATCCCCGCCAAGGAGGAGGTCGCAAAGGGCGGCGGATATGGCGCCCTGCGCCACCAACTGCAGTTGCAACGCCCCAGCAAGGCCATTCGGCAACTGGCGACAGAGATGGGCGATGCGTTCACGCAATTGGCGCCTTGCATGCTGATGAGCCCACTTTCGATCGCGCAGTATCTGCCAACTGATCAATCCCTGTTTGATCTGGTGATTTTCGACGAGGCGTCGCAGATCACACCGTGGGACGCGATCGGCGCGATGGCGCGTGGCAAGCAGGTGATTATTGCCGGCGATCCCAAACAGATGCCACCGACCAATGATTTTCAGAAGCAGGGCAGCGTAAACAACGACGATGACGACACCGAAGAGGATATGGACAGCATTCTGGAGGAATGCCTTGCGGCCGGCGTGCCGGAAATCAACCTGGATTGGCATTACCGTAGCCGCCACGAGAGCCTGATTACATTCTCCAACCATCGCTATTATGGCAATCGCCTGGTGACCTTCCCGGCACCGGACACCCGCCCGAGCGCTGTGCGGTGGCAAAAGGTGGATGGCGTCTTCGCCAAGGGCAAGGAGCGCACCAATGCGATCGAAGCGCAGGCGATTGTCGATGAAGCTGTGCGCTATCTGCGCGATCCAAAGTTCGTCGATGAAGCCGGGCGCCCGTTGAGTTTGGGCATCATTACGATGAATATCCAACAGATGAGCCTTGTGGAACGTCTACTCGACACGGCTCGCGCGCGCTATCCCGGGATAGAGCATCATTTCAGTGACGATCGGCTCGAACCTGTCTGCGTCCGCAACCTTGAAACCGCTCAGGGCGATGAACGGGATGTGATCCTGTTGGGCGTCAGTTTCGGACCTTCCGAACCTGGCGGCAAAACCATGTCGATGAATTTTGGCAAGCTCAACGGCAGCGGAGGAACCCGCCGGCTCAACGTCGCCGTAACGCGGGCCCGGCGCGAAATGGTGGTCTTCACGTCGTTCGAGCCGGGCATGATCGATCTGACCAGGACCAGTTCTGAAGGCATGCGCGATCTCAAGGCCTTCCTGGAATATGCGCAGCGCGGCAAGGACGCGCTTGCCTCGTCCGACAAGGGATCGCTTGGCGGATATGACTCTCCGTTCGAAGAGGCCGTTGCTCAGGAACTGCGGCGTCGCGGCTGGCAGGTTGTGCCGCAGGTCGGAGTGTCAAAATTCCGCATTGACCTCGGGATCGTTCACCCCGACCTCCCGGGCGATTATCTTCTCGGCATCGAGTGCGATGGCGCCACATACCACAGTGCTGCGACTGCCCGGGATCGCGACAAGGTCCGATCCGCTATCCTTGAAGGATTGGGCTGGAAATTGCTGCGGGTCTGGTCGACCGAATGGTGGTTCAACCGTGGACGGGCATCCGACCAGTTACACCTTGCAATCGTCGATGCGCTCGAAGCGAGCCGTCTGGAACGCGCTGAGCATGTCAGCGCTTCGGATGGTGAGCCCGTAGTTGATGAGGCACCGGTCTTCTTCGAACGAGATGGTGAGCTATCAGAGTCGACGCTCCGCGAAGCTCGGCCAGCACCATTTGCCGGTCACGAATACGCCCGGAATGCCGCTGAGCCCACGTTGCCGCTACCCGATTCGCCAGGAGATGACGTCTATCGGTTCGCCGATTTCAAGGACTTCGCGCCGCTGATCAATGCAGAGGTGTTCTATGATCCAAGCTACTATCCGGTCCTGCGCAGACTTGTCGCGCACGTCGTTCAACAGGAAGGCCCGATCGCTGAGGGCCAACTCGTCAATCGCATAGCCCGCGCGCATGGATTTCAAAGATCGGGCAGCCGCATCCACAACCGGGTGATGCACCTCGCACGCAATCAGCATTATGTGGTGTCCGACGGTGGTCCCGCGCCTTTCGTCTGGAACGGCCACAAGGCTCAGGCAATGGGTGTCCCGGCACGCTATCCGGCGGGCGAGGACCACATTCGCCAGATTGAAGACATCGCAAAGGTTGAATTGCTGGCCACGGGCTGCACCGACCCGATCGAAATTGCACGGTTATTCGGCGTGCGCCGGTTGACATCGACAGCAAGGACAAGGATTGAAAGCGCTCTCACTAATGAGTGATGAGCCAATCGTCCGTTAGTCGACGAGTGAACTAGGATATTCGGCCTTTGCTAATATAGCGTATTTTGCGTGCACTGGCGTTAATCTCTGGCCCAATGCCTTGTTCCGCCCTCATAGGCGACATTGCCGCCACGAGGCGCGTCCCCCGAAAGCAGACGTCCATTCAAGGAAGCTAGCTAGTGCAAGATGAAAATCGGAATGCTGGCTGACATAGATCAACGCTCGATTTTCTGCCTCTCGTCATCGAAATCCTGCAGGCGCTTGAGGTGAGCGCGCAGATGTTCGGCGTCCAGGCTGCGCTCGAAAATTGCCCATCTTGTGTTTTTGAGCCTCGGTTGACTGCCAAGTGCGTCGAGCACATCGATCCGCACCCGCTGCCAGTCAGGCCAATGCCGACCGGTTTCGGAATGAGCTGCGGCAAGGTCAAGCGGCGCCATCGCTTCTTCATGCTTATGAGGGTCACGCAACAGCGATGGTTGGAACCCCAGCCGATGCGAGCAATTGGTAGAGCGCTGCGATCCGCGCGCGTCCGCCTCGTTGTGTGCAATAGGTGAAAACCACCCGTTGCTTGGCGCGCGTAAAGGCAACAAAGAAACCTGCCGTCGCCTCGATCTTGTCACGATCGAAGCTCCACCAAGCGCCGTCGTCGAGCCCGACGAAGATGACGCTGTGGTACTCCAAGCCCTTGCTCTTGTGGATCGTCATCAGCGGTACCGCGTGGAGACCTTCGTAATGATCGAGCGCCGCAGCCCAATTCACAGCGCCCTCACAACATGCCGCAAGGTGCAGACCTGCAGCTTCGCTTACCTTGTTGAACCAGTCGCCCTGCGCATAAGCAGGATGCGCCGTGGCCAGTCGCTCGCGTCCGACGAACTCCAGCACCTCAGCGACGAGAGCATGGCTTGCCGCAGCACTGGTAATCGGCGCTGGATGGGCACGCCGTAAGCCCAGCGAAAAGATGTCTAATTCCCGTGCCAGCCGCGTCTGGTCGGCGACATCCTCTATCCCGATGCCCCACAAACCCTGCAAGGCTTCGAGGCATTCGCTCCAATGCTTGCCGGCGCGGTCGGTCATCGCGAGGCGCAGCATGCAGACAAGCAGGGTCGATATTTCCTCTGCCAGCAGTTCCTGGAGCATCACAGTGCCGATCACGCCTGCTTCATTGCGCAGTGTCAGTCCCGCCTTCCGAAACGCCGGGTCGAGTATGGCCGCATAGTCCGCAGCCTTTTGCCGGACGAGCAGAACGAAATCACGCGGCCCTATTTCCTGTGCCTTCATTTCCGCTGAAATGAAGGCTGCGAGATACGCCGCCTCATTTTGCGGGCTTGTGAAATCCCAAATCGCGCAGCTGTCCCCGGAGATCGTGCCGTTCGCTTTCGAGATCGGCCGCACGGCTCGGCGATCAAGCGCCTGTGCGAGCACATGTTGGATCGCGACCAGCGCGGGTGACGACCGATAGTTATTGAATAGCGGCGTCGGGGTGGCGGCAAAATCTGCATCATACACTGCGAAGGGGTCGTCCATGGCCATCGCCCAGCGCATTATTTGCTGCTTGTTGTCACCAACCGCAGTGACGACGGTGTCGCTTTGATGGAAAATCGTGTGGACCAGATCGTACTGCACCTGCGTCGTGTCCTGAAACTCATCCATGAACAGGTGTGAATAGGTGAGCCTCAAGGCCTTCGCGACAGTCGGGTTTAGCCGTACGAGCAATTCGACGAGGCGGCCGATCATCGGGAAGGAAAGAAAGGTTTTCTGCCCCTCGTGCAGCGAGGACTGCCAGAAGCGGTCCGCAGCCCATTGTTGTGGCGTCGGATTGTCCCAACCGTCGCGCGGGAGCTGCGATCCGACCAGATGGCGGCGCTCGAAGGTCTTGATAGGGATCGCTTGGATATCGGCATAGCTGCCAACCGATTTCGGCGGCGCGCCGATCTGCTGCTGGAGGAATCCCCTGAACATCGCATCATTGGTTTGCAGAATCTCATAGTCTGCGCGCGGCCGCCATCGTGTCGGCAGCGTTTGTCCGAAACGATCAAGCATGCCCTTGGCAAAAGCGTCAAAGGTCAGCGAATCGAACCGGCCGGCATGATCCCGATGACAGCGTTTTCGTACTCGGGAAGCAAGATTGGTTGCCGCATCGCGCTTGAAGCTGATGGCGAGGATTCGTCGTGGTGGCGGCGCCGCCGCCGTTTGAAGAAGATAGGCGGCTCGCTGAGCGAGCAATTCCGTTTTGCCCGCTCCGGGGCCTGCGATTACCGATCGATTATCCTGCGATCGCACCACCAGCAGGGCATTGGCCTCGAGCTCATCGACGCCGATCGGCTGCCAGTCATCAGGTCGCACCCGGCGGCTGAGCACGGCCATGGTCAGCCGCGCCGTAGCGAAGTCGAAACATGTGCGAGCAGCGCAGCGAACTCCGCTGGCATGTCGGCTTTCAGCTTCTTCTTGCCGAGATGCGTGAGCGCCGCCAGATGTGTTGCCGGCTTGCTACGATTGAGAAAGTGGTAGCAGTAGGCCGGGAATAGCGCGGGGTATTCCGAATATTTCCCCGCGTACAAGGCAAGGCCTGGCCCACCCGCCCCCAACACGGATTCGGCCGCCTTCGCTTCGGTTAACTTCGGGCCGCCGCCTGCCGGAATGATCGCTTCATAGGCAGCCGGAAAGGCCTCGATCATCGCCAGGTCGAGATCCAAAGGCTCGGAGAAATAGACGGCATGCCCTTTGAGGAAGTCGATCCATCCCTTCAATAGCTTGCGACCTTCGTCATCCTGCCAGTTGTGCATGTTGGCGAAACTCTCGTCCGACAACGTCCCACCTTCGATTTTCAGAAGTTTGGCTTTCGAGACGCCGACGCCGATCAAATTCTGGATCGCCGTCTTGATCCGCCCGAACCCACTGCCGGCACGTCCGAGATCAAGGTCGAGCAAGGTTGCGTAGGGAATGCCGAGATCGGATAACAGTCGCCAGAAATGCTGGACGTGGCGTCCGCCAAGCGGAACGATCGCGACAAACGCAGGATCGATCAGCAGATCGAGTGCCTCCGCCAGTCTAGGAAGGACGATTCGTTCTGAATCGCCCTCAACCAGGACGACGAAACGTGCGAAATAGAGCTCTGGATAGGCGAGCATCGCACCGCGCACGAACTTGGCTTCTTCCGTCGCGCCTGTGGGTAAGATAATTCGTTTGACTGTCGAGAGTCGTGTTTTCGTGTCGCAGCGGCAATAGCGCACCTCCCGCGGTGGCACTCGGCTCAGGACTGCGGGCGAATGGCTCGTCACGATCGCCTGCGCGCCCCCCTCTTCGGTGAGCGAGCGTACCTGCGCGACGATCCGAGCGAGAAAATAGGGCGACAGGTGGTTTTCCGGTTCCTCAAGCGCAAACAGCGTCAGCGCAGGAATCCGTAACTGATCGTCGTGAAAGCCCTCAACCTTTCCGTCGACCACCTGCCGCTCCAGATCAAACACTGCAGCCGCCAGAGCGAAGTAGAACAGCGACTGCTGACCATCGCTCAGCGCATCCAGCCCCCGCTCCTGACCATCGGGCCCCTGCTCAAAGATCACCGCGATCCGGCTGATCACCTCCTCGAAACGACGGCTGACGAGGCTTAGCCGTGGCTTGGTATCGACCACCTCATCATGCAGATTCGCCCATCGCTGCTGCAAAGCTTTGCCGATCGCTTCGATGGCAGCCTCTGCTTCGAACGCCTCGGACAGTGACTGGGTTGTTTCCTGAACCGCATCCTGTGTCTCCGATGACCATTCGATTGCGCGCAGCAAGCGCGCCGCCAAGGCGCCGGTCGTGGCTTTGACCTGCGCCGTCGCGTCGCGGCTGGCGGGCGTGTAATAGAGTTGGATCAGACCCCGATCCGTCGCCGAGACTGGATGCTTCTTTTCATCGGCTGGCGCGGGGTCGAGCGTCTCCACCCAGAACGTCTGCTGAGTAACCGCCCCTTCGATGGTCCCGTCATCTTCCCAGCTTGCTTCCAACCGCATGCGACAGACCGGCCCGTCGAAGTCGCCGCGATCGATAAGCATATGACGGAAAGACGGCGCGATGGTTTCCGGCGTCGCGCTCCCATCTTCGAGCTCTGGAAGCCCAATGAGCACGTCGATGAACAGGGTTTTCGTCTCGCGGTCATCGGGATCGTCATCCGGCCCGAGATGAAAGTCTGACTGCATGATGGTGCGTTGCGCACGCGACACGCCGAACAGTTTGGCCAGCCCTTGCAACAATGCGGTCTTGCCCGCGGCATTCGGCCCGACGACTGCGGTTATCTCCCCCGACAGTTCGACCACTGTCGGCACCGGGCCGAAGCAACGAAAGTTCGAGAGTGTGATGCTTTCGACGAGCATGGTGCGTCCGATCGGTCAGGCAGTGGTTGGCAGAAGGTCTGTGCCTCCGCTCAGATTTTCAAAAAGTCGATAGCCAAATACGCGAGTACGCCGGCAAGCGGCCCTCAAATTATTCAGCGCGCAAAGAAGAGAGACTTTGCGTAAGCGACCCCAGCCGTTTGCGGTTGCGCCAAAGTAACGCGAAGAGCTGACATTCCGGCTGCGTCGATATCGCCGATGGTGCTACCAGGCCTTCATCTTGAAGAGTCGCCCCCGAACCCCTTCGTCGTGGAGGAGCAGCACGATTTCGTCGGGCGTGAAAACGGGTTCGGGTGTCGTGCGTTTAGGCAGGTCGGAATCGATCAGTGTGATGATCGACTGGATGCCGAGCGCGGTGTAGCGACGGATGACACCGAGGAGGTTTTCTTTCTTGCGGTCATCGAGCGATTCAAACACGCCGTCATGATAGGCGAAGCGCGGAAACTGCTCGTCCAGATGTGCACGCAGAACTGCCAGGTCGAACGCGATGCACAGCAGCTTCTTGTAGCTGTGTCCGCGATCGGCGCTGGTCGCGTTGCCGGCGTCGTCGAGCAGTTCCGCCCGGAAATCCAGATGCCCGTGCTGATTGACGCCGACACTGAGCAGCGCCTTGCTGTCGATCACCTCTTCGACGATCTCGTTGAAATAGAGCCGGATCGACGAGAACAGGCTTTCCTCATCGGCACTGCGCGCCTCAACATCTGCCTCGATCTCAGTCTGGAGATGGAGCTTCTCCTCAGCGAGTGTCCGGATTTCGGTGCGCAGCAGCTGCAGCCGGTGGACAAAGTCGCGCTGCCGCTCGAGCGTCTCGATGTCGGCGCGCAGCGTGACCATCTCGGTCGAAACCCGCTTATATTTGGCGAAGGAATCGGTCGCGCTCAGGAAGGACAGCATCTCCGAACGCCGCTTTCCGAGCGTATTCAGTTCAGTGTTGATCGTCTTCAGCTCGGCATCGACCTCGGCCCGCTCCTCGACCAGATAGCCGTGGCGTTCCTCGGTGATCGCCTTGTTGAACGCGATGAGTTGCTGAAAGTCCTTCTTCACCTGACCGGCAAACAGCACGCCCGCCTCTTCGAACATCGCCTTGGCGTCCTCGGGGTCGAACAGGATCTGGTCCTCTTCGAGCGACGCGATGATCTTTTTGCGGTTCTGCATGAGCGAATAGCGCCGCGCGTTCAGCGCGGCGATCCGCTCGTCGACCAGATCGACGACCTGCTTGGTATCGGCCTTGTCCTGCGTCCGGAAATCGAAGGCATCAAGCAGCCGCTGCTTTTTATCGACCTCCTGGCGCTTGAGCAGCAGAATGCCGTCGATCTTGCTGGCATCCTCGAATTCGCCGCCCATTTCCTGCCGGATCGTGGCCGCCTTGGCCTGCTTGTCCTCAAGCTCGTCCGCCTTTGCGTAATGGCGCGCGATGATCGCGGCATCAAACCCGAGGATATGCGCGAGGAAGGGCTTCCAGTCGGCATGCTTGTTGGCGAATTTGCCCAGCTGGAAGACATCGCCGAAATCGCTCTGCGACCGCAGGAAATAGCCGAGCCCCTTGCGGAAATGCCAAGGATTGAGCGATCGCCAGTCGAGTATGCTGTCGAGCAGTTCCTTGGCCCGATCGAAGGGCACCTCGACATGGTCCCACTCGCTGTCGGGCAGCGTCGTGAAATCCTGGTGCCGGGCCGCGTGCTTCTTGAAGGCGATCTTGGTTGCTTCCTCGACGCCGCGTCGAACGGTGACATAGCTGCCCTGGGCCAGCTCGATCTCGAGGAAAAAGACGAACTCGCCGAACACGTCGATATGCTTGAACAGGAAGAATTTGGGGTCGCGGTTGGCAAGGAAGCCGTAATCGAGCAGGCGGCCAAGCGTGGTCTTGCCCAGATTATGGGTGTCGCGGTCGAGATTCTCGGGCAGCCGGATTTCAGCGAGCACGACATTGAGTTCGGGCGTGAACTCGACCGGCGCGAAGATGTCGGGCTTGTTCGAGTAAAGCTTAGACGGCTTCATTCTGGCCAACATATTCGAGCGCATCGGTCTTGGGGTGATATTCGACCAACCCCATCAGAAACAGAAAGTTCAGGGACGGCAGGAACAGCACGTCGCCGCCGACCACGGCCTTGCGCGCATACGCGAACAGCGAATCATAGTCGCACAGCCGCTTCGCTCGGAGCCGCAGGAGCACCAGCAATGCGACATTGATAACCGTCCGGTCGGGATGCGCGTGTTTACTGGGTCTCAGCATCCGCCACCTCCCCGATGTCGCAGTTCCAATACATATAGAAAACCAGCGCACGCGTCAGGCGCCGATGCTTCGTCTGGCGCAGTACCGGATCGCGTTGAAAGAGCAAGTCGATCAGATAGTTCATCACCGCGTCGAAGTCCTGATAGTCTTTGCGCTTTGCGATGATCTTGAGCTGGAATTCCTCGACCGCAGCCTCGTAGGATTTGAGGATCTCGAGGTTTTCCGGGGCCGCGAGGAAGGTGCGGATTTGTGCGGTGTCCTTCAGATACCGCTTGCGCAGCTCCTTGGCATATTCCGGCGTCATGTTGTTGCGCTGGTTCTTCTGCTCATAGGTCGTGCGCTGGCCGGGCGGCGCATCCAAGACCTCGGAAATCACCGCATCGTGGCTGGCGAACGCCTGCACCACCAGCGCCAGTTCGTCCGGCGAGACGATCAGCGGCGAGTCCACCGGATCGAGGTTGGCGAGTTCGGCAACCTTGGAAAATTCCTTCAGCCACAACTCGAGCTGCTCGATCCCGCACAGATAGATCGATGCCTCCGACAGTTTGCATTCCTTGGCGATATGCGCGGTGATCAGCTGGTCCGCATTGCCAGCGAGCCGCCGGTTGGCGAACAGCATATAATGATCGACCTGGCCGGCATCGCGCAGCTTGCGGATGCGCGGCACCTCCTCGCCGAGCACCGTGTTGGTCGAACCCGCGCTAAAGAAATCCGTTTCGCTGAAATGCTTGTTATAGCCGTTGGTGTGCTTGGCCTGGACGACCGTCGTGCCGACCCATGGCGCAGCCTTGCTGGGATGCAGTTCGGCGGTCCCGACGAACTTGGCGTCGCGCCCGCCGTCAGGCCCCTTGGCGAATCCCTTGACCGACGTACCGAGCAGATGACGGCAAAGCAGGATGATCAGCGTCTCGAACTGCTCGTCGCTCAGATCCTCATAGCGGTACATCATATCAGCAATCGTCTGGTTCTGCCTCGCTGACGGGAGGCCGTCGCGACGCTGGGATGACGGTCGCATAGCATGGCCATGACGGGGCGGGAACGTTCTTGATGGGCATCGTGCGACCGGCGGCTAATTGTGCCTGGCGCGACGTCCGCAACCGCCGATTTTCAAGCGTTTGCCTGCGGTATGGCACCACGAGCTTGCCGCGCTCTGACAGATGCTGACCAGCCCCACGCTCAAGAATCCGCCGACCAGCAAGGACCGCGCGCCGATCGAGAAGACGTTGCCAGTGGGCACCGCCTTCGCCGTATCGTCATCGAGCGGTCGCGCGATCTCCGTCGCGACGCGTTCGACCCCGGATTGAACGGCTTCATCGAGATGAACATAGCGGCTCGGTACCGAACCGGCCGCGTGGCCCAGCATCGCCGCGATGGTCAGTTCCGAATAGTTACCACCAGCTGACATACCGGCACTCTTCCAGGGAGAGGTGAAAGAAGGGCGGCTAAGCCCCCAGCATCAACCAATAACGGACTTTCAGGACTGTCCGCAAGGTCGGTCATTTCGCACCGGCGTTGAATGAGCCAAGTGTACAAATGTTTGTCATTTGTTCTTTTTTCGATTATGTAGGTGCGATGACTGAAAAGCCCAAAATCGCCAATCTTCAGCGCGAGATCGAACGGCTCGGCGCCGAAAACGATGCCCTGCGCCAAGAAGTTTTTAGCGGTTCGAAGACCGAAGCCATGCTGGCTTTCGAATACGACCGCATCCCGAATTTCCTGAAAACACCTCGAGCGATCCGCTTGCAGCGCAAGGTTGCGACAGCACTCCTTTTCATTATGCCCGTGATGTTTGTTATCGTTGCCGTCGTTGGCGGAATCAGCGCCTATCGAGACCATCAGCGGAACGTTGAAGCTCAGAGGGGATGGTCCAAGCTCGGCGCAGACATTCGTCATGACGTGCAGCAAGAGCTCGCTCACTGATCGACGTCGCGGATTGTCTTCCCGTCCTGCTCTGCAGCGGTTCGAGCATTCTTCTCGAATTCAGCCTTCACAGACCCATCCTCACGCCGCACTTCAGCCGCGCCTTGATCAATAGCATCGCGGACATTCTGATCGCCGGGTGCAATATGGGGCAGCATTTCGGCGCCGACCGGTTCATGCGCACCTGATTCGCGAACTTGCCCGGAATGGCCAGGACGCGCGTGTCCAGTATGCGCCGGCGCTGCCCGATAAGGCGTTGAGACCGGGGCCGCGCCACGAACTGCGCCCATCGTGTTCACCGGGTCATTCAACGCCCCTTGCACACGCCCCAGATCATTCGCCACATATTCCTCCAGAATCCGAGAAACGATCATGTTGCGGACCTCACGCTGATGCGGGGAGGGGGTGGTGCTGGTAAGCGACGGCGCACCAAGGTCGCGGAACTCCGGGGATGCGGCCATGTTGGCATAGCGGCTGGCGATGACCTGGCTCATATCATCGGAGATCTGGTATCCATTGCTCCGCGACATCGAAGCGATGTGTTCCAGGCGGGTGCCGATATCATCGGACCGCGAAGCCTGCCGCTCGAGCGCCTGAGCCTGCGAGAAGTCGCGTTCGACCGCATGGCGTTTTTCTGCAAAATTCTCAACGCGATGAAATGACCCACCACGCCAATAGCCGCCATCGGTCAGTGTAATGTCCTGCCCATTGGCATGGTAGTGCGCGACATTGGCGCTCTGGGTTTCGGTCTGGTTGTCGCTCGATCCGTGCGATTCCTGGTCGCCGGTGGTCTTGGCCCAGGCATGGTCCCAGGTTCCGCTGCCCGAAGCGCCGATTTCTGCACCGACGATCTTGCCGCCGGCACTCGCCTTGGCCCCGCCATGCAGGCCCCAGGTGTTGGTCTCGGTATGACCAAGTGATCTTCCGGCAGACAACGTATCGCCGATGGAGCGGCTCGATCCGGTCTGGTGCTTGGCATCGACACCCTGCCGATCGAATTGAGTTTCGACATTGCCACCTTGGGCGCCGCTCGCGCCCTCGCTGCCCTGCGCAGAGCGGGAACCAGAAGAGGCCCCATCAAGTGTCCGCATGCCGTGGCTCCAGCGTTCGCTTGAGCTTTCACGCATCTGATTGGCGCGGGAGTGATACTGCGCGCCGGTGTCTTGCAGATTGCCGGTGACGCTGGCGACTTCGCTCGCGGAAAAGCCGAACCGGCTGATCCCGGGGGCCGTGTTGTAAACGGTCGAACCATCGGCCGTGGTGGTCGTCACCGTGCCATTGCCCTCGCGCATGCTGACCTGGGGAATCGCGGATGTGGCCATATTCCAGGTCGGCGCGGTGTTGACCTGGTTGCCGGTGGCGTTCTGGAACTGGCTGTTGCCGTAGGCGTAATTGCCGGTCGTGCGCTCGACGGCCGCAGCTTCAGCGGCCTGCATGGCAGGGGCGAGCATGGCGGTGGTGTTCGAGGCAATGGACATTGCGCCCCTGGCCATGCCGGCGGCGATCACGGGCACGAACATCAGCAAATAGCCGGCCAGCGTTTCCATATTCTGATCGACGCTGTCGATCCCGGCCATCGTGGCCATGGTCATCCCTTGCGGGGCGAGCGCGGTCAACTGCGCGGCGGAATACTGGGTGATGAACATGTGGAGCACAGCGTAGAGCGGCCCCCAAGACGCCAGGTAGAAGAACCCCGTCAAGTAGCCCTTGAGCAGAGCTGGCCCCGTTTGCGGAAACAGGAACAGCGGAAACACCACCGGAAACATCGCGTAGAACACGATAGTCAGAACGAGGTTCAACACCGGCACCCAGGTCATCGCCTGCCGCGCGGCGGATATATAGGAATTCTGCGCCTGCACGTCGGCATGGAGCGCGGCAAACGTATCGCCGCCGCCCGCGCCAAAATTCGCGCGCGCCTCCATGAAGGCATTGACCAGCGAGCGCTGCTGAAAAATCTGCTGCGCGCTCATGGAATTGCCACCAAAGTAGGTCTGCGCCATCGTTGGCAAGTCATTTTGCAACTTCGTGACTGCGGTCGCCGCCGGTAAATTCGGGTAAAACGATGGTGCCGCCGCCTGCAATCCGGCGGTTCCGAGATTGGGATAGGCCTGCTGGATCGCGGAATAGGCGGCCTGGCAGCCGATAATCGAGGATGTGCCGCCGCCCGCCGGGATCCAACTGGTTGAACGCGCTGGCGAACCTGGTCCCAGCGCGTTCAGCAAGTCCGTGCTGCTCGCCAACGTTGTCCACCCGTTTCCTTGCCCGAGCAGGATATCGTAGAACGTACACTGCTGGAGATAGGCTTCGACATTGGCCTTCATGATCGGATCGGCGATCGTGAACTGGCTGGTCAGATCATTGAGCCGCGTAGGATAAAGCATTCCGCCTGCGGTGTACTCAAGCGAGGCGGGCATCGTGAACACGCTCTCGGCGGTTTGCGTGAGCCAATTGTTCACCTGGCTAGAGAACGAGGCAACGACGGCCAGCCCGATCGGCACGTTGGCGACGGCCCCATTGCCGACGGTAGGATTGACCGTATCGGACACGACCACGGTTGCGGTGGGCACGATCATGGCCAGGTACATGGCGGTTGCCGACAGGAACCAGTTGAACAGCACGCGCCAGTTCAGTGCGAAGGCCATGACAATCAGGCAATAACCGAGCCCCATGACCATGACGACCTGGAGCATCGACCTAAACCCGCCGCCGCCGCACCAGGCCGCAACGGCGTTCAGGACGTTGACGATATACTGGCCGCCCCCGCTGGTGATCACGTTGACGTTCATGGGGCGCCTCTTATTGGAGCGGGTGCTGGCCGAGCGATTTTTCAAACTGGAGCGCGGCGGTCATTTGCGGCGACATCGCATTGCGCAATGTCGCCTCGATACGGATCGTGCGATCGAGGATCTGCTCGGTCCGGGTCAGACGTCCGGAATTGTGCAGGACCTGGCTGTCGAGCGTCTGGCTCACCGTGCGCAACTGATCCTGCCATTGCTTGAGCGTGGTCGGATCGGCGTTGTGAAACGAGGTCTGGCCGTCGGTCACCATCTTGTAGAATTGCTGGACCACGGTCTCGAGCAGATCGACTGCGGCGATTTCGGAAAGCTCGGTCAGGTCCGCGCTGTTCATGCCGCCAAAGCTCGCCGCGGAATTGACGACCATGATCTTGTAAAGCGGGATAGTTGTCGCCCCCAAGAGCCCGATTTCCTGGTTTGTCAGCGCCTGGTTGCCCTGGATCCGGCCCTGGATATCCATGAGCATGGTGTAGACTTGCGCCTTGAGCGCGGCACTGGTGCTGACATTGAGCGTGGTCTGGGTCGGGTTCAAACACTGGTCGGAGGTGTCGCAGGCATAGACTTGCGCGGCGCTGCCACCATCGAGCAGTGCGGTGATCAACGCCGGGTCACCCTGGCCGATGAACTGATAGGTCGGGCCCTGGCTGTCGCTGGTGCCGGGCTGGTAGATCACCGTGCCGACAAGACTCATCAGGTACTGTTTGAAGTCGGTATCGAAGCTCGGATATTTTTGGGTCAGCATCGTCCAGGTGTAATTGTAAGGCCCGGCCGGAATGGTCTTGTCCTTGTTGCCAGATAGCGTCGATGTCTGGCTGCCTCCGGTGCCGCAGCCTTGCTCGGACGCCGCCCAGTCGGAGAACACGCCCTGGCTGTTGCCGATCTGCTTGCAGAACTGCGAATCGCGCGCGCCAGCCATGCCGGCAAGCCCGGCTGCGACCTGTTCGCCCGCCTGGCAAGCATTGAGGCTATGCTGGAGGAATTGCTGAAGTTTCTGGCTTATTTCTTTGATGTTGACGCCGATCACCGAACTGATCGCGTCGATCGCCAGATTGAACACGAATGCCTCTGCGCCATTGGCGACGGCCTTCATCATCGCGACGATCTGATCGGAATTGATGTAGGAAAACGACCCGGTAAAGATGTCGATGCCGCCACAACCCGCTTTGACGCTCGGCATTTGCAGATTGCCCAGCGTGAACGTCTGTTGCGCAGGGAATCGCACCCACAAATTGCCGCCGCTGTAATAGCCGCCCTGCTGCCCGGAATAAGCAACGGGCCCGGTGACATTGGCCGAGCCTCCCATGCTCGTGAAGAAGCTGTTGAGTTGGCCCGAGACATCGGCGCTCGCGGTGTCAGCGCCGACCAGTGCGCATGTCGCGGCAAGGCCGATGCCGGCTTTCCATGTGGGGGAGATGCGCATCAGAAATCGCTCCCGGGCTTGACGCTGGTCAGGGTGAAGATCCGGGCCATCACTTCGTCTTCGGCCATGACGCCGTAGCCGATCGGGATCGGCTTCTTGAGATAGGTGTCGAACAGCACCAGCGCGGGCACCTGGCCGCCAGACAGGCCCATTTTCTCGTATTGGCCGCGGTTCACGACAAAGCGCGGAAAATTGGGGTTGGGCCCGCCATCCATCGATACCGCGAGCACAGAAATGTTGTACTTGTCAGCGAGCGTGCGGACGATCGGGGCAAACACCTCGCAGGCGCCGCATGAGGCGGAATAGAACAGGAAGAGACCGTAGCGCTCGGAGAGGGAGGCCATGACGGCTTCCTGATCGGTCTTGCGCTGCGCGAGCCATGCGGTCTTTCCCAATGTGTCGACCGGACGCTGGAGCGTGTAATCGAGATCGGAATGCTGCCAGATCGCGCGTTCCCAGACATCGGTGAAGGTCGAGGCGCGGTCGAGCTGTTCGCGCTGATAGCGCACATAGGCGATGACATTGTCGGGCGTGGGCTCGAGGATGGCCTTTGCCTTCAATTCCTCGAGCTGGGCGCCGATCTGGTCGAGTTGCTTGCGATAGGTAATCGCCGGCGCAGCTGGTCCGCCGGTTTTCTCGGGGGATTTGGGGCGTTCGCAATAGAACCATGTGCCGAGCTTGCGCTCGCCGCAGTAGAATGGATCCTGACCAGGCGCGGCTGCACTGTCCGGGGATGTAGTCGCGCTGGCGGTATCGCTGTATTGCACACGCTCCGCCGGGTCGTTGCTATCAGCCGAAGCTGTGGAAACGGGGCGATCCTCATCCGACGCGGGCGGCGAAGCCCAGACAGGCAGGGCGATGAGTGCGGCGGCCACGGTCAGCGCATGACGCGCGCGAATGGGAATATGTCGGCAGGTGTGGATCATGGGTTGGATCCTGTCTGGGTGCCGGTTGCACCGGCGTTCTGGTAATATTGCTGGACCGCCGTCTGAATTTGCGCCGAGGTCTGGAGCGAGCTCGGCAGCGAGACCGCGCTCGTGAAATTCGCGTAGACCTCGGAGAAATCCATTTTGGACAGATCGAGCTGCGAAAACTGGGCGACAGTGAAGCCGCCGCAGCTGGGGGTTTGGGGCGTGCCAAAATCCATACCCAGTTGCGCGCGGCCCTGTTCCTGAATCACGCGGGCGAGCTCCGACTGATAGCAGCAGTAGCTCATGCGCTCGGTGGTGCAGACGAACAGGGCCTTTTGCGAACAGTATTCCCCGACATAGTGGCACAGCCCCGTGCGGTCCTCGACATCGAGCAGCATCTCCTGCTGCGAACACAGGAATGTCACCAGCAACTGGGTGACCATCGACAGCAGGAAACCGTAATTGCCGGTCAGGATGCCGGCGAGCGCAACAGCGCTTGACGCCGCGGTGAGCATGCCAGAGACTTTGCCCGCGCAGCAATTGACCAGACCGAACAGCGGCTTGTGGCAGCCAGTTGACGTGCCACTGAAGATCGTCAGGGCATTGGGATCGAACTGGCTGGTGGCATCACCCATGGCATTGATCGCCACCAGCGCGTTCTGCAAATCGGGGGCTGGCGAAGTGGGCAGCGTCGTGCAACTGCCGTTGAGGCAATAGACGCTGCCGTTGCAGGCATAGCCGCCGGGCGCCTGGGCCGGGTTGGGCGTGGTGCAACGGTAGACATTGCTGGTGACCTGGCAGGTTCCGACTTGCGGGTTGTCGAGGCAGACCGCGTGGTCGAAACTGCAATTGGTCTTGGCGGCGAGGGACGCGCATGTGTTGGCTGGCGTCAGTGCGCCGCACTGATACGTCGCCTGCCATTGCCAGCAATCGTGGGTGACCGAGGTGCCATCGACGATGCGCGTGGTCGGCGAGGCATCTGTGCACACCTGGGTGGGCGGAAGGCACGTTGCTCCACCGGCCGTGGTAGCAGTGAGTTGCGCCTGGCAATCGCTGTTATCGACACTTGAGCCCTGGTAGGTCTGGAGAGGGCCCAGATACACAGCTCCGGGAACCGGAGAGGTTGGATCAAGTGAGGACGAAGCGATTCCAAAATTGGTTTGGCCGGTGCAGGTATAGATCTGCTGGATCACGACCGCGGGATACTCGGATCCGCCGATGACGAAATTGGGCACTTGCTGACTGGTCGTGCTGGCCAAAGTGCATGTCGGCTGGGTCGCAAAGCTGCCGCAGTCGGTCGCCGAGCCGCTGGCCACGCCGTCTTTGTTGCCGCCATGCCAGATCACGGTGTGGCAAGCGTACTGGTAACCGGAGGTGACCTGGTTGGCCCATCCTATGTTGCAAGTGAACGTCGAATCCGTTTCCGCAGCGCCGGTCTGGCAGGAATCATAATAGACACTGCTGCCGCCTGAATTCGCGGGTAGCGGCTGACAGGATCCGGCGCTGCTGCTGGTGCTGACCCCGGTATAGCTGGTCGGATTGGCCTCGACGCTTTGCGCGTTTGTCAGACCAAGCGTGGTGGGATCGAATGTGCCACGGTTCGGGTTGGTGACGATCGCATAAGGCTGGCTGGTTGCAGCGGCGACCGCGCCATCGCTGCCCATCTGGCCGGGATTGGCAAGATAGTTCGATTGCGGCAGATCGCTGCCGCCGTAGCCCGGGACGGTGCTGGGCGCATTGCTGTTGGTGACGGTGCCGTTGATTTGCGTCTGCAGGCTTTGCGCGACCTGATTGGCCGCAGCGGTCGGATCGACGGTCTGGGCGTGGAGCGCGGTCGTGGCGAGCAGCGCGATCAGAACGCCTGCGCGACCAAAGGTGGCGCGCCCGATCATGGCGCCACCTTCAGCGATTGCAGCGCGGCGCGCGCGACCGAAGCGCCCGGGCCATTGCCATCAGCAATGGTCTCGGCGGCGAATGCGGTGGTGACATTGCCGGAAACGCGATCGAATGGCGGCGGGTTTGTGCCGCAGTCATCTCCGGCACAAGGCACCATGCCCGCCGCTACCGCAATGTAGGTGGGTACAGCCTCGACATGGAAAGCCTTGAACAGGCGCGGATCGATGCTGATGCGAGGCTGGGTGTCGGGCGGGATGGCCTTCGTCAGTCCCTTCATAAACGCCCCGGGGCCCTGCGGCGAAAAGCCTCTGAACACGATCGTACCGCCGGCGCGCGACACATCGCCGATCATCTGACGGAGTGAATCATCGGGCATCGCGAGACTGGCAAAGGCAAGAAACTGCGGCGCAGAAGGCGGGGGCGGCGCCATGGTTTTTCCAGCATTGGCCATCATGGCGTCGAGGTCGAGTGCACCTGGCGAAATCGGCGCAGGTTTGATCCTGGCGGCCGCTTCGCCCAGTTTTGCTTTGGCCAGATCGACCGTGCGCTGGGCCTCGGCGTTTGCGTCGCTTGCGCCAGCTTGGCGCGCGATCGCGCGGCTAACTAGCGCGGAAAGCGCTGCTGCTTCATCCTGGGCGCGGCGATCGATCGCTTCGATGTCCAGGCCAGTGGTGCTGGTCTGGGCGAGCACAGTGCCGATGCCGGTGAGAGCAAGGGCCAGGCTGGCGACGAGAACGCGCTGACCCCGCGTCATGGCACGCGTAGAGTAAGACGTGGGCGCGGTGCGGTGTTTCCACCGCCCGTTTCCCACGCCTTCTCTCCGAACCGGACTTGCACCTTTCGTTGTGCATCCGGCTCTCCAGAAGTCTTGGCGAATTCGGGTTTTCTCATCCATTTAAGTTCGAACCGTTGCACGCGCACGTAGCTCATAAGAAATTGCTCCGTGCGGCCTTCGGCCCAGACCGAGTTGCCCGGATGAGCGGTGCTCGGCCTACGCCACGATGCGATCTTACGTCCGGGGACTCGTTTGTGTTTGGCCCGTAGCCACAGCCAGAGACGCTGACGCACATGCCAGTCGAGACTGGCAAGAATACGCTTGGCCCCCACGCAGTAGCGATAATAGGCGGACCACCCCCGAAGGTATGGATTGAGCTCCTGAAGCATGGACGTGAGCGTACGGATTTGAGTCCGCCGCCGTGCCATTTGATTGACCCGTCTGCGAAAACCGTTGATCGGCTCGCGTGGAATTTCGATGCGGGCATGGAGCCCGTAACGCTTGTCCCACTTGAGTCGAACGCGGCATCCCAAGAACCGACAGCCCTTGGTCAGCGCAGTGATGCGCGTCTTTTCGGGCGATAGCGTCAGACCCATCGTTTCGTGAAGGTGGGTTGCCAGCGCTTGCTTTTCGGCAAGGGCGTCGGCCTCCGTACCCGACACGAAGATCAGGAAGTCATCAGCATAGCGGACAGGGTAGAAGACCGTTCGACCGGCCTTTCGATCCTTGTCACGCTTGATCGCCGCCAGCCTGATCCCATCGGATTTCAGCTGTGGGTTTTCGGGGCGGCGTACCCAGTCCCGGTACCGTTCCTCGATCACGCTGAGCGCGATGTTGG
>Ga0116227_10008270_pt1 | contig 19742 bp, 10 predicted proteins | sample S1TSphgellanicum_FD_89693 | JGI IMG/M metagenome (GOLD analysis project Ga0116227, IMG submission 89693) | Host-associated microbial communities from peat moss isolated from Minnesota, USA - S1T2_Fb - Sphagnum magellanicum MG | ecosystem: Host-associated > Plants > Peat moss > Unclassified... | reverse complement strand
AGGACCACCTTCAACACTTGGAAGCCGTGTTCGCCAAATTAAGGGAAGTAAACCTGAAACTGAATCCCGGGAAGTGTTGTTTTGCTGCCAGGAGCATCGCTTTCTTAGGACATGTGGTCAGTCGCAAAGGAACTAGGCCAGATCCTAGTAAAATTGATGTTGTAGTGCATTTCCCTAAACCAGAGACAGTCACAGATGTGAGGTTTTTCCTAGGGCTGACAGGGTATTATCGAAACTATATGCAAGGATACGCACGACTAGCTATTCCACTGTTCAAATTGACAAAGAAGGAAATGGCTTTTGTGTGGGATTTGGGTTGTTAGGGTGCATTTGAAGCTCTGAAAGGGGCACTTGTGGCTGCTCCGGTGCTTATTCGACCTGACTTTGAAAAGCAGTTCTGCCTCGATGTGGATTGGTCACCAAAGGGCGTCGGAGCCATTCTATCTCAAAGAGAAGGCAGGAGGGAAAGAGTTGTGGCATACGCCAGCAAAGGACTGACATCTGCACAAAAAAAATTCCATCCTATGGAGGGAGAATGTTATGCACTGATATGGGGCATCATGCACTTCCGGCAATATCTGCATCGCACCCACTTCGTTCTTAGGACGGATCACAAGCCACTGGAGTGGTTGGCAACGGTGTCTGATGCATACGGGAGAAGAGGACGTTGGATCGACATGCTCCAGGATTTCAGTTTCAAGATTCAGCATCGACCAGGCATGAAAGATACCAATGTGGATGCGCTGAGCCGGAATCCCGTAGGAGCTGTTGATGATGACGATTTTGGTTGTGAAATCCAAAACCTCGCGACCAAACCAGGAAACCCAATTGAGGCATCGGGAGGGATATTCTCTGTCTAGTGTGGTAAGGAATCTGACTGGCTTGGCCTGAGGAGACAATCAGGATGACTGAGACAGCACTATGGATGTTGTTTTGGCATCAACCATTGGCGATGGTCGGAAGAGCATCAATTGTGTATGCTTGAGGCATTGACTGAGGCAAGTCAAGATGAAGAGGACGACTCACCTGAAGACGGAGATGAAACTACTGTTGGGAAGGAAATCAGGAATTCGGAATCTTCCAAAAGAAAGCAGGTCCTGAGGAGAGGAAAGACCAAATACTATGATAGAAAGCAACAGCTTGAGCTGGTACTAGCTGCCCAGGCGCTATTGGAAGATGATGGACATGAGACCCATGATGCAAGTTCTGGGGGTGAGGAAGCCTATGCTGATGACACAAGCAAAACTGACATCTAGGAGGATGCGGTTTGTATGGGATTACTGAAAGAAGGTTTCATCCCGGATATAATCGATCTCCAGGAGAGTAAGAGAACAAGGAAATGAGCAATGCACTATTGCTGGAAGGACGAAAGGCTCTACTTTAAGGGGTTGTGCGTGCCTAAACCTGAGGATAGGTTGAAGCTGGTAACCCAAATGCACGAAGATTTGGGGCACTTCGGGGAACAAAGAACCTTGGCAGAAATTTGCCAGAGGTACTTCTGGAACAACCGAACAGAATGTGTGAAGACAATTGTCAAAACATGCTAGCAATGCCAGCTGGTGAAGAGTGAAGGAAGTATTCGCTCTGGAGATGAGCGTCTGAAGAACATCCCGATTTGTGACTTGTTCCACCGAATTGCACTAGATACAGCTGGTCCACTACCTGAAACAAAAACATGCAATAAGTACATTCTGGTGGCCATCGACCACTACTCTAAGTGGTGCGAGGCCAAGGCGATGGCTGATCATGGGGCCAAGACTGCTGTTAGGTTCCTGGAGGATGACATAATCTGCAGGTATGGAGTTCCTAAGTTTGTGTTGACTAACAATGGCGGGGAGTGGGGTGCAGAATTTGAGGTAATGTGCAGGGATTATGCCATACAACATTAGCGCACTGCACCACAATGGCCCCAGTGCAATGGAATGGCAGAACGCATGATCAAAACGCTCAAACATGGCATCACTGTTTTGGCAGCCGATCCAGCAAACGTGAATTGCTGGGATGAACACTTGGCTAAGGTCCTATTCGGGTACAGGTGTGGAGTTCAAGCAAGCACGAAATTCTCACCCTTCATGATTCTAACCGGTCGATCACCGCGTCTCAAGGCGGACAACCATCTGAATGCTTTGACCAATGAGGTTAATGATACCTCCAGTGTGGAGGATACTGCAGTCTAGTTCCTGGAAAAGGTGCAGCTCATAGCAAGTATACATGAAAGTGTATTGCTCAACGTTGAGCAAGCACAAAAGAAGCAGAGGAACACATACGCAAATCGGCCAGGCAAGCACCTGTTTGAAGGTTTGGTGGCTGGGAAGTCAATGGTGAAAATGAAGAAACCAGGGAAGAGGAGAGCTCTCATTGCAAGTTGGGAAGGCCCCTACCAATTTGTAAGACATGCTGATGGGAAGGGCAATTTTGATTTTGAAGAAGGTTGCCGAATTTGCATAGGCCAAGATGCGGATGGTCGACAATGGGAGAGGTTGCGAAGAGACCTACAGATCTATTACGCTCCTTCGGATTGAGCTGAGGGACTCAGCTTTTTCAAAAAGGGAGGGGTTACATATGTAGCCGAACAACGAGTGGCAGGACAGTGACTCCATGACTGTGCAGTTTGTGTGAACACAAAAACCTTGATCAGGGTAATCTGGCCGCCTCGATTAATGAGTGGCAGCGGATTTCTTCTTCATTAATGTGAGAGGGAAACTAGATATGCATGGGGTGCATGGGAGAAGGTGGTCTGTCTGTGTGGGATGGGAGGACAGGAAGATGACGGCGCGTTTGATGAGGAGGAGCGGTGCCACATTGATTAGGGATGGAGGGAAGGCTGTTGGGGAGTAAAGCGAGTAGGAGGAAGCTTGTGCAAGAAGCTAGATCCAAGGATGTAGAGAAGAGGATGGTCAGTAGGAGGTAGATCGGTGGGTTTTTGGGTAGAATAGCTTGGAGCTTAGAGAACTCTCATGGGGGGTTGCTCTCTTTTTTCGCTACGATTAGTAACCAGAGACATCTCTGGCTCCTTGATCTAAGAAAGCTTAGTGGGAATTTAGGAGGAAGGCAATCGACATAACAATTTTGGGAGGCAGAAGAGTTGGTTCTGTACGAGATATTATGTGTAATAAGAGCTATGGAGTTTTGTCTTTGAGATCTATTCGCTTGAGTTATGTGTTGCATAGTTGTGAGATTACATTGTGCTCGCTCTGTCAAAGAGAGGCAGCATCAGGAGAGGTTTGGTTATTGTTGTGTCTTTTCTGTTTCTCTGGATCCCTCCTTTTTGGTTACAGTGTGAACATTCAACAAGTTAAACAATTCGATTGGATAATCATTTTAGAATTATGTTATCTATTAGTTTGGCAATCCACATTTCAAAATATTGATAAATTTTGTTTGCAATAAAATATTTTCTACAAGATTTTCAAAAGAAATGGGTCATTCACTTTGCCCTTGGGTGCAAACATGATAAATCACACCCACCACTTTGGGTATAATATTCTTGTCATATTCCCATTTAAGATTTTAAAATTATTAACATATCTTTATGACTTTAAAAGATGTTGCATTGTATTGTTATGTAAATATATGTTTAAAAAATCTCCCCAAAAATAAATTTTTTTATAGTGCTTATCTATAAGGATTGGTTACAAGGCTTAACGAGTGTTTTCAAATATTCTATGTTCATTATATTCATTCCAAATCATACCACACGTTTCCACAATATACATGCAACATATTCATGTCAACAAATTAACCATTTTGAACATTCAATTAAAATTTGACACACAAGCGTGAAAAACAAAACAATCCTTACATTTTGTGTGCCTTTTATTAGTGTGATTGCAACCTTTTGTAATGTGACAAGCTAAATATTAGATGGTGTTATCACATGCCAAATAACAGGTTCATTAAATGATCATTAGTTTTTCTTTCCAAGCCAAAGTTTGAATTGATGGTGTTCGCCTTGTCATCCTAGGTTTGTTGTTTCATTTTTTTCACTACAATAAAATGTTCTTTCATTTGTGCCAAAAAAATCATTCAAATTTAAGATCCCCACCCCCATGCATTTTATATGTTAAATTTTGTCATGTCAATTCAAGGAGGTTTACAAATCCATCACTAACATTGTCATCGTTCCTTTAAATGGGAAAATTTACATTTTGGGATTATTTATTTGATATAACCATTTCTATCAAAAGAACATTATAAAATTATGAAGGGGACTATGATATAACCACCTATTTGCATGCAAAGACTAGGGTACCTTAACCACTAAGAATGTCTCTAATGATTACTACAAAATTGGTTAGCATGCCACTTTCTATATGAACTTCATGCCATGGTTTAATGAAAAGTAGCTTGTTTTGACAAAGATGGGTTGAATGGTGGAGGTTTGAAAATCCTTGAAAAGCAAAACTATTGTCATTGGTTAGCCAACTAGATTTTGTTGACTTCAAGTTGAATATTCATAATTGATCAACCATTGTTGTTGGCCCACTTGTAAGTTTTAGCTATTAACTAAAAATATAAAATGTCAAGTTTAATGTTCATGGGTGGAGGAAGGACAAAAACTTATTGTTAAAATTGGATGTTAAAACCTTTAATAATGGACCATTTTCCTCCTATTGGTGGAGATGTTCTAAGGCCTAAAGGCTAAAGCCCTTTCCACAATACAACCATTTTCCCTCTATTCAAAGTTTTAATTACAAATTTGGTTCAAGTTACTCATCCAAGAAAGGGATTACAAATCCCACACAATTTATTTTTTGTAAAAATTCAACCAAAACCAAGTAAGGATTATTAGATAGCAAAGTTAGAAAAAATTCATATAAGATCAGGTAAATGTTATCCAAGTTTGGATCTAAAGCTTCATCGACTTAGAAAAAAGACTTCTAACATAACACTAATGCATACATCCTAATATGGCACTTACAATCACAAAACTTAGATGTTCAATTTTTTTAAATGCATTCATAATTTGGGTGCCAAGGAATATATTGGTTAAACACTAAAGAATTATTTAGCAATTTAAGACGGTTTGATCATCTTTCCATCCACCTTTTACAATTGAAAATATGTTTGAAGAATATTGCACATGATAAAAATTCTTTTAATTTCTCCTCTCATCAAACTATCATATATGTTTTCAATACCTGTTAAAGTTTGGTTTTGGAAATTTACTAATAGCATTAGAGGTTCTTCAAACATGGTAGTCATCATTTTTCCTCTTCTTGTTTGAGAGTTTTAAACGTTTCTGTTATAAAAAAATCTTTAAACACACATTTAGTGAACAATTTGGTATCCCTAAGTTCAATGCCACTTTGTTAGTTCATGATGTTAGTTCCTATAACCAACCATGTGTTACTACAAAATGTGTTGATTGGGAAGTTTACGTTAGCACACTTTTATAAAAGTTCAAATTTTAACATCCTATATTCCAAAAATGTTATCATATTTCTATGTGTTCAACCCCAATGTTCCCATGTTTTCATAATCTTCACCATAGAACTTCCAAAACGTGCATTTAAATATGCATTTAACTTCTTTGCCTTATGCACAAAACATTATTTTCGAAATGGAAAATGTTTAGTCATCCAACCATGCATTAGTCATGACTATTGATTAAATGACTTCTCACCTTTAAAACATTATTACCTCCATTTTGAAGTTGGTCAATTTTTTTTAATGTCATAACAAAGGACATTTCTTCAAGTTTGGACCCCAATTATTTTGAAATCATTCACAATGCATAGTTGTTGATGGTGCATGGTTGTGCAACAATGTGAAACATAGCCTAGCAAAGGTGATATAATATAAAAATATACATGATACTTCATTGGACCATGATAAAAACACATACATTATTATGTATATGTATTATATTATTTTAAATACATATATATTAGTGAAAATACATGAGTATATTACGTGAATAGGTCATGATTTTCATATTATTACTAACCAACATCAAAAGTATGATTGACATCAATACTCACTATTGATTAAAAGTAAAAATGATTTCAAACTATACAAGTTAGAAACAAATATTGTGATGAAGAAATAATCATTTTTAAAAACTTAATTAAACATGTATAAATTAATGACATACATATTATAGGGAAGTCTTTACTTTATGCATTATATTTTTCACATCTATACATTTCTCAATTTCCAATTATGATGGTTACAATGGAATTTGTTTAGGGGTGACAACTATAGGGTCTTATATTGTTTTGTCCTACCAAAATATATTTTGGTTTGGAATTTACTTTGGAATGAATAGAAAGATGGTTTTTCATATTTCTTTTTAGAGCTACTTTTTTTTCAATGCCATAGTGACAAATGCCGTATAATAAGAAAAATTTTAATATTTTTACATCAATTTGCATCCCATTTTTCTTCAATTGAATTTGGATTGAATTCAATGTATTCTGATTCGAATCAATTTTTTTGAATCCAATTTAAGGTTTTCAATTCAAATCAATCAAAATCTGAACTCAATTGAGTTTCGATCAAAATTAATTAAATTTGAATTTAATTTAAGGTGCATGTAGTGTCATTTAATAGTTTCATATGAATGGAATTAATTTCCATTTGATTTTCATCGTTGCCCATAGTATGTAGCAACATGGAGCCTAAGTATAAATTTAAAGTAAATTTTTATTTATACAATTAAAAAACACATCACATGAGGAAATTCAAATATGTTGTGGGCAAATATAATTTAAAACCACATCATCAACACATTATGAATCATACAATTTCAATAATTTTCAATGATATATTTGATAATGGGTGACAATATGGTGACAATATGAGAAGCTTGCATTGTTTTCAATTACATAGTATTCAATATTGAATCCTACCTAACTTTTTTTATTGAATTTCTTAAAATTCACATTTAAGCTTGAATACATAAGATAATTATGGTCATACAAAAAGGAGTTTTAATTTTCCTAAGTATGTAATGAAATTTGACACATGTGGATGCCTCATTCAAAGAACCCTTTGGAAATTTTATTTTTAAAATCATTCATTATAATCAAATGTGATTAAGCAATGTCATAAATTTTATAAATGAATTTTAAACATTTTGTGCTCTTTTGAAGATCTTGGTCACATTTCATGATATTATTATGTTTAATTGATGTGCGCAAAACATATAACAAGTTAGTAGAGTTGCCATTTTGAATATATATATAATAGATTTATGGAACATCGTATTGTCCATTATGAAAATTAATGTGGCTTTAACTATTGAACACATTGGAAGATTTATTTATTAAGGAAGGTAGTTTGTATGTTTTGTTGATAACTCCCAAACCACATTACCTTTCACCACATTCTTGGTATTGTTCAAAAGCATGGATGAGAAGGGTGCATCGAGGTGGGTTTCACAATTTTAGACCTACAACGCAAGATTATTGAATATTGAACAATTTCGTGAAAGAAAATTCAACAAACTCAAAACTAAAAAAACTTAAAGAATTTGAGGAATTTTTTTGGTATTGTTGGAAAGTTCTTGATGCATGAGATTTTTCAAAGGAAATTTCATAATTTTTAGACCTAAGGTGGGTGGGATATTGATTTTTTATTTTTTATCATTGGAAATAAATTTAAAGGTTAAATTTATTTTTTTCCAAAATTGGGCTTTGGTGTAAATGTTTTGTTCGCACTTGGGCCAATGACATTTACCACATTATATTGTATGAAATTTGAAAGGGAAAATGGTAAAGTTTATTTAACCTTAGTCTATAACTCTAATTTTCATTGAAATTTCAATTTTGATTTTTTATTGAATTTCCAATGACAAAAATTAGTCAAAATTGAATATCTCCCACATTTTAAGCACAAATACTCTGAAATGACCTCCATAAAATCCTATTATTAATGGATTTCAAACAATATCAAAAGCATCCCCCAAATTTTTTTAAATATTTCCTTTTGATTTTTTTGAATTATCACTCAAAAAATTATTCAAAATTCAATAGTTCTTGCACCATAGGTTTAAACATTGTGAAGCTCCACCTTAGTCCATGCCTATTTTCAAGGGCTTTCCAATAATACCAAAAGTGAAACTGAAGGCCATTTGGTTTGGGAGATTTCAATGTGACAAAAAAAAACATGACAAGACAAACAAGCTACATTCCTAAATGGATGGATGTGATGTTTGAACTTTCATGTCCCACATGACATTGATTTAATTCCAATGATGATGATTCATTGGAGCTAATTTAAATAAAACTAATTTAGGTTCCATAAATTATCCTTTTGAATGATTAATTGAAAAAAATGCCAAGGGTAAAAAATTGAATATTTTGATTTGAAATGTTATTTCTTGCATCTATATAATGAAAAGAATGATGTATATATTTGACACCAAACCTACATTTTCCAATCTAACTATTTCATTCCTTTCCTTTGCACATGTACATGCCTATAAAAAGGCACATGTAAATGTGCCTTAACATGTGTGTTTTCATGTGCATGTTACCTATATTAAAGTTATTTAATAACCTACCTCTTTCAAGCTTATTTATTTAACGCTTTTTCCTTTGCATGTGTACATAGACACGAAAATACACAAATTTGATATTTGACATAAGTAATGATGAACTACATGGACATTGTAAACATAAAAGAAGAAGGGAGAGGGGTGGATTTTGCACTACACCTATCATGTATAAATTTTTTTAGATTTTTCACAATTTATTTATCAATAATTCCAAATAAATAATGCAAACTACATTTTCAATTGAAAGCTTAATTCATATTATTTCAATTGAAGTTTGATTAGAAACTCAATATGCATCATATTAGGTACTTTAATCAAAATATTAAGTTAAAAGTTATATGGATTTTATTTTAAATACAATCTTCATAAAATTAAATCGTTATTTGTAAATCATGTCTTCCTTTTGGATATCTATAAAATAGATGAGTATGTGTTTTACCTATATTTATTTAAATGAATTAAGTGATGTGGCTAACATCCGATTCAATTTCCATCATGTGTAAAATGTTTGACATGCATAATATAGATAGAATAGACATTAATTTGAATCAACATGACAATCAACCTCTATTTATGAACAATTTCAAAAGAATTTGAATAGTTTTACATTTGGAAATTAGTTTGAATATTCAAATGATCATATTGCATTAAAGCTTTAGCATTTATGTTATGATTTAAACCCTCAACACAATCCATTCCAAGTAGTGTGCATAAAATCTATTTATTGCATGGAAATACATGAAAGTAATCCATTCAATTATGCCATAATTAGGTACAAATTTTCCTTTTCTATCTTGTTTTCAAGAGGGAAAAACATGAAAATTTTATTACAATCCCCAATAAATTTGGAAATATCTAAAGACTCAACCTTAAAGGGTAATGGTAAAAGGTTTTAGATGAAAGGATGAAAGGATGAAACCATTTTTCTTGTTGATTCTAAATATACGCTACCTTATGGATGTAAGTTTACACCCATTCAAATTTGCTTAATGAATGAAAATGTCACTAAATGATGGTGGTGGGCTTCTCTCTCACTTTCAAGTTAGCCATGAATAATTTCATTGTAATCCACACTTTGAACTACGAGCTTTTAAATATCCATGCATATTAACAAACACAAGATGGAATTCACAAAGTGTATGGCTTATGTACCAACCTTGTAACAATTTTATTAACAAGAGGTATGTAATATGTAAGTACTTGCATCATACCAACCAAAATCAGCCTTGGACCCAATATTGGGATTAAGGTAATATGATTTTTAAAAAAAATACCCAATACATGATTAGTTTTAAAATACTTGGGCTTTTGCGTTGTTTTGCATTGCTAATGACAATCAATTAACATTGATAATAATGTTAATATATTTACAAGTTAATTAAATCAATTATTGAAAATATAATTAGTTAATAGACATTAGTAATCAATGACCATATAAATGGACCGTTAATTCTAAAATATGTTATTTATTTTTCATTTATTATAACATAAACATTTATAGCATTCACAATGTCCTTTTTGGGACCTTTGATTGTTTCAAAAATATTTTTTGTGAGTTTTTCCAATCTCCCCCGACATCTTTCCTACCATGCTTACCAAGAATTTCAAGCTCAAAAAATTATATAAAATATAAATATTTTCAACCTTAATGCTTAAAATGTCTTCCATGTATTTATTGTGCCTTTGGCATCCTTTGACATTGTATCAATGATCTCAACCTTTAATGTTTCGGTGCCTTCTATTGCCTAAAAAGAAAATTTTCATTTTCAACTTAATACCCTTGGTGTTTCCAACAACCCTTTTTGACACCTTTCTTGTTACTTGTTGCCATTTTGTCATTCCTTTTCCACATTCCCATTTTTTTGTTGTTCCTCATCTTTCATCATCCTTAATATTGTTCGAATGTGTTTGTCGTTGACAAGTTTAAATCATCCTCAAAGGAAAACATTCCATGGATTTGAATTTTGATTAAGGATGTTTGGATTTGGGAATGTTTACAAGGTCAATGTCCCATCATGGGATGCCATTTTGGGATTTTAGTTTAGCCAGAATCATAATGGTTTAAAGGCTACAAAAAGTTTTTTAATAGTAAACATGACAAGTCTTCACTAATTTTTAAAAGATCAAAATTAAAAGGGGAAATATATTCCATTGATTCTAAAAGAATAAACAATTATATGGGGAAAAAATGCAAGGAGGTCATTAAAATGGGTAAGGCCCCAAATCATATGTGAAGGTTATATGTCATTTTTTACTAAATTTAATGAATTTAATTTTATGTTTACAATAAGTTTACTAAATATAAATAATTTCACAAACATGACATATTTAATATAAATAATGCATAATTTTTCAAATTTGATAAAATGTTATAATGCATATTTCATTTTCGATGTCAACTTGGATATGTTTTTAATTTTAATTCTAAAATTTCCATTAAATTGATTGAAATTACATATGTTAAAAAATGTATGAATATAAAGTGTGATTTAATGGTTCAAAAATATATTAAAACATGTTATTCTCTTCATACGTAGCAAAATGTTAAAATTTAAGACATTTAGGATAATTTGCAATCATGATGTGTAATTCAAGAACTTTAATTTTAATGTATAATTCCTATTTTAAAACACAAATAATGTATTATATAATAAGTTATTGAAACTAAAGTGTAATTGTTGAATGAAAAGGCGAAACACAAATGCACTTTAGTGTGAATCATGAAATCTTAAAAATACCAACATGCACAAAGGAATTTCAAGGTTTTCAAAACTTTGGTGTGGTACATAGCAATAATAGGTTGAAAGATGACATGTGATTCATGGTTAACATGCAATTGATTAACCAAACTATTGAATTTTTTATTAATGTCAAATTTGAAATCAAAAGCTAGACTTTGAACATATTGTAATTACATTAAAATGGGGAAAATTTTATATTGAAAAAAATAAATTTGTTGTGCCCAACTTGTATGCTTGCACCCAATTTGCAAGCATTGGTATATTGCCCACAAATTATATCACTTCCCTTTTTTGTCACCTTTCTTGCATTCCTTTGTCTTCCTTGCAAAGATTTCATTGTAACAAAATTTTCATCCTTCCATGGATTTTATCAATTAATGATACTAATTGAAAACAAATTGCAATTGCTACAACATATTCATGGGATGTACAAAGCACACATATTTTTAAGTAAACTATAATCATAATATTTTCAAGATTGCTTCAATACTCATTATTGATGTGGTACAAAGATAGCTTCAACACATGCTCGTAAAATAATCAATAGATTTTCAATTTTTCATGTCAAGAATAAAATATTCATGAATATTCCAAAAATAATAATTTTTCTTCACAAAAAATTATTCATTGAAATTTCTTTTTGAAAATTATACCATTTTTATAGATAATAAGATGCAAGTTACTATGGTAATATATAAAATGTAAATATAAAGATGACATTCATTCATAAAAATAAATTGCAATAAACAAAATGGATTTTTTAATTCTAATAGGTCACATTTGCACAAAGGACATGGATCACCAAAATGAATTAAAAAGACATACAAACCATTTGATCTTATCCAATCATGCTTGGTTTATGGAAACATTTCCATTTTTTATCCTTTTTTACAAAGTCAATAACAATTCTAAAGGTTTCCATATGTTACAAGATTTAGATTCATATGATAAAAAATTGGTAATTTTTATATTTTAAGTTTATTAGGATTTATAATCAAGCAAAGACATTTGCAATGATGACAATGTTGGTTATATGCACATATAATTAATGATGTTCCAAATTGAATTTGCAATTAATGAATCTCCAAAAGACATAATGAAAAAATCACAAACTTAGTCTATCATGAATACATAAAAGGATCATTTTGGTTCAATAGAAGATTCATGCAAAGGTTTTTCCTATATGATAGAAAATTTTGAATTTTCCATTATGCAATTATCCTAGTAGATTATAAATAATCATTGATTTTGTCATACGACATGCACAAATTTATTTTCATTTATTTATTCATATTATGTATACAATCATGGAACAATGATCAAATGACATGTTTTATGTATAATGTTTTATAAACACTCCTAAATCCTTATTCAATTTTGCTAAAAATTGATTTTACAAGGGAATAAAATGTTAAATATGAAATTTAAAGATAATATTACTTTCAAGTATACTTCTTTAACCATTAATTGATCACTTTTCTTTTGTATTATTGCATCTTCAAATTGTTTTATCTTTTGATTGATCTTGTTTAAACTTGGGTTTTGTGTTGAAATGCACTACCAGCAATTATCAACTTTTCTTTTTCTTCTTATGTTCCATATGGTTTTCAATAGTTTGTCATTATTTATGTCAATTTCAAATTTAATTTGAATTAATATAAATATCATAGACATTAAAAAACACATGTTAATTTGCCTTTTCATATCCATGTTGGTGGGTAAGGAAAAAGAATAAGGTAGTTATTAGAAAAGGAATGAAGGCGGTTTAAGGATAGGATGTAGTTATTAAAAAAGGAATCGAATATTTATTAAGAAATAAGTGCAATAGGTAGGCTTGGAAATGAGGCAATTGTATTTGAAATGATTTTTGAAATTGTTTGGTGATGACCATATCAAAGATTATGCAAAATCTCCCATATACTAAATCCTTGAAATTTCTCGTTGATGGAATTAAAAAAAACCCAATACCATGGCCAAATTGATATGAAAATATTAAGAAGTATCCCATACCACGACGAGGTTGGTATGTTCAATATGAGACCCACATTGGTGCACAATGCACACCCAAGCATGGAACATATGTTGTTTTTGAGACAAGGATGTAATTGAAATTGCATTAATGTTCCATTTGACATTTATTCAATGTTGGGTGAAATTTTAGTTTTATTATTAATCTCTAGGCTTTCCAAATATTTGAAAATCGTAAACCACTAGGTTTAGGTTATTTCCAAAATTAAATAAAATTAGAAACAAATAACCATTTTTTCATGAAACCTGGTGGCCCTTTAAATATAACTAAAACAATTGTTTCTTCAATTTTGATGGTTTCCAACTCTTGAAAATGGTGGGCCTTTGGTTTTGAATTTTCAAATGACCAAAACTAGTGGGTCTTTGATTTTGACTTTTAAAAATACCCAAATCCAATGTTTATTAAAAATTCAAATACCCATTTAACACCAATTTTTACCAATGTTGGGGTGTTATCTCCTTTTGGAACTTGAAACCAATGGGTAAAAGTAGAGTAAAATATACCCTTGATCAATAGTTTTCATAAATTCAATAACCAATATTGCCTTTGATAGATGGTTATCATAAAACATAGAACCAGTCTTGAACCTCAATTTTCAAAGAAAAGCTTGGTGGAAGAACTTTACTTGAAACTAGTGGTAATTAACAAAATCAATTAACCGCATGTGCAACACTAGTTCTCACAAATGTTTGTGCGGTAATTTGCATTCAAAAAAAATCAAAAACTCTGGTTTATATATATATTTGAAAAGCCTTTAAGAACTAACAATTTTTTATGAAAGAATTGGCTTGAAAAATGAAACGTTGTTATCCACCACCCATGGGTGGTCTCATTAATTTGGTTTTGCTTGAAAGGGGTTGATTGTTCCTTAAGTTTCTTTGTATATTGGGTTCATTTCTCCAAGAGACTAATAAAGAAATAACCAAAAAATTCAAAAAAAGACTTGGTGAAAAATATGGTTTTATAATAATATTTGATTTTAGATGAATTTTGATGAATTGTGTGGTTATATATGAAAATTGGTTCTTTGGATTTTTTTGAGAACCATGTTTGTGAATATGATGAACCACCTTGATAACCATTAGGGTTTATTTTTGTTTTTTAAAACCATCCATCATTGATTTTTACCAATGTTATGTGATTATTTGAATTTATAATGCATTGCTGGCTAAAGATTTAAAACTATTAGAATACATTTTCACATTTGACACTTGGATGTTAGATAATTATTTTATTTTAAATTTTATCTTCACCAATAGAAAATAATTTATAAAAATTTGGCAATAAAAATAAATATTTTATTTGGCAATGCCTCTAGACTGTAAACCTTTAACAAAATGAAACCTTTACAACATTTTCTACTTTTTTTTTGCAAAAATGGTGAGAGATAATGTTCCATCAAATTATTGGATAAAGATATGTTGTCAATTATTGGATGCCTATTTTGCATTAGTGAACTAGACTAAAATAAGAAGCTCTTGGGTTCCACCAAATTTGTGTTTTGCCCTCCATTGACGATGTTGTGTGTGCATGGCCTTGTTGTTCTTCTTTCAATTTTTCTTTCAATTTTGGACTAATTTGGATTCAAGATTGCCTACTCTCCTCACCTTTTCCTTCACAATGAATTTAGTTGCTTCCACTTGTGAAACCCATATTTCAAACTATTGTTTAAAAATTTTAAAAAAAACTTTAGAGTTCTTTTAGCTTTAAAACTATAACCCATGGGTGTTGTTATTCAACATTTGTAAGTAGATAATTGAAAAATCACCTATTTATTATATATTTAATGGCAGAAACAAAAAAAGGACTTTATTTATACAATTTACACATTTGTTTAAAGTTCCCAAATTTTTAGTATTGAATTTAAGGTAATTAATTTCCTTTAACTTTTGGTGTTTAGGTTAGGAAATTTCTTGAAAATTCAGCATTTAAGAAAAATAAAATAAAATGTTATATCTAAAAAGGTTTTACAATAGTAACTATAAAATAAATCTTAGTTTATTTTGTCTTAAAAAAGGCAAAAATACATGATTGATAGTCAATAAATGTTTTCAAAATGTTGAACTAAATGAAAAGGGTTATGCTCCTCCCATTCACAATTATGTTCTTGCATTTTTCATCCCAATTAAATGTGATCCTTGTCTTATTTCCCATGGTTATTCTATGATGTTCCCAATGACATTGTTTATCACATATTTTTTGGCCAATGTTCTAATTTTCCATTGTGTATAGGTAGGTCAAACGGGAATTAACCTTGGGAGGCTTTAAAGTTCTAAAACCATTTGTTGTGTTAATGTGCATGAAACCCCATTCACATTTGTTGGAAATGATTATTTAACTCTAACTTATTTTGATTCCAATGGTGTTCCACAATCATGCAAATATTGATGATCAACAACAATAATATACTAACTAACCCAAGTAATCTTGATGAAATCCCCAAAAAACAATTAAAAATTATCTAAGACAATTAGCAAGAAAATTCATGACAACCTATTTAATTTTAATACAAATAGTTTTGTAATATCAAAATCTTATCTTATGTATGTCCAAAATAAGGCTTGTGCATGATGTAGAAGAAAGGAGCTTTAACATTGTTTATAATAATACATTCAATATACTACCTAATTAATATCATCAGAAACTATTCATTAATACAAGTTGAATTAAATTATCACAAGATTAAATGAAGAATATTGCATAGTCTATTTTGAGCCAAAAACTTTAATGAAAGCTATTGCATCGTTTGACAAATCCAATATGTTGATCAAATTAAGATTTATCATTTGCTTTTTATTGGAATTCATTTAGGTTCCCTTTGGAATCTTAGATTAATAAACAACATGTACATATATAGACCAAAAACAAATAAATTAGTAATTACGCATGGGCACCATGAAAGCTTGTCAAGAAAAAGATATAAACTAGTAAGTATACAAGTAAGTTGACATGATTCAAAAACATGTGTAGACAAGTCAGCATGACAAAGTAAGCAAAACAATTTGACAAAATAGGCAAATCGGTATGATAGTATAGGCAAGTCGATATGGGAGCATATTGTTATGATAGCACAATGTTGTTGATTTGTGGCAAGTCAATTTGCCAGATAGTTAGGCATTTATAATCGTTTTGCAAAGAATATAAAATACATTTCGACTAACTTGAAGGGGGTTTTGATGGTGATTATCTATATGTTTCTGCTGATCTATTAAAGAGAGATAACAAGCATAAGAGTTATGAGAATAAGGAAAGGGGAAAAACATTGTAGAGCTTTGTGGCTTTATGAAATGGAAGAGACATTTTTTCTTCAATTTTGTTGTGTTCAATATTGTATGTGGATTTTATTGAATTAATCTCTAAAATTACAATGGATTGAATGTTGTCCTAGTTAGTTTGATTACATGGTACTCATTCTAATGGAGTAGGACAAGGACCCAATAGTGATATATATATATATATATATATCATTCATTCATGGAATATTATATTCAACACTTGCAAAATTATATCGCTAATAGGCATTTGTGAATTCATTTGCTAAACATTTTGCAAGGTGATTTACATTAAACAATATATATTTTTTATATTCCTAAATGCTTTCATGTGTTGGTTAGGTTGAAGAAAAATAGGACCATACAATTTCAAAATTTGGAAAATGGGAAATTAATACATGTGAACTAATGCCAATGACCTTATACTTTTTAACAAGGACACGTTGCACCTCTAAAAATTTTCAATATTTACTTGAAAAATCAACTATATCATCACAAAATATAAACTTAAATAAATATACAATGACCATGTGACACGCAAAATGGAAACACATTTAATTGAACATTTGATGAAAAATCTTCATTGCCATTTCCCAAGGTACATTGATGTAATGGGAGAGAAGACCCCCACCACAATAACATAATTATTTATTACCTCAAGTCAAAAAACTAATAAGAGCCCATTTATTTCATTGTTATTTCTAAACAAAAATAAACAAGGACAAGTATTTCTTTGGCCTTCCTATTACTATAGTTTTTATTATCGAGAAGGCATGCATGATGGGCTATTAGCTCGATGGTAGAGTGTGCCCTTGATAGTTGTGTCATTGTGCTTGGGATGTCAAAGTTTTTAGCCACATAGATAGTTCAATGTGCTCATCAATGCTTGACTTAAAGATGTCAATCACTCAAACCACCATAACATGGTGTATTCCGTGTGATCTTGTTTCAACTAGGCTTTGAAATTTCATTTTTTTCGAAGTGATATGGATTTTAAATACATACAACCCATTGATGTGACAATATTACCTCCTTGAAATATAAACATTGCATGTACAAATGTGACCTTTTAATTATAATTCAAATACTAGCATATATATGTAAAAAGCCTATGGATGCTGGGGACATTGATTGAAGACATGCATTCAAGCAAAGAGTAAAATGCAAGCTTGCAAAAACCTTGCACTTATGCCCACAATTATTCAACATAAAATTTGCTTAATTTTTCTTTATAGATGGGGCACTATTTGGAAGAGACCCCAAACTTTTAACAATTAAAGTAAGACATATGTTGATCATGTGATTTGTTATCATAATCATATTACTTGATCCCTTTGACTTATCACTATCGTTTAATCATGTAATTTCATATTACATTCATTATTTTATTCCTTCGACAAGTTTTATTTTGATATGTCAAAGCTCTTCATCCTTGTTTGTATGGTGTGTGTCATGGATGGACACATTTTTAAACTAAAAGATGGTAAAAGAAACCACATAATAAGCTAAGACCAAAGTAAAATAGAATTTATATATGCACTTATAGATCTACTTATTTAGACATATTGATAGACAAATAAAAGCCTAATTTTGAATTAAAAGGCATTCAAGTTGTTGTAATATCCAAATCAATATATTTAATCCATTTCAGCAATGTGTTGTTCCAACATACCTTGATACTAAGACCACAATATGATCACAATATTACTAATATTTAAACATAAAAAATAAGTGAAATTTTCATACAACTCAAAATAAAATTTTGAAATAAGCTAGTAATTGAATAAATGTTGTCATATTAGGTTAAACATTTATATTTACAAGCAGGGTGATGTGCCCCTAATCAATTCCATAACATAAACATAATAAGGATTCACAATACATAAAGAGGTTTTGAAATCTTAGTCAAGGCTTATATTATTTTTAGTTGTTTAAAGGGTTCTCTTCATTATGGGTAGCCAAACTATTAGGTTGTGACCATTCATTTTGTAAATTTAATTACACATCTTATTTGCCAAATATAAAATAATGTTATATTCATAATGAGGGAAGTCTACAATTGAACAACTTTTTCATACTTTTGAGTACGTAAAAATGTTGTTGCCATTCTTTGAAGATTGTATAATTGTTGTGAGTTTAGTTGAATGCAACATTTTCCTTACCTTGAATGAAGAATTAGGACATAAAGCAAGAAGGAATGACATTGCCACAAAAACATTGGGCCTTTGGACTAATAAATCAAGAATAATAAGTAGTTTCAATTAATGAGATTTTGACCATTCATGACATGGAAATACATTGCCAATTATCTAAAATTCCATCTCTTTGCATTTAATATTGGTAATTGTCTTTTGAAGGCATTTCAACACAATAATTCTAGTGTTGATTTAAAACTTACAACAATTGTAGATAAACATGGACACATAGTTTCATTACAAAGTAGATGTCATGATTTAATGATAAAAATATTGCAAATGACTTGTGGCATCTATGGGGTATACATACACAAGTTCTTAATGACCATCTTATATTAATATTACAATTTAAAAATGGCAAGGCAATCCTTTAATAATGTTCCAAATTCCCCATTTGGTTATTAACATGTGAATGCATGAACCATTCATATACACATTTCATTATATATTTACCTCAATATGTGATTGCCAAAATGCTAAATGTGCATGTTCCCCACCTAGAAAACCAACACATCCCACATTTCCAATTTTTATAGTTTGACATAATTCATGTATACATGCCATATATATTTTAAGAATTGAATTGGATATCCAAGGGATTAGAGGCAAAGGATGGACAATCAAGCCAATAGTTGTCATCAAAATTTAGTAGAAAAGAAGGACACATAGAAGTCCAACATAGGGACGTTCTATCATCCTCAAAGACTCCCTTTTGACCTTTCATGTCATCTTTGAACAAACTAATTGTACATGATTACATGTAAATCTTTATTAATGTTCAAAAGAGTTTAAGATATTTCACTACCCTAGGGACCCTTTTTCCCATGGGATATTGTAAATGGGTTTTTCACCCATGTTATTTTGAATGTTGTTATGGTTTTATCCAAGGTTTTTTTTTTTTTTTTTTTTTTTTTTTCGTTAAATTGAAAAAATATTTTAAAAATTCCAATTTTTTTTAACAAAATAGAAAATTAAACCCAAAAAAATTTTTTTTATACAATT
>Ga0116227_10008268_pt1 | contig 19743 bp, 14 predicted proteins | sample S1TSphgellanicum_FD_89693 | JGI IMG/M metagenome (GOLD analysis project Ga0116227, IMG submission 89693) | Host-associated microbial communities from peat moss isolated from Minnesota, USA - S1T2_Fb - Sphagnum magellanicum MG | ecosystem: Host-associated > Plants > Peat moss > Unclassified... | reverse complement strand
TTCATATTGCAGATAAGAATTACACAAGAGATCATCAATTCTTGATGTCATTCAAGCATTGATTTATCTGGGAGAGACGGTGATATTGGAGCTTGGCTCCAACAGCTTGCCATTCCGGAGCTCGCTCACGGCAGCCAAGGGCCAGATGAAGCCCTTCCACAAGATGCGAGTGGCAAGAGGCACGTCAATGATGATCTCCTTTTCCGTCGGCTTCTTGGTGCTCCTGACCTGAATCAAGTAGTCTCTGCCAACCCAACCGATCCAGCCAGCGATGTAGAGGAAGACGATCCCCGGGTAAACAAACTCGCCAAGATGTGCTTGATCACCATCCACAATCAAGTGCGGAAGTCCATCAGTGCCACACAGAAGACCTCCATTACCGTAGAAAGCGAACCGTCTCTGCGTCTTCTCAATGGTAGCCTGCAAGGCCAAAGCAGGAGCACTCTCAGGAGCATACAACTTCAACCTACTTTCAAGTTTCTTAATCTCCTGCTTCTCCCGCTTTGCGAAACCCTTACTCTCCTTACACGGAGTAAGACCCGCCACATCCGCAAGCGCATCTTGTGGCGCAACGAGAGACGAACTCCCGACGACGACAGCCGAAAGCGCCAAAGCTACCGCAACTTTCCCCGCTGTTTCCACAAAACTACTACCACTACTAGTAGTCTTCTCCTGATCTTCGTCCTGCTTCTTCTCAGCAGAGCAAAGAGTCCTTGCCTTCACATTCTTGACAAACACAAGCTTGGAGGAGCTACAGAACACACCCTTGGAAGAAACGTCCTTCACAGCCAGAGGAGAAAACAAGGCGGCAGGCGCAGAAGCAGCAGCAGCTGCCATGGTCACAGAAGACGCCATAGCTACTACACAAGAGAGTTCTGTGAGAGTGCAAAAGAGAGCAGAGAAAATGAGTGCATTTGCAGAATGCGTTCGTGGCCAAGTGACGGAACACAGCGGAAAGAGAAAAACAGGGAGTTTATTTTATTTATTTATTTATTTAAATAATGCATTATCTGCAGTTGAAGCGCATTCTTCCTCTTATTGGACCACGCGGATTCCGGTTTCGGATATATCAAATAAATACCAACTCTTTTTCTTTTTGCCAAAAAAACATCCTTTTTTTTCAATTTGTTGGCCTATAAGGCGAGGATATTGTGTTTAGATTCATTATAGAGTATATAGTTAGCTTAAGGGATTATGGCCCCTAGGTAATAATAATAATAGGTCTATTTTTATATGAGGATTAAATTTGAAATATGATATATTTTGGCTTCTGTTGAAAATTGGGTTAGTAATTATGGAATCATAATATCTTGAAGGATTTTGGTTTCTTTTAGAAGATTTTTTGAAGATTATATTTTCACATGGTGAAATATTTGAGTTTTCATAATTCTTCTTTTGCCACTTTTTAATGCAAATGGCAAGGCCACAGTGTGACACACCCCTTGTTTTTTTTTATTATTTTTATTTATTTCCTGAAACAGGCCCTTCTTATTTTTCTTTTTTCTTTTGGGGCGGAAAGAAACACAATTTTACACTTCAAGACACATTTTCTTAAAATTTTCGGATATATCTTATAATTCCCCATTTTTTTAATGTTTTCCAAAATCATCTCCTCCCCTCCCCCCCTCCCCACAAAATAAAAATTAAAAATCGTGAAATTGGCGATTTTCTCGCTGAATGAAACACAATTTACAATTGAAGACATTTTTTTCCTTTTTTCTTTTTTTCGGGGATGTATCATATAATTCCCCCTTTTTTTTTGCAAAAAAATTTAAAATTCTAATGTATTATTTCGTGAGAATGGCGATCTTTTTTTGTTGTACAAATACTAATTTTAGTCTTTCCAAACACATTTTTGAATATAAAAAAATTCACAACACAATTTCGAAAAATGGAAAAAAATTAGCAATTGAAAATTCTTCCTTTTATTTTTACAAAACAAGTTTTTATACATTTTGAAAGGAAAAAATCCATTTTGGTTTTGGTTGGGTCAGGAACTTACTTTGTAAACATTTTCACACACAAAAAAGAAAAAGTGGGTTATATATTTATTTACTATCTATAGCCAGGTTTATCCAATCAATTTAGTATCTTCATGGATGATGCCATTGTCTCAAGAAGAGAGAGTAGCTCTAGCTCTCATCCATTAAATGCATTAGGAAGTATTGTTCTTGAAGGTCATATTAAAATATCATTTGATTTTCTTTAAATTTTAAAAAGAAAAAGTGGGTTATATATTTATTTACTATCTATAGCCAGGTTTATCCAATCAATTTAGTATCTTCATGGATGAATGTAATACCTGCATGGATGATGCCATTGTCTCAAGAAGAGAGAGTAGCTCTAGCTCTCATCCATTAAATGCATTAGTAAGTATTGTTCTTGAAGGTCATATTAAAATATCATTTGATTTTCTTTAAATTTTGATGTTGCTACCATCCATTTTATGAAATTCATTAATTGACGGAATGAGTGACTTGAATCAATGGTTCAATATTGATGTAAATATGAGCCTAATAAGCTTCTCATTATGATATTTAAATATATGTGTGTTTTTTGTTAAAACAATTGGAATTGGAATTGTTGATTTGAAATGAAATCTAGCCCAAATCTCAAATTTAGTGAATTTTGAGCATTTGATTCATTAATGGATTCTAATATTCAATAATTCATGTTTGATTTCATAAGGGTTCAAAATTTCAAATGGGGTGTACAATTTACATCTAAATATTAATTTGAAAAGTTGTTTTTTTTAATCCAATATATCACCCATAGGGTTTATGGTTCCATAAAGTGAGATAAATTTGTTATTAAGGTCAATTTTTTAAAATTCCTGAATGATGTTATTTTAAGATTTTGTAAGATGATCATTTGTCAAATATTAAATATAGTTAAATTTGTTTAAAGGTCTATGTAGTTTACTTGTCTCATTGATGAGATTGCTTCATTTATGAAATCTATAAAAGTTTGCTAATTTTTGTTTTTGAATTAGGAAATAGAATAGGAATGAATGTCCTTAATCTCATTTTTCCATATCATCATTCAAAAGGAATTTAATGGGCAATAATAAGGAGCTAGAAAAACCTCAAACTAAATATGTACTGATATGATGTCATTAATGTCTATTGTGTAGACGTCCTTTTCAAATATGTATTGTGGAGATCTTGCTTTTCAAATGGAATTTGCAAAATTTTGAAGCACATAAATATTTTGAGAGTTTTTTTTTTACCTAAGTAATTTTGACATCTTTTCATATTTGACATTTGAATGTTTTTTTTGGCGTCATCATGTCATATTATAATGATTTTAAAATATACTTCATCCACTATATTCCATTATACTAGTTGAAATGGTAATTCTTTTAGTCATGTATTCATCTTATTCAAATATCTAAGATTATTTTGATTCATTAAATATGGCTTGGTGTATTTTGTTGGCATTTGGTTTGGTCACAACCTTTTTGTTCAATTTGATTGTTGCATTATGTTTTTTCTTTGAATGTTGTTAGTGTTTTGCATCATGGTAATTTAGTTATTAATCTTCTTGTTATGTTTTGGTTTCTTTTTGTTCATTATAATGGTTAAGTTACCAATTTGTGGTTACATGCTAATAATTCATAACTTGCTCAAACAAGTTTGCATTGGGAAGAATTCAAAAGCTTTTGTTGGTCATATGTATCATGCATCAACTTTTACAATTGAAAATTTTGTCTCAAGGTTGAGAATAAATAAAACAAATATTTAGATTATTGAAGCATTCTCTATTATTTCCATTTGAGCCTTTATAAATTGTTGGAAGGATTGGGTTTCGAAGGAAAGTAATTTTGTATGGGGAAAAGTATATACATTTGTTGGGCACACTTAAGGCAATGCAAGAGATTGTAGCAATAGTTGTAGCAATGGCTACAAAAGATCTTTAGAATCAAAAGGATAAAATAATGGCTATTATCATTATGTATGTTAAAGATGATCTAATCCCTTATATTTCCTAATGATGTAGGACTAATGGAGAGTTGGAAGATCTTGAAGGATTTGTATGAATCCCACAACATTGCAAAAGCTTTTTATCTCAACAACAACCAATAGTCTTCGAAAGTTAGTATAGTAGGCCCAATTCATAATTTTGCCAAAAAATGTGAAGAAGATTATCACCCAACTTGTGAACATTGGAGAGGTGGCCCCTAGACCACATTGTGTTGGGCAAGTTATTCATCTACCTTGAAAGCTTTGTTCATGTAACCACAATTCACAATGAACTTCTAAGTTTTGATAAACTTGTAGGCAAGTTGTTGTTGCCAAAGCAACAACATGACTCACTCAATGAAAAGGTAGTTGAAATGAAAATTTGTACATTCAAGCTAACAAAAAAACATGGGGAGTGGCCAAAATTGAAATTGAAACTAACAAGGATATTGGTGGATTGATCCAACTCCAAATTTCAAGGCAATCATTGTGGATGAAGATGTAAACATGGAGGATAACATGGTCATTTAGGACAAGGCAATGATTGTGGTGAACCAAACCAATGACTTTGTGAGTGCTCTAACTCCTTGAAGGAGATCCATGCCTTTGATCAAAGCAAGATTGTCAATACCGACATAAAGGAGGTCAAGATCGGTGAAGGTGCAAACAATAAAAAACTAAAAGTCTTTGAGGTGATTATGTTAGCATTCAACTTGCAAAAAAATCATGACATGAGTTGGTATCTACATTTTGGAGTTTTGACTCATGTCATTGGAAAATCAAGCCATTTCAATGAACTCTAAATTAAGATAGACCCAACTATTATTAAGTTTGCAAGTGGACAAAGACATGTAATTTGTGACAAAGGGGACATTGTACTCTCCCACAATGGAGCAATAAAATTAGTTAATGACATTCTTTATATGCCTAGTATCATCAAAAAATAAATTGTTTATTTGTGTTATTACAAACAAAGGTTGCATGGTGATTTTTGGACAAAAAAATATTGTTGGGCATAATAACAACCCAACCTTCAAAGCTTTTAGCAGGAGTCAAAGATCAAGTTAATTTGGCATATATAAGATGGAAATGTTGACAATTGACTACCCAATTTCAACTTGCATGAAGGAGCTTCAACTTCAAATATTTAGTATAAAAAAATGGGGCACTTACTCCATTGGCTACACGCCTTATCCACATATGGGAAGTCAAATGGCATGTTAATGATAACATCAACACCACAAATATGTAAACATTGTTAGAATAACAAACCCAAAAAAAAAGTTCCAAAACAAAACATTTGAAAGCAAAGTCAAAACGTGAATCGATCCATGTTTATTTGTGCAAGCCTTTACTTCACAACTCATTATTTGGGTCTAGGTGTTTTGTTGTGTTCACAAACGACTACAACATAAGTCGAAGACATATTTCATCAAAATTAAAAATGAGGTTTTTGAAAAAATCAAGATTTTTTTGAATGTAAAGAATGTAAAGATGACTATTAGCATGAAGATCAAAACACCTAGAATAAATAGAGGTGGCAAATTATTGTCAAACGATTATTTTTCTTTTTGTGAAGTTCATGGGATATGTAAAGAGTTTATCACATCTTATATGTCACACCAAAACAATGTAATTGAGAGAAATAATATGACTATTTTAGAGGAGTTTGAAGTATGTGTGTTGAAAGCAATTATCCACATGTTAGTTACAGAATGGAGTTGTTAACGTATCAACTTATTTGACAAATAGATCACCATTTATGTCAAATAGAGGTTTGTTTCCTAAACATGTGTACACATGAACCACTTAAGTTCAACCATTTGAAAGTCTTTAGTTATTTAACCTCTATATATGTTCCACATAAATATAGAAACAAATAAAGCCAAAATGAATGCCTTGCATGTTAATCAAATATGATGAACAATGTAATGCTTATTGGTGTTTTGACCAATGTTGTATCAAGAAAATGTCGACTCTAAACCCATGTGTGCACTAGGGTATAAATAACCCTACACATAGGTTATCAAAGTTATAATAAACACATCAAAATTGGATAAATATTTATGTTTTACAATTCAAAACCATGGCCATCATGACAACTTGTTGTTTTTTTCATTCATGTGAATGTTAAGGATTCAAATAAAAAATTTCATTTGATAAAATTTTAAGTTTAAATTTTGATTTAGGACCTTTGAAAGTGAACACCTATTGCATCAAAAGGAATCAAATTTGCAAAGGATTATCAAAATGATTCATATAATTGAAAAAAATAAATAAGGAAAAAAAAGAGATAAAGACCTATTAGCCACATTCAAAAAATATTTATACCTTAAAATATGTGGAATTTTAAAGCTTTAAAAATTCAAAGAACTTTCAAAATTGATCCAAAATTTAAATTTTTCAAAAGTCCTTTACCACATATAAATGGGGTATAATGTACATTATGTGTTTAAAAAAATTGTAGTTTATTATATAAGAAAACATAAAAAAATTAAATGAATTTTTTTGTTATGATTTGAAATTATTATCATTTTCAAAGATGAAAAATTAAGTTTAAAAAGAATCAACACACACTACTACCAAGGTGGGGTGCAATTTACTAACTTAAATCACTATGGAACTTTAAAAGTGAAATAATTTCATTGCATTATACTGACTTCACCTTAGTGAAAGTTATTTCATTATAATATCACTATGTAGACATCATGTTTCATTACTAGTTAACATAGTTCACTATTACAATTTGTTATAGTAAATAAGTTTATTTGTGTGTTTTTAAAAATATTCTTCCTATGCTACTTTGTGATATACCCTATATTATTTTAAACTATTTTAATTATTATAACATATATTTTATGTTATTATAAATTATTATAAATTATTGTACCTTAAATTATTATATGTTAATTTACATTAAAATATTTTAACTAGTTTATTATAAGCTTTTAAATTATTTTAAATTAAATTATTGACCTAACTTTAGGCTATACCTTGGGTTATTTTATTTTAAATTAATATAATGTTATTTCAAGTTATATTTTAAGTTATTATAAATTATTTCATCTTAAGTATAATAATTTAAAATAAAAAATAATGACCTAAGGTAAAAATAATTTAGAATAAAAAATAATAACCTATGAAAAATAATTTTAAATACCTTACAATATAATAACTACCAATAGCTTATGATATTATAACATAGAATATCAAACAATAATTTATAATACAATAACCATTAATAACCATTAATACAATAATCATCAATAACCACCAATGGCTTACAACGGAATAAACACCATTGGCCATTAATATAATAGCCATTAATAACCATTAATAAGCACCAATATCCACCAATAGAATAGGCACTAATAACCATTAATATAATAATCATTAATAAGCACCAATATCCATTAATAAAATAGGCATCAATAACCATTAATATAATAATCATTAATAGGCACCAATATCCACCAATAAAATAGGCACCAATAGCCGTTAATATAACAACCATTAATAAGCACCAATATCCACCAATAAAATAGGCACCAATAGCCGTTAATATAATAACCATTAATAGGCACCAATATCCATCAATAAAATAGGCACCAATAACCATTAATATAATAACCATTAATAGGCACCAATATCCACCAATGGAATATCCATCGATAACCATTAATAAAGTAGCCACTAATATTCATTAATAAAATAACAACTAATAACCATTAATAGAATAACCACAAGTAGCCATTGATAGAATAACCACCAGTAGCCATTAATAGAATAGCCATAATAGCCATTAATAAAATAACGACAATAGTCATTAATGGAATAACCATTAATAACCATTAATGGAATAATCACCAATAATCATTAATAGAATAGCCATCATTAGCCATTAATAAAATAGCCACCACTAGCCATTAATAGAATAACCACCAATAGCCATTAATAGAATAGCCATCGATATCCATTAATAGAATAGCCAGCAATAGCCATTAATAGAATAGCCACCGATAGCCATTAATAGAATAGCCACCTATAGCCATTAATAGAATAACCACCGATAGCCATTAATAGAATAGCCACCAATACCCATTAATAGAATAGCCACCGATACCCATTAATAGAATAGCCACCGATACCCATTAATAGAATAGCCACCAATAACCATTAATAGAATAACCACCAATATAATAACTACTAATGACCATTAATAAAATAACCACCAATAGGTATTAATAGAATAACCACCAATAATTATAAATAGAATAACCACTAAAAAACATTAATAGCCATAAATAGAATAAGTACCAATAGCCATTAATAACCACCAATAACACTAATAAAAGAACAACCAATAGCCATATATTAAAATTATTGAAGATTGCCAAAAAGAATCCAAGTTGAAATAATTTACAATAGACAAAAATAACTTAATATGAAATAATCTATAATAACCTAAAATTGTCAATAATAACACAAGGTGAAATAGCCTTCAATAGCCAAAAGTAACTTATAATAGTTGTAAGAGTTTAAACTGAAATAATTTATAATAGCCAAAAATAATATATAATATCCATTTTTTTTACAATATCTAAAAATAACCTAAGGTGAAATAAGCTAAAATAGTCAAAAATAACTTAAAATAACCAAAAGTAGCATAGGGTGAAATAACAAAAAATAACCAAAAGTAATTGAAAATAACCATAAATAGCTGTAAATAATGTAGGGTGAAATAATTCAAATTAATTAAAAATAATCATATCATAATTAAAAATAGCTTAACATAGGTAATATTATTATATCAACCAAAAAAAATCCATTTATGAAACTTTTTTTTCCCAAAAAAATGGTCATTGAAATGTTATTGAATAATGATATTCAACTTTTTTTTTTGTTCAAATGATTTTAAACTTTCAAAAGGAAATAAATGTAATTATGTACATTATTGAATTTTTTTTAAAAGTAAACTTGAATCATTTCATTTGAACAAATTTTCAATAAGATATGAATTTTCAAAGTTTATGTTTTTGTAATGTTTAAAATGAAGTATTTGATAAATAAAATGTAATGCAACATATTATCATAGCAAATGGGGTGGTTTGATGGTAAAGGTGTGTGATCCCATTCCAAAGTCCAGGGATCAAACCTCATGGGTGGTGTTATGTGTGGTTAACAATGGTATGTTGATCGAATGTTTTATTATCTAATTTTTAGAATAGGTGCCTAGGTTGATTACCTGGTTTACCTACCTAGGCTAGGTTTTTAACCTAGCCTAAATAATAGGCTTTAAAAATCATGAAATTATCGATAACATTATATATTAAATAATTAAAATTTAATTGATTTTCCATGTTGGTCAATTAATTAACTAACAAGTGAATGGTTTGATAAATTTGTATTTCACTTGAAAGCAACCTTGTTTCATTAGGTACTAGTGAAACAAGTCATTGTATGTAATAATTGGTCCTTGTTCACTAGGGGGTTAAACAATTTCACTACGTAAAAATGTCCAAATTCACTCAAAATCTAATGAAACCCAAAGTGAACTAGGACGCATTTCCTAGTAGTGACATTTTCAAATTTTCATATTTATTCAAATTTTATTCTAAAAAAAAACATGTCATGTACTCAAACAACTATAAACATTTATTATAATAATTTGCAACAAAAACTTATTCAAAAATTAATTTTTATGAAAGATTTTTTCTAGGCAAAAAGACATGTAGTCCTACTCTAAAGTAGCATAATTGGGTATATTGTTTGTAATCTAAAAGTGTAATTTTTTATTATTATTATGTGCATTTCCTTTGTGCCAATTATTTTCATGTTTGTTTGTGTTCTTTGTGTTTATAATGTCTTGTGTGTTCTTTGTGTTTGTGCTCTATTGAATGTTGAATCAACTTTAGATATTGATGCATTCAAGTTGTTGGACCCTTATGCAAATGAATTTCACATTATTGAATATAATAATTTGGTTGTTGAAGAGCTTGGGAACTTTATATTTTTAAAGTAAGTGTTGCAAGTTGAAGGTGTAACTAATGATGAGTGATGGACAAAAAAAAACTACATTTTAAAAACAACAATTGACATAGTTCCTCACCAACTAAAGTTTTTGGGTTATGTTTCACTTTGTAACAAAGTCATGAGTTTTTTTTAATGTTGAATGACAACATCACTAAAGTTGATGTGCAAGGAATGCAACCAATGAATTGTGTGACGTGTCACTTTTCCAAAAGCTTTGCAAGTTCTCATAGTTCAACCAAGTCCTAGAAAGGTTTTATAACTTACAACCTTGATCATGGTATCATGGCCATGAAGAAACATGTTACAAATGAACATGGCCTAGATTTGGTGAAGTACATGGCATACAAAAATGATTTAGAAGGTAAAGATGGTAGTAAATGACAAAAATGTAAGCAATATAAGGCATATGTCACACCTATAACCATCACTTGTGTTTTCAAAAATGTCAAGCCTTACAAAAACAATGTAACCCAATTTAGACGGGGTTCACTAAGGATCTTGTTTTGATGATTATTAAGGGCTATATGCCATTGTTTGTTGTGGATACCCCTTGGTTGAGGTGAATGATGTTTTGTCTTTGTGGTCAAATCCAATGTCCTTGTAAACTTGTTCATGAACACCTTCTTGTTATGCTATAGAAAACCATGGAAATTTATGTGCTTCTTGCCATTGGTCAATTGCAAATATGATAGCAATGTTTGATTTATGGATGTCAATGTTAAGCTATGACACTTTTGCCTTATCATCAATTTCATTACCCAAAGTTGAGTTCCTTGTCACATAATTATCGAATTATTTAAAACACTTGATACTTTTAGTGTTGCTTTGACATAACAAATGAAGGTTTTATTCGCTAAATTCAATTAGACAAATGAAGTCATTGTGTATGTCAAAGATGAAGAAGCCCATTTGAATTCTTTCATAATTACTTTCACTTTTGTTGTGTCACCTGAGCTTTTACAATTACTTAAACCATTTTTTGGTTTTCTTTTTGGTCATGTTATTTCAAATGCATGTTAATATGTTTTGAATGAAGCTAAAGTGGGTGTGGACATGAAAGAAGTAAGTTTAAAAGATGTGTACATTGTTCTCCAAAAAACAATTACTTAAACTAAAAGGTCTAGAAAAGGTAAACATGAATGGGATAAGGCTTGCCATGAAGCCAACATGTAGCACAAAAAAATCAAGTCCCTTATGAAAACACATTTTGTTTCCAAAGTAATTTTATTCCAATAAACCTTGGAGTATGTAAATACTATCAACATTTCCTACATTAGGTCCTAGGGAGGTCACTTCCATTTTATTACAAACGGCATGCAAAAACATATAAGGTGCAACTTATTGGATTTTTAAAAAATTATTTAAATGTAAATATGGTGTTGATAATATACCTAAAATATGTTTAAAATATGCCATCATTTGATAGCACATTGAAAAATATCATTTTGCCTCATGTGCTTCCTAAAATATACAAGGAGTGATTTCTTTAAGCATTATGTATAGTTCATTTTTATAGGCTAGGTTTCCCAATGGGCTTATGTGGGTGATTGTTCGAACAATAATTATAACCTTAAACCCAATTGTTCATCCAATACTTGAACTACTTTCAAGTGGGTTGTTTGGACTAGTAGATTCAACACAAAAAGTTATTAAAGGTCTTTTCAAAGCTGAATTATTTTTGTTTTGCAAGTTCCATGCGGAGAATGCATATGCATTTGATCTACTAATGTAGTGGTTTGTTAATGAATCCAAATTCCCAAATGTGGGGTTTTTGGCATGATAGATTTTGGGCATTTCAAGTTCACAAATCAAAATTGAGCAAATGTTTTTAGTGCAAGCGTGTTCATTAATTTGTAACAATGTTGTTTTAGGGTTGAAAATCTTGATAAACTCATAATGATTTATAAAAACTAACCAGTTAATGTATGAATTGATTGCAAGTTCATTAATGGAAATAAAATGGCAATTTTTGTGGCGAAAGAAACATTACTGGAAAAAAACGAACACATGTTTGAAAAGGCAGACTATTCTAAACAAAAAAAATCTTATATTTGAAGTTGTTAAATAGGTTGCATATGTACTTTGATCATTAACATAAATGCCCCCCATTTGCAACTATGTTTTCAACTTGTTTTCAACTATTAATTGAAGTTGAAAATGACAAATACAATTCCAAAATGTGTTTTTGTAACTATAACATATTTCTTGCAATTACGTACCCAAAAATTTGACAACAAGTTGAAAATATATTACACTATAGTTGAAAGCAACCAACATGTGTCAACACCATGGACACTGACCACTTTAATTGTAAACCTACTCACCATTATAATTGAAGGTCATTTTCAATTGTGGTCCATGTGTGAATGAACTTCATTTGTTGACATTGCATGGCATCATCCACTTACCATTATAGTTGAAGGTTTTTGTCAATACTAGATGGGATCCATTTGCTAATATTGCATGACATCATCAAACATATAGTTTTAAATTTAATTGTGTTACAATTCAATTGGGCAAAAGGTCAATCAATAATTAAGTGACATGTGGCACATCCATGTCCATAGGTTAAACCACTCCAACATTAAGCTAAACTAAGCTTAGATATAAACACTTAAACTTAGTCTAGACATTGACACCTAGCTTAAACCCAGGTTAAGCCTACACATAGGCACTTAAACTTGGTTTAAACATTGACACATAGGCTAGGATTATACATAAGATGTCATGGATGCCAATATTGGACATGGTCACACGATGAATGGAATTCATTCAAATGGATTTCCATCCTTGATTTTGTGGTCCATTCATAATTTATTCGTAGTTAACTTATAGTCCATTCATAATTAACTTGTAATTTGTTCTTATATAACTTGTAGTTATTTGCTAATTCATTCTTATATAACTTTTAATTAATTCATAATTCACTCCCAAGTTTTTCTAATCCACTATTAATTAAATCTTAATTGATTTATAGTTAACTTTTGATTCACTTTTAGTTGAATCATAATTAATTCATAGTTATTTTGTAGTTAGGAAGTTTCTTAAAAAATTCCTTGGTCAGTGGGCACATGTAAACCTCAATGGAAACTTCTTTAAATTAAGTCCCCACATGGATGTAAATAGAGGTAGGACTCTTCATTACGTTCAATCTATTCAACACTAGTTTAAAGTACAAATTTACATCATAATTTTGATTTTTTATTTTCATGTTTGTGCTTTCTTACTTCATTGCAATAAATCTATATTTATGTTTTGCTTTTACACACTTTCTATTTTTGATTTTAGTTTTTGTGTTCTTGTCTTAATTCATCTGTTTTGTGTTTTGGACTTAAATTTAAACCTATCCTTTCATCGTCTATTTTGGTAATTTTCATGCCTATGACATAGGTCACCTAAGTTAGGTTATGTGGCATTTAAGTTAAGTTAAATGCCAATAACTTGTGTGGGCTTAGCCTAAACCACATGACAACTAAGTTATGCCTAGACCTAGGCCACATGGCATTAATAATTTCATTTTGAGTTGAACTTTTTTTTGTTGGTTCATCCCAAATGGGTATTACATTTTCATGTTTTTTTTTTTTCTCCAACATTTGTAATGCACTTATATAATTTGGATTTTTAAAAATGGAAGATAAACAATATGGGATAAACATTTTAGTTGTAACTTAATTACAACCTAATTACAACTTAATTTAAGTTAAATTAAGCACAAACCTAAACTAATAGTATATTTAACCTAGGTCTAGCTAGGCTACTAAATGCATTAAATAAATAAATAATTAGTTTAACAATTGGTTTAAATATTAACTGGACTAAGTTATTTAAGTTATTTAAACTACTTAATAGTTATCAACTAATCTACCTATATAAGTAATTTACTTGGCTTTAGTTAAATAGATTACTTACTTGTAGCTATGACACAATTATTAAAAGATTATTATACCTATTGAAATTATGTTTTAATTTTAAAAAAAATAGTATAGCTATAATTAATAAGTGAAATAATAATATAAAAATAGAATAAAATTCGATGTTAATATTTTCAATAAATAAATAATTATTGCATTATAATGATCATTATAACCATTCGTATGAATATTATAAAATAATTATTATTATGCTAATATAAAATAAATTATCATGAAAGGATTGTGATGCATATGGGAATAAATGAATAAAAATAAAAATATTTAAAACTAGAATTAACAAGAAATATAATAAGTGAAATAATTTTTAAAGTAATAAAAAAACCTAACCTAGGCTAACTACTAACTACAATAATTATTATATTATCATTATTATTACTAATAGTGTAAAATTTAATATAAAATTTAATCAATTAATCAATAATAAGATATAATATTATTTCAGGAATTATTATTTAAAAATACCTTTTGAAATAATAATAATATAAATTAAGCAATTAATTAGTATGATGATTACCATACTAATTAATATAAAAATTACATTTCATTAATAATTATAAATTTAAACTTAGACCTAAGCCATAGCATGTGTCACATAAAGGTAGCAATGTGGCACCTAGGTTAGGCTCACTTAAGCCATGTGGCTAGGCTACCTAGAAAAAAGCAACCTAGGTTTAGTTTTAAAAGGGTTATTTTGAAAATAAAAATTGTGAGGCTCTTATATTCGATTTTCATTGTGTAGTGAAAGATAGAAAATGATGATTAATTATTTATACTTTAATTTTCCCTTTATAAGAAGACTTGGGTGAATTTTCTTGTAAAAGATTACCATTTTTTTACATCTTCCTATGGAGGATACTAGATAGTTATTTTGGTTACAAACAAAAATTCAAAAAAAAACATTGATAGTAGCCTTAAACCCTCCAACATGTGAGCATGCACAATGTTTCATTTGTCTAGCCTGGTATTTTTTCATCCATCCATAACTAGTATTACCAAAATAATCAAATAGATGATTTGTAACATGTAGGCACGTCAATGAGTGACAATGTTTCATTCATCCAACTTGATTAATTTGCATCCATCCTTAACGAAGATTACCAAAATAGTTGAGCAAACAACTTATGATAACATGACAATTGATGACATCATATATCTAACTAACAACTCAACTATAGGTCAAGTACATAATTATTTGATTTCAATAATATTTATAAACACATGTTTAGTTGATCATCATTTCCAACTACTATCCAAATTAGTAAGTGGCATGACTTGGTAACCACCTAGTTTTTAATTAAATATTAAAGAATTAAGAATTGAAACAATATAGTTCAAAACTACACATAGTTGAGAATTGTTTAGTTTAAAAAGGGCTATTTGCGACTTGGATTTTGCCTTCAATTGCACATATACATTACTGATTGTAACTTTTCATAATGTTACCCATGTTTAACATGCAAGCACAATGTTGTATGGAATGGTTGTTCGAATGTTGAATGTTTGTTTGTATTCCTTGTTTGTGATTTTGCCCATCCAACATTCTAGTTTCCTAATTGGGAACATACATATTAACACAAAAAACCTAAACCCAATACTAGGATTCATGTTATTTTACCAAATTCAACATTGACATTCTCATGTTGATATAGATGCTACAAATGTTTTAAACTAACAAATTATTATATTAATTGGAACCAAAAAACTAAATTAAAAAAAGAAATTAAGACCCTACCCAAAGTGAAAGATATGAATAATATATACCATAAACCTTTTGGTATCTCCAAAACCTATAACCAAACCAATAATAATTTATCAATGAGAAAAATATTAGTTTCCAAGGATTTTTTTTTGTGAAGAAAATTATGAGTTTCTCAACTCTCCTTATTAGACAAGTAAGAAATCCAAATAATGTGGCCATTTTGCTATCATTGCTACCTGGTGGTGCATTTCAAATTCAAGAACAATATTTTTCAAGTGCATTCGGAGGTCAAAAGTCCCACCAATAATCTACTAATAAGGAACAATTGCTTGAATGCACACTACAAATCTTCAAGTGCATTTGAAAATGAAGATCGTCACTCATTAATGACAAACAATTACTTACAACTAAAGTGCACAAAGATGTGTCCCTTATGACTTAGGCTAAAAACCTACTACCCATAATTTGCTTGCAATGACACCATTTAATAAATTGTGTAATGTTCCATTCTACCCTATGAATTACATCTACATTGCCAAATTGGAGACACAAAAACCATTTAAATTGTATGAGGTTATATAACATGCAAATTTGAGAATCACCATGCAATAGGAATATGATTCCTTAACATAAGATGAAAATTGGGAATTAGTTGATCTACCACAAGGGAAAACACCCATAATGGCAAAATGAGATTTCAAGGTGAAAAGGATAATGGATAGAAACATAGATAAGTTCAAGGCTAGTCTCATGGCATGAGGATTTGAACAAAAAAGTGGAATCAATTTTTAAGAGACTTTTGTTCCAACAATCAAATGGCTAACAATTTGCATGGTTGTTGCAATGGTAGCAAGGAAGAAATGGCATATGGCATTTAGATGTCAATACAACATTCTTTAACAACATTTTGGATGAGGTCTACATGGTTTAACCTCAAGGTTTCAAATTAAAAGGATAGGAAAATTGTGTTTTGCAAACTACATAAGGCCATTTATGGCCTAAGGCAAGTTAATCAAGCTTAATACTTCAAAATTGATTCACATTTCTTCATAAATAAGGCATGGTTAGAAGCAATTTCAATCATAACTTATATACATTAGTGGAAGGAGGAAAATATGTGATAATTTGTTGTTAATAGGTGACCACTTAACTAATTTAATATACGTTAAAGAACAACTTGAATTTTTTTTTGAAATGCCCAAACTAGATTTTATGAAATTTTTCATAGACACATGAAGAACATTTATTTACTTACCTATAAGTGTCATGTTGGCACAAAATTCTTATGCATAAATTATATTTGAGAAGTTTGGAATGGAAAATTATAAGCTTGCTACAACACCCAATATGGAAGAAGGAACACAAAATTACCTCTTGAAATTGTAAAAAGAAAATCTAGTTAATCAAACTTATACTACCAAAATCTAGTTAAGAACCTAATATTCTTGACACACACTACACCAAATTTGTCATTTTTTGTGAACTATGTGAGCAAGGTTCATAGTAGCACCACAACAAGCTCATTTGGATGTAACTATAGGATTTTATGTTATGTGAAGGGAACAACTTAATTTTAGATCATTTTTGGGTTTGATGATGGAACTGATTTTGTTGGTATTGTTAATGTTGATTGAGCAAAAGAACTTCACAAAAAAAGATCAACCATGGGTATGTTTTTCAAGCTAGGTTTTAGCTTAACAAGTTGGAGCAACAAGTTGTTGTTTTATCCACAATAGAAACATATATCATTCCTTGGTAGATGCGGTATAAAAAATTACATGGTTAATAGGTTTTTTATTAAGCTTTGGTGTTTGGAGGAAGGATTGATTATGCTTATTTGTGAAAATTTGTCAAACATTAAACCTGTGAGTAATTTTGCACATTATGAAAAGATGAAACATGTTGAACTTGAACATCACTACATAAGAGAAATATCAAAACTAAAATAAACTAAATTATAATATACACCAACAAGTTGTAACACGTTAATCTATTGATAAAACATTTAAAGGAATTAGATTGAACAATCCTTTAGAACATACATAGGTATAAAAGATCATTCACACCAATGGTCCAATCATAATTAATTCAAATTATAAAAAGAATCAAGTGTGAAATAGGGTATTGGGCATACTTGATCTTTTTAACCTTCATCTTTCTTAATTTAGTAAATATAGTAGTTCAATGACTTGTAAATAATATAAATAGTGACCCTTGCAAAATCACAAAACAACACAAAAATTATGAAAAAAATTACAAAACAATAAAAAAACATTGCAATTCAAGTTAAAATTAGTTAGGTCCTACATCAACTAGATAAAATAGTGGCTATGATCATTGTCAACATTCATGTATATAATTATTATGTTGTCCTCTACTAAATAACAACCAATTCTTTTGCATGATTTTTACTTTTTTTTAAATGTATTATTTTGACATTTAGGTTTTAGAGTAATTGCACCCATACCCTTTAGTTCAACCTCCAACATTATTTCTCACATTTACAATGATTTATTAACTATTTCTCAAACCACATTCATTATCATGAAAATCTACAACAATAAAAGATGGGAGACTAATTAAATAAAATCATTTGGACCAATCATTTTATTTATCCAATTAAAATTAATTTATATTATATTGTTTTCTAAGCATTGCATCGTGTGCACATCATTTACTTGGCCCAAAGCCAATTTATTACCTTGAATTAACATAAACTTGATTATTTTTCATCCAAAACATATTGTGCATGGTGTTGGTGAAGATGATTTTAAATGACTAGCTACCATGTAGACAAAATTTTTTTTTTGATTATTTAAAACTACTAAAATTGCTTCAAATAAGATACATTTAAATCCTCACAAAAATCCAAGCTAAACATTTGTAATTAGAAAAAAAGAATGACAAATTAAATTAAATTGGTTTTTGGTGTTACACCTATTAAAATGCATTTGTAAATAGATACCTAGAATGTGAGATAGATTTTAGTCATGCCAACTTTAATTAATGTCAACAAAGTTTGATGGTTTTTTGAACATCTATATTTTTCATGGCATTAAATTTGAAATGTTGAAAGGTTGATAAGAACAATATATGTTATTGGTTAGCATCTTTGTCATTTAAAAAAATTACTAAATGTAATTTGAAAACTTAAATCCATGGTATATATTTATCATTCTCAGTGTTTGCATTAATGATTTGATTGGTGCAAATTTTGCACTATTGAAAATTTTGAAATTGAAAGTCCTAAAAATTGTTTATTTTGTGGTCTTTTTATTGCCATATTTTCCAAAGTTTTCAATCATCACATTTTTTTCATTAAATAGTCAATATATACAAAAGGATGTCTAATTTGTTCTAGATGAAAAACTATTTTTTGTCCATCTATTTATGGATGATCACCACTTGGCTATATTGAAAATAACATGAATGAACCATAAGTATATAAAGGTATGGTCACATTTGGTGTTTAAGGGTTGCAACTAACATTATCTTAACAACAACAAAATGCCACAAATCACAATACCACAAAAAATAACATTGCAAGTTGCCATCAACCTCTTAAACATTATTTCAACATGTCGACACATTATGTTAATTAATAACTAATCTGTAGGGGGGACACTAGTTAAAAAAAGTAAAATATATGTGAGTAAAAATATATGGTGCAATATATTGGTCGTTGGGTAAAAATTATAAGTTAATTAGTTAGAAAATAGGGTGCTTTTAATTCAAATAATTGATTTAATTATAATACATGGCATGTAATAATCTGAAATAAATGATTATAATTAATGTAGGGTGGCTTTAATATGTATATATTAGAAAATTAGATAATAATAGGATGATAAAAAATAGGTTGGACAATTATCTAGTACCCCCCTTAAAAATGGTCGTTCGATGCACATAGATCTTAAACTTTACACTAAATGTCCCCCCAAGAACTAACATTGAGTATTATTTTTAGAGTTTGCAATTTAGTCCACATTATGTAAAAATTATATATATATATATATATATATATATATATATATAGAGAGAGAGAAAAATAAATAAACATAAACAAAGATGTTTTACATTAAATTTTTTTTTCTTTTTTTTGAATTTTTTTATAACA
>Ga0116227_10008267_pt1 | contig 19744 bp, 18 predicted proteins | sample S1TSphgellanicum_FD_89693 | JGI IMG/M metagenome (GOLD analysis project Ga0116227, IMG submission 89693) | Host-associated microbial communities from peat moss isolated from Minnesota, USA - S1T2_Fb - Sphagnum magellanicum MG | ecosystem: Host-associated > Plants > Peat moss > Unclassified... | reverse complement strand
TTCTTTTCTTTTTTGTTTGTTTTTTTTTTTTTTTTTTTTCCTTTTTTTTTTGGGGCTAAATTTACCCAGTTGGCTAATTCTTTTTGCGGGGGTTGTATCATTTTTACAAAAGTGCTGCTACAAGTGGCGACCTAAGATGTCGCTAAATTTTTATTTTTATTTTTTTCAAAAAATGGCGAAGGAATTTGCAACAGAATATTTTAATTGAGAAATATTTTTGGCAAAATGACGAAAATTCGCCACCAAAAATATCACTATCTTGGGGGTTGAAGCACGGTGTTTTTTTGGGGCGAAATTTCGCCGATTGGCGATTAGTTTTTTTCCATCAAAGTGGCAAAAAAAATTTAGTGTTTTTTGAAATTGTAGTCGCCAAATATCGAAAAAATATTTTAAAACTTTAAAATTTCGCCAAATTCTATCTTAAAATCCAGCCAGTAGCCAAAAACTATAGAAGAATGCTGGATTTAAAAGGAACCTTTCATATTTTCTTATCGCCAAATCTGGCTAAATCATCTTGTAGATAAATCGCCACTTTGGCTAGATCACAAAATTTATTAAATTTTTTAAAAAAAATCCTGAAGGGAAGAAGGGCCGGGAGAAGGAAGGGTCTGTCTCGCTAGATAGCCTACATGGGAAGAAGGGCCGCTGTAAGGGCCGGGGGGAAGGGGCGGGAACCGAGCCAGCCTGAAGAAGAGCTTCGCGTCTTCTTCGTTGCTGCTGCGTTGTTGCTAGAGAAGGCCGGCTATGGTTTTCTTCTTCTTCTTCCTCCTTTTCTTCTTCTAGTGTTGTCGGTCGTCGTCGTCGTCGTCGTCGTCGTTTTTTTCTTTGTGGTGTGCGTTTTTCTTGCTTGTGCATTGCGTTTTCTCTTTCATCTTGGTCTGGTGGGATCTCGTTGGAGATGCGTGAAGGTTCGACTCTGGCCGTGGAGGCAGCAGGTATGCGTGCTTTTTTTTCCCCCTTTTTTCTTCATTGCATCGTTCAAGATGGTGGCTGGAATGCCAAGCGAAAGAGCACACTAGTTCTTAGACAAACAGAAATACAGACAGACAGACAAACGGACTGCCTGACCGACCGACCGACTGACTGACACAAAGACACGGAGAGCCACAAACACAAGGGACGAGGGACAGAGATAGACACACACAGACGCAGACAGACAGACAGACAGACAGTCTTGAGACTAAGAGTTGTGAAGAAAGGTAGGTCGTCGTGTGTGGTTGGGAATGGGGTTTGAAAGTGGCTGTGAAAGCTTGGAAAACGTAAATGAGGGTTCGATTTCCATAAATTCTCGGGGTTTCCTGGTGCCAGAATCATCGAAGGCAAGTTTTGTTAGGGACGAGCTTGACTAGGAACGTTCATTCTCAAGAAGATAAATGCTGCCACTAGAGGATCTGAGGCGCTGTAGAATGCAAAGATCGAGAAGAACAAAGAGGACGTAGTGGTAGAGAGAGGTATTGAGAGACAGACAGACACATACACAGAGGTGTCTCTGCGGTTTTCTTGTGAATGATTTGAGGAAAGATCGATCGTTAAGCAAGAGACGAACTTTGGTTTTTTCTAGGAACACGCAGACAGAAGGTAGGGCTACTAGGAGTGAGTGAGAGTGTATGCCAGAGGGGGGGGAGGGAGGGGGGGAGAACTAGAGACAGAAATAGGATTTTGGAATTGCGAAAGAAAAAGAAAAAAAAGAACTAGCATTTCTAAAGAAGAGGAGGAGGAAGAAGAAGTACTCAAAGTAAAGCAAGATCTTCAACTTTGTATGATGGTGCCCAAGAGATCCAGAGCATCATCTGTTTATGTGGCAGAGAAGTAGTTTTGGCCACAATCAAGGCCAAGCAACAAATAGTCTTCATATTAAGCAAAAGGTCTGATGAGAGAGAGAGAGAGAGAGAGAGAGAGAGAGAGATGGGTGGGAGTAGGGTGGAGAGGTGGATGGTCTATTTTTGAGCATTTAAGTATACCCTAACTATTGTGGGAACAGAGAGGATGGGAACAGGAACGATCTGGAACGAAGTGAAGCAGCAGGGCACTCCTCGAAAGGTGGCGACTCCCCGATTAGTAGATATGGCAGCAAAGCTAGAGGAAGCAGTCATGAGCAGCAGGCTTGAAGTGGCGTGGGACTTATCAACCCCAGCAGCTTTTATTGTTGCCAAACTACGAGAAAAGGATCTGAGAGAAATTCAAGCACTGGAATCAAAATGCAAGGATCAAATGGTCCCTCTTGCATTTAAGCTTGCAAGAGGCCTGAAGTTGGTGCCCTTGGTGGCATTGCTACTGGTTGGTAGAGGTGCAGTACTGAATTCTGTGGCCAAAAAGGCAGCTGACCCAGGAGGGATGAAGAAGGTAGACACAGGGTTAAATGTAGGTGCTAAGCAGGTTGATTCCTTGGGGAACCTAGCAGCCAAGAAGCTAGACACCCCATTGGCTAAAAAGGTAGAACCCACACCTGTAAGTGGCCTTGTAAAAAAAGTAGAGGGCTGCGATGATTGTCCTGGAGGGACTCTTGTAGATTTGGTTCTAGGAATGGCTTTAGCACACCCATCTTCTTGCCCTCCAACTAGATTTGCTGACAAGCTTGGCAAGCCTAAATCATTTACAGAGGAAGGTGAGGCTACTTGGATGGAAGGCCCTAATCTCCACAGCATGAGTGATTTTGATGGAGGCATAGGCTTTGAGATTGCCCCTAAGTGGCTGGAAGATTGGAAAGGTGGTGGTGGTGGCTCAGATAGTGAGCACCTCAAAGACTTTAGCAAATGGGATGAAAGCTTCACAGCACCTAAACCTAGACAAGATGCAGATGATTGGGAAGAAGTCACATCCAAGTCTAGGAAGAAGTCAGTTCCGTTGCCAGGCCTTAAGGACATGGAAGACAAACTTAGAAAAACCCTAAGCTGTGGAGGGGCAGAAACCGAAAATGCAACAAACCTTAGGTTCTTCGGCCATAAGACTCCAACTCGGGGAGATGATCCAGATCATAACTGTGCGATAGCAAGAAAGATTCTAGAATGTTTACTTGAATTTCGGCCAAGACTGTCTGCACATGCTCAGAGTCCATTTCTGCCTCCGCTTTTAAGAGCTGCGCAAGCAAGCAATGAATTCTTTGTCTCCCTGCTGCTAGATGCCGGTGCTCCTGTAAACGATCGTGATGTTGATGGCAATACAGCTCTTCATTGGGCTTTACGTCAAGCTACTCCACTAAACAGGCGAACTGTGAATGCTCATGTAGTCTCTCAACTTTTAGAAGCAGGTGCAAGTGTCACAATTGGTAACAAACTTGGTGCTACTCCTGTCCACACAGCAGCTGGTCATGGCCATTTTGAGGCACTCTCGCTTATACTCGACAAGGATGCAGGAGGAGTGAATGTTATGGCTGCAACAAAAGAAACCCCTCTTCATTATGCAGTCAAGAACAACCATGTTGCATGTAGTTATCTTTTATTAAAGCATGGTGCCAATCGAAATGTTGCCAGCCTTCGAAACCAGAAGCCTTTGCAGTTGGCTCCTTCTGTTGAAATGCGGGTGCTTCTGACAATGGACGACAAAATCATCAAAGAGCAGTCATGGGAGAGCTTAAAGGAGATGCTCATCCAAGCTTCATCACCAGTTTCTCCACTGTTCTCTCTTACCTATCTTCAACCACAATCACCATTCCCTTCTCAATTTCCATCCATTGCTGATTCAACCTCTAAGTCCTATTTCCCATCTTCTTTTTCACAGGTCCAGTTCCCTCAGAGTTCCTCAGTGTCCTCTCAAACAGGATCATCATCTCCTTTGCATTTGTTCCAGTCCAATCCTTCATCTTCACTCTCATTCTCTGAGTCTGTTTCTAGGCCTCCTGTATTATCACAGTCATATCCTTTCTCACGACCTCTTTCTCAAGGTGGGAATCCTTTTAACTGGTTAGCCCCACAAACACAGTCTATTAATGGACAAGAGGTGGGACGCAGCAGCGACCGGGAATTGATTAAGGAAACTGTGAACTTGCCGCAGTATAAGACAGTAATGTGCCGCTTTTATACATCTAGCGAAGGTTGTGGGTGGGGAAGCAAATGCCATTTTGCACATTCAGAAGAAGAACTTATGAGTGCTGATAGGATTGACAGTTCAGAGTATAGAATTGGGGCAAGCCAAGGTGACATCAATGGTGACCAATTGCTTAAAAACTTCAAGACCAAGCTTTGTACACACAACGAGAAGACTGGGAAATGCCCTCATGGTTCTAAATGTACTTTTGCCCATGGTCCTGGAGAGCTTCGAGGAACACTTTTTGCACCTTCTAGTGCTCGACCAATTGTGAAAACTGAGGTGAGGCCATCTACACCCAACTCTCAGGGATCAAGCCTCACCAGTGAGAAGGGGGATGACTACATAAGTGCAAGAAAGATATTTGTGGGTGGAATTCCTCATTTTGTCCAGTCTGAAGAGCTGTGGGAGTTTTTTGAGCAAGAATTTGGGAAAGTGGTTGATGCCGTTGTTATTTCTGGTATTGATCCTGATGGGAAATCACGATCAAGAGGGTTTGGATTTGTTGTATTTGAGCAGCCAAAGCCTGCAGAGATAGCTGTACAGCGCCATTATTTGCCTTTCCGGGGCAAGAAAGTGGAGGTGAAACGGGCCATGGCACGGATTGACTATGGGGATGAACCTAAGCTGAATTCTCCAACTTCTCCTACTGGCAATTCTTCTTATTTCCTACCCACTGCTCCAGGTTCAGGATCACTCCAATTTTCACCCTCAAGCCCTGCAGGTGAGACAGTAGAGGAGGTTTTCCAAGTTCCACAGCAGGCATGGTCTTTGCCACCCTTGGCTGTTGACTCTGGTAGCACCAATGCACCTGCAGATATTATACACACTTCTTCTCGAAACACCTCCACCTTGTTTCCTGACCGAAATATATTACCACAAGGAAGTCCTTATAACTCCTCTCATCTCCTGCCAGATTCCAGTAATCATCCATTAGCATATCATAGTGCACCAACACTTTCTCAAAATGAAGGGAGTAGGATTGCCAGTGGGAGCTTTCCAGTTCAGGATAGTGGGAATTACTTTCACAGTTTTGGACATCTGTTTCCTCAGAGTAGCAGTCACTCACTAGATTCAGTGCTTGTTACAGAACGGGACTCTTTTCTTGAACCTGTAGGGGCAAGCCTTTCTCGACATCCATTTATCTCTCCCTCGCATCCACACTCAATGCCTGGTTTCCTGCGCTCACATCCACTTGATTCTGTATCTCTTCCTTACTCAAATGGGAACATTGCAGCCCACCCTTTGAATCGTAGTGTGGATCCTGGATCACAGTCATTTTATTCTAATTTGCCAGGAACCTCATCATATGCAACAACAAATGGATCTTCACGAGATGGAGTTAATGATGAAGAAGAATTCTCCGAGCTGTTAGCAATGCTGCAAGGAGGGACGCTTTAGCTTTGAAACAGCCAAGTGTGCAGACCTCTGTTATTGGGTCCTCAAGCTGCAGTATCCTGAACTTTTCTGTTGGAGCACATGAAGACAGGAGAGGGGGCTTTGTGATTGTGCCTGAAGGATACAGTAATATTATGACTGGTAATCTGATTATGTAATCATAAAAGTTTTCTCTTTCACATGTTCTGAACACTTTTGGACATGAGGAAACTATGGGTTTACCATTGATGCTGGTGTGCTCTGGCTAACGTCTGAGATAATTTCAGCAAATTTCAAAACCTTGCTTTGTTTTATATATGCTCTTGATTTGGTAAAGTGGGTTTGCTTTATATTGGGAATTGTGGGTCATTATTTTCCCATTACCCAGTGTGATTCTGACATTGTATCCTGACCTCAATCCCTTGTATTTCAGCAAGAAAACTTGCAAGCTTTTAAGTATTTAAATCTTTGGACTCTGGAGGTTGATTTGTTAGGGCCAACTTTTACTCTTCATTTTTTAGGTCATGTAAATTGTGCTCTTTAGGTCATGAAAGAATGGCATGATCATTTCATCCTTCCCTCAAGAAATGTAGCACCTTGATGGCTCTTTCCTAATCCTAAACAAATAAGGGTTTTGCCACATCTTATGGTTTTTCTTTTTTGCTAGAACAGTTCTTGTTGGTTATCATGGATACAAATCCAAACAAAACTTCAATTATAACTTCCAAATTCACATGATCCAAAATCTTCATCCTTATGACATAGGTCCTACCTTGAAATGAATCAAAGTTTTATGTGGTTGTTTAACATTAGGCTTCTTGGTTGCTTGCACTTCTCCATGATTCAAATATGAAATGTTTAGGGTTTCATACGAACAGTGCTTTCCATTTATTTATTTATCTATCTTGTTGCAAACATTCTTCATGGCTACTTCCATGCAAAATAGTAACTACCAAGTATTTTACTAAAAGTATCAACAATGTAATAACAATGATAAATAGTGCTATCCACAAGCACTATATAGTTTTGTGCTAGAATTATAGTGCTTTTAGCCTAATCTTTTAGTATAGATTCACAATTCTACACATAGCAAAAGGAACAACACAAAGTAGCAAAAGCTTCAAATTTGAAATTGTACAAATTTAAAAATCACAGCAACACCCAAAAGTTCTTATTCCCTTTCTTCATCGAACCAAAAAATTGACAAATGGCAATGTGCACTTAAGCTTTAAAGTGTCTACCACCTTCGACTTTCATACATTAGCCACAAACCCTTTGTTTAGAATCTTGACAAATCAACCTTCATCATCCACTTTCCATCACAATTTGTGCCACATTCAATATCATCGTTGTCGCTAGTTGCAATTTGCACGCAACACCAACTACAAGAATGTCAGTCTACAATAATAATATAGTTGTGTATACCAAAGCTTACCATAACCATGTGTGCAAACATGTTGATGTACATACCTAATTATCACGGTCATGTACAAACCCAAGTGTGCAAAGTGCAAACTATATGTAAACATGATGATCCGAGAGCCAACCCAAATGCATCATCTTGTACTTTAGACACATTTGGTCGGCCTTATCAAGGTTGGCTCAAATGACATGACATTACCTTTGTTCTAAAAAATAGTACAATCAAGCTTGTGGGAACTTCATGACCTTGGATCAACCCATGCACTGGGGTTTGTTTCCATAAAGGCATGGATGGCTATTGCTACAACAACATATTATTTTTCCTATGGTAGTAGGCCTTGACAATTTAGTGTGTCACCTAACAACACATATTACATTAACTATAGTGAGCATCACACATATTAGAGTTATCCATAAAGTAAGGAAAACACAACACCAGAACCCTGAGTTTGGTCATAAATGGGTGAGATGAAAAAAAAACCTGAAGAAAAGTACATTAGCATTCAAAGGGAGGCTGCAACTCAGCAAACCACCAATTTCGGTGGTAAACTGAGTTTCATCCTATCTTTCCTTCTTCCTGAGCGCCTGCACTGCTGCTACATATATTTTCACTGCTCCTACCTGTACATCTAACGTAATTACTCTCGAACCTTGTGCATTAAATGCTGAGTTTCAGCATTTCATAACCAGATTCAATAAAATTGCCTTACCACTGAAAGAGCGGTTTGAGGTGAAAGGAGGCCCAAAGACGGGGTGAAGACAAGGTGACTTTACAGATTTGTCTTTTGTATAGAAACGAATGAAACCACGGTGTGTTTTAATCACACATGTGTCAAAAACCATGGCTTTGTCAAACATGGTTTATTCAACATGAAATTGTGCCACAAGTGATGTAAGGTAAACCTTGTTATGTTGTTGCGTGTCATTGTTGCATTGTTGATGACCTTAATCAAGACGAATGTATTTCTTTCCTTGTAGTAGGGGTTAAAAACATACCATGCAAAAGCATTATCAACACTTTCAAATGTCATGGAATGTGCTTATTAATGTTGGGAGAATTGCATTCTATTAAGCTAGTGATATGTCTTTAAAAGGTCTATTCCACACACTATGTCTCTATTGTTGATTCATAGCAATGAAAAACTTATATGCACATTATTTTCGACTTTTACTTTTCACTATAAACAACGTTCGTAAACAATGGAACCATTTATAGACCATCACCAATCTCATTTAGGAAAATCCTACATTACCCTAGAATAAGTCCAGAATTTTGTTGGTCATATGTAAATGCAATTTCCAAATCCACTTTACTTGCTTTCATGAAATTCAATGTTCTCATTCTCAAACATAAAGATTCTTGTAACAGAAATGGTCTTGAATTTTCCCAAATTCTATCATTTCTCCCTTTGATGTCAAAGTTCCTTCACTAGAAGATCCACAAATCCTTTATTGCAATCACATGGCTTTTTATTTACAAATACACAAGAGACGTTTAGGGAGAACAGAAGGCGTTCAAAAACAAAAAAACATATCTTATTCACAACTTTGATATTACAATACAATCTTTCATGTTCTCATTACTTGTTTACAATACATTTTGTGGTTAGTAGGTTATGGGTTATGACCTACAAGAAAAGAATATACAAGTGATCCCCAAAAAAATATTAAAAAAAGCAACAACCAAGCTACTTCAACTTCCCAAAAAATGTACCTAGTGGGAAAAGGTAAAGGAGATGAAACCAACACTAATCAAAGGCCATGTGCTGAGTTGAAACCGGCTCCCACACTGACATTGCAAGCAGAATTTCGTTCTTCCATCCCATAAGGAACCAACAACCATCTTCCCCAATGCCAAAGTGTTTGTTATAGGAGCCCAACATGGACTTAATTGAAGAAACTATAGAAAAATGTAAAGGCTTTGGTCTAAAGCCAGCTCGTTGAATACGACGTTGCCATTGCGAATAAGGCTCAATTCGCTCAACTCGCTCTAGACCTTCACATGCAACAATGTTCACAATTTCTCTAGCATGCATATACATCTCCACAAGTTGCCTTGACTCACAATCCATTGGCAATAATACATCCACCAAATCAAACTTCGCTGAAAAAAACTTGATGGTTCCACGAATGCGAGACATGAAAAAAGGTTCATTGCAGCTTGCATGCGCCATTTCTGTTATAAGAATCTTCATAACACAACAAACCCCAATCCCACACAAAATTGATAAGAAAATGGACATCACCCCAAAGTGTTTCATGCGGTGGCTTGCTAGATGCATGGAGATGAAAGCAAAAACCAACATATTTATTCTAGAGAAATCACACCTTACAAATGGTTGTCAAAGATTGGAACAACATCAACAAAGATCACATGCAACCCAAAAAATTAGTCAATTGGTGCATGAATTACCTTGGGATTCATGGATCGGATCCTATCAAGTACCATTTTGCGAGGGCTCGTTGTCATAATGGACTCATCAAGGAGGTGGCAATTCCTGAAATCGCAATCGACTACTAAGACTTCATCATGTCTCAAGCCAAGTTGTGCTGAAGTTACATTTTCCCAATTGTCAACAACAGTTGTGTACTCTACTGGCACTCCCCAAAACTTTGCCATCTCAGATAGCTTGCGACTAATTTTCTGGATTCTCTCTGATGCCTTACACCCTGGTACAACTATCCCTGAAATCCAACATAAAATGTTGTCTTGAGAAAACAGATTCAAGAATTACTTTTACAATTATTAACCAATTCCACTGAACCAAGGGATGTGTATTCTAAGTATACCTTGTAGACATTGACCACAAGATAGGGATTTGACAAACATAAATACAAAATCTGAGTACCTGTGATTCGAAGGTGGGGTGGCCCGTTTGGTTGCATTGCAAGTTGTTGTATGAGAAATGGCCAGTGGATCCCAAAGGCACTGCCATAGGCAACTAAATGCACACGTGTAGCACCTTTGAAAGCATTCAAGATGAGCACACTAGCAATGAAGTGGATGATTTGTTTGAATGGAAAACAATCCATCAGCGATTTGTAGGCTCGTAGCATTGGACCAAATGAAGGCCCAGTGTTGCGAAGTGTAACATATAGCTGTGCACCAATTCCAGACATTTTAGCAACCTGTAGATTCCCACTACAAGTTATTAGGGGATAAGAGTGATTAAAACCTGAGAATGAGAATATGGATTAGTTCCACCTCAGAACACACAACGTCAAACTTGCATGATGATTATAGAAGGTGGGTGGCATATTGATTCCTTCTAGTTGAAGGAGTTGAACATATTCAATCTCTCTATCGACTTCTTACCAAGGCATCTGTGACATAGTGAGCCATACGTTGTGCGCCACTTCCATATGGTGATGAACATTCACGAAGCTCCATGATTAGTTGACTGGCTGTCCTAACATCATTTTGCCCAACTGCTTCTGCACACCTGAGACATGCAATTGCACAGTGTAAGTCTTGCTTTTCTTTTTAAAAGGTGATTGATGTTCAACCAACACCCAAAAAAAGAGGGAAGGTCTACTACTACCACATCAAAAATGCAAAAACATGGAAGCAAATTTGTAAAACAGTAGACACAGAAATTCAATAAAAATCAATTTGGTCCTTATCAACGTTCATGAGCAATAAATGAAAGAATTGAATCCTTAACCCACACTCAACAAGCAATACAGTAATGAAACATTGCACAACATTCTTGTCGCAGGAGTAAGTGGTTTTAAAGGGGATGGAAAATTTCATACTCTAGCAAACTAAGCATATGCCATTCATTATATGAGCTTATTTTTGTTAAGATGCAAAAGAAGAACTACAACTGATACAATCAATGGGTCAGTCTTCACCTAATAAGCAAGCAAAGGGTTTTCACCTAGTAAACAAGCAATTGGTCTTCCCCTAATTATTCGCAAGCAACAGGTCTTCACCTAATAAGCAAGCAATGGGTCTTTACCTAATAAGCAGATCTATAAGCTCATCCTCAGGACCAGTCTTGAATGCAAACTTAAGATCATGTTGGAGCCCTCCCCCAGTACTCCTTCCAAGATGATGCATGCTTGCTGCTGCTGCACTCATCGTGGTGGTCGTCTCATGAGGTCTGTTGTTGGAAATGGTGGCCACTCGTGCAGTGTGTAATGGATCCATGTAGTATGCAGTGTTGGTCATATAAAATTTGTTGTTACTTGTAGTAGACTCAAGAGACAAACACATTTGTCCAAGTTGTTGAGACAACAGGTCGGTGACCTCATTGAACACACGATCTTCAAAGACTTCTTCTGATAGCCGAGTGAAGTCGAGAGAATCATTACTTGATGACTTGTTGTTGTATTCGTCTGTGGTCGCCACCACCCCCTTTTCCTTGTCCTCAAACATATTGCTTTCAGCATCAAGCGGTGGTAGCACAGGTACTTCGTCGATGAGATCGGCGAAACTCTTCTCCATGGCCTGGTAAGCATTGCTCTCTTGATCCATAAACCATGTGTTGTCAATGTCTTCTTCCATAAGCATATCATCAAGGAAAGTTGTTAGAGATTCTGACTCTGCAAACTCTCCAACATGACCTTGAGTTGTCGATGTTGATGATCCATCAGATAAGGGTGATGATGATCCCTGATGGTTACAGATGTTGGACTCTTTGATGGAGTATGATCGCAGTGTTGGCGGAACAAGACCTTTGGGAGTAGGTGAAGAAAACACCGGTTTGGATGTGGTTGAAGCTGCTGGGCCGGGGTTTGTTTGGTTTGGAGCTTTGCTTGTTTCAGTACCAGAAAAAATGGAAGAAGAAGATGATGGATTCCTATTCCTAGCTACCTTGGGCAACTGTGATTGTAACCATGCCTGCTGTAACTTTGTTGCTAACGGTGTGCATTCACCTATTCCCATGGAACTGCTATCCTTCTTTCGGGATGCCATTGCAACCTGAGAGAATTTGATCAAGGCTTTCTTTCTTCCTTCCCTCTGCTGCCGTCTCCTCCCTTCAAAGAAGCTGTTTGTGATGTTCCCTTCTGTCGTTTAGCTTCAGAACCCAAAAGATTTTACCCTCCCAAAAGATCTAATGTTTGTAAATCTTGCAAGCAGCTCAAGTTTCTAGGTTTTCTAGGGCTTCTAGGGTTTCTAAACTCTCTTTTCTTTTCTCTCACTCAATCACCAAAATTCGGCTTCGATCTTGTGGATTTTTGTCAAATACTACAACAAACCCTAAACCCTAAACTCTTCCAGAAACCCACCTCAGTCACGATGATTTAAAACCCTCACTGACCTAGTTACATCATCATCAAAAAGCAGCAGCAGCTTTCGAGGGTTTCTAGGGTTTCTACGCTCTCTTTTCTTTTCTCTCACTCAATCACTCACAGACTGCTTTAGTCATCTGGATTTTTGTCAAATAGTACAACAACCCCCTCTTGCAAATCTTTCAAAAACCCACTCAGTCACGATGACCTAAAACCCTCACTGAACTAGTTACATCATCATCATCACCATCATCTTCAAGAAGCAGCAGCTGCTTTCTTCTCAATCAAACAAACGTCCATACCCATCTCTTCCTTCAATCTCCATCAAATCACAAGATTCAAATTTCCTTTCTCTCACATACTAGTATGTGGGATTTCACTCCAGAACAAGCAAAATCCCTCGCAACAACAGATCGGTCCAAACTCAGCAGTCAAGAGGAGGAGCAAGAGGAGGAGCTTGAATCTCACCGAAGCTCGTTGGGCAACACACAAAACCCTAACTGGGAGGCCAGGAAGCTTCGTGGGAAAGGGCGGAAAAATGAGCGAGCGAACGAAAGGGTGACACGACAGTGATAGAGTGTCAGTCAGTCAGCGAATGAACAGTAGGAAGAATGAATGAATGTACTTTTTTTCATCCGTAGCTGTTAACCTCCTCACGTGTACGAAGGATTTGGATGAAGGGTAACCCTCGCTCTCTTTTTACGGGGGATTTGTGAATAGAATAGTTAGTTAACCGTAGTTAGATGACAGGGTGGGTCTAGACTCAACGGTCTAGTGTTTTCTTTTTTTAAAGGAATTTTTTATTGTGTAGCCAAAAGTGGCTATTGTCCATAGGAGTATGTAGAGTGGCGATCGTCACTGGGAAGATTTAGCCAAATCTGGCTATAAGCCAAACATGAAATACAAATCTTTTAATCATCCTTCTATGTTTTGGCTACAGAATAAGTGAAAAGAAGGCCAAGTTATAGAAATCTGGCAGTTTTTAAAACTATTCTTTCTCAATTCTGGCGATTGAAATCCTCCAAAATCACTTTATTTTCTAATTTTTCATTTTTCAAATTTCTCTTTTTGGCGAGATTTCGGCAATAAAACAAAAACGACTACTACCCGTCGTCGTCGACTCCCTTGTCCTTCGCTCGTGTGCGCGCTCCGACACAAGACAAGTCCGTCGCTACAGAGACACCAGCGGACGAGGTTGCGTGCACTATCCGCGGTTTCGTAGCAGTAATGCTCAGCATCCGCTTCGTGGCAGCGCCAGATAGCCTGCGGGACGTCACGTACATCACGTAAGCTTCATCCTCATATGCTAGTTCCGGCTTATTGTTTCCATTTTGCTTGTTGTTAGTTCTAATTCTTGTGTTTTTTTGCAATCAAGTCTCGTCGCAGGTTTTTCATCCTGAAAAGAAAGTTCCTCCTTCGCGTCGTGCTTTTTGGCTGCGGAAAATCTCGTAAGTGTTATTATTATTATCATCATCTTGGTTCACTTCTGCATATTTTCCTCTCCCGACTCCCATCCCTTTTTGACGTTTCTTGAGAAGTGTCATCTTGGCACCGTAGTTTCTGTATGGACTCCATCTTGGAGGAATTCTGTGATTTTCTTTTGGAGCAGACGTTCAGAGATTTCTTCAGAGCCGTGTGTTGATAACAGATTCCTGTTACATGTATTCTCATATGTTCCGATAGAGAGCAATGCGTTGTTCTTTCTGAACCTTCTTTCTCAGTAGGTTGCCTCAAAAGGATTGCAGTAGTCCCTCAAGGGACACAAAGGAATCCAAAATGTACCTATTCAGCTGGTCCATCCGCATCTGTTCCTTCTACACAGGATCTACTCTTCCTGTAATTGGAGAGACTACGCAAACAATTCACAACCATAAACTACAAACCGCTCTTCTCTGGGCTTGGCACTCAAAATGGCCAGCATGTAAATCACAAGCGTGCACACAGTATGATATCTCTCAAGTTCCCCTAGCTTCTTCTTGTCAGCTGAGTATGGAAAGTAATATAAGTGGATTTATATGCAGCTGCCTGAAAAATTGGATATGGTGAATGAGGAAATATTGCTTTTCCAAAACAGATAAGTATAGTGCTGAAGTCACATGTTGTCTCCTGTATATCAGAAAATTATATATGTCTGTTAATCCCCACCAGACATGGTTTGTCCTTGTGTCAATGAAACTTGGTTTGGTGAGAATTGATGGATTGTGGGATGTGGAAGCTCATTGCATGGCTAGGCCTGTCACATGTCTCATGTCAGTGAGTTTTTTCTAGGGCACAACTGCAATGTCAAGAAGCAGGGTTTCATATCTGCTGACATGCACCCCACCCTTTTGTTTCCAGGAATTTTGCTGCATTGGAAATCAGGCACCTTTCTAGAAGAAAAATGGTATGTAACAATAACGGCTAGGGAGAAGAAGTAGAGAGTCAAAAGATATACACCCCTTGATCTGTGAAAAAAATGCATGAAACTTTTCAAATTGGCCCCAAGTTATGCCACTTCTGAAAAAACACATTTCCAGTGTATTTTGGAGACCTTGAATGTATCAGTATCCTCTTGAAACATCTACTCCTGAATGTTTTGCGTGTTCTGATGGCAGATCAAGAGTAGGGAATCCAGTACTTCAGCATCTCTCAGGTGCTTGCTGCCTGCCCCATCCTGAAAAAAGGTCAAGACAGGAGGAGATGATACCTTCTTCATCTGTCACAGTGAAAAAATAGTTGGAATGGCAGATGGGGTTGGAGGCTGGGCAGATGTCGGAGTTGACGCTGGCAAGTATGCAAGGGAGCTCATGTCACACAATCAATGATTACTATTTGCCAGAAGCCACAAGGTTATGTTGATCTAGCACACTGTCATGTTATGTGCACACTCAAGGACAAAATACCAAAGTTCATCCACTTCATGTATTCTTGCACTCTCTGATTGTGTATCTAGCTGCAAATCTTCTTCTAATTTTCACCTACCATGTTGTGTGATCAATAGTCTACATGCTGGGCAGTGTTATGTGCATACTCAAGAACGAAATACCAAAGTTCATCCACTTCATGTATTCTTGCACTCTCTGGTTATGTATCTAGCTGCAAATCTTCCTCTAATTTTCACCTACCATGTTGTGTGATCAATAGTCTACATGCTGGGCAGTGGGCACAAGGTCATGCCGGAAATTCTGAACAGAGGCAATGTAATTGTTGCACAGATGGCATGTTTGACAACATGCACAATAATGAATTGACAGAAGTAGTTGTCCATTCAACACAGGCAGGTCATGAGTCATGACCCTCTTGGTGTGCAGCCCAAAAGATTGTGGCCCTAGGGAGGGAATGAGCTGAAGACAGGAATTGGCAAACCCAGTTCTCCACAGCAGTGACACAAGAGGGGTTTCAGGTTCTATCTATCCATGAAGAAACAGAGCCATTTTGTCATGCTTGTTGAAAACTTAGTGTTTTCTATTGATTTATTTCTTCCAAGTCAATTCCTAAGACAACAGGCAAATGGAATTTGACATTCCAGCTTTTGTGTCAAAGAAAGATCAAATTGTAAAAGCACCGCCACTAAAAGCTTAAGCTAAGCTGAAGTTGCTAAGGCCAAATGATGACGATGCACAGATCTGCTGCAGATATTGTGGTTGAAACTTTGACACCTGTGAAGGCGAGGAGAAATGATCTTTACATTACCATGATGAAAACTCAAAAGCTACAAAGTGAGAATTCTCAGGTACTCAAAACATGATTCACACATAGGTACTCATTCCATTCACTCCAACCCCGTGGCATTTCATTCAGAGGGGGTGTGGGAAAATTGGACGAGAGTTTCAAAAATCTTGACAGAACTTGAACCCCCCAAAAAAGAATTCCAGTCTTTTGTTCCGCAGAAACAATCTAGCATATTCAACCTGTGCCTGCTCCTAGACAAATTGTAACAAATGACTCCCTCCTGCACTAGGGGCTAGGATTGATTCAGAAATGTTTTCACCAACACAAAATCTTTCATCCACCTCTCAATGTACTTGTGTACTTTATCATCGCAAAGCTGCATTCGCCCACACCCCCAAAACACACACACACACAACACATTCATGAGTCTCTAGAAACAAAAAAAAACACTGTGGGTGATAAATCTGGATCAGCTTCTAACTCTGTTGAGAGACAGTTACCTACCCCTGAAGAACTAGGCAGGTAACTAACTACTCACCAGCTTTGTGTACATTTTCTGCATCTTGGAACCAGGGATGCTGCACCGTTAGATAATAACAACATTATGCCACCAGACCAAAAAGATTGCACCAATATTTTTCAATAAAGTGTTGCAAATTATTGTGTGTGAAGGAAGTCTCAGTGGATGACCAACCTCCCAAGAGTGCGCTGCCAGAACCATACAAAGATGAGGAGGGGTCAATCAGGGCTGAAGACGATGATGGCATGCCACCTCCTCGGCTGTTCCCACCACTGAGCTGCAATTCACCCAGCGCTGATGGTGATGGTGCAGCAGCAGCAGCTTGGCCATTGTCAACACCTTGATCGTATAACACACCTTTGAAAATATGGCCCCCGATTTTTACAGTTGCCTGGTATGCAAACTCATTCTCACCATCTTCCACACCCATTAATCTCACGCATTTGAAAAGCGCCTGCGCTCTAACTTCAGGAGGGAGCCCACCCTTTGACGATGACACTGGTGGTGTTTGTAACAATGGATGTACATACTGTCAGGGCATTAACAAACCAAAGTTCTAAACCCCTAAACCCTAATTCTTGACACAATGGCAAGAGAGAGAGAGAGATGGGGGGAGAAAGGCATATACATACTTGTTTGAGAGGGATGAGTTGCAGTGAGATGAGTTCTAAACCCCTAAACCCTAATTCATGACACAATGGCGAGAGAGAGAGAGAGAGAGAGAGATGGAGATGGGGGGAGAAAGGCATATACATACTTGTTTGAGAGGGATGAGTTGCAGTGAGATGAGCAGAGTTGTTGAGATCAGAGGCTCCTCCTCCTCCTCCTCCTCCTCCTCCTCCTTGGAGTGATATTGCAGATGTGGTAGTGAGAGAATTCGTAGCATTGGCAACTAATGCTGTTGCTATTGTTGTTGTTCGGGCATGCTTTGACTTGCCAGGGCGATGAAGAAGAAGCCCCTCTGAGGAGGTGGCAGAAGCTTCAGCTGCCTGTCGTTCACGCCGTTTTGCAGCAGGAACCCAAGTGCTTTTCAAATGGGTGCTACATTCAAACCCTCGACTCTTACAACATGTTCGACATCGCTGGTATGAACAATCCTTCTTTGCTTGGTTTCCACATTCTTGACATGCTGATGATCCTGTTGTTGTTGTTGTTGTTGTTGTTCCTGTTGTTCCTGTTGTTACAGTACCTCCTGCTGCTGCTGCTGGTACCACTACCAGTTGCTGCTGCTGCAACCCAGTCTCCTTTGCCTTTCCACCTCCTGCTCCCCACAGCTCTTCAGCAGATGGTTCTTGATTCCCCCCGCATACCCATCCCACCACCACCACCCAAAGCAAAGAGAAAAATCAGACCTGGAATCAAAGACTCTGTGAAAGAATTCTCTTTTTGTGAAAGAATCCCAAAACGACCAACAACTGAAGCTGCCTGTCGTCCAAACAGCAACAAAAATGAGAATTCCAAACCTAAAGCTCCTACGAGCAGCAAGCCTCTCATTCGAAATTGATCAATCAATAGATCAAAGGTTGATGAACTTCCACAATTCACAAAATTACAAAAGAATTTTTTTTTCCAATCTAAAGTTCCTACAAGCCAGCCAGCCTCTCAATCAATCAATCAAGGTTGAGGAGCTTTCACAATTTGCAGGAGAAACAACCAAGCAAGCAAGTAAGAACAAGGGAGTGAGTTCTTCCTCCATGCCATAGATACATACCATGGAGGTGTAGATGGTTGTCAACAGAAGGAACCCCATGTGTGTTGGGGTGGTTGTGTTGTTGTTGTTGCAAGCTCTGTACAACATTCATGCCCTGTGCTACTGCTGCTGCTTCCTCCCTCACACCTGCTGCTGCTGCTGCCAGGGCCCAGCTTTGACCTGACGCCTGGTGGCTGTTGTAGTTGTTGTTGTAGTTGTTGTTGTTGTTTTGGTGGTGGTGGTGGTGGTGATGGTGGTGGTCTGCAGTTCTCTTTCCCACACTACCGCTATTGCTACTCGCTTCCTCGTCGTCCTCCTCGTCGTCTGCAAAATTGGGTGGAGCTGAAGAAAGACCTGAAGCGTCGTCGGCGGCGGCGGCGGCCCTTTGTTGGACCTCTCTCTTCAAGCTGGATTCGTAGCCTTGAACTCCATGCAACAATGCTCTATGCTGCTGCTGCTGCTGCTGCTGGACTACATGAGCAACAGCAGCATGGGCTCCTCCTCCTCCTCCTCCTCCGCTACGAGCGCCTCCATAATCCTCCTCACCTCGGTTGCTCAGAATGGTTTGGTAGACATCGCGGTGGTGGGTGGCGCCATAGACGACGGGAGGAGGTCGGCCCCAGGGGATGATGGGGTGGTGCTGCTGGTTTGTGAGAACAACATTGGGAGGGAGGCTGCGCGCGGCGTACGCGTAACCCAGCGACAGATCCCCGTCCTTCAACGATGAAGAAGAAGAAGGATCGTCTCCTCCTCCACCTCCACCCCCTCTTCCTCCTCCTCCCCCCCCGTCCGCCACTCCCACCCGCGCCACAATGCCTCTCCTCGATGTCTCCACCCTTCCCCTCTCCCCGTCCCCGCAATCCACTTGCACAAAAATTCTCTTTACCAACCTCCTCCTCTTCTCCTAGAATCAAAGACGAGGATTTTCTTCACTCACACTGCAGTTCGCCTCCTCTTCTTCCTCTACAAGGGAGAGGAGGAGGGAGAGAAGAAAAATCTCCTCCTCCTCCTTTACTATCCGTCTGCCGCTCTCTCTCTCTCTCTCTGCCTGCCCCTTTCTCTCGCTCCCGTCAAACCTGCTAAAGCTTCGAAAAAGCTCACAATTAAACAGGGGCTGGACACAAAGCTTCACATCTACAACCCACTCCTGCGAATTTCGCACACAAAACAGCAGTAGCAGCCGCGGTGGACTACTTTCTTCTCCCACTCACCACCACCCTCCCAACTCAGCTCACCCCGAATGCAGCAGACACAGGGAGCTCCCAAATCCCGTCTCTCATCACTGGGAAACAAGGAACAGTTCTACGTTTCCTAGAGACAAACTACAAAAGCAGCTGGCACGGAGTCGAGCAAGAGCTCGAGAGCTCGAGCAAGCAAGCAAGCAAGCAAGGCGCTGGCCGCTGCTCCTCTCTCTCTCTCTCTCTCTCTCTCTCCAACAAAGCGAGTACGCGATCTCTACCAGGAGCACAAGAGACGGCGGGGGTGGACCGTGGAGGAAGACCGCGCAGGCAGGCAAGTAACCGCGCGGTCACAGTTCCTGGTTTTTCTTTTTGTTTTCTTTCTTTGGCCCAAAAAACCCTTTTTCTTTTTTTTCTTTTTTTTCCCTTGATAAAGGAAAGCACAACCAAGCACCCTATGAATACATACATACCAGGGAATGATGATTTTTTTGAAAATTAAAAAAAAATTTAATAAAAATTGGTGTTGATACTCACCTTAAGGATGGTTGGTGGGTGAGGCTGGCTCGCTTGCTTGCTCGGAAGTAATTTTTGTTTGTTCGGTTTGTTTTGTTTTGTTTTGTTTTGTTTTTGGCGGGGACAAAG
>Ga0116227_10008264_pt1 | contig 19746 bp, 18 predicted proteins | sample S1TSphgellanicum_FD_89693 | JGI IMG/M metagenome (GOLD analysis project Ga0116227, IMG submission 89693) | Host-associated microbial communities from peat moss isolated from Minnesota, USA - S1T2_Fb - Sphagnum magellanicum MG | ecosystem: Host-associated > Plants > Peat moss > Unclassified... | reverse complement strand
GGTTGAGTCGCTCCCAATCGTAACGCTGTCGGCCAAGTACTTCACGATGCGCGTTGCCGGTGGACTGCTTCTTACACTCGCCGTGATGTTCGCCGTCCAAGCCCTGAACTATCGGAATTTCGCGCGACGTGCGGCGGCCGCGCGGGCAACCGGGTCGGAGTCGTAGGTCGGGTTTCGAAACGCCGGCGTCGAAGAAGCTCGCATGAGCCCCCCACCAAACTCGCCGATCCTCGCCGCCTAATGGCCTGGGTTTGGACCCGGCTGCGTTTTGCGTCGCCCGGGACGCTCGCGATCGGCACCGCCATGTGCCTCGTCGCGGCGGTCGTCCTCGACCGGATCGACCCGCGGGCGTCGTTTCTCACCGGCCTCCTCTTCGGCATGGCCGTCGGCCTCGGAATCTTCGCCTTCGGCATTTGGCAACGGCAGCGGGTCCGCTCGTGATGCGCGAGGCCCTCGAACGGGTCGTTCGCTCGCTCGCGGCCCCGCTGAAGGTAGCCTTGCTCGTGCTCGTCCTCTTCCGCTTCCACGGCACCTGGATCGGAGCGACCGTGGTGCTCGCCTTGGCATTCTTGCTGTTTGGCGTGGATCGATCGCTGGGACGGTTGGCCGCTCGCGCGCTCGGAGCGTCGAAATGACGCCTGATTTGCAACCGGGGCAGTCCCGGCTGGTTCTTGGGGCGGTCGTGCTCGGATTGCTGTTCGGCTGCGGGCTCCTGGCGCGGGAGGTGTCGGATTATCTCGCCGACGCGGGGCAACCGGTCCTCCGGCAGGGCGATCTGACGTCGGCCCTCGGGTCGGTCGCGCTGATCGCGATCTTCGGGCTGATCGGGTACAACACGGCGCGGAAGGCGAAGCGATGAAACGGGAACGGATGGGGCGGATCGATGCGGAGTTGCAGCGCGAACTCGCGCGCCTGATTTCGACCGAACTCAAGGACCCCCGGCTCGGGTTCGTGACGGTGACGCGGGTGGAGATCACGAACGACCTCCAGACGGCCAAGGTCTACGTCTCGATCATCGGTGATCGGCACGTCGCCAAGCAAAGCATGGAAGCGCTCGATCACGCCAAGGGGTTCTTGCGCGGCGAACTCGGGCACGCCGTGGCGTTACGCCACACGCCGTCGATTTCGTTCGTCGAAGACCGAACAACTGAGAGGGCAATCGCATTGAGCAAGGTACTCGCGCAGACCGCGCGGGACCAAGCGGGGGAAACGAATGATTCAAAGTAAGGAACGCCACTCGTCGACGGAAGAGGTCGTCGCGGAACTGCGCCGACGCTCGGCGTTCGTGATGGTGAGCCATGTCAAGCCCGACGGCGACACGCTCGGCGCGGGGCTCGCGCTCGGACTCGCGCTCAAGCAGCTCGGCAAGCGCGTCCACTACTTTCAGCAAGATCCGGTCCCGCGCAACCTGCGCTTCTTGCCCGACGCCGGCTACGTGGCCCGCGCGGTCCCGGCCGACCTGCCGGCGGACGCGCTCTGGGTCTTCTGCGATATGAGCGACACCTCGCGCGCCGGGGAGTACTTGCCGGCGATCGACCGCGAAAACGTGCTCGACATCGATCACCATCTCGCGAATTCCCGCTTCGGCGCTTTCAATTACGTTCTGGAAACCGAATGCTCGACCGGCACTTGCGTGCTGCATCTGCTGCGGGCGCTCGGCTCGACGATCACGCCGGAGATCGCGACGTGTCTTCTGACCACGATCATGACCGATACCGGCGGCTTCATGCATTCGAATACGACGGCGGACGTGCTACGGACGTCGGCGGAACTCGTGGAACTCGGCGCCGACAAAGAAGACATCACCGAGAAGATCTTCGCGAACAAGCGCTTCGCTGCGGTCCGTCTGCTCGGAGCGGCGCTCGATACGGCGCGCCTCGAAGAGGACGGCAAGTATTGCTGGTCGATCGTCGACGATGCGATGCTCGCGAAGTTCGGCGCCGACGGCGAGGATACCGAAGAGATCGTCAACCATCTGCGTTCGGTCGAAGGCGTGGACGTAGCCGCGCTCTTCAAGGATTTCGACGGCGACGTGCGCGTCAGTCTGCGGAGCAGCGGCCGCGTGAACGTCCAGACCGCCGCCGGACGGCTCGGCGGCGGCGGGCATTTCCGCGCGTCCGGACTGACCTACCGCGGCTCGGTCGATGACGCGGTGGCGGCGCTCCGCGAAGCGCTTCGCGCGGAAGGCCTGTAGCGAGCCGGCCGCCGGCAAAGCATGCTGGGATTCGTCAACGTCTTCAAACCGGCGGGGCCGACCTCGACGCAGGTCGGCGCGCGCGTTCGCAAGATGTTCGGGCGGTCCGCCGGCGGGAAGCTCGCGGTGGGCCATCTCGGCACCCTCGATCCCATGGCGGCGGGCGTCCTGCCGCTCGCGCTCGGGAAGGCGACGCGACTCATTCCGCTGATCGAAGACCGGCGGAAATCGTATCAGTTCACGCTCGTGCTCGGACGGGCGACCGCGACCGCGGATGCGACCGGCGAAACCATTCGCACGAGCAGCGTTCCGCCGGACGCAGAGGCTCGGCTGCGCGCCGCGATCCCCCACTTCATCGGGAGCGTCGATCAGATTCCGCCGATGTACAGTGCCGTACAAATCGGCGGTCGGCGCTTGTACGATTTGGCGCGCCGCGGCGAGACGGTCGAACGCGCGCCGCGTAGAGTCACGATCTACGCGCTCTCGCTGCTCGGCTACGCGGGCGGGGTCGGGCGCTTCGCCGTCGCCTGTTCCGAAGGCACGTACGTGCGGACGTTGTGCGAGGATCTCGCCGCCGCGGCCGGTTGCGACGCGCACATGGGCGCCTTGCTGCGCGACGCATCGGGACCGTTCGTCCTCTACGAAAGCCGCCTGATGGAAGACATCGAGGCCGACCCCCACGGCGCCCTGATCGGGCCCGAGCGGGTGATCCCGATTCCGACGATCGTGCTCGACGGGCGCGGCTCCGCCGATTTTCGAGCGGGCCGTTTCGTGCCGCTTCCGGACGGCTCCGCCTCGAAGCACCTCTTCGTACGCGATTCGGCGCGCACGCTCGTCGGCGTGGGTGAAGCGGTCGGCGTATTGCTCGCGCCGCGTAAGGTGTTCGTGTAAAGTGGTCGCGTGAAGATCCACCACCTGCTCGAAACCCCCGCAACGGATCGTCCCCTCGTGGTCGCCATCGGATTCTTCGACGGCTTGCATCGCGGACACCGCGAGATCGTCAAGACGCTCTTACGGCTGCGCCGTCCCGGCTATCGCGCGGCGGTCGTGACGTTCCGCAATCATCCGGCGACGTATCTGCGACCCGACCGCGTGCCGCCGCTGATCACGACGCTCGAAGAGCGGGTGAACTTACTCGCGTCGACCGGCATCGACGAGTTGTTTCTCACGCCGTTCGACGAGCACATCGCGCATATGGACGCGCGCGTCTTCTTGACGGATGCCTTAGTTGCGACGCTCGGCATCCGCGCGCTCGCGATCGGAGAGAACTTTCGATTCGGCCACGGTCGCGAAGGCGACGCGGCGCTCGCGCGCACGGTCCTCGGCGAACGCGGTGTCGACGTCGCGGCGGTTCCGCCGCTCACCGACCAGGACGAGCGCATTTCGAGCACGCGCGTTCGCGCAGCGATTTTGAGCGGCGATACGGCCACGGCGGATCGGCTGCTCGGTGCGCCGTACACGCTTCGCGGAACCGTGGCGCTCGGGGCGGGACGCGGTCACGACCTCGGCTTTCCGACCGCCAACCTCGTGCCGGCCGCGGACAAGACGCTGCCCGCCGACGGCGTGTACGCGTGCATCGGGCGCTACGAAGGCCGCGACTACCGGGGTCTGGTTTCGATCGGCACCAATCCCACGTTCGACGGCGCGGCGCGCACGGTCGAAGCGTGGCTACTCGACTTCCGGACTTCGCTCTACGGCGAAGAACTCTCGCTGCGCGAATTCCGTTTCATTCGCGAGCAACGCCGGTTCGACGACGTCGCGGCACTGCTCGCCCAGATGAACGACGACGCGTCGCACGCGCGCTTCCCGTCGTTCAGTGCTTCGTAGCCGCACTCGCGGGCCCACTGGAAGGAAACACGTTCGTGATCGTCTCGTATCGTCTCGCGCTCGGCGCGATCGCCGCGCTCGTCGTCGCGACGGCGACCGCGACCCCGGCACTGGCCGTGCCGCGCGCCGGCGACGACGCGCCCGCGTTTTCGCTCGCGACGGCACGCGGCGGAAACGTCGGCTTGGCGGCCTTCAAAGGCAAACCGCTGTACGTGAATTTTTTCGCGTCATGGTGCGCGCCGTGCAACGAGGAGGCGCCCGACATCGTCCGCCTCTATCGGGAGTACCACAAGCGCGGCCTCGCGATCGTCGGCGTCGACGAACTCGAGGATAAGGCGAAGGCCGCGGGCTTCGCGCAGAAGTACGGCTGGCCGTTCGCGATCGCGATCGACGCGGACGGCGGGCTCGGCCAAACCTACGGCGCGATCGGGCTTCCGGTCCATATCTTCATCGATAAGCGGGGCAAGATCAGCACGTACCGGCTCGGCGAGATGGAGCCCGCGGAGATCGAGGACGCGATCAAAAAGATTCTCTGAGGCGCGGCGGGAAACGCGGGGCATGCGGCGTCCGGCAGGTCTCGTAGCCTTGGCGATCTTCGCGTTCTCGGCGCGGCCGGGCGTCGGGCAGCCGGCGAGTCCCGCGCCCGCACCCGCGCCGTCGCTCGCGGCGCAAGCTCCGCCGTCGCCCGTGGCGGCCATGCCCATCGGCGATGCGGTCGACCTCGTCGCGAAGCGGCTGATCGCCGCCAAACGCGTACCCGGTCTGGCCGTCGCCGTCGAGCAGAACGGTGTCGTCGTCGAGCAGGCGTACGGCTACGCGGACGTGGCGAAGAAAGTGCCGGTTACCACGGACACGCGATTCGAAATTGGTTCGGTTACGAAACAATTCACGGCGGCGTGCGTCCTCCAACTCGCCGATGCCGGCAAACTCTCGCTCGACGATCGTCTCGGGAAGTACGTGTCCGACTATTTCATCGGTCGCGGCGTCACGGTACGTCAGCTTCTCGAACAAACGTCGGGCATTCCCGAATATCTGGACGGCGCGGATGTCGTGGATGCCGCCTCGACGCATCCGGCGACGTACGCGACGATCCTCGACCGCGTCTCCGCAAAGCCGCTCGACTTCCCGCCGGGAACGCGCTGGGAATACAGCAATACGAACTACATCTTGCTCGGACGCATCGTCGAGTTCGTCTCGCGTGAGAAATACGAAACCTACGTCCGCGAGCACATCTTCGGGCCGGCCGGGATGACGCAGTCGGGCTTCATCGACGACGAAGCAACCTTGCCCGCGATGGCCCGCGGCTATACCGCGACGGGCAGCGGCTTCACCCCGGCGCCGCTGTTGCGCGAAGACTGGGCGCAGGCTGCGGGCGGTATCGTTTCGACGGTCGGCGACGTCCTCAAATGGGACGACGCCTTGCTCGCGGGCAAGATCGTGCCGGCGGCGGACGTTACGCTGATGCGCAGCGAAGCGAAGCTCGTCGACGGTTCGCCGACGCATTACGGACTCGGCTGGCTCGTCGACGATGTGGGCGGCCATCCGCACGTGTGGCACAACGGCGGAACGTTCGGGTTCCACGCCGTCAATGCGACCTTCCCGAGCGACGACGAAGCGATCGTGATCCTCGGCAACTCCACGTCGGGGTTCGAGTCGGCCGTCAGCGACATTTTCACGAAAACGCACGCCGACGTCTTGGCGTCGCTCGAAGCCGTCGTGCCGGGTGAGGATCCGGCGGTCACCGCGCGCGCCAAAGAGTGGCTGCATCGTTTCGAGACGGACGACATCGACCGCTCGCAATTGACCGCGACGATGTCGACGGCGCTGACGCCCGAACTCACCGCGGCGGCGCAACGTCAATTCGCGCCGCTCGGCGTGCCGCAGTCGCTATCGTTCCGCGGGAAGCTCGAGGACGGCACGTCGACGATCTACCGCTACCTCGCCACGTTCCCCGCGGGCACCTTCGTCATCCTGATCGGCATCGACACGAACGGCAAGATTTCCGGATACCGGCTGCTCCCGCCCTAGGAGCCCGTGTCACCCTGAGCTCGTCGAAGGGCGCACGGCAGCGAACTCGGTTAGCGTGGCCTCCAGAAGTTCAATTCGGCCGATCCCGTAAACAACTGAAACGCTACGAACCGTTGCGCCCGGAATCGGCCGCGTAAAGGAGGGATATCGAACGTCGAGCCGTAGCGCTCGTCTCAATGAGAATGCCCGGCCGAGAGCGTTAGGTGACGCGCAAGCGACGTTCTGCCGTAGCGGCCTGCGTGTTCTTTGCGTTCACGGCGCCGCTCGGGATCGCCGCGCACCTTATCTCGGAGCTTGCGGGCCTCGGTTGGCACGACGACGCCGACATCGCGTTCTCGGCGCGCCACGCCTATCTGGCCGGCTTCGCGCTGGTCGCCCTCGCGGGCTTGTTCGTCGCTCTGCGCAGCCTCCCACGCGGGGAACGGCGAGCGCGGGTTGCGGAACTCGTTGAGAGCCTACCGTTTGGCGGGCGCGGTGCCGGCTTCACGATCGTCTCGTTTCTCGCGCAATTCGCGTTCTTCGCGGTCACGCAGATCGGCGAAGGCTGTCCGCTCTGCGGCGGAGACGTCGTGGTCGGTGTATTCGCCGCCGCAGTGGCCGCGTTGCTCGGCGCATTCGCCGTCTCGCTCGGCAAACGGCGCCTGCTCGCGTTCGTTCTCGCCCTCGTCGAGGTGTTCGTCGCGGCGGCTCGCGGGTGCACCATCGCAAGCGGCATCTCTCGCCGGCGCCGCCCGCGGGCGCTCGCGCTCCGGCGTTCGCCCTTCGCATTCCGCTACCGTCCTCCGCCGGCCGTCGCAGCTTTCGTAACCGCCTGAGCGACTGAGGACGCGTCCGTCCTCGGTCGTCTCGTTCGCGTTCGCGGCCTTACCTGCCGCATCTGCTGCTTTTCGTCTTCAGAGGACATTCATGACGGCTCCCCGCTTGCGCCGCTTCGGCGCCGCGTTCATCTTACTATTACTATCGCTAGCTGCGCCGATTTCGGCGCCCGCGGCGACGGCCACCGCGTCCCTGAGGGGGACGATTACGAATAAGGGGGTGGCGATGCCAAACGTTACCGTCTCGGTGGCCGGAAACCGTCAAGTCTTACGGGCGACGACCGACGCGCGCGGCGAGTTTTCGTTTCCCTCGCTCCCGCTTGGAACGTACCGCGTCCGTGCGGTTGCGAACGATCTCAGCGGCACCCTCGACGTCGATCTCGGCAGCGGCGGCGCGTCGGTTACGATCGAAATCTCCGCGCTCAAGCAAATCGGTAGCGTCGCCGTCGCCCGCGCCGCACCGGTCCGCGCCGGCGGCGCCGACGTGACGCTCAACGCGACGGATCTCGCGCGATCAACGACGAGCGATAACTTTTCCGAGACGCTGATCCAGCTACCCGGCGCCGCGCGCGGCGCCAACGGCGTCGTTCACATGAACGGCGATCACGGCGTGGTCGACTACGTCGTCGACGGCGTGCCGCTCCCGCAAGCCCTCAATCGCGAGATCGGCAGCGAGATCGATCCGAACGACATCTCGTTTCTCGATGCGATCGAGGGGGCGTATCCGGCGCAATACGGACTGCGCTTCGGCTCGGTCCTCAACATCACGACGCGCGCCGGGACGGGACCCGCGGGCTTCGACGGGAGCATTCGCTACGGATCGTATGGCGACATCGATCAGTCGCTCGGATACCACGCCCCACTGGGCAGTGGGGGCGGATTCGACGTTGCGATTCGCAACCAGCAGACCGATCGCGAGCTCGACCCGCCCGAGTTGACGTCTCCGCACAACGGGGGCAGCGATGCCAACCAATTCGTCCGCTTAACGTTGCCGACCGGAAACGGCGACTTCACGGACCTCACGCTCATCCACAGCTATCGCACGATCCAGATTCCGAACGACGTGCAATTCGGCGAACCGGCGACGACGGACGACAACGAAACGCAAGACGATACGTTCTTGAGCGCGCAATTCCGCCACGCGCTCGGGCAGAACGGCCAAGTGAGCTTCGGTCCAGCGCTGAAAGTTTCGCACATTGCGGATTTCGGCGATCCGGCCGGCGATTGGGCCTACGGCGAAGCGCTGAATGTGGCGGCTCCGCCGTTCGGCAACGGCGGGACGTCGTCGGACTGTGCGACTGCCCTCACGGAGGGCCAGAACTTCCTGCCCACGACCTGCGCCTACTCGCTCGACGACACGAAGACGTCGCTCGACTACATCTTCAATGCCGACCTCGATCAGCACTTCGGCAAGCACGAGTTCCGAGCCGGGGCCGGATACGACCTCACGCGCGTGGATAAAGTTTACGACATCACATTACAGCCCAACAACTTCTTGGCTCCCACGCTAACCCCGAATACGCCGGACGCTCCGGCGTCCGTGGTCGACGATCAGCCCAATGTCGGCAACACCTACCAGTCGTACGTTCAGGACGCTTGGCGGCTTTCGAATGATTACGAAGTCGACTACGGCATGCGGTACGACTACTTCACGATTCGCTCGACCGATTTTGCACAGGGTTTTGGAGGTTTTAGCCCTCGCCTCAAGCTGACGCGATTCTTCGGTTCCAAGGCGTCGATCTACGGATATATCGGGCGCTTCTTCGAGCCGTTTTCATTCGAGAACGTCGACCCGCACGCCGCGCAGCTCCTCAACCTCCCGCTCCAGCCGACAGAAGCGCAATTCGACCTGAAGCCGGAGCGCGACACACAGCTCGAATTCGGCGGACACGTGCCGGCCGGCCGCGGCGAACTCGGCTTTCGCATCTGGCAGAAGAATGCGAACGACCTCATCGACGACACGCAGGTCGGCGTGACCGCCCTCCACCAAGACATCAACTACACCCTCGGCCGCCTTTCGGCGGAGACGCTCGACTACGTCCAACCGCTCGCGCAGAACGGCCGCCTCTATGCGAACGTCAACCATACGATCTCGCTGAACTCGGGTTGCGAAACGCAATTACTGGCGCCGTGCTTCGGCCAGCCGAGTGGCTTCACGCCGGCCGACCACGAGCAACGCTGGAGCATCACCGGCGGCTTCCTGCTCAACGACCCCCGCGGTGGCTGGCTCTCGGGCGACGCCGAATACGGCTCCGGTCTGTCCTCCGCCGTGTGCATGCCGCTGACCGCGGATTGCAAGGCGACGCCCCACACGATCTTCGCGCTCGAAAAAGGCATCGCGATCGGGAAGGGCGTCGCGCTGACCGGCAGGATCCTCAACGCGCTCAACGACCGGTACTACGTGACGCTGCTCAACGCCCAGGGCACGCACTTCGCCCCTCCGCGCACCTTCGATATCGGCTTGCGGTTCGGCCGGTGAGGGACCTTAACGTCGCACAAGCTCAGGGTGACGGGATCGAAGCGCATCGGGCGACCAGCTTGCGACGCGGAGCGAACCGTGTGGCGCGCGGTGTCCACGTCGCTACGCCGCGATAACCTCAATCCGGGCCGCGTCGCGGAGTTCGACGCGGGCGCCGCCGCCTTCTTTGATGTCGCCGCGCAAGATCGCGCTCGAAAGCGGGTTGGTCACGAGCCGCGCGATCGTGCGCGCGACGTAGCGCGCGCCGCTGCCCGCGGCCATGCTTTGCGTCGCGAGGAATCGGCGCGCGCCGTCGTCGAGCACGATCGAGATCCGGAGCGCTCCGAGTCGTTCGGCGACCGCGTGCATTTGCAATTCGACGATCGCTTCGATCTCCGGCTCGCCGAGTTCGTTGAAGTGCACGACGTCGTCGATGCGGTTGAGCAATTCGGGACGCAGATAGATTTCGAGTTCGCTCGGATCGGCGTTGCTCGTAAGGATGACGATCGCGTGGCGAAAGTCGATGGCGCGGCCCTTGGAGTCGGTCACGCGGCCGTCGTCGAGGATCTGCAACAGAATCGACGCAACGTCGCCGTGTGCTTTTTCGAATTCGTCGAAGAGCACGACGCTGTAGGGACGGCGCCGGACGGGTTCGGTCAGCTGTCCCGGCTCGTCGTGGCCCGCGTAGCCGGGCGGCGCGCCGAGCAACCGCGAGATCGTATGGGATTCCGTGTACTCGGTGAGATCGATGCGTACGAGCGCGTCCTCGGTACCGAAGAGTTCGGCCGCGATCGCGCGCGCGAGTTCCGTCTTGCCGACGCCGCTCGGACCGATGAAGAGAAAGCCGCCGACGGGCTTGCGCGGATCTTTGAGGCCGGCGCGCCCGCGCCGGATCGCCTGCGCCACGGAACCGATGGCGCGGTCCTGACCGACGACGCGGCGTGCGAGGGTCGTCTCGAGTTCGAGCAGGTTGCGCGACTGTTCTTCGGTGAGCGCGCCCTGCGGGATGCCCGTCCACTTCGAAACGATGGCGGCGATGTCGGCGACCTCGACCACGCTTCCGCCGCGCAACGCGACGGACGACGACGCTTCGTCGATCAAGTCGATCGCCTTGTCGGGCAGGAAGCGGTCCATGATGTACCGCGCGGCGAGCGCCGCCGCCGCGTCGATCGCCGCATCGGAGATCGTCACGCCGTGATGCGCCGCATAGCGGCCGCGCAATCCGCGTAGGATTTCCGCGGCCTCCTCGATCGTGGGTTCGTTGACGGTGACCGGCTGGAAGCGCCGCTCGAGCGCGCTATCGGTTTCGATGTATTTGCGATACTCATCGAAGGTCGTGGCGCCGATGCACTGCAGTTCGCCGCGGGCGAGTTCCGGCTTGATCATCGAGGAGAGATCGAGCGAACCTTCCGCAGCGCCGGCGCCCACGAGCGCGTGGAGTTCGTCGATGAACAGGACGATCTCACGCGCCGAGCGTTTGACCTCGTCGAGGATCCGCTTCACGCGGCTCTCGAATTCTCCGCGGTATTTGGTTCCCGCGACCAAGGGACCGAGCGACAGGGCGAGGATCCGTTTGTCACGGAGCGAGGCCGGAACGTCGCCGCGCGCGATGCGCTGCGCGAGCCCTTCGACGACGGCAGTCTTGCCCACGCCGGGTTCCCCGACGAGAACCGGATTGTTTTTCGAGCGCCGGGAGAGGATCGCGATCACGCGCTCGATCTCGACGTCGCGGCCGACGACGGGATCCAGTTCGCCCGCGCGAGCGGCGGCCGTGAGATCCCGGGAGAAGGACGAAAGCGTGGGCGTCGTGGTCCGCAAGCGCTTGGCCCACTCGCGCGGGTCGGCCGGGGGTAACTCGCGCTCGCCGCGCTGGAAGCGGTCGATCGCAAAGGTCGTCCCGACGGCGAGCGCCACCGCGGCCAGCGCCGATCCCAAGAGGGGTACGACCGCGGTTCGGCGACGCCGCGCGCACGCGTCGCAGACCTCCGCCTCGACCCAGGCCCCGCTGCGCAAGGTGAAGTCCCGCACCGTAGCCGGCCGCAAGCCGCACGTTTCGCAAATCGTTGCCATCACGGCCCGCTTCGCGCTTGAGGCGCGCACCGCATGCCAAGCGTCGCCGCGGCCGGCAGATATCCGTTCCGCTATGGCTTAGGTCGCAAAGGACCGCCGGAATTGGGCCCACAATACGACCAGCCTGTTTCGCTCCGGAAAGGGTCCCTTACGAAGTCATGGCCTACGTTATCACCGAACCGTGCATCGGCACCAAAGATAAGTCGTGCGTCGACGTATGCCCCGTGGACTGCATTCACGGCGAAGACGACGATAAGCAGCTCTTCATCGACCCGGAAGTCTGCATCGATTGCGGCGCCTGCGTTTCCGCGTGCCCGGTCGAAGCGATCTACGCGGATTCGGACGTCCCCGACAAGTGGAAGAGTTATACCGGCATCAACGCCGAGTGGTATAAAAAGTAACGCGTCGCCGACGCACGAAATGCACCGAGCCGCCGTCTAAAACCGGTGGCCTCCCGCTCCGACCGGTTTTCGCCTCCGCCTCCGCTGCACCGCGTCGTCGTCACCGGCATCGGCGTCGTGTCTCCCATCGGCACCGGCGTCCGGGAGTTTTGGAACGGCACGCTCGCCGGGAAAGTCGGCACCGGGCGTCTGACACGCTTCGACGCGAGCGACTTCGCGTCGCGGCTCGCCGCGCAGATCGACGATTTCGACGCGAGCGTTTTCATCGCGGGTAAGCAACTTCGCCGGACGGACCGGTACAGCCAATTCGCGCTTGCGGCGGCGCACCTCGCCCTCGACGATGCCGCCTTCGCAATCGACGCGCAGAGCGGCGGCGACGTCGGCGTGTGGATCGGCTCGGCGCTCGGCGGTCTCGCGTTCGCAGAGGAGCAGCATTCGGCGTTCCGCGCCCGGGGGTCGCGCGTCGTGCGGCCGCTGCTTGCGATCTCCGTCTTCGGCGCCGCCGCGGCCGCCAACGTCGCGCTGGAATTCGGCATTCGCGGACCGAGCGTCGCAAACTCGAATTCGTGCGCGGCCGGTGCGGTCGCCATCGGCGATGCCTACCGGGCGGTCGCGCGGGGCGACGTCCGGGCGGCGCTGGCGGGCGGCGCCGAGGCCCCGCTCGCACCGCTCTCGTTCGGCGCGTTCTCCGTCATCAAGGCGATGTCGACGCGCAACGACGAGCCCGAGCGCGCGAGCCGGCCGTTCGACCGCGACCGCGACGGGTTCGTGATGGCCGAGGGTTCGGCGATACTCGTGCTGCAACGCCTCGAAGACGCGCTGGCGAGCGAGCGCCGCATTTACGGCGAGATTTCCGGCTACGGCCTCACCTCGGACGCGCACCACATGACGGCGCCCGAACCCGACGGCGTCGCCTCATCGCGCGCGATGGCGCAGGCGCTGCGCGAAGCGCGCGTCGCGCCGAACGAACTCGAACTCGTGAGCGCGCACGCGTCCTCTAGCCCGCTCAACGACGTCGCCGAGACGGTCGCGCTCAAGCGCGCCCTCGGCGAATCGGCGTACCGCGTTCCGATAACGGGCACGAAAGGTCAGCACGGCCACGCACTCGGCGCGACGAGCGCGTGGGAAACCGCGGTGTCGTTGCTTGCGATCCATTCCGGGCGCATGCCGCGCACAGTCAATCTCGATCACGTCGATCCGGCGTGTGATCTCGATTACGTTCGCGAAGAGCGCACGAGCGCGCCACGGATCGTGCTCTCCAACGCGACCGGTTTCGGCGGTATCAATGCCGCACTCGTCCTACGGGGGATCGACCACTGAAAGAACTCCAGATCGGGCCGGCGCGCGGCCTCGAACGCGGCACGGCCGCCGTCCGCGCGATCGACGCGCGCAAACTCTACGCGGACGCGGGCGACGAACCCGTGCGCGCGCTCGACGGCGTGTCGCTCGAGGTACGAGCCGGGGAGATGGTGGCGCTCGTCGGCCCGAGCGGCTGCGGGAAAAGTACGCTGCTGAACTTGATCGGCTGCGTCGACCTCCCGAGCAGCGGGACGATCGAAGTGGACGGCCGCGCCACGTCATCGCTCGACGACGACGCGCTCACGGCACTCCGGCGGGAACGGATCGGCACGGTCTTTCAGTTCTTCAACCTCCTCCCCGCGATGACGATCGCGGAGAACGTCGCGCTGCCGCTCGTGCTGCAACGTCGTCCTCGAGCGGAAATCGACGCGCGCGTCACGGCGGCGCTCGCGGCGGTCGGTATCGGCGACAAGGCGCGCTCGTATCCCTCGCAGGTCTCGGGCGGCCAGATGCAGCGCGCCGCGATCGCGCGGGCAACCGTTCACGATCCCGCGATCGTGCTCGCGGACGAACCCACGGGAAATCTCGATTCCCATAGCGGTGCGACGGTCCTCGCGCTGCTCCGTGCGTTCGCGACGAACGGTCAGGCGATCCTGATGGCGACGCACTCCGCCGAAGCGGCATCCGTGTGCGACCGGATCGTGCACATGCAGGACGGCCGCATGGTCCCCTCGTCGCCCTGAGCCTGTCGAAGGCCGGGCGGCGTCGAACGCACGGTATGGTTTTTCGCGGCCTCGTGCTGGGTCATCTGCGCGGCAATCGTTTGCGGTCGCTCGTCACGCTGGTGGCCGTTGCCCTGGGCGTCGCCATTTCGCTCGCGATCGATCTGGCTAACGCGACGGCCGTGTCCTCGTTCGCATCGAGCGTCAACATCATCGCGAATCACGTGAACCTGCAAGTGCTCGGCGTGGGGCGCGGCTTCAACGAGCGCACGCTGCTTGCGGTGCAGCGGGTCGACGGCGTGCGGTATGCCGCCCCCACGATCGAAGAATCGGTAGTGGTCGGAGCCCGGCCCGGGGATCCGTTCTCGGGAGAAATTCTGCGCGTGCTCGGCGTCGATTTGCTACGGCCGCTGCCGACGTCGTCGGACGCGGCGAGCCCGCAGGCGGCAACCCCGGGCGAGTTCGCCGACGCCGGGAGCGGGACGGGTCCGGCGACGCTCGTGGACGGGCACGGTGCGATCGTCTCGCGCCGGATCGCCGACCGGTACCACCTGCGAACCGGCGAATCGCTGCGAGGGCTCTCCGGCGACCGTTCCGTGCGATTCACGATCGCCGCTATTTTACCGCCGAACGTGCCGGGCCTCGATACGAGCGTAATGTTCGTCGATATCGCCACTGCGCAGGAAGTGTTCGGCAAGATCGGTCTGCTCGATCGCATCGATTTGATCGTGGACCCGGCACGCCTCGATGCGGTGCAACGCAGCGTGGCCGCGGTATTGCCGCACGGCACGCGCGCGATTCGGCCGGCGGTGCGCACGGGCGAGATCGAGCGCATGCTGCGCAGCTTCCAGCTCAACTTGGCCGCGCTCTCGTACGTCGCGATGCTCGTGGGCATGTACCTCATCTATAATACGGTCGCGATCTCCGTCGTGCAGCGACGGCCCGACATCGGCACGCTGCGCGCGCTCGGAACGACGCGGCGCCAAATATTCGGTGCGTTCCTCGGCGAGGGCGCGCTCTTCGGCGTGTTCGGTTCGTTGCTCGGGCTCGCGCTCGGCGCGCTGCTCGCGCAGCTGTCGGTGGGTGCCGTCTCACGAACGGTCGACACGCTCTACGTCGCGACGCACGCCGATCACGTGGTCTACGCGCCGCTGGTCCTGCTCAAAGCGTTCGTCGTGGGGCTCGTGCTCGCGACCGTATCCGCGTTCGTGCCGGCGCTGGAAGCCGCGTCGACGGCGCCCGCGATTACGATGCGCGCGCAGGGTTTCGAGACGCGCCGCCCGCGGCCGGGGGTCGGTCTCGCGCTCTGCGGCGCCGGCATCTTGGCCGTCGCCTACGCGCTGACGTTCGCGCCCGCGCTCGACGGCATCCCGGTAGCGGGCTACGTCTCGGGGCTCGCGATCATCCTTGGCGGGTCGCTCTGCGTGCCGCTTGCAATCGCGGGAGTCTCGGCGCTTGCGAAACGCGTGACGGCGAACGTGTCGCCGGCGGGCACGATCGGCGCCGGCAACCTGGGTTCGTCGCTGCGGCGCAATAGCGTCGCGGTGGCGTCGCTGATGGTCGCAATCGCGATGATGGTGAGCGTCGCGATCCTGATCGGCTCGTTCCGCACGACCGTCGTCGCCTGGGCCGACGAGACGCTCAAGGCCGATCTCTTCGTGCGGCCGCTCGGACTGCAGGACGCGTCGTACGACGCGCGCTTTTCGCCCGTGGTCGCGACGACGATTCGGCGCGTGCCGGGCGTCGCGGCGGTCGATACGTTCCGCGCGATTTCGATCCCGTATCGCGGATCGCTGACCACGCTCGCGGCCGCCGACTACGCGACCGTCGCGGATCGGAACAAATTACGATTTCTCGGGAACGTCGATACGCGCGCGCTCGCCCACACGATGCCGAATACGGATAACGTCGCGATCAGCGAACCGTTCGCCACGCGTTTCGGAACGAAGGTCGGCGACGACGTGCCGATCGACACGCCGAGCGGGCTCGTCGCGTTTCACGTGGTCGCGATCTATAATGACTATTCGTCGGACGCGGGCATCGTACTCGCGGACAGCCGCACGTTCGCGCGGCTCTTTCACGACCCGAGCGTCAATTCGCTGGCCATCTACGCCAAGCCCGGGGTCGACCTGCACGACCTGCGCTCGCGGGTGATCCGCAGCGTGTTGCCGCTGCGCATCGACGTGCAGACGACGCGGGAGTTGCGCGCACTCGTGATCGAGATCTTCAATCGCACGTTCGCGATCACGTACGCGCTCTACATCATCTCGATCACGATCGCGGTCCTCGGCGTCGTGAGCACGCTCTTCGCGCTCGTCCTCGAACGGCGTCGCGAGATCGGCCTGCTGCGCTATCTCGGGTTGACGGTCGGCGAGGTGCGCAGCATGGTATTCTATGAGGCTGCGTACATCGGCGGGCTCGGCGGCGTGACGGGCGTGGCGGTCGGGATTCTGCTCGCGCTCTTGTTGATCTTCGACATCAATCGGCAGGCTTTCGGCTGGCTGATCGAATTACACATGCCTTGGGATTTCCTCGGGGAGGCGATCGTGCTCGTTGTGGTCGCCGCGCTGGTCGCGGGAATCTTCCCCGCCTCGGTCGCCGCGCGCATTCGCACGGCCGAAGCCGTGCGGACGGAATGAACGCAAACGTGTCTCGATTTCTCGCCGCACTCGCAAGCGTGCTCGTTCTGCTCGGCTCGGCCGGTGGCCCCGGGGGCGCGGCCGTGCGTACGCCCGAGAGCGAGGGCTTCGCTATTGCGAAGGCGCCGTACCAATTCACGTGGCCGCGCGATCACGCGGCGCACGACGCGTATCAGACCGAATGGTGGTACTATACGGGCCACGTGCGGACGGCGAGCGGCCGGCGCTTCGGATACGAGCTCATGTTCTTTCGGATCGGCCTCGCGCCGGGCGACCCGCGGCCGCTATCGACGCAGAGCCGATGGCGTGGCAACGAACTCTTTCCCGCCCACTTCGCGCTCACCGACGAGCGAGGCAAGACGTTCTTCCACGTCGAGCGCTTTACGCGCGAAGCCCTGGGCATGGGGAGCGCTTCGACGACCGCGCTCGACATCAAGGCGACCGATTGGTCGTTGCGCGGCGCGCCCGCCGGGCGGCCGGATTACGAGCGGATGGTCATGCACGCGCGCGACGTCACGAGTGCGGGCGTCGATGCGATCGACTTCGTGCAGATGCCGGAGAAGAAGCCGGCAATTCACGGGCGGGGCGGCGTGTCGCGCAAGTCATCGTGCGAGTCGTGCGCATCGCACTATTATTCGTACACGCGGCTGCACACGACGGGAACGCTGGTCTTTCACGGCGAGAAGCTCGCGATCGACGGCATCTCGTGGATGGATCACGAGTTCGGCTCGAGCGAACTCGAACCGAATCAAGCCGGCTGGGACTGGTTCTCCATCCAACTCGACGACGACCGGGAGTTGATGCTCTATTCGCTGCGTCAGAAGGACGGCAGCGTAACGCCGGAATCGAGCGGCAGCGTGATCGAGCGCGACGGAAGCGTTCGCTATCTTCCGCGAATCGCGTTTACGACCGAAGCGACCGGTTCGTGGAAAAGCCCGCACACGGGCGGCATCTATCCGAGCGGGTGGCGCGTGCGCGTGCCGAGCGCAAACGTCGACGTCACGCTCTCTCCGACCGTCCTGGATCAGGAACTCGCCGGCACGTCGAGCGGCGTATCGTATTGGGAGGGCGCCGTCGACGTGCGCGACGGAACCGGCCGAAACGTGGGGGTCGGCTACGTGGAGCTCACGGGGTACGCCGGGACGGTCGCAATTTAGCAGTCGCACGGAATGCTCGGTAGCTCACGCTTTGACAACCGCCATCATCACCCGAAGCTTGCCGCTCGTTACTTGAGACTCCAGCTTCGTCACCCTGAGCCTGTCGAAGGGCGCACGGCAGCGACCGAATTGCCGGAACCCGCGAGCCGCCGCCCGAAGCAGACGCGATGGATTGGATGACGGAGATCGTTGCGCCGAACGAAGCCGAGATGGCGGCGACCTACGACGGGATTGCGGCGCGGCTCGCGCGCAGCGAAAGTGCCGGCGCTTGGCGCGAAGAGTTCGGTCGCTGGGATGGAGCGCGGCGGACGTGGCGCACGTGGTCGAACCTGACGCGGTTGCGCTACACGCAGGATACGCGACGCGATGAGTATCGCGACGCGCAAAGTCGTCTCGATCGCAGAACGCCCGCCGTAACGGCCCTCGATACGGCGATGAAGGAACGGTTTCTCGCGAGTGCCGCGCGCCCCGCGCTCGAGGACGATCTCGGTTCGCAGGCGTTCGCGCTCTGGGACGCGGACGTGACGACGTTCGATCCGATCATCGCGGACGATCTCGTGCGCGAGTCCGAGCTTACGCGCGAATATACCGAATTGCTCGCGACCGCGACCGTGACGTTCGACGGCGAGGAACGGTCGCTTGGCGGAATCGGCGTCTATCTGCAAGATCCCGATCGCAGCATCCGCCACGCGGCCGAACGCGCGCGTTGGGACGTGTTTTCGGCGCGTGCGCAGCGCCTGGACACGCTCTTCGACGAGTTGGTTCGCCTGCGCGACGGCATGGCGCGCAAGCTCGGCTTCGGCTCTTACACGGAACTCGGCTACCGTCGCATGCGCCGGGTCGACTACGGTCCGGCCGACGTCGCGCGCTATCGCGACGAAGTCGCCCGCGTCGTCGTCCCGTTCGCGCACGATTTGGTGCGCCGCGCAGGACGCGAGGCGGGCCTCGACCGCGTGCGTTTCTGGGACGAGGGCGCGCTCGGCGTCGGCAAACGGGTCGCGCCGCGCGGCGATCGCGCCTGGATCGTGGCGCGCACGCGCGAAGCGTTCGCTGCGATGGACCCGGCGCTCGGCGAATTCGTCGACATGCTCGTCGACCGCGATCTGCTCGACATCGACAATCGGCCCGGCAAAGCACTTGGCGCATACTGCACGAGCTTCCCGACACGCAGCGTGCCCTTCGTGTTCGCGAACTTCAACGGCAGCCGGAGCGACGTGCGCACGCTGATGCACGAGCTCGGTCACGCCTTCCAAAGTTGGAGCAGCCGCGACAAATCCGCGATCGACTATTTGAGTCCGACGCTCGAATCGGCCGAGATCCACTCGATGTCGCTCGAGTATCTCACGTGGCCCGAGATGGAACGCTTCTTCGGCGACGACGCACCGGCGTTTCGACGAGAGCATCTGCTCGACGCGATGCTGTTCCTACCGTACGGCGTCGCGGTCGATCACTTTCAGCATCTCGTCTACGCGCATCCGACGGCGACGCCGGCCGAACGCAAGGCAATGTGGCAGGAGATGGAACGCCGCTATCTGCCATGGCGCGACTACGGCGATCTCGCGCATCCCACGGCGGGCGGGCTGTGGCAGGAGAAGCGGCACATCTACGTCGCGCCGTTCTATTACATCGATTACACGCTCGCGCTCTGCTGCGCGCTGCAATTCTGGGCGCGCGCGGACGACGATCGGGCCGCCACACTCGAGGCCTACGTCGCGCTCTGCAAGCGCGGCGGCGAGGCGTCGTTTCGCGACCTCGTGCGCTCGGCCGGATTGCGCGTCCCGTTCGAGAGCGGCGCGCTCGAGGACGTCGTGAGGAACGCCGCGGCGGCGTTCTCCGAGGTCGAAGGTTCGCAAGCCGGCTGATCCATAATTCTTCTGAGAAGCGGCTCGCGTGGGCATTAGCGTAACCCGACGAAAGCAACTCGTCGGCTCCGGCGTTTCATATCTCCGCCGTGGCTCAGGCCGCCGCTGCGATCTCGCGATCGGAAACGGCAAGAGCGCTCATGGCGCGGAGTTCGAGGCGCGCGCCGAGGTCGCAGTCGGCGCAAAGGACCGTGAGGACGAAGGCGGCGTCGGCCGGTTCGCTGTGTTCGCGGCCGCAGTCGGGGCAGTTGAACTGATGGGTGATCGGGTCGTT
>Ga0116227_10008263_pt1 | contig 19749 bp, 11 predicted proteins | sample S1TSphgellanicum_FD_89693 | JGI IMG/M metagenome (GOLD analysis project Ga0116227, IMG submission 89693) | Host-associated microbial communities from peat moss isolated from Minnesota, USA - S1T2_Fb - Sphagnum magellanicum MG | ecosystem: Host-associated > Plants > Peat moss > Unclassified... | reverse complement strand
GGGGGTGATGAAAGAAAAGCTAAGTTGCTAGACTTTTAAGGAGGACTAAAAAAATGTGGTTGGATTTTGATTTTGAAATGTTGTAAATAGGTAAAAGCATAATTTGATCAAGAGGACTGAATGAAAGGAATCTTAACGAAAAGATTTTCGTTGTGCTAAGAATGTCAAGAAAAGGTCTAGAGTTGTTGCATGTGTTTCTGTAGGGACCAACACAAGGGAGAGGATGAACGTGTCTAGGATTTTTGGAGTGGTTGTGTGGCAACTCATGCATGATGTTTTAGAAGATTTTGAACTGGGTATGGAATGTGTTTTGTTCTGAAAAGAGTACCTACTGTCTTGTGGGAGTTCCGAAGGTTTTTGGGATTGAGGGGATGTTGGGAAGTAATGACATTTGGATTAACTAACTTTGTCCCTGAATTTCTGTCCAATCTTTGAGATTGAACCATGTTGAAGTAATAGAGTTAATATTTTATGGGGATTCTATTGTTGGGTATGAGTTGTCAGCCACATAAAATAACTTGTTGACTCCTAGGGAGGAAATCAAAATGAGTGCCTGATCCTTTATGGTTCATAGAATTTAGGCCATAGAATTTAGATGTATGTTAAGATTTTGAAAAAGAAGAATATTTAAATCAAAATTGTCATGCTTTAGTAAAAGTATCATAATCATACTTCAATCTATGGATGTCCAACAATGAGGATGTGCACATTACAAAAAATATTCCCCTAGTTTTTTTGTGATAGTTTGAACAAACAATCCAAAGTTTATTTGTATTGCTAGAGAATTAGGATTTGGGATTAAGGCTTCGTAATCAACTTGTTTAAACAAACAATCCAAAGTTTTTTTGTATTGTTAAAGAATTAAGGTTTGGGATTAGGGCTTCGTAGTCAGCTTGTTTGAACAAACAATCCAAGGTTTATTTGTATTGCTAGAGAATTAAGGTTTGGGATTAGGGCTTCATAGTTAGCTTGTTTAAGCAAATAATCCAAAGTTTATTTGTATTGTTAAAGAATTAGGGTTTGGGATTAGGGCTTCGTAGTTAGTTTGTTTCAGCAAACAATCCAAAGTTTATTTGTATTGCTAGAGAATTAGGGTTTGGGATTAGGGCTTCGTAGTTAGCTTGTTTGAACAAATAATCCAAAGTTTATTTGTATTGCTAGAGAATTAGGGTTTGGGATTAGGGCTTCGTAGTCAGCTTGTTTGAGCAAACAATCCAAAGTTTATTTGTATTGCTAGAGAAGTAGGGTTTGGTAGTACTATCGGAGAATTAGGGTTTGGGGATTAGGGTTTGCCAATAATGTCAGATTATTAAGGTTTGGGTATTAGGGTTTGGTGATGTTGTCGTTCCCGCCTTCAATGACGCCATTGCAGCAAAGCAGTCCACGCGATTTGTTGCATACGAATTGGTTCTTGGGTTTTCTGTTGCGTCGCTGTCTGCTGCGCCAGGAAATTTCTGCACGGATTTTTCAAATCTGGCTTCTTCACAGGTTTCTCCTACAAGTTTTGTAAATGGCCCTAAAGTTCCTCTTCTCTTAATAAATTTGTCTCTGCTGTCAACCTTTTCTGTTTCTTTTATTTCGTTGATTGTGTTGCACGGCAGGAGGAGGAGGAGGAGGAGGAGGATGAGAATTTCTCTGTTGCTGCTCAGAATTGTGATGCGTTGGTTACTTCTCTTCCAAAACTTACAATGAGAGCGTACTGTTATGAACTGACCATGTTATGGTACACATGGTGAGTTTCTTCTTCTTCTTCTTCCATGTATTCTTCTATTGAGGATTGATGTTTTACAATGAAGACAAATAGATGGGGGTGCTTAGTTTTCCTCCTTTAAGTCACTGCTGCCATTCTAGAGATTCAGCAACAGAGTTTGCAACACAGTAGGCAATAGACTGAATGGTGACCATAGGATTTACACCAGGTGCAGATGGCATCAAGCTGCCATCTCCCACAAACAAACCCTCCACTTCCCAGGTCTCACCGCAGGAATCGACTGCAGAGGATTCTGGATCCACACCCATCCGGCAGCTTCCTAATTGGTGAGCTGACACAATTGTCACTTGCAGCTTCTTTGCACCTCGGTCTTGGACCCTACCCAAGTATGCTTCTAACTCAGCTGCTGATGCACCTGCCAAAACCAAGCCATTACTAATTCAACAAAGTGGTAATTAGCATTACTAGAGCTACACAGAGTGATGCATATAACTTACAATCATTGACTTGCATATTCTAGACCAAGGATTTAGGTTTCCTAGTCTCTTTTTACCTTGCACTTTGAAGCGCTCTCCATCAAATTGGTGGGTACCGATTTCAGTTGCACCTGCAGCAACTAATACCCGTAAAGCTTGATCCACTCCTGTCATCATTGAATCTTCGTCATGGGCCAAAAGTGAGTACTCAAATGTGGGATGCTGATTTCTGTCCACGCCTACTTTCCCGCTTCCTTTATCCCTAGTTACAACACAAATGTGGACAGTGCGGGAGTAATGTAGCATCCGCTCCTTTGCATCTTTTCCTGCAGGCATTAAGAATTATTGCACAAGATTGTTGCAAGGTTGCCTGGTATGATTTTTGGGTTGGCAGTCAAGATCAGAAACTGTAGAAACAACAGTAAAATGGAAGAGTGTTCAAAGTTTTTACCTGAACACCATGGAACAAAGGCAGCAAAAATGGCAGGATGAAAGCATGAAGTTTCCAAGAGAGCTCCATAGTTGCTTGAGTTCCTTCGAGACACTCGGGAATAAGCTGTCATAATACCACCCTCGTAACATGTCCCTTCTGGGAAATCCTCTGAATCTTCTGGGAAAATCCCCCAAACAGAATGTGCTGGATGGAGACGCAAGTGTTTCCCGATGTTGCAATTCTCAAGTCCACTATTCAGCAAGAGTGGAGGGGTCATTAGTGACCCACAAGCTACAACTGTTGCATTAGCCTTGATAAATAATCGAGCAGTTGCTTTACTGTCCCCAATACTTGCCATTACTCCTTGAGCTTTGCTTGGCTTCTTGCCTGTTAAATTTGGGCAATGCAAAATCCGTTCAGCTTTACAATTCGATAAGATTAGTGTGTTGCTAGTCTTGACAGCATCCAGAAGCCATGTCTCAGGGGTTGATTGTTTGTCACCTGTGGGGCATCCATAGCTACACCATCCACAATAGTGATCAGGACTTGCATTGCGTGCCAATGCCCCAATATGAAGCCCAAGTTTTTTGCACCCTTTTTGAAGGACAGAATTCTGCAAGCTATGTTTATTTGTCACTTCCTGAACTGAAAGGCGTTTCCAAACCACTTCCATTGCTTGTTCATATGCCTCACTTGCAAACAATTGCAGACCAAACTCATGGACCCACTCATTCCGAACATGCTCAGGTGTTTTGAAGCAAACAGACCAGTTGACGCAGGAGCCACCACCAACAGTCTTTGCTGCTGCAAGAGACAATCCACCGTCTTCTGTTGTAAGAGCACCAAAATTCTCATACAATGAGATCATGGATGGACCCTCTAGTGTTGAAATATCATCAGGTGCATAGTATTCTCCCTTGTCTAACACCACAACTTTATAACCTTTCTGTGCAAGAACTCCTGCTACCACACCACCACCAGGACCAGAGCCAATGATGACAACATCACATTGAATGCCAATGTCATTTTTGTTCAGGGAGTCACCACCACCAGCTGCTTTACTACTGACAAATGGAGTGAAAAATTCTTCCATGGACTTGTCTGTCATCACTGAACAACACTGGGCATCGGCAAGGCATTTTTTGAGGTGTTCACTTGGCTGTTTTGCATCAATCACATGCTCTCCAAAGTGTTTATGAGACTCTCGTTTGCTGTGTAGTGGGTTTGCACTTGTTGCTTGTGGATCAGGGCCACAATATCCAATCGCCTTCCATGTTGGGTTGTTCCCATTTGTGTCAAGCTAACAAAATCAAACACACAAGATTGTTGTTTCCTCATAAAGGAAAAGCAGTAGGAAAAGTTACCAGCAAATCTGAAAACCAGGCACTTACTTTCAAGTCCCATGTTTTCCAAGCAGTGAAAAAGTATTGGCAGCAGTCTCTCAATTCTTCCTAATGGAAGAAACACACAAGAAGTTTGAAGGAAAGAAGAAAACAAAAGAGCTATATGAATGGAGATCAGGGGGAAAAAAATCCCTGCACCTTGCAATAGTAAGCCCAAAGTGTCACAGATTTGAAGAGCTTGAAAATTGCACAGAATTCTCGAATGCAGCTACATGACCATCCTTGCAACACCCTTTCTTGTTGCTCTCTTCCAAGGCAAGGGTAGCTTCGGATGTATGGGAAGGTCCTGCTTACTGTTACCCAACCTCCCAACAGGAAGCATCCTATTGCTGTTGAAAGAAGCCACAGTATGATGCTGATCACTCGTAGCAAGTTTGGCTTTAACACTACTGTGATTGCACCAGCTACCTGTACAGAAATTCAGACAATTCAATTCAGCCCCAAAAAAGCCCACATTCAGTTTCAACTATCAAGGATCAAGAGCAACCAGGAATGGATGGAAACCAATTGATAGAAGGAAGACACATGTGCAGCAAAATCCAGAATTTCCAATCAAAGAAGAGAAAGAAACCCAATCCACCATACCATATGTGTGATTTTGCACCAGCCAAGACACACAGAGATGATCTGAGATGGTGATCTCAGAGAGAGAGATATGTGAGATGATGGTCTGAGAGAGAGGGAGAGAGAGGATCTTTGCTTACAACAGCAGGGATGCCAGCATCAGAAGCTGACAATTTGTAGAAATCATTGACATCCTGCAAATTTCTTTGAATTCCCAAGCTAGACTTGAAGCTGCTACTGCAGTGATTGGTTTCATCATCCAGCCTGTGAAGTGGTGGTGGCTGGATTGAAGGAACCAAAGTGTCACAGAGGCAGGTGAGAACTTGCATTTGTTTGGGACTGAAGTTGTGATGCAGAGGTGGATTCCATGTGCTCAGTGATGGATGGCCTGTTCTGAACTGCTTGCTCTCCTCTGAACGCCTGCTGTGCTGCTGCTGTTGTTGTTGTCTCTCGGAAGAAGAATCATGCTCAAGTCCATTGCAAGAAGAAGTCATGTCTGAAATTTTTGCTTCTTGCAAAGATGAATTTGAGAAACCTCAAAATCAAACTTGGCAAAAACTAGAAACCTTGAAACCACCCAAACAAAAAAAGCATGACTGAAGCAGAGTTAGTAAGCATCCCAGTTACAAAAATCAGCAAGGAAAGGAACAAGCTCCTAACAACAAAAAACAACAACTACCCACAACAAAAATCTAGAGCCTTTTCAACTGGGCCTCAAAACCTTGAGCTGCAAAGAAGCATTCAAGATCACCCACACCAGAAAACAAGGAACTTGTAGCAATCTTCTTTTGCAAAAAACACAACCTTCAGAAAGCTGTGCTTCAGAGGATCTGATACTGGAACCAAGAGTTCTCCTCCTCCTCCTGCTGCTGCTGCTGAATGAAAGGACCCAGTACTATATCTCTAACTAAGACCATGTGGCAACAGTGGTCACAGGATTGTGGAGAAACTGATTCTTCACGTCTTCTTCTTCTTCTTCTTCTTGTGCCGCCAGGCTTCCTTCTGCCACCGTTTCTTTCTTCCTGTAGCAGATTTCTGTCATCACTAGTGCCGTCTGAACATGGGTTTTTCCTTTTTTCTTTGTAGCTTGGGTTTTGCTCTTGCCTGTTTTTATTATTGTTTCCCTTTTTTCTGCAATTTTGATCCTCCTCCTCTTCCAGTTTTTGCAAAAGAAAAAACCCATTTTGTCCTCCTCCTCTTCCAGTTTTTTTGCAAAAGAAAAAAACACATTTTGTATTCTCCTCCTCTTCCAGTTTTTGCAAAAAGAAAAAAACCCATTTTGATCCTCCTCCTCCTCTTCCAGTTTTTGCAAAAGAAAAAACCCATTTGCTCCTCTGCCAAAAAACCAAAAGAAAAACCCAATTTCCTCTTCATCCAGTTTTTGCAAAAAGAGAAGCCAACTTCTTGTGGTTTTTGCAAAGCTAGTTTAGTTCTTACAAAATCAATCAAGCACTAAACAAAAGAAAGTCTTTCTGTTTTTTTGTTCTTTTTTTTCTTCTTCTAGAACATCATTTCACAATTGGGTTTTCTCTCTTTGGGTTTTGCAGGCTGCTACAACATGAATCCAAACACCACATGGAGAACAAGGCCACATTTTGCAATTGAATTTTCTCCAATGTGGTTTATGCAAGGATGCTTAAAAAATCAATCCCAAAACTAAACAAAAAGAAAGCCCTTTTTTTTCTTGTGCAATTTGTGTTTTGTTCTTTATCACATAGCCTATCATCATCTTAAAATAAGAAAAACAACAAAATGCATTATCATGTAACTTTCATGTCATGACTGAAGAAAACAGAATGAGCTTTTTAAATTAACAACGTGACATTTGAGTTATCTCTAAAGTCACCTTGTCTTCACCCTCGCTTTCACCACCTACCCCTCTTTCAGCGGTATCCACAAAGCAAGGAAATTTTTATTAAATCTCAGTATGAAATGCTGAAATCCACAAGGTTCGAGAGTAATTACACCTAGTAGTTGTAGAGGTAGGAGCAGTGAAAATGTATGTAGCAGCAGTGGAGGGGCTCAGGGAGAAGGAAAGACAGGATGAAACTCAGTTGACCACCAAAATTGGTGGTCGAAAAACTAGTTTGGGTCCCAGGTATTTCGTTTTGTAAAATTTTCATTCCCAGTTTACTCATTTGATGCCCTCTTATGCCAAAACTGGCCGCTCTCGGCCCCTAATCGCCTAACTTTACAGATAACTATTGTGATAAGGTTTTTTTTTTTCAATATTGTCAAGTAGGTGGACTTGCAATCATGCAAAGGAGGATTGAGTCAAACTTGGCTAGAGGTCAGTCAGATGGGAAAGAAGAATTTTTTTAGAATCTTGATTTGTTTTGGCAACCTCCAGGAACTCATTGTCTAAATATGGCAACTTCTGACTTTTCTTCTTAGAAATATAGTGACTTTTGTGCTTCTTCTTTTTTGGTGCAAAAGAAACCATTTGTACATTTTGCAGGAAATTTAGATATTTATTTATTTATTTATTTATTTATGTTGTCACAATGCCAAATTTTGCCCCCCAAAAAAACACTGAATCTGATGTTATTCTCAAACCTGAAAATTTGCACACAAGTACAATAATCAAATAATGAAGAAAGGACTTCTTTTGCAATCAGGTTTTGCATGCTGATAACAGAATCAATCCAACAATGGACAAAAAGAAATTCTCATAGCTTATTCTTAAAACTCTTTGTGATCTTTGTATCATCAGGCAACACACATTCCGTAAGAACCAATGCTATCTATCAGATAGATATCTTTGTTGGGTTTTTCCAACACAATGATCACACCCACGTGATAGTGCCAAAAATTTGTTCAAAGTATTCAATTGTTAGCCCTTTTATTGCTTTTCAAAAGCAATCCTGAAAATTGCACAAAAGTGCCCAAATTTGTTCAAAGTATCAGAGTTATCCAAAAGTCACACGATTAGGGGGCAAGAACGGCCAGTTTCAGCATAATAGGGCATCAAATGTGTAATTGGGAATGAAAATTTTACAAAACAAAACAACTGGGACTCAAACTAGTTTTTTCACCAATTTTGGTAGTAAACTGAGTTTCACTGCTCCTACCTGTACAACGACTATAATTACTCTCGAACCACCTTGTGCATTAAATGCCGAGTTTCAGAATTTCATACTGAGATTCAATAAAATTTTCTTCCTTTGCGGTTACCACTGATAGAGGGGATAGGAGTTGAAAGAGAGGGTGAAGACAGGGTAACTCTACTACGGTTACCTCTATTCAATTGTTCAATTATTCGCCCTTTAGGCCACTCTATTTCAACAACAATCTCAAACCCCCCACACAAAACATGCAAGAAATCGTTCAAAGTACATATTCAACCTTTTTATCCTTTTTCCTGCTTTTCAACAAACCCCCATCCTCCCCTGCAACCCACACACAACAACTTCCACAAGCACATTCTTAAGGACACAATATATGGATAAATCCTGCAAGCACTAACTAAAGAGTAGCAATGAATTAATTATATGCACCTGAATCTCTGAAGCAAAAGTCCAAATGCTGCTCGTCAGTGACACCCAGTGGGATTGGGGAAACTATTTGTCATTGCTCCTGTTTTAGTGCTTGCCCATAAGGATATGGGTGTGCATTGAATTTGTCAATGACAAATTCTAACATTGTGAAGCTTTTGCATTCCATAAAAAAACTATTCATTTTGAAATTTGTACAGTTTATAAAATAAAAATAAAAATTTAAAACATGTTCTCACACAACTCCTAGCACTTCAAGAATTGCAGAATTCAATGTAAGATTTCAACAACCCAACATAAGTTATGGATGATGGGCTTCACCAACTCACCAATAGAGAGCTGTTGTACAACAACAAGTGCCATTCACAACTGACACATCCTTGATCTGCTAAGTAAATGCATATCTTTGCAATCAGAGACGGTGGGGGTGTTCTTTCTGGTATCACATCATCTCCATGTGAAAGTCACACACACACACAACACAAAATACAAAAACTTTCAAAACACATACATACCCATTAACTCACAATGGCCAATTTCTCTCAAAATATTTAATAGTTTCAATAAAAAAAGGGGTGGTTATGAAAGTGCAAATGAAAATGTAAGGGGAAAAAAATAAAATGGTTTGAGTGAATTCTCAAGCTTGATTTTTAATAATCAATAAGCAAAGAAAGAACTCTCATTGATGAGTGCTCCCACTTCGATCTATTTTGTGACTTGTGGGTTTTCTGGCAAGAAGTGTGTGTGTGTGTGCGTTTCAAGTTCATGATTGTTCATCCAATTTTGAGGGGCAATTGTCATGTTGAGGACCAGGTAAGGTCACTTTACAGTACATTTCTTGAGCACAAATTGTGTGTGTGTGTGTGTGGGTGTGTGTGTGTATAGAAGTCGTCTTAGGTACACAAAGAGTAAAGTTGTAAGCTTGGCTATGGCCGAACAACTTTTGCATTGTATTTGCTTTAATCATACACCCGAATTAGTTCTTGGCTTTAGAACATCTCTTCTGGTAGCAGGATAACAACCTCTTCATAACAATTTTGGATGAAGTACAATCATTGAATTTGAACTTTTTAAACATGCACAAAATACAAGCTCTTCTAAGCAAAGTGCATACATATGATTGTCCTTCCATTTGCTCATTTATTTATTAAGGAAGGTTAGTTGGTTGGCTGTTTGTTTTTTTTATCACTTAATCCTTAAGTTGATCAAAATTGTCAAACCCAAAAAAGGAATCATTTGTCACAAATGCCCTTAAAAAGCCACATATAAGATGTCAAAATATTGTGCATGTCTAAAATTCACATAAAACATTGAAATGTTGTGCATTTGATACGTTCAAAAGCCCTCGATGAGTAGGGATGCATGAAAGTAATTTCATCATGTTTCAAGTTTAGACCTATGGTGCAAGAGTTATTGAATATTGAAAAATATTTTCATTGGAAATCTTCTTAAATAAAAACTAGAAATTTTAAATAAGTTTGGGGCACACTTTGATATTGTTGAGAAAGCTCTTGGTAAATAGTAGGATTAATGGAAGCAAGCAAAAGCTTTAAGGTGGATGCATCTACCTACCTAGTGTTTTACTTATTTACTTACCCATTTATATAACTAGTTATTAATCTTGTGCAAGTATGTTGTTTTTTTATGTATCCTTGGGTAAGGATATATGTATTCTTTCAATTTACATGTAAGAGTACATTAGCACTCCAAAGTTCCATTAAGTTAAAGTCTAGGTGTACAAACATTCTTAATGAAACACATATTAGAGTATATTGACCAAGATAAGTTATAAGAAAAAAAAAATGTATATATATGATTAAGAAAATAAATTAAAATAAATTATATTATCCTATACATATTCGAAGGATATCCAAATAAAAGACATATTTGCACCCTGAGTAGTTATTAATGTTATGTGGTTCTTTAAATCTGATGTTGGTTATTTGCTAGTTCTTAAATCGGGTATATATATATACACATGATCATGGGTTTTCTCTTCATGAAATGTTCGCCCCAATCAAAACTAGCATGTGTGAAAATGGAAAAACTTGCCTTCACCTCTAAAAATTGGCGACTATTGAAATTGAAAAACTCGCCTTCACCAACAAACCAACACCAAAATCTAACGAGGTTCTTTGAGAGAAAACCAAACTCATGTGGAATTTAAAAATCGGGTTTTTTTTTTTTTAATTTCCTTTTCGATTGTTTCTATTTTGTTATTTAGTCATGTCTATTTTATTATTTGGTTGTCTCTCTTTTCTTTTTCCTAGAACTTAAAAGCTTTGGGAGTTGATTATACATATGCAAGTGATTATCACCGCCGTCATTTTTTCTTATTGCCACAATTTGATTTTGTTTTGAAGACAATCGCAAAACTTTATGTTGTTATCACGCGCTCTTCCTTGCTACGACTATGGCATCTTCTTCATGAGCAAATTGCTAGTGCTAGCATGCCTAACTTTAATGTAAGTTGCATCATTGTTAGGCATAGAACATGTTATAAAAGTAGTAGCAATGACATGAACAGCCTAGAACAAAAGATTGAACTTAATGTCGACAATTTTGTAAATCAAGAGGTGCTACTAAAGACAATGAAAAAACAAAATTAACTTGACAAAAAGCCTCACCAATTTAGACTTTGCATGCTTGAACATTTTGAAAGATAAAACAACAAAGAAAATGTCAATTTTAACCAAAAGTCAGGTTTATGCAATGCATTGTTTGCCAGAGTGAAATAATGGGTGCCCAGATTCTGACCTTGTGCACATGATGTCACAAATATCCCAAGACCCCACTGAATTGAATCTTTTTATTCAAAAAATTCATATTCAATAAATTTTATAATAAATTCAATTTAAATTTATTATTTCATGTTGAACACGAGATAATTCAAAAATATCAATAAATAAATATTCATAGCTGTTCTGATTGTACCCACCTGGGTAGTTTTTTTTGTTTTTTTTTTGTTTTTCCAAAAGCAAAGAAAAAGAGCCCTGAATAATCCCATGGCTGTAACTGCAAGTGTTGGTCAATAATGCCCTTTTTTTTTTGGGACGTGTCTTTGCAAGCTTTCTTTTCTTTTCTTTTCTTTTCTTTTTCTGGCAAAATTTAGCCAATTGGTGATCAAAAATTAAATTAAAATAAAATAAAATAAAATATAGGGGGCCTGTGACTTCTGCAAAGGATTTATCTGGGAAAAAATCCCCCCAAATTTGCCACATTTTGAGAGGAAAAAAAGGGCAGGATTGAAATCTCCAATTTTTAGCATTGCTTAACATGGGTTGAATTTTGTGTACACCAAAAACAAAGGTGGTGTCAAGTTCATCATTTTTGCAAGTCATTGGGGAGGAAGAGTTATGACATATGTCTCTCTATAAGGGAGCGTTTCCTTGCACTCGGATGTCTAGGTGACACGTTATTGGCCAAATGTACGTCTCATGCATTAGATTTGTCAAATTTGTGGTTAGAAAAAAGTGGTTTTTTGAAGGCAAGATCTCACCAACTAGTGAATTTCTTTTCTTTTTTAATGGTAAAAATAAACCAACCTTTGGATTTTCTAGTCTCCAAATTTCAGAATTACTTTTAATATCCATATTTTCATATTAAGTCCCAATAGGGTAGCAATCGACATCATAGTTTTTTTTTTAAGATTTTTTTTTTGAAAAAAATTATTTAGTTTCATTTTTGAAATTCCAGATTTTCATTATAATTATAAATTCAGCTACAACACAACTTTGAAAAAATAAAAAATAGAATGCATTGGTTAGGAAAAGTTAAAAAGGACTATAATTCAAGATTGTTGTTGTGATGTAAGACATGTGCACTCCCTTAGCATTGAAAGACATAAGGAAATGGCAAGTACAAGCTTGTTGCTAGAAAAATGACACAATGATGAAAACAAAGGCTTGTTGTAAATATTTGTTTTGTGTAGGCTAAACATGCCTTCCACCAAACAAAGGCCAATAACCAAACGTTGACCTAGTCCAAACCATGGCTAGTAAATGGTTGCACATGTCCCCCACAACATCCAAAATGGTCTCTACATATAGTGATTTTCATGTGGGGTCATAGGTGTGTGTGTCTCTAGAGGCCAATGAAAGAAAAATCTTACCACCTATTTTTGTGGTTATATTTGGTGATGGCATGTGGATGGGCACATTCTAATGCATACAACTACAAATAAATAGGGATTACATTTGGTTATGGGTATGATTTTAAACTTTTTCTTTAAATTGAATGTTTTTCACAAAGGTAAATGTTTGGTTTAGGGGGTGATTTGGACCCATTTTCACAGAAGTATAGAACGCAACCAAATGCAATGTTTATCTATGGGGTTATTTGGATCACCTTTTTAAAAATTACAATAATATTGCAAGTAGGATTCAAAGTTTGTAGAACATAAGGTTTGACACCCAATTTTTCCAATTCATTATACAACAATTTGTAATCAGTGTACGCTCAACACAATTACAATGTAAATCATATATGGAATTCAAATGAAAAAGACATTCAAAAGTAAGCAAACAATCCATAACAAAGGTTTTGGCCAAAAGAGGATCAAGTCTAGTCTACAACACCATCTCCCCCAAGTCTAAGTAATAATTAATCATAAATTTTTTAATAAATGTAACAAGAGATGTTTTGCAAGGGTTCTAAAAATGAAAAACTATAATATGATTACATCAAATTCTACAAATTAAAGACATGCATGACTAAAAATAAAGTTTGGATGACTTGCTTCTTATTCAAACAATTTTTATGCTTCTTTAATAATTTTATTCCAAGGTGAGTTTCTCTAACCAATCGACATTAACTAATTCTAGATGGTCATGTTAATCATATTACTTTCAAAGCAATAGAATAGGCAAAAAAGTTTGGTTTAAATATGATGACCTTTCCCTCTCACACATCACATGTTTTACAACCCCTAGACATAACATATAGTTGAAAGCCTTTTAAAACAATATTCAAAAAGGCAAGGGATGAAACTATTACTATAAACAATGACATGGAGCCAAACAATATCACTTTAGTTGGATAGGTAGACCAAGCTTTAAAGTAATCACTCATCAAAAGAACATCAAATTTGAATTTCAGGCTATGTGGCCTTAAAACCCCAATGTAATGGACAACAAGATTTGACCCTTGAAGATTTACATAACAACAAAAATCAACCAAAGAAATTAAGAAGATTACGCATCATATGAATATACTAATCATAATTAACAATGGGGGGAAAGAATTTGCTAATACATAACTTTTCCATATTTTCAAAACAATTCATCAAACCACAATTAAATTTTCTTTTACTTATAGGTTAGAAATTGAACAACATTACTACATAGATATTTTTCATAACCTTGCAGTAATAAAAGAGGGGCCAAAAAAATCAATGTAATAACCTAAATGAACTTAGTTATGAACTATTACATGAAATTTAAACCTCTCCAAATCTAAGCCAAAAGTCCATGAGCTTGCACAACCTACAATCATTGCCCCATTTGCATCCAAGAAACACCAAGGGCAAATAATTATTAATCAATTACTCATAATCACATGTTGTGACCTTTCATAAATACCTATATATCTTATGGAAAAAATAATATGGACAAGATAATTCTAAAAGAAATTAAAAAAAGATTTAGCAAAAGGAAAGGAATACTAAGTGGGCCAAAAAAATAACAAATTTATAGATTGCAAAAGATTGAATAGCTCAAAGAACAATTGGGAAATGTGCAAACCTAAGTTCAATGTAACTAACTAGTTTACAACAATTATGAGAGTGGTAGGTGACCACTTTCACAAAAAAAATTCAACTAGACTTATGAATACATCATTTAAGATAAAAGGGTGTAAATCAAAAAAATAAAATAAAATCAATAAGAGGCTAAGCCATATTACATAGACAAGATTGCAACCATAATGGCGCATTGGAACAAACGTGCCACCTTCTAATGATTAAGTACTTGAGCATCACAAAAGGTCACCACTAGGACCAACAAAAGAATGACCCAAAAAAAAACTACTAGATTAATAGAAAAGTAACATGACTTGAGACCAATAACAATTCTTCTAGAGTTTGAAACTAAACAAAAAAATTGAACCAACGTTTTTACAAGTTCCAACCTCAACAAGTAAACAAACATTTTAATCTTACAATACACCATATGCCCACAATCTCCTTCCCCTTATCTTTGTTGTTTTTTCTTTTTGAAATTCAAATAAAACACATTTCTAGTTTGACAAAATTTCCTTTTCCCTATTTTCATTATATCCCCTTTTCTATTTAGAAATCACTCCTATTTGAGAAATTCCCCTTCCTCTACCTCTATTTTTCCCCCTTTTTTTCTATCTTCTCACCTCATGTGCTTGTTTTTACATTTGTCCCTTTCGTACTTCCTCCATAGCCACCAAGTTGCATCCACATTTTCTCTCCATATAACAACAAATAACTTTCCAAGTTCCCATTCACTTGCATTCTCCCAATTTTCCCAACATTTTGTTTGTTGTTTACCTCAACTTGTAAAAGCACAAAAAGAGAAATCAAATAGCTCCACAATTAAAACTAAGTACCAAAATGAGGTTTAGAGAGCAAGGAAAAGCGTTTTGACCCTAACTAATATGTCCTATTCTAGTTGCACCACATGTCAACAATCTAACTATACTTGCCCATACTCCAAACTTGCATTTCAACAAAATTGTTATCTACATTTAGCCTCCTATAACCCAAATTCACCAAACAATTATTGTTCAAATTACAAAAAAAACCTTTTGAAATGAAAGTCCAAAATTGTAAGGGTAGCCCCTCTTACAAAGCTTTGGCTACCTTGTAACCTTTGTCCTTTTAGAGAATACCTATCCCATGTCTTACCCATGATGTGATACCTTCATACAACAACTTGCGAATGGGACTTGTAGAAAAGGAACTTCTCTTGAACATCACGAGAAAAATAATAAGGACACATGCAACCAAAATGCTTGGAATGCCAAAGAATGTCGAGTGTTACTAGCATCACAACACCATTGAACAAAATAGGGGTTGCACAAGAACAAGACCTCATGGCCACAAACCTACAACAACACTTAGTTGTGCTCTTCCTCTTAAGGTTCATGGAACCCTCCAACACTTGTGACCATCAATTTTTAAGCCCCAAGACCAATTTAGATTTAAACCACAAATTTATAAAAGTGAAGTTTAAAATACAAGATGTTGTTTTTGTTTTGTTTCATCCATTTTGGTGATGGGGAAGATAAGGTCCATTTGTCATCATTGAACTAATTGGTTATAGGTAACAAAGCAAGTTTGGCTACTAATCAAATAGAAAATTGGAAAACAATTGAATAGTCCAAAAATGCATATATTGATTCCAATTTAGGGTACTCAACCAACACTAGTTATTATTAATGTGGTACATGCCTTTATTCTAATTAATATATTCATTTGAAAATACATATCTTGATTATAATTTAGGGTACCCAACCAACACTAGTTATTATTAATGTGGTACAAGCCTTTACTCTAATTAATATGTTCATTTGAAGGAATTGCCTTACACAAGAAATACACACGCACAATTGTAAGAAATGTTCAAACAAATTGAACAAAAAAGGAAAAAAAGGGCAATAAATGATGTGGGGCGGGTAGTTGGGCGGGTATTTGCTTTTCAAGGTAATGAATGGAGGTTCAAGATAAGATTTTTGAAACCTAAACCCAAGGTAACCCCAATTTTGTTAGAATGGGGATGAAAACCAAAGCACATAATTCTTCTTTTGTTAGATCCAAAATCGGAACCTAAACCTTGGATACACATTCTTAAAGGTAGGGTCAAGGTATTTGGGTTTGAACCAACCCCACTAATTAATGCTACTAATTAAAACTAATTAATTAGTGTGTGTGTTTTTTTAATGGTGGGCCGTGGAGGGGATCAATTTTGTGATGTTGTCAAAGTAGTCATATGATTATATGTTTTAGAATTTCCATAATTATTATAATGATCATCTAATAATTTTTTTAAAAATTGATATTGTATTTTAACATTTAAATAACGTACAAACTCAAATTAATTAAAAGAGTAAATAAATGTTTATAAATTATTTAATGGTTAAAAGCTTTGTTGAAATGATAAAGTAGTTTGAAATTCCAAGTATTACATTTGAAAACCTTTGTAAAATTCCTTTTATACTGAAATGGATTTTTGAATTGATTGATTGTGTGCGATTAACAAAATCTCCAATTTTTATTCATCATGTATTCTCTTATTAATATGTCTTTAAGATTCCTATTTAGAAATTGATTTAATTTCACATAACAATTTTTTTAATATATAGATTCAAAAATACATATTCATTCACAAAGGGTAATGAACCTTGTTTACAAACTTTTGCAAACTTCGAACACCTCCACTTGCAAATTGTGTCCTTTGAAATCAAAGGATGAGGATTGGTGCTAAGCACCTCTAGATGTATACATTGTATGTAAGAAATTATGTAATTAATTCATGAATATTTACATCACAGCACATTTGCAATACATGTTACGTATATGTACATGCAAAATACAATAAAATATTCCTTAAAGAGTTCACTATAGAATCTCTACATAAAAGGTAAATGATCTAAAGTTTAACTATAAGTTTTAGGAACTATGAGTTGGAAGGCTCAATTTCATAATCATTTAAAAATCAATTTTTAACATATTTTATAAATTTAAAGAACATATATTTAAACAAACTATCACACATATGTTTGAATATGGACTAGAAGTATTAAAATGATAATTATATGTTTTTATATGTCATGATTATATATAAATGTCTTGGTACACCATGTGCAAATCCTATGAAAATAATGACCATTTTGTAAGTTGATTATCCTAAAGTTGTCTAAAACTACTTAAAGGTTTTGAAAACTATAGGTTAAATGAACTCTTTAAGGGAATATTCTATAATTTTATATTTCAGCATGTTTTGATAGTTTTTTTTCAAAAATAATTATTATATTTTTATATGATAATTTATTAACTAATAACTAGTTATAAATATAATCCATGATAATTGTATTGTTTATCTTGTCATTCAAAAAATATAATCCACATTATTATTCCAAGAAGAAAGAAAGTTAATAAATATATATTTCAAATAATTCAACAAAGAAGTTTTGAATGTGATTATTGATTATTTAATAGTCTTATCTTTCTTTTGGAAATTGAATATATGTGACATTATATTGAATAGTTATTACATTTAAACAACACATAAAAAGTTTCAAAAATTGAAATTGGTGCAATGAATTGAACTCGGTGTGATCCACAACACAATGGTTTTCATGTGGGTTTTGAAAAAAATAAAATAGAATGAAATAAAAAAACATAATAATAATTCATGAGTTGCACAAAATGCTTCCAACAAAAAAGGAAAGTAGTGAAAAAACAATGTGGCAAAGGTAGGCCATAAAAAAATATGCATATATTTTACAACATTTTAAAAAAATCAAGTTTTCAATATTAATCATTCCCCAAAGAATTACTTGGAGTATCTATTTCACAACTTTGACCTTGAAAACATAATAGATAGAAAGGACATTAATGTCAGTTTGTTTAAGGAAATAACCATGAAAGACAAAACACACTTAATAAGAACATGGAATAAGTGGCAATGACTCATTCGCACAACCATTTCAAGACCTAGGAAAATGCTATTTATACTTGAACTTTTTTCTCATGAATCAGAGTCATTGGATTCTCAAGTTCCTAAATCATATGTCACAAAAACCAAACTGCATCACAAAATGTAGCAAATGATTTTAACCCTTTACATCTTGGTCTAATGAGACCATGCCTTTTGGAAGAAGGAAAAAACTATAGTGGGAAAGGAGTGAAGATCAAACACTTGACTCCAAATATTAATATCCTTAATGTACAAAACATGATTATTTTTATTTCTTCAAGAACACGAAACAACAACAACAATATGTATATATTATTCGACTTGAGAAAGCGCCTTTTTTCTTTTGTTGCACAAACTAAGGATCATGAAGCTAAGAATGCAATCAAAGAAAAAAGAAGGAAAAGGAAAGAAAACAAACATAAACATGCACACACAAACCCGAAGGGTGAGGGGAAATTCTGTTAGTTTTTCGAAAAGGAAAGAAAACTTTTATTCTAAACATGACAACAACCATAAATAAGAAATGGAATAACATGTCCTAAACAAAATGTAAGAATGGCCCCTACAAAGCTTGCAACACATGTGGCTGTGTAACAACTCAATTAATTTGTTGAAAAGTAATCTAAATACAAAATAAAGAGTCAGATCTAGAGATCTAGAGATGATAGTGATAAAAAAGCGAACATGAGTAAAAATAGTTCCAAATCCAACATGATTTTATGAAGTTTAAACAAGTGAGCAACAAAGAGACAATAAGGCACCATGACAACAAACTGTTAGAGGAAGAAAAGAGGCAAAAACACCAAATGCATGTTGTTATTAAATGGAAGGGCACCACATTGTCATGTTTTAATTTTTGAAGGCAATTTGGAAAAAAATGTTATTGTTACTAGTGTTCAAATTTAAGTTGCTAGAACATTTACAAGCATGCTTTCCTAGAAATTTCATCTACATGTTTGATGAATTGAAGCATAAAAAGTGTACTAAGGAAGGCACCAACATCATACCTTCATACACTCCACAATAATACTTTGGCAATGTTGAACAACTTTAGTATCAATAAAAACACTTTCACCAATGTTTTTAGAGCAACATATTGTCACCAAAGGAATAAACAATGAGAAAAACCAAACTCACCAAAAAAAGAAAGAAAATACTTAATCGTCATCACCCCTACTCCACCTAAATTTAAAGCTTATCAATAATGTCCAAAATAGAAAGCACACACCACCTTTGTTTCCTTTCATCTCTCATTACAAACAAGATGTTACACAACACCACACAAATTAAAATAGAAATTATGTAGACCGACCTTACACATTGACCTTGTCTTTGACTTTTTAATCACCTTGTCATCACAAACAACGTTGCAAACAACTCAAAGACGACCCACTCCACTTCCATCCACTACAAACATGTTTAATCCCTTCAAGCCCTTGTCATCTTCTTCTACATCACAACCAAATTTTTGAATCCACCCACTGCCCATTGCCTATGACAAACAAATCCTTTGAAAAAAATTGTTGCATTCCTAGCCGACCTTCTTCAAAGCTTTGTTGTACTATCTTGATCTATACAGAATCCTAGTTTCTCATGCTAGTACATTTGAAATGGTGTCATCCAAGATGACAAATTATGCCACTTTGCTAAAAAAATTGAAGTAGGAGTTTGTTGACTCCACACCCCCCTTGATTGACAAGAAATTGAGAAAGGATCAACAAACATATTTCTCAATAGACAACCAACTACACCTTTTAGATGTTTGTGGCTACAAGGGATACAATGCACCCATTAGTTTTGCATCTTCAATGGAAGCCAATCAATTTGTAGATGCTTACGCAATCAAGAAAAACAAGTTCGTCAAGCAACATAACAAGATGCTTGCCCCATGTTCAATTTTTTTTGCCCTTTTATCAAAATTGATAATCCCCCCCCCCCCCCACCTACTTTCCACTTATTTTCCAATCCCTCCACCCAACTCCACATCACAAAAAACAAAATAT
>Ga0116227_10008262_pt1 | contig 19750 bp, 8 predicted proteins | sample S1TSphgellanicum_FD_89693 | JGI IMG/M metagenome (GOLD analysis project Ga0116227, IMG submission 89693) | Host-associated microbial communities from peat moss isolated from Minnesota, USA - S1T2_Fb - Sphagnum magellanicum MG | ecosystem: Host-associated > Plants > Peat moss > Unclassified... | reverse complement strand
TGGAGTTTTTTTTTGGGTCTATTTTAGTTTAAGAATTAAAGCCCAAACCTTTTAAAAAAAAAAGGAAAAAAGAAAAAAAAAACCCCCCCCCCCCCCCCCCACCCCCAAATAAATAAAAACTGGCTTCTGAGGTTTATTAAAAAAACACCAGATTTTGTTTTTAAAGCCAATTTTTTAATTGCGACAGAGAAAATGCTTATCGTCCTTTATTTTACATTTTGGAAATTAAATTCAAATAGAAGATCTTTGGCTTAAAAATTTCTAGGTCCAAATTCCAATGGCCTGGCTAAGCCATGGAGGACTCCCATCTTCCATTTATGTGTCTTCAGGAATTTTGGATCAAACTCGCATTTTTGTCTTCTTTTGGATTTGAAAATTAACTCCTTTGACTCGAATCCCATCCATAGGTACCTATTTTTCAAATCTCAGAGATTCTACAAAGAATTTGTTTAGTTTTGCCAAGTTTTAGGCAAGGAGCTCTTAAGTTATTTCTAGTGACAAGGCATATTTCTAGTGACTGCATGTGAGAAAATAGTTTCCAGTTTGGACAATTCTTTGGCCATCAACAAGGATAACTCATCATTATTCACTAGCCTCATCACATGGGATGTGAGATTTCTCCATATTTTGAGTGGTTGGAATTTTCATGCGGAGAATAGGGTGGCCATGAAAAGGGGAAGGGACAGTTTATTCCATTTTCAACTTATCAAGCTTGTTCCCTCCTTACACCCACCATGTTTCCGGGACCTTTGTAAGACTGCATGTGTTTGGGTTGTTTTTGCTTGTTGCTATGCCTCTCATATCAAACACAACTTTTTGTGCCATTGGAGAACATTGAAAGCTGGGATGAGAAAGAATAAACAATAAGGTGTGTTATATGCAATGGCCCTGCCATTTATGTTATATCAACAATGGATACTGTATGATAAATTGGTCATAGGGAAATTTTTTTAAAAAAAATTATGTTTTTGTAAAAGAAAATTTGTCATGATTGCTATTTTGTTTCTTTTTTTGATTTCACATTAGTTACTATCAATTCAAAAGTGATATCACATTAAATGGTGACATGTTCCAGGAACCTGTCTAAACATTGAAAAAAATGCAACCAAATCAAAACCAATACAAAAATGTGGCAATGGGATAATAAAAAATTTCTGAAATCTAGTGACTTTTTCTTTAAAAAATTTGGAGTATGTGATCAAAATTTCCCTTTCTATATTTGATTTTCATATTTCTGCAAATTTTCACACCAAAAAGAAAACTTGTCATGACATAAAAATTTGAATGTTTTCAATCACATTATCACCTTTTGAAAGTATTGCATGAATCTTTTTTGGTAACTTATGGATTGGTGACAAAGTCATTTGGGGATGTGTCTACAATTTAGAAGATGCCAGAGAAAACAAAATGTCATAAAATGAATATGCTGCCACCAATAACTGTTGGGGGTTGATAAAACATGCCCTTTTTTTGACGATGGTATAATGCCATTGCAGAATGTTATACAAGCATAGTTGGAGATGCTCTTATAGCAGCTCCACCCATACCCGTTATTTGAGCCACTAGCAATACCTATTTATCACATCCAACATAATGTGTTAATTGTTTTTCATTTCCCACCCATAAACATGAAAATAAATAAATCATAAGGTGAAAGATTATCTATTTAAACACAAACTCCACCTAAGTCAATCATTATAACTAATTAATCAATAGCAATCATATTGATGTTCATAGCCATTTACACGCACTAGATCATGTGCACATTTATTGATGTTATTGGCCTTTTGTGGTATGAAATGGTAAGACTTCTTCCAAAATATATTGTGTTGGCCATTTTATTGATGCCAATAGAGTTGCCCAACCACACTAGTAAAATGGCCTTTACATTCGACTTTGGATGAAGCATGGCTTTTGAATAGCTTGAACATTGTGAGTTTGGATCTCAAAATTTGCACAAGATAGAAGTTTCTAGAAGATCCAAAAAAAGAGTTCTAATTTGTTAGTTATAATGTTTGGCCAGGTGATAGTACTTAAAAATAATCTCTAACCTTATAAGGTCTTAACTAAGACTTAATAGACGTCACCATATTATTATAAACATTCTTAATTTCTAACAATTTGAATAACCTAACCTAAGTCAATGTAAACTAGCATATTAGGTTATCCTCGATTTAAACCTAGCTTGATTGAGGTTCACTTAGGCCTACCTAGGCTAATTTAGGTTGGCCTAGGGTAACCTATGGTGATTTAAGCAGACTTAGGTAGACCTAAGTTAAGATAGGCAAACTTAACTAACCTAGGTACATAGGCTAGGTCAACCTATGTACATACATACAAACATATCTATGTACAAATTAGCTTCCATATATATGGCTTACCCTAGCATATGTATGACCTAGGTATAGGCATGTAAAGGTATATACCTACTTGTACTCAAATATATTACATATAACTATAGGAATACTTACGTCATATGTACATTAAATATACCTAGATATGTAAAAATACATGTATTAGATACGATGTATATAATGAGCTAGGTACTTGGTATGCTAGTACACTAGGCTTAGCCATGATGTGCATATCATGTAACTTTAATGTTACAAATTTGAGTTTTGCCTAGAAAAATTGGAGTCAAATTTTGTATGGTGATTATCATCCACTGATGTTTCATTGCACTCACATTGTAAGTTTCAATTCACTAGTATGGCCAAGTATAGTGAATTGGTCGATGGTGTGTTCCACCCAACACCTTATCCAGTGGAATGTCTAATGATTTAGGACAGAATTTCTGGTAGTGCATGTGAGGGGAGGTTGTGCTAACAATTAAACCTCTATTTTGGATGTGTTAAACACTGATAGAGGCCTAAGTAGGGGGTCTGCTGGGTCGTGCTCTTCCAGAACGCTCTTCCAGCTGATCTCTACAGCGGTGCATCTTTCTTTAATGGATACAGAATCAGATACCACCTGACTTATTATATATCCAAACTCCAACAAAATTCCATCACTACTGCTACAGCATGAAAGGGTTGCAAGATCTAGGGTTGAACTTTGTTGTCCAACTGCCTAGAGACACACCGCGTCCTTTGCTGATTATAAAAAAATGTCTTAGAGCCACTGGCCAGAGTGAACCACCACCCCACTTTTGCACCAAGAAGGATAGATGGCAAATGGTTAGAAAACAGTTTTCTGTTGGGTTCCAGTTACCTAGCTAACCATGGTGGCTCAGTTGCTTACCCTATGTATGTCCTACTAGTCACCTATTTTCCTACCTACCTACCTACCTTACAGCGCCTACAAGAATAACAAATAAAAATAAAATTTTGGCAGCTAGACTACTTCATGATACTACAGAAGAGGCCAATTTCTTTGGGTGGCAACTTACTATGAGAGAGACCAAACCAGTTACATGGGACAACCTTGTGGTTCCTTGTATACCAATGGACAGAGACCGTTCCTATAACTAGACCGGTTACATGGGACAACTTTGTGGTTTGTCATGTACTTTAATAGAGAACTTCATTGACCGTTTCTTGCTTTACAAAGTACAACTGAAATAATTCTTTAATTTGGGGAGTTTAGAATACTATGCATTAAGTACCTAATGGGAAAGCACCAGTTACTATGGTTTAGGAACTTAACCCTTAAATGACATTTGACCAAAACAGTCGTATTCCAAATAAAGGACCACCTCTCACAAATGTGCCCAAAACTGAAAATTTGAAATTTTGACATGGTAGAGTTGTAAAGGACTTCAAGCTGAATCTTTCAGTGAAAACAAAATAAATTTGATTGAGAAATGAAAAAATGCCACAGTTGAAAGTTTAGATTTTATTTTATTCTTTGCACCGGGCAACTTTTAAAATGATAAGTTTTTGGATAATTACACTGAGTTCCCATGCCTCATCAAAGGTCAGAAATTCTAGGGTAAATAGAAGACCCATATGAATTATGTGCAAAAAGCTGTCCAAAATGGATCCAAAATGGAGCTGGCATGTTTGAGTTGTTGGGAATTCTCAAAACTTCGACCCTGTCACTGACTAGAGCTTCAAATTGGGGGCTGGAGAGTCGGGTGCTACTTGCCCTTGTCCAATTTCTCCTGCAAAAAACTTGGGTTTGCCATCTTTGGGTTGTTAGGAGCTTTGAAAGCTCAGACACCATCACTGATTGGATCTTCAAATTTTGGGAGGGGGGAGGGTGTGTGAGAGTGAAGTGCTCCACAAGTGCTTTGATTTGCCTCACGTCATCACAACTTGCAAAAAAACTGGTGATGGTGAATTGGACCATGAGATGTTTTGGACAATGGAAGTCTTGCTCGCCTAATAGGCTAGAGTCTCAATGGTCCTTTGTAGCTATTGCTTCTTAGTGAGCCAAGCAAAAAAACTAATGAAAACAAGGGAGTGTTGGGTTGGGTTTTTGATGGGCAAAAAGTTTTGTGCATGTTTTACAAGCAAGTGAGTGTTGCAAATCACGTTGATTTTTTTTGCGGTCTGCTACTAGTTGGTGGAGAGGGTACGTAACCCTCACAAGGCTGGTCTGGCGTTAAGGGGTTAATAATGTAGTCACAAAACCTTTTTTAAATAAAGTTACAATTGAGGATTTCCCTAGCTTCACCAGAAGACATTATGGATCCCATTTTAGACTGCTCAATGGATGAATTAGAAAACTATAGAAAACATTTAATCATGCTAGGTTCACATTCAATGGTTATGTAGTGGGGGCAACTTAAGTTCTCTTATTCACAAACTATTTCCAGATGTATGAAAATGAACTTGACTCCTTAATCTCCTAGGTAGTTGTTGATTATTCTATACAAGAAGTGGCGATGGCTATTTTGTTAAGCAAGGATGATGTTGCCCTTCTCACAAGATAAGCAAGAGGGCATCAATGCCACATTGTCCAATATGTGAAGTTTAGTCCTTCTTGTGCTTATAGATAACGTTGAAATATGTGGATGTGATCATGGGTACTTTAAGCTTAGACTTGTTTTGATGTACCTCCTTCGTTTCTTTGGGTCTCAGCATACAACTTCTCTAGTCTCTAGCTTGAGGAATTTTGACAAAGTGCCAATTGAAACGTGTGCCTTGCAATTTGTCTTTGGCAAATTATTTCTAGAGATGCCAAAGAATTGGTTGCCCTTTAGAAAAATAGGTTGAGTTCAATCAGCTTGCACTTCATGACTCATGAGTCCCCACCAAACTTTTGATTGAGTATTGGGAGATGGCCAAATTGATGTACAACTGGCCCACCCTAAGTTGAAAGATCTGGTGGTATTAGTATTTGCTCAAAGATGGAGGTCAGATATGTTAGGTGGCTGAATACAAGAATATTTGGAGCAAAAGGCTTTCAATGACTTTGAAAGGGAAATGGATTTGCCTTCAGCCAAATGTCTCCAATCAAGATAAAGAGGAAGATGTATTCCTGCTTTTTTAGGAACAACTATAATCAATAATGGACATTGCCTAATTGGGAACAACACCAAACATGAAAGTTTATGCATGTGTTTGGTGACTTGTCCAAAGTTGAAGATAAGGTTCATTTCCAATTTCAATATTGCTTTTGCTAGGTAATCACTACGTTTTGATTCATTGAACATTAAAAGACCCCCCCTCCTCTCCTCCCTCACCCCATGCCCCCATAATTCAAATAGGCTGATACGTAAAGATATTTTACTTTGAATACTGTTCCATAGACCAGTGTTCAATTTTCCTCTTATGGATGGGCTTTTTCTTGTGTTAAAAAAGTGAACTTAACCATGGGTACTCCATTAGAATGGTAGAGTCTTTCCAACCCCACCCCAAAAAAACCCCACACCCATTGTCGTCATACACAGGTTGATAAAAAGGGTTTTACTCTTTGTCAGCTTGCCCTCATAACCTAACCAACTGACTGGTACTGTGGTTGTGGGCTTCTGTAAGGAGCGGCCAGTAGTGTATAGAACACTCAAGAGATTTCCACTTACATAATTCTATTATCAGAACTACTGTTCCAAAGCACCGCCAATAAATAGCCTCCACAACATATCCCCTAATCTTCCCCCCACATGGCAGTTTCAAATATGCCAATGTATATTGTTGGAACATGTGTTTTAGGCACATGGGGTTTCAAACATGCCAAAGTAGGAAAATAGTTTTTAAGCACATGGGTTTACACGCACATGAACCCAAACCCAAAAATTAGTTATATTCACTACCCTAAACCCGGCAATTCTTTGATTGAAGTGTACTAAAAATTGGTGCACCTTATCACAGATAAGAACACACCTCTTTCAAATTTAGCCCATTTAACTACCAAGTTGCATCTCCAGAGGTTAACCATGCATGAATCCAGCAGGTACCAAGTAAACAGAATATGCTATTCCTGCATTTGAAGCATGTGTTTGTTTGTACCTATGTATGTGTACAGTTTTCTCTATATTTGTGTATATGTGCATGTATGTACTTGCTCGAGTGGTCTCTAGGTTGATGACTGGGTCCACAAACAAGTGTCTCATTTTATAATGGCTGAATCACTTATGGCAAGTTCAAAGCAGCAACAGTTAAAATTTTAAATGTTTTTGCATAAAGTTCTCCAAGACATGAACTCATAATAAGTTATTTGCACCTAGTGAAAATCCCTCCAAATCCAAAAACTGAACTCACACTAAGTAATTCACAGCAACGCACCTGTTGAAAATCCCTCAAAATGTGGGACCAAATATTGAAAAACTACAATATTGTCCCTAATCTCTGCCTTAAAGGCTGGGCCAACCAAAGAGATGGGCATATTCTATAAAGGAAGGCTGTTTGTTTGTTTTGTTTGTCAGGTGAAGATCTCCCAAACCACTTGGCCCCTGGTTGTGCTCTTGGTATCCTTGGAAAGCCCTCAGTGAACGAGTAAGGGTGCAATGAGGTAGTATTGTAATGTGGTTTTGTGATGTTTATACCCATTGAGCAAGAGTTATTGAATATTGAAAAATACATATCATTGAAAATTGAATAAAATCATAAGTAATTTTGTTTTAGGAAATCAGGGCGATCTTTTGGTATTGCTGGAAAGTGCTCAATGGGTAGTATTTTATGGAGGTAATTTCATAAGTGTCAGACATAAGGTGCTCAAAATATTGAATTTTGAGTAATCTTCATCATTAGAAATTCAATAACAATTCAAAACTCAAATTCAATAAGTTGGGTAATGAGTTCACACTTGGGCCAATGTAACAGGCCACACTAGTGATATTGAACCAAGCTCAGTCTAGAGAAAAATATTAATAGTACAGTGAACAAGCAAATTGTATGCCAGTACGAAAAAGGAAGTTAAAAAGATACTATTGAGCATACAGACACTACTTACATACGGTCTTGGGTGGTGGGGGCCATTTGCCATTAATGGTTTGCTAAGACTGTCCCCATTATACTCGGCAAGCGGCAAACAATTTGGATTGGATTCTACTCACAAAGACAGACAAAAGGCTTCACAACTTGTTGTTTTATGGATTAAAAAGCCGATCCAGAGCCCAAAAAAACCATCCATTGTCAATCTTCTGGTCATAGATCTAGGTTGCAGTGTGTATGACGTGACATAAAAATCCAGGGAGAAGAACCAGCTTATTATGATGATGATTTAAATGTTTGTCACAAGGCCAGGAAGTAAAGCTGTCCGTAGTCAGTAGGCCGCACATGATGATCTTGATTACTCCCAGTTCAATATTTTGCATGTTCCTGGGGGAGTTTTGAACTTCCTGCTGAAGAGTGTGATGATTGGAAGTTGAACCTACTGCTAGCAGCTAGTTGAACTTTGTTAATGTCAGGAACTATTCAATTACCGTCTAATCAGCAGCAGCAGCATACATATTAAATTACCACTATATCATGATGATTCCACGTTCCCATTAGAAAACAAGAGGCTCTAAGTATATCACCTGATGGCTCTGCCAGTCTGCTGCCCCCTTATTGTAAGTTCAAACCAGAAACAGTTAAAATAGGAAAATCATCAGTTAATGAAGTTCCCCCAAAAAATACTGAACGCACAGTTCATCTCGTGAACACTCACTACAAGAGAATGTGATTTTTCTCACACAGAAAGTATGAGCCACATGTGTGAGATAAACTTTGTGGCTTTATGATCCTTTACAATGTACAACATATGATGATTATTGTGGTATATAAAACATTAAAATGACAATTTAACATGAGGCAATGACGCATATTATATTTTTGTAGCATTACTGTAGCATTATTATTTTTGTAGGTATATATCATTATTCAGCAGCCCCAAATTGATGAAAAACAAGTATGGGTTTAATGTTTAATCCTGCAGAAAGTGAAAAACCTGCTTGGTACATTAAATATTTTGCAGCACCGAAGGTTGTCAATTGATTCAGGCAACATTCATTCTAGCTGTCTAACTACAAGAAGCAGGAATGAAAATATTCTTAAGATTGTAGACTAGAATGGTAGCTCCAGGATGTTGATGATCTAGAATGCCACAAAAATCTGCAGGAAGTAGGGAATTTGTTGTAAGAGCAGTTGACAATGTTATGAGTGAGGACTCAGCTGGAATGAAATATATAAGTCTGATTCTTAAATAGTAGTTGTGCATATGTTATTGCTGCAGCAGCAGGGACATGTGCAATGTCTCAAGGGGGTTAATTGCATGTGAATTAGCTCATGAACCTTCAGAGTTTCAGTTCCTGACTAATTTTAAGCTACAATTACACTAATTGTGCAAGTTCTCTCCTCCCTAATTCAATTACTCACCATACTTTATCCTGCACTTTTATTTCTTGAAAATTTGAAAACTCTCTTTCTAGTTACTATGAATTCAGACCATCTCTCTTGATCAAGTCATTGGGGGCCTTGCTAGCTGATGCTGGGGTAGAATCTGTGATCAAGTCATGGGGCCTTGCTAGCTGCTGTTAGGGCACAATCTGTGATCACAGCAGCCTAATGGAAGGAGACCCTTCGTACACATTCATATTGTTACACAATCTCCAATCTCCAATCCCACAAATTGCTAGCTACATGTCTACCAATTTCGAAACACAATTCCTGATTGCCACGTGATTGTATATTTATAATTATATATATGCTCAGGATCTTCGTTTTCATCAGATGTCATCATCAGCTCACAAGTTCTTTAGTATTCATCCAGGGAGGGGCCTAAAACAACAGCTGCAGAAAGAAAGGCTAATTTCTTTCTGCAGCTGCTGCTTTGAAGACATGTAATAAACAAATTTGTTTTCTTTCTGCACCTGAGCAGCAGATCTTCAAGTACTACAAAAAAGCTGAGAAATATAGAACAAAGAAGAAGGAAAAAGGTGTGCAGCCTTGGCTGGACATGATCTGTAGAACTAAGTACTCATTGCTAAGGTTACAGTGAATCTCCAATGTACAGTGTTGGTTACGCTTGAGAGAGAAAGAGCGAGAGAGAGCTGGGGCAGTGGAGCTGCCGGGAGAATTTTCAAAGACTGGATGATCAATGGGTGCAGCAGGGAACAACTGCAGATCATTGATTGATTGGCATATTGCTTGAAAATTTATGCTCCCACTCCCAGAAAATCAATGAAGGGAATTCCTGCCTCTGCAGCAGGTTGTAGTCCTGACCCAATTTCTTGAGCTGCATGGATATGGTGGTCAGCTTGCATTTGATCCACTGAGCTACACATCCATGCTGAAGAGGATGAAGAGGCAGCAGTAGCACCCAGTCTTAAGGAAGTGTCTTTGCAAATCAGCTGCTGTTCATGAAACTGGTTTATCTGCATGCGAGCTGTACTAGGAAAGGCGGCAGTCGCTGCTGCTGCTGCTGCTGCTGCTGGCTGCGGTACGCTGCTGCATCCGTTAAGCTGCTTGTCCAGTGTTTGATTCAGTCCACGAAGAGATGGGAACCAGTGGGGAGCAAGCTGGCCACCGTTTGTCGCATACTGCAGATTTGCTCCTTGAAGTTGCGCCTTCAAGCCTAGGAAGGAATCCAGCGCTGAGGGTACAATGGAGCTTCGCCTCTCGGCTCTTGCCTCGGCTGCCCTGGTGAGAAGCCCTAAGTTTATGGAGCTGGAGTTCATATTCTGCTGTTCCTGCTGCTGCTGCTGCTGCTGGAGTTTCTCGCTCATCAGCTTTGTTGATGGTAGGATCAAACCAGCTCCTCTAGACCCTGCTGCAAGCTGCACAGGTTGGGGTACTCCCGCGGCGGACACACAGCTACTGCCGCCATAGCTGCCTCGGAAATCAAGAACTTGTTCGCCTGATCCGGAGTCGGAGGAAGAAGCTGAGAGGCGAGGTATCTTGGAAAGCGGAGTGGAGAACATCGAGGAGAGAGGCAGCTGATAATCGTTGGAATTGAGATGTTCCTGAGGAGGCGAAGGACCGTTAGCAGCGGCAGTGGTGATCCCCGACACACAAGCAGCTGCTGCTGCGTCAAGCGAAGCTGAGGTGCTCATGTCGCCGGCCGCGAGAGAGTATTTCTCCATCCAAGCGCTGAGAGAATCGGCCGGCAGACTGTGATGATGATGATGATGATGATGATGCAGCAGGGTCGACATGGAAGTTCCCGTGCAGCTGCGTTTCACTGATCTGCTGCTGGATCGACACAGCTGCTGCTGTTGCGGTTTGCGACGACCATAAGCTGCACGAGAGCGCTCTCGGAACTTGCGCGCCATCACCACATGCCAGTGGTTCTTGACGGCGTTGTCGGTGCGGCCTGGAAACAAGCGGGCGATCATGGCCCATTTGTTTCCGTGAAACTGGTGCGCTGCAAGCAACCGATCCTCTTCTTCTTCTGTGAATGGCCGTCGGTTGATCCGCGGATCCAGTTGATTGAACCATCGTAACCTGCAGCTCTTACCTGCAGCAGCACAAAACCGCACCAAGTGAATCTAGTCCTAAAACCCATGAGCTGCACTCCTCTCAAATCTGTGGGTGGGTGATCCACAGTGATCAGGACTCCCCCCAATGATCAGACGAGCTAAACTGCGCCTGCATCGAGTTCTTGAAGAGCAATGCATTTCTTGAGCACAATGTGAAGAGAAGATCAGGTTACCTGATCGGCCTTGTAGCTTCTCGGCGATGAGGTTCCAGTTCTGTGGGCCATACTGTGACACAAGCTCCCGAAGCTTCTCGTCCTCAGCAGGTCGCCAGTGGCCTCGAGGACAGAGCTTGGATTGCACGCCGTCGACATCTGCTTTCGGACCCAGTTGCAGTGAATTTTCAGATTCCTCGTTGGTCGCGCCGGAGTCCAGCTTGCCGATATCGTCTATGCTGGTGCAGGCGTGTTCCATCTCCTCCTCCTCCTCGTCGTCGCTGCAGGAGAGTTTCATTTCAGCACTAGTAGTAGTAGTGTCGTAACCTCCCGCTGCTGCCAAGCTCATCGACATGTTGTCGGCAGAGCGGCCTCGCCCCCTCCACATGGTGTGGCCTGGCGACATACTCTGCAGCGCGCCCTGGAAAGTGAAGCCGGCGGCCTCGACGTTCGCTTGGATGTCTGATCCACTAGTACTGGATGCTCGATCATACGAGCCGGAGTTGTAGCTGCTCGCGCCGGGACGGAAGGTGCTGCTGCTGCTGCTGCTGTTGTTGCGCGGCCCCTGGATTGTCATGTCATCGAAACTCAGATTACAGTTACTATACAAGCTGCTGCTGCTTCCCAGAAGGTTGGGAAGGCTCGCGTGGTTCATGGACAGACTTCGCATTCTCTCGCCTCCTTCCGCAAACTGGAGGCACATGATACTGATCACTAACCCCAGACACGTTGCAGCAGTCGAACTCCTGAAGAGCAGCACTCACCAACCTAACAGAGCCTTAGAGAAAGCTGCAGCGTTCCTGTACACACAACAGCCAAGTTGTTGTGGAGGAGAAGCTGAAACTTGCCCCTTCCTTATTAGCTCTCCAGGCTTCCCTAGTGTGCTTGCGTCGCAAAATCCAGCATTCAGAAAACCAAGTCTGCGTCGACCAAGCTGGGATCGCTCGTTCTCTTCTGCTGCAAGCCCGGTATGAATCTCTGCAACATCTAAAAACGTTGCGTGAGAACTTCTTGAGAAGCTTTACAAATGGAAGATGGGTACTTCTCTACCACTCTGGTAACTTGCAATCTGGATCCATATTTACTGCAGCCGCTCGACTCAAACTCGACACTAGCTAGCCAGGGAAGCCCCGAGAATTCTTCCCCAAGAAAAGTCTAAATGCCTCTTTGAGCCCTCCTCTCTTGGAAAAGAAACCCAAAGGAGTGTGATCTCCAATACTCTAGGCTGCTGCAGATCATCACGAGCACACACACATAAATGATTCTTGTGACCCTCCACACACACATATTGCATCAACGTCTTGAGGAGCTGTTGCAGACAAACCCACGGAAACAAGCCCTAACACTGGCTACTAAACTCTGGGCAATCATGATCACCAGAGAATATTGAAACAGTGCACTTACCAAGAACTAGGCCCGCAGGCTCTTCTTCCCGGGCATGTGAAGTTGCCGAGTTCGCTCTTTCTTCCGTCTGCTCTCTCTGTCTCTGTGTGTGTCTGTCTTTTACAGTAAACAAAGGGGAGACTGACTGACAAGGCTGTTCTTCCAGGGTTGTGAAAGCCCTTTCCTGCTTTCTCCTCTCTGGTAGCTAGCTACTCATACCTCATCAGCATGGGCCAGCAGCAGCAGCAGCGCTACTAGCAGCCACTAGTGTCGATTACTACCTAGTATGGCACATCCGCTTCCTCCAAAAAATCTGATGGTTATGTGTGATGAGATGAGGACCCACACAAACTCAACCTCAGTTGTTGTGGGGGCAGCAGCAGCATGCAGCAACATGTTCGACAACTTCCGCGGCCAACACCTTCTTCTTGCTAATTGGTTCTGGGCAAACGATCAAAAACTTAGTCCTGATCATTGCAGTATAAGCCTTGGCAGAGCGCCAGGATTAGATCAAATGCCCTTAAATCTAAATTGCAAGAACATTAATAAAACTGCCCCTCTTCATCAAATCTCTTCATCCTATTCACGACAGAGCCCCTTTTCTTTCTCTCTCTCTCTCTCTCAAGAACTCTGTGTGTCTTAAGATCTCTCTCTCAAGAGCTCTCTCTGTCCCTCTCTCTTAACATATCTCTCTCTCTCATAAGACCCTGGACTACCACGACAAGTGCAGTACTTACTTTTATTACTTCTACCACATAGGTATTCTAGGGACCGTGCTCATCACTGCTGCACAACAGCGACATGTCCTTCCTGCAAAGATTGGGGAATCCGAAAGAGTAAATGATTCAATATAAATTTTTGTAAATAGAATATCACACTAGATAACTGTTCACAACACTTCAGCAAATCAACTGCCTGCTCGTTGACCCATCCATAAAAATGTAGCCCGTCCCTCCCTCCCTCCGCCTGCCCGACTGCCCGCCCGCTCGTGTAGTATATCAAACTTGCCTCAAAAATCTTCACTTGGACATGCTTACTCGAATTTTTTTGGTCAAAGGATGCAAATCCAAAACTTATAAAACCCCCCTGCTCGATCGATCGCACAGATCCGTCGCGGATCGAATCTTGGCATAATAATATATAAATTTAAGACGTCGTTGTTGTTCTTCTTCTTCATGATGATGCTCAATGCTTAGGAATTAATCATAAAATCGGGCTCCCTACTTTCCCCGCATTTATGAATATGAGTTAATTGGAATCATTCATTCCCAACAAGTTTCAATGATTCCGACAAGACCAGAGGAAAGAAGAAGAAGAAAAGGGCCGCCCGGAGATTAACCAAAAACCCTTTTTGGAAAAAAAAAAACACAAACACAAACAAACTGGTCATGAATGAATAGAGGTAGCACCAGGAAATCATCATGTGGGTTGGTCAATACATGGAGAGAGTCCGGACTAGGTTCATGATCATCCAGTCGATGATGATGCCTGCCTGCACCAGGGGTGGCTGGCTGAATGCAGACATTTTTAACCCATGACCCGCCCGGCCAGTGCCATTAAATCAAAGCACAAATCAAATTTTACTCGGGAAGATGTAAGTTACGCGAATTTTGCACAAAAGAGACTTGCGGAAATTGGGCATCTACTAATGATCAGGACAGAGATCGCAAAATTTGAGTGTCCATGGAAGAAAGGAAATTGCAAACTGGTCGTTACGAGAGGACGCTTGTATCAACGCCTGTCTTCTTCTTCGTCTCCCTTTTTCTTCATCTTCTCCACAAGAAGAGGAAGACGACGCCGCCACCGCCGCCGGCCGCGCGCGCGCGCACTATTTTTCCGCTCTTGCCCGATTTGTCCGGTTTCCACTCTCTTTTTCCCCTTCCCTGCCCGTTTCTTTCTTGTCTTTCTTTTCTTTTGCCTTCCTGTTGTCCTTTTTGTTTTGTTCTTTTGTTTTTTTCTTTTTTCCTAGCTCTTTACTTACTGATTTTCCAGCCGTAACTAAGGCCCGGTTAAAATGTTCTAGTGTTGGGGCAAGCCAACGTATGTGTAGGGTAAAGCCCCAGGCTACTGGCTCCTCCTGGGCCCCTTATTATTTTGGGAATGTCCATTACCACCCTAAAAGCACAAGGTGATCACAAGCCAAAATATACAACAGGTCAACAAGATGGTACACGTGGGAGGGGAATTTACCAGTGTTGGGTGGGTATCAAACTGCCCTTCAGAACCAGGCCGGTTATCAACCAGTTCTCTCAATAAGAACTGATTGGGTATCATCCCGGTGCTACCCGGGTTGATACCCAGAGTACAGGGTATCATTTTTGAGAGAACAGGTTCACAAAGAACCAGTTTTTCATGAATTTTTTAAAATTTTCATACCTGCGTAGGTTATGTGAATAACCCCAAGTATGATTCTTAGCTCATACAAGTTCTATGATTTAAGGAGTCTAGATGTAGGGTCTTAGGTTGTAGGTTACCTAGGTTTAGGTTAGGTAGTTGTTCAGGGTTTGGGTTACAGGAAGCAACTAGAGTTGGAGGCATCACTTTTTTAGCATGGAGAGTAAGAGAAAAGAAGCTCAACAACTTCTTGTTTCATGTCTATTTTTCCTGTTTGCTTCAACTTGTGACTCCAGCTCTTCACCAATTGTTTTTTCTCCATTTTTTGTACAGAGCATTGCTTTTTTCTCTTTATTTTTCTGGCTGCTACAAGTGTTGTTAGGTCTTCTTCAAAAAAATTTGGCTGTTGGTGTTCTCTGTTTTTTCATTGTGCTCTTACTTGTTTTCTTGTTTTTACTTATAGGGCTTTTTTTTCTTGAGGTGCCGAGGTGATTCATTGTTTTTTTGCTACAATTGTTAATAGTAGTTGTTGGAGGTGGATTTCATGTTTCATGGGCACCAATGCTACTTGTGTTTTTTTTGTTGCTCATGGGCTTCCAAGGTTGATATTGGGCTCTTGATGTTGTTCATTTGTATTGCAAGTGTTGTGTGTTGTCAATGTTATTCAAGCACTTCCAATGTTGCTTGTGTGTGATGCAAGCATTGATTATGTGTGTTGTAGGTGCTACTTGAGCACTTCCAATATTATTTTGTGTGCTACAAGTGCCATCAATGTTACTTTGGTGCTACCAATGGTTTTCAAAGAATTTCAAGTTCTATTGGTGGTGTTCACATGCTTTCAATGATGCTTGGGCATTGTTAGCGCTTTTTGGCATGCTATAAGGTGTTGCCAATGTTTTTCATGCACATGTTGATGCAAGTTTAGGTGTTGCCAGTGTGGTTCATGGTGTTGCTTATGTTTTGCAAATGCTTCCAAATGTTGTTCAAAAGTTGCACATGGTTTTTTTTTCAAGTACCACTACTCAACCCCTCTTTGTTTTTGCTCATGGTGCTACCAATGTTGCTTGTGGTGCCCCCTTTTGTGGTTGGTATTAGCCCTACCTTATTGTGCAAGTTGGAGGATCATTGGAGGTTCAAATTTTTTTGCACTTATAGGCTTCATCACCAACATATGCACTTCAAATATACCTTTGACTACTTTTTCAAGTAATGTTGTATTTTTTTTCTTAAGTGTATATTGTTTCTAGTGTCATGTTTTCTTTTCTATTTTTTTTTGGCCTTATACGTTGTTGTACATATGTTTGAAATAATGTTTTGATATTATTTTTTGTATTTATTTTTATAGGACACGCTTGCAAATTTCACACTTTCCTTGGAAGAAGTTTTTTTTATGCTTTTGACTTACATTCTTAAAGTACATTTGAAGCAATTTTACACTTGCACATTTTCATCAACAATTTCTTTGCATAATGCATCATGTGAAAAGTGAGTATTGCATAATACATCATATATTTATCAATGTTTTGTAAATGTCACCTTTGTTGGCTTGTTTAAGTTTCATAATTATAAAAAATGAAAAGTAGGAAAAAAATTTGCAAAACTAGGAACAACGTAATTTTTTGGTTTTTTTAATTCTAATTCATTTACACACATTGAAAATTGAGCCTAGTCCTATAGAAAAGGAATGAGTGAAATCATGATAAATTAAACCAAAAAATATATTACAACTATAATATACAAAATTGGGTACTTAACAAGCACATGTAAAACAAGGCAAGATTAAATGTTTCTTTGAATTTTTTGCAATGTATATGTAAACAATTCAATTGCTTATAGCTAAAGTGTTGGGAAGGAAGGAATACCATAATTTAATATGAACTTGCTGACATATATTTTGACACCTTATGTTCTCACATTTTGAAAAGTAAACAAAAAGTAGTTATAAATATTATGAAAGTAAAAGAAAAAATGCATGCATGTTTACATATGCACATGGTAAATGTTTTGGATAAATTTGATTGGTTAGAAGGAGAGGTAAGAATGAACATGGACAAAGTTCAATTCCTACTTTTGACCTATTTTTATAATTGCAAATTTGACATTAAAAAGTATGTTCTAAAATGTAAATAAGAAGGAGAACACATGGCTATTTTTATTTTTGGGAAAAGTTCAAGTTGTTTTCACATATTTCCATAGGTCTAGAAGTAGAAAAGTAGGCCTCTACCTATTTGATTATACTTTAAACAAAACCTTGGAGCCCTATATCATCTATATTCATCCTACCTTATGAAAAATTTCAAAATTAGCTTATTTATTCACCTTTTGCACTTTCTTTGATGCATGTTCAATGTTTGATGAAAAAGGTAGAAGGACGAATATAGGCTTTCGTTAGGTACCCTAAACCTTTACATTGTTTTGAACTCCATTGGTCACATTTGATTTCAAGAAAATTTCATCATAATGAACATCTAGTTTGGTCATTATCTATAGAATACCATTACCCTATTTTAAATGATAATAAACATGATACCTTATTTGTTTAGCATTGTTTTGAACTCCATTAGTCACATTTGACTTCAAGCCCTCAGGGTTTGGTTGGATTTTTAATGATCATCTAATTTGGTCAACTGGTTAAGATTATTATTTCATGAGTAGGTGAGCATGAACATGAAAGAATATTTTTTGCTATAATCTATCCACATCAATGGAATATTCCTTAACATTATTTTGATGTGAAAATATTCCCTAATGCTAATAATATATTTCCATGGTATATCTTATCCACATCAATGGAATATTCTTTAATATTATTTTTGATGTGAAAAAATTCCCTAACATTAAAAATGTATTTCCATGTCAAACAACATATTCAAATTTTCCATGACGTAATTCAACATTTTTATAGACTAAGCACTTAGAGGTTTTTAAGTGGAACACCAACAATATTGTATAATTTAAATTACATAAGACTTGGTAAAATACTTATGGATAAAAGGTGTTAAGTCCATTGGGGTACTATCCATTTCAACAATGAAATACAGAGGGAATACCAAACTAGCTACTATCTATTCAATTGTAGGTAAAAGACAACCATCATTTAATGTAAACCTGGTCTGAGTAAAGGGCACAAAAATAATCGGAAGAAATCAAATGAAATTTCTTTCAATGAAATTTGTGAACAACTCCCTTAATGAAAACCTAAAGTACTCAAATTAGATTGTGTGAAAGTCAAACCTACATTGACCAAAAGATTTGACAACTTATCTAACTAAACCAAATTGACAAAATCATTACATTCAAAACATTCTGAAATTGACTTTCCCTTATAGAGGTTCAAATAATCATCATTTTAACTTTCACAAACACCAAAATGGTTGTGTAGTAGGAAGGTTATTTGGTTGAACAATAGTGACTTAATTAATATTTTTGTGGTGGAAGTGCATTAATGATGGACACAACTTTGCAACTATGTGCAAACTATATGAATGATAATTTGACTTGGTAATATCTATAGTTCTCTTCCCAATAGGCATCACAATATTAGTATAACCATGTCCAAAAGGAAGCAACAACATTCTAGTAAAATTTTAATAGATTTCAATTTGTATCCACCTTTAAAGAAAAATCAATTGGCAAAGGTAGATGCAAAATTCAAAGTAAAGGTTGGATATTGGGCCTTTAGAAATGGGTTGTAGGACTAAAAGATTTTTTCAATAATAATTATTCCAAAATTTCTACACACATTACAATAGGCTCCTAGAAATAATCCATGGCCAACATAGCCAACCAACCAAAACTATAAAACATGATTCCAAAGACAATTAGACCATGTTTTGGGGATCCCTAGCACAAGAAAAAAAGGTATTGACATAATAATCTTGAAGAAGTGGCCAAAAACTAATTCGGCCCTAGAGGACAATGGACATGAAACATGTTTTTTTCTATAACAAAAGCATGACATGTTGGTGTTAGACATGAAAGGAGACAAGGAAGTGGAAAAAGAAACAATTCTAAAATCTTTCTAATGGCCTTCAAAAAAATCCAAGGACAAGGAGCTAAGTGCATCAAATGACATCAAAGAATGTTTTAACAATTTTGACATCAAAATGTGGTCAATATTACAAGGAGGTTCACCTGAGTACATATGACAAAAAAACCAATTAAAACAATGAAGACTTGAAACATGTAATGGAGACCCTATAATTTTTTTTAAGTCTACTGTTGATATAAAGTGAACTAGATTACACTGCAACAATATGCATCCAAGTCCACTATGTGTTTCATGAGATTTCGAATGAAATTGAACAAATTTACCATGGTGAAAATGGCCAACCCCTTGGTAAACAGGGACCAAATGTTATAAATAGGTGAATTCAATGATAGTTAATTCATTAATAATTAAATCATCAATAATAAATTCACTAACAGTTAATTACGAATCTAGGCTAGGCACTTAAAAACCTTCATTAAGTTACCTAGCCTAAATTAGAAACCTTGCCCATCTAAACACCTACTCCACCAACCTAAGGTGCAAGTGTGAAGGTTTGAACCTTTATCCTCCTTTCACCTCCATGTTTAAGGAGCAAGTCTTTAACCATTGAATCATTATTTAAACAAATGATAATTTTTTTGTCATCACATATTATTATGCACATTTTTTTACCATAGGTTATTCTTGGCATTTTTTATTATTCTACCATAGGTTATTTTAAGTCATTTTATCATAAGCTATTATTGATTATTTTACATTATTTTACCATATGCTATTGTTGGTTATTATAAATTATTTTACCATAGGCTATTGTTGATATATTTATCACTAATATAAAAATTGTTGTTTGTGATTAAATTTTAGTCACAAGCAACACTTGTGACAAAAAATCAACCTAGTAGCAAACGACAAGTTGCCAACATTACACTAGAAGAAAAACATGTATTTTCAACTGCTCTTTGCGACTAAATTTTAGTCGCAAGAGACATTTTGCAACTAAAATCCTTTTAGTCGCCTAAGACAAGTCGCATGTGAAAACTAGTCGCA
>Ga0116227_10008259_pt1 | contig 19758 bp, 13 predicted proteins | sample S1TSphgellanicum_FD_89693 | JGI IMG/M metagenome (GOLD analysis project Ga0116227, IMG submission 89693) | Host-associated microbial communities from peat moss isolated from Minnesota, USA - S1T2_Fb - Sphagnum magellanicum MG | ecosystem: Host-associated > Plants > Peat moss > Unclassified... | reverse complement strand
CCAAGAACAAAAGGAAAATTCCCAAAAAAAAGATGATGAGAGTGAAAAAAAAAAAGGTTGTAAATTTTTTTTTTTTTAAATGGGGTGGGGGGGGGGGGGGGTTATCGCAAGGCAACTTTTAGGTGCCACATTGGCAAAATTCGTTAACAAAAAGAAACAATATACTAAACCCTGACATGATGAAAAAACTGGAATCCAACACCTTGTTTCATCACCTAACTCCAAGGGCCAAAATAGAAAAAGAGAACAAGAAAACAACATTACAAAGAGAAAACCCTCTCTCTAAATACGATAACTACCTTTGCAAGCAAAGATTGTGCAGATAGGTGTACTCATGAGCATCATCTCCTCCACTAAGAAAAAATCCCTTAATTGGGTAGATAGATTTGCAGCTAGAAAATTGTCATTCTAACGGAATGGATGGTAGAAAGGTTGTGTCAGGTGGGCAATAAAATCCCTTTCTGGAAATTGCTTGCGGCCCATATTATGACCCCCCCTTTGATGACAATAAAAATAATGAAAAAAAAGATGACAACAACTCCATTTACACCTTTTTTTTTTGGCCTTCTCTCCTTCCTTCCCGTGGACGCTTCCCAAACAACAAAAAAAGCCTATGATTTTCAAACTTCAAAAATAGGCAAAATAACCCCCCTCTCTGGCCATGATCTATGTAGGTAGTTTTCATTTGGTCCCACATTTTGAGGGACGTTCTGCCATGTGCTACTTTGACCTTGAGTTCAGTTTTGGAGAACCGTAAGAAGGTTTCACATTTGTTTGAACCGATGTTGGGTGAGTACCCGATCCGGCAACCTAATCAGAACCAGGTCCGAGTCTAGGGTTAAAAAAACTGGATTTAAAGGAAATGAACCAGACCAAGAATCAAGTTCTCGATTTTCTTTATTTGTGGTGGAAACTAAAACCGGAATCAAAATTGAGATACATGTTTTTGGAGAAAAAGAGTCACTAGAACCAAGGGGCTAATCACAGGTTAACCAATAGTTAATAATTCAAGTTAATAAGAAACATTGGCCATGAATTGAGTCTGAGATTTTCAAAACCAAAAACCCAAGGTTTAAATATATTATTATTTTTTAAATAATTTTAATTTCGTGGTAAAGAGCTTAGGTAACCCCCCAACCAAATTCCCAGTTCCATTTATGTGTAAAACCCAAATGAGAATTTGTTTTTTCACAACTGGAACCGGAAGGATTACAAAAGTAAAGAAAAACCGGCCAACACTGAACTTGCAATAACTTGAAAGGGCAGAGTTGTTACCCCCATGAGTATCTCGTTTCCTCCCTTTTGTATGTATGTGTGGGACTCTCTTTCCCTGCAATTTTTTTTTTCGGTTTGCCCACAACACTTGTCGGCGTAAAGATGCGAGTGTACTTTCGTCAACGCCATTTTCGAGACGTTGAAGTTGTTGTTGTTGGTGGTGCCGGTGGTGATGGTGGGTGCTCCACACATTCAAAAACAATCACGCACATCTGTGCTCGATCGCTCGATCAAGTTGTAAAAGAAAGGAATAAAGGAAGAAATGAAGAAAGGAATAGTTTCCTTTTAGTGCTCAAGCAATGGATTTGGTCACTCGGTTTGTGTGCAACATTGATAGAATTGGAGTTATCCATTGTCTTAAGTATGGTCTTCAATTCGTTTCCCATGTTTTTTCCTTGCTTTCTCTAGTAGCATCTCTCTCTCTCTCTCTCTCTCTCGTGGAGGAGGAGATCGTGTATTCTCTTAGTTCTTTGTTAGTACTATTGTTGTTTTTTGTACTTTTTTTTTGGGGCTACATTTTGTGACGGGTTGTCTTGGACTTTGAAGCTACAGATTCATTATGCCTAGTATGGACTGGCGTTTGTTTCGAGTTTTCAAGGATGCTTTGCACTTTTCGTTTGCTTTCGTGTTTTTTGAGCTGGAACTTGAGCTAGAAATCGTGCATTGAGGAGGAGGTAGAGACTCTCTCTCTCTCTCTTTGTGTGTGTGTGTTTTTGTGTTGGATTTGAATTGCCAGAAGGTGATGAATGTGGGCATTTTCCAAGGGAGCGAAGAGTTTATGGAGGGTTGATGGGCTGTATCAACGAATTGTTGCTTAATTCGCAAGTAAAGTTTTGAGCTTGGTGAGGGGATTGGGGAGTCTTTCCTCTTTGATGGAGCTCGCAAACTCTCTTGTATTTGCTTCGTTTGTCGATTTTTTCTTTCACGTAATGAAAGAAGCGCTTACATTTTAGCGTCTCCCGAACTCGAATACTCTGCGGAGTTCTTGGGCTCGTAGAGAGAGAGAGAGAGAGAGAGAGAGAGCTTTATCTGCTGGCTGGCTGGCTGGCTGGCTGGCTATCTCCTCCTCCCTTTTGATCACGAGAGCTTTACGGAGACGGGTAGGGAAAAGCTAGTGTTGGTGTTTCTTCTACAATGGCTGCAAAGTACAGAGGTGTGAGAGGTGAAATCACTCGAACTTGTGCGACAAGATCAGTGCGTGCTCTTGTGTCCGAGGCCGGCCAGAGAACGCATGTCATCAAAGCAGCAGTTGCGGCAACGAAACCAGAAAAAGAAAGCTTGGAGCTTGTGAAGAAATTGCAGCAGGAAAAGGAAGCTGCTGCTGGCAAAGTTCCATTCCAAGAGTTCAGCAGCTCTGCAGAGCCTCTGAGTGAAGGAGGAGGGAGGATGATGATGACGATGACGACTACTACGTGCTTGAAGAATGTAGCAGCATTTGATCCAGACAGTAGTTTTACGGAGCAGGCAAGGAGGTGCAATTTCTCCTCTCTGCAAGATCGCCCCCCCAGGAGTGCAAGAAAGATGCTGCCTCAGAAACCATCATGGTCCTATTCCACCAAATCTCCAGCTGTTCCTCTGCGGATTGTACAAGATTCACCAGTTTTGAGTACCAGATCGAGATTGCTAACAAGGGATTTGAAGCCACTAGAGAGAACACCGACGACATTGAAGACAAGAAGAAACAGCAGCTCGTCATCAAGATCTCTGCATTCACCTGTCAGGATTTCTCTTTCACCAGCAACAATCTTGCAAACACCAAGAGGAAAAAACTTTGCACAACAAGACAAGAAAGGGACCATGGAAATAAAAGGCAGAATCATCATCACGCCTAATCCAAAGGCTGCAAGGAAGAAGAAGCCATGGGAGTGGAGCCCTCCCAAGCAAGGTGAGCAAAGAAGTACTGGTAAAGCTGAGGCAAAGCTCTCCAAGATACAAAAGGAAATTCTGAAGAAGATAGCAGGAGGAGGAGGTTCAATGGGAGCAAAACAGACTCTGAGAAAGAAGGAAGGTGCAATGCGCTCCAGTATTGATCTATCAGTTGCAGGGAGGCGAGCACGGCGTCTTTCACAAGTTCTCAGAAGTGAGAATGCGGTGTTGGAACAGAACCAACATCATTTGAAAGAATTGCAGCAACTGCGGGAACAGATTGCTCAAAAGGATCAGGAGGTATAACTATGTGCTCACAATCCTCAATCCTTCTTCATCTGCAGTTTGAAGCTTGGTCTCTCTAGTTTTGCAGACAGACACACAGAGAGAGCAAGAGAGAGAGAGAGAGAAACATCAGTACTTCAAGACATCCAGAGATGAAGCTCAAAGCCTTTTCTTGCAACACTTTTTTGTTTGTTGCAACCTTGGCTTGAAGAGAAGTTTTCTGCATTTCTGATCAGTGATGATGTTGTATATCAATGCAGGTTGAGAGGCTGACAAGTGCAGGGATGCTCCTCAAACAGCTGTGCACAACACAAGGTGAGGAATTGAAAGCTCTCAAGGAAGCCTTTCCAGCTCTTTTGAAGGAGATGTCCGAGCTTCGAGACACACATGGCAAGCAAGAAAGGGAATCAGACACAGCACAAAGAGTTGTTACACTGCTGCAAGATGAGATTTCCAGTCTCCAAGGGAAGATTGAATGTCTCACTGCTGACCTTAACCAGGTCTTTCCTCCACTCACCACCTTTCTTTCCAAGTCTGCCAGTTCATATTTGCAAAATCAACATAACACAACACCACAGATCTGTTCTTCATCAGTGTGCTCAAAATGTATTTGGAAAATTTGACATTTTCAGTGAACCTCATTTCTCTCAGGCAAAATGAGATTGGTGGGGCAATCATCAGTAGAATTGGTTTCTGAGGTTTGCATTCTGTCTCTAGTCTTTCTGCATTGTTGACAACTCTTTTGTGTTTGTGTTTTACAGGCCAGAGCTGTGAGCAGCAAACTGGCAGAGTGCCTTGACAAAACGGAAAGGTTTAGTTGCCAGAGCAGTTGTCGCCTAAATCATTCTTCAGAAGCTGACATTCTGCCAGTGGCAGCAGCTCAACCATTCCGATGGAGAGAGAATAAACTGGCAACGATGCTTGCAAGTGATGGGAAGCTCACCCAGCAGTTGCATATGACAGCTATTCCAGAACAAGCTGCTCTGCGAGAGTGGTGTGGCAATTCTTTACAAGAGTCTGCCAGCTCAAATGGGGGCCCTCTTGTTGATGCTTTCAAGATCAGAGTGGCCAGCATCTTGCGCACTGCTTCTCAAGGCTCACAGAATTAGCACAAGTTTGTTTGCCAGGAAACAAAAACTGTCATGAGATGTGTGAAGACAGAAAAATCTCCACAAAACAAACCTGAGTCCTCGTGATCAAACCAGAAGCTGCTGATTGATTCTTGATGATCAGGCTCCTGGGGGAAATCAAATCTGGTTGTGGAAGATAAGAGCTTCATTTGCCTCTCAGACAGGTACATGTTGGCTGTGTGCTTCAACAATTACTGTCAAAAACTCAAACCCTGCACTCTTCTGATCCACTTTCAAGCACAAAAGTAAGGGACAACTGTTCAAAGTGTCGTGGATTTGTGAATACTCAGAGGGTTCGTGTACTTGTCCGTGAAGTGCTTTGTGAATGGGCTGGAAGAAGATTAGGCTTTTGCTCATTTGTTTATGTAGTTATTGTAAGGAGCTTGCACTCTTGGAAAGAATGCTAGAATGCAAGCAAGAATTGTTGAGCTAGCACTCTCTTGGAAAGAAGCTAGAATGCAAGCAAGCATCATGTCCATTGCACACTTACTCTGCACTCTCTCTTGGAAAGAATGCTACAATACTCTACTTACTTCCAAGGAATCAAAGTTTCCAGAAATTGTTTGTAGAAGTTTTGCAGTTAAAGATTGCAGAATTTTCTGCAGAGTATTGTCAGCAATGTGAAAAGCTCATCAGAGGATGCAACAACTATCAACAATCATATGAATTTTGTTTCACCTCAACTGTTCTCCCAACAAGAATTTTGTTTCAAACTGGAGAGATCTGTCCGAGATGTTTCTTGCTGCTGGCTCAAAGGAATGAGAGTTTAGGGCCTGCAGGACTTGATGCAAAACTATCACTAACATATAAAGCTGCATCAAAAACTCATAGGACTGGTATCAACTCACAGCAATGGAATTCTTCTCCTTGTTGGGAAGAAGTGGAATTCTCAGAGAAGTTCTTCTTGTTGCAAAGGAGAAGAGATGTGTGGTCCACTAATTTCATAGTTTGTCAAACACCAGATGTTTTCCGTTCGATCAGAGCTTGCTCATCATTGCTTCTGTGCAGAATAGATCTCTGTCTCCATTCATGTTGTTGGCACCAGGCTTCTAGCTGTGAAGTTTGTCACAATGGCAACAAAGGATTTTATGACTGCCTCTTGAGTCATGAGTGCCCAGAAAGGCAAATTGAAGAAGCTTACAATTGTGGTTGTGGTTGTTCTGAAAGCAATCATCATTGACAGAAACTATACACCAGCACAGAAAAGGTATCTTGCTTGCTCTGTTTCCCTTGCTAGAGCTTCTGCTGTCTACTGGCTCAAGAGTAAGATTTCCATTGGAGAGCATGATGAAGTATAGCAATTTCAATGCATAGCTGTAATGCAGCAAAATGTTGTTACCAATGAGAATCCATATCTAGAGGAGAAATGTCATGAAAGAGCAGTAAAATCCTTGCAATGAGTGATGTCTTAACTCTGCAGCTTTGTTTGCCAGTGTGTTGATTGGAATTCAGGTACACCTTGTTGGGCTTTGTGGGCAAAGGCCTTGTCTCATATGCTGTCATTGGGAGTACATACAGATGGTTCAAAACTGAAATATGAGCTCTGTTGGAATTTGTATGCCTTGCATGGTATTCTTTGAGATAACTTGCAATGTCGTGGCTCAATTGGAATATCTATTTTCAGCATGCAACAGAGAGAGAGAGAGAGAGAGAGAGAGAGAGAGAGAGATTAATCTTTCCAATTTTTCAAGTCCATTCAATGAGGTTTGTTTGTTTGTTCATGGAATTCTTCTGCACCCAAAATTTTCTTCTAAGTTTGCAAGATTAACTCTCAAGTCTTGGTCTATCCATTGCCCTCCCAGTTTTCCAAATTTCAACAGAATTCACAGCATTCGAAGTCAGCTTGTGAACATCTGCTGTGCTAATAAATCTTTTCAACATTTTCCATTGCAGCATCATAGGTGTAAAATTGGCTGGTGCTGAAATAAAGAGATGCTGCTCTCTTGTTTTCTCAGGCTTCACAAGTGTGTTACAAGAACAGGTACACTAAATCCCTGCCTAACAAACCTTTGGTAGATTCTTCCCCAAATGCTGTTGAGAAGACATGACCTCTGTTGCATACTAAGGACAACACTTGAAGATATGAAATGAATATCTATTCACATACGATATTGAGGGACATCAAATTGTGTTGTTCGATTCAATTTCTTGTCTCCCAATGGCTTTGTAGAAGTGTTTGTTTCTTGCCTTCCATTCATTGCCAAATTCTCCAATGTGAAAAACCTTAACAATAAGTGTTATGGACTAGGTAACTTGCGAGAGCACACAAGTCACCATGAATAGTTGAGGCAATTGAGCACCCAGACTATTCACAGTGACCTGCATGCATGCTCCTGCTGGTTTCCAGATATAACCTACAATGTAGAGGTTTGAGAGTCATGCTGTAACCCTCTTGGTGGATGAAAAGTCCTGTACCCATCTTGTGGAGAGATGAAAAAAAGTAACCCTCCTCTCAACAGATGAAAACATATCACTTATGTCTGTCCGAATGATGTATGCAAGAAAAAAGAATAGCAAGAGGTTATGTATGCATTGTGACCAACAAGAGAGGACCGATCAAAAGCTTGAGAACATTTCCATTGGTAGGTTATATTATAAATTATTGATGTGAAGCAAAAGATGTCATTATCTAGTTGAAAAACATAACAATAATCTCTATCATATGGAACATGAAGAATCAACATTTGAGTTGATTGAGTATTGGATAAGCCACTTAATTATTGAACCAGTAGATAATTTGTCTTTGGGTGGCAGATTGGCAAATTTCAGGGTAGAGTTTTCTTGGAGTTCAAAGTGACATTCGAGGCAAATTTGCTGGTCGAAATCCCTTTCAACTTCAGATGGCCATCATAAGGTGATTGAATCTCACATTGCAAGGTAGTTCTTAAAGCAAAGTGCCAACCATCAAATATGGATGATGGCTTTAATTAAGTATATCCTCCATGAGGATGTACTTAATTAGAGTCACAATCCATATTACATTTATTTGAGCAAATTTCATCTAGTGGTCAAATGCTTAGTTTTCTCTTGACTTAATCTTCTATTGTTGGGTAGATTGTCCAATTGGCTCCTCTTTTGGAAAGATTGGTAGTTTCACTATGTTTTTGTCTATATCTTCTTCTCTATTCCTTTAAATTACATGTTATTTAACATATTTCCAAGGTGAATGTCACCATCTACTAAAAGAAAAAAAAAGAAAAGGATAGAGCAATAGAGTAAATTCATTTTTGACAAAAGTAGATTCCATCTAAGGAAGGTAGGTTGTTTGTTTTGTTTGGTTTAGTCACATTCAAATCTCCCAACCCATGGAGCCCTTTATTGTGCTCTTGTTACCGTTGGAAGGTGTTTTATTCATATGAAAGGTTCCACCGAACATCAACCATGCATTTTTAATGTATAGTGAATGTCATCACTGAATTGGGCAATGTGGCAAATGGGGGCATAGGAGTTGAATCAAAACCAAAGAGGTACCATGTGCATTATGAACAAAACATTATCAAAACCATGGATACATGTCCCAATCTTGTATATAATCCTTTACATGAACTTTAACTTCATGAGAAAATTCAACATCCATCATTCATAAAATATTTTGCTTTTGCCTCTTCAAATGCATCCACATCTTTATGTGCTCCTTTACCCTTAACACCAATAGAAAGGTTTTTTATCCAATTCTTAATCAAAAGAACTAAGATATCCAAGTTTATCACACCAAGTCAACATCAACAAAGACATGTAAAAATCCTTGCAATAGAGAACACCTTCTTTGTTTCAATTTGATTAGCAAGCATGGTTAAAATTGTTTTTTCAAAATAGGCAATTGTAAAAAACATCTTTTCATACTTTGACCACGAAATAAGAGGGTCTTTTGCTTCTTTCAATGGCACGTCAAATGTGTGAAAGCATGACAATTTCTATCAAACCTACATTTACACAAACAATCCTCAAATAAATTAGCTCAAAACATGCAAAAATAAAATTAAAAAGAACTCACAAAATCTTATAGGGATGTGAAAGAATAAACAACAAACATTTATTTGTTCAAAACAAGTTTCATCCTTCGACACCCTTACTCTGAAAATAACATTAATCTTGTGCATCATCTCATGCACAATACTTGAAAGGACAACTAATCATCCATGCAACTTTTGGTACAAAGTCTTGAAGGTTGGGACAAGGAATTGGCTCTCATATGCAACAATAATTTCAATTGTTGAAGCATGGCCAACATAATTTCCTACCAGGCTTAGATCCTTAGATCGAGGATCCAACATGAAAACAATGATATTGTGAGTTTTAGAGCAAGTTATTCTTTGTATATTTTATGGAACATTATGGAGCATGCAAGATAAAATGGTAGTTTTTGGTATCCTATGAAATAATAAAATTTCATAATGTGAAAGCACACTAAAGTAGGCCAAAAAAGGTAATCCTAAAAGCAAAATAAAATAAAAATTGTGTGACAACTAGATTAGAAAGAAGATGTTTAGTGAGATTGACCTTTTGAATTACTCAAGTGTATCAAATGTGATATGGAGAAAATTTTAAAAGGTAAAGAAGTAGATTAACCTATTTAAAAAACCTACTTTTAAACTACTTTGCAAAAACTATGCTATTTTCCAAATTGCACAAAATAACCATTTCCAGATTTGTGGCAAACAATATATGAAATCCAAGTATACAATGCATTTATAAATTTTTTAAAGCCTGTTTTACCATGTTCCAAACACAAAATGCATTTTCCATACATATAAAAAAATAGACTTTAAATGTTACAAGGGAAATTTATTATTGAAAGGCTTAACATTGTCATAGTTAAAATATTCAAGTTCCAAATTTTTTATTATTTAAACACATAATGCCTCACACATTAGTAGCACATCATTGAATTATTTGATTTGGAAAAAATATTATATTAATTAGGTTAATAAATTTGTGATAAATAAGTAAATAAAATTAATGGAATTCATGAAGGATGACTAGATATTTTTCATTTGACATGGTAAGTACATGCCAAAATTTATAGCATTGTTAAAATGCTTAAAGTAAACAAGAGCAAATTCTTCTTTTACTTGGTGAATAGGGATGGAAAATTTGCATATTTTATTTTATTTAGACCCCAAAGCAACATTCTATTAAAATTGAAAATAGTTTAGCTATAATTTAAGTATATTCTCATAATTCAATTCTCAACACCCTATTTACATTTTAGTAAAATTCAAAATTTATTTATTTTAATATGTTGTGGTTTATATTTTTTTGCATGTCATTTGAAAAGTAACATAAGTAATTTACCCTTGTGTGAGCTTTAAAGTGCTTGAAATAATTCATGGAATTGAGGAATAATATTAAAACAATGGTTTCTTGATCTTGCATGTTGGCACCAAGCTATTTCATTTTATTGCACATGTCCATGTTCTTAGTAACACCAACTTGAAAATGTCAACCTTGCCAATTCCAATATTTCCTTGGAAGGTTGTGCATAGAACTTGATTGTTGAAACAAATATATTTGACAAGTAATACCCATGGCATTAGTTAATTGCATCTATAAATATAAAAAGAGAAAAGGCATCACAAATGCTTTTGAAAATTGCCCATGTATGTGCGTAGTGAATTCTATTAACCAATGCCTTTGGATGACAACTATAACACATCATAATTATAGGTTGAGAAGTAGACACTTTCCAAACATGACAACCTTGGATGAAAACATTTCATTGGTTTGCCAATTTTTATTTCAGCAAATTGGAATCTCTATAAGCATACATACATTATTTTCCGCCCTTGCTTGTAACACACAATGGGAAAAACTTCACATGAAATTGTAGATTTCACAACTTCCAAATGCTTGCATTACAAAAGCAAGGAATGTTAACATACTTGATTTCTTCAACCATGTAATGTTGAAGAGATGCTTGAGTGAATTTCCCAATAATTGGCATTGAATCGTTGGAAACCTGGTCATTAATAATGGCATATTGAGCCACCTTGCTCATAGCATGTTCAAAACATTCACCATTAGAAGGAGAAGACAAACTCAATGGTTCACATGAAATCATTAATTTCAACAAGGCTACTGCCATGCTGCCCCATGCTACCTTCATTTTGACATAAAACAAAATTTTGGAGGTGAGACAAAAAGACCTCAATTGCTTTGCCTAGTAATGTGATTGTCCCTAGAAAAGGCCTACTATAATAAGATTAGGTTTCCAATATAAGGTAAGAGAGTTGTTGATTAGAATAAAAGTATCACATTGCCCCTATTCATCCACAAATCAAATGTAGTAATAGTTGTAGGCAAGGCATTAAGATGAGGTCACACATCCAAGTCCAAATAAAGATCAACCATGGATGAAAGGATTTCATTAAAATTATCTTATGAGAAGGAAAAATCAACTTGGGATCAAGCCTTATTGTCAACCTATGCATCCACATGTTCTCACGACAATTAATGTTCAAATGGAAGAACTTTTTAGTTATGACCAACACCAAATCCGCTAAAAATAAAATTTTGAGCCTCATCCTATTTCTTGTTAGGAATGTTGCTTCCAAAAAATGTATAATTTGCATTTAGGGTTACCATAAGGCATTTCTTGGTGGGTAACATAGGTTTACCACCCCTATCAGTCCTTGTTTGCAATCGTGGCATGCCCTAAGCCCTTTCAAGTTCTTGTAGATGCAAAAAGAAATTCAAGATGATCAATTTCAACTTGTTTCATAACATTGTTAAGAAATGATTGTATGCAATGATTTGTTTTCCCTTTGTCTTCTTTTCAATCAATGTAGGAGAGAACATTAAAGGAAAACAAATGGTGCATTTCAATTGTTGCACTTGGTCAAAATTAAAATTTACATCCCCATTGTTTTGAACAAAAAATGCCCATGAGAAAGACTTTATTTTCTTCCTTTTTGAGAGAACCTTTGAACCTAGATTTGAGACTAAGATCTTTTTGGAAGATCAACTGGTGAAAGTCTAAATTTGGTTTTCCAAATTTCTAAAGAGGTTTGGGTTTTGGTTTTGGTACATTTTTTCAAAATCAAGAACCTTTGGGCTTGTATCAAAAACCAAGTTTGGTTTCATGTACACATTACACACTCCCCTAGGTCTTGGAGATGGTATAGATATGGAGTTTTACAACAAATTAAAATTAGGAATATTATATAAATATATAATTTAGTAACTAATTAAAATTGATCAAGTACCTATAAAGTTCAACCTACTTCCTGACTTTTTGAAGAAGTTTAGTTTGCTCAGTTAAAGAATTTGAACCTATGTTGAAATTTTTTTCTTTGATAACTTTTTTCCTAGTGTGATAACTTGAACTTGAACACTCGAATATAACCTTTGAAGAAAGGGGAATTTGCCAACATTGGTCTAGACCTAGGTTGCAAGAGTTGTTGAATATTGAATAAAACTTTCATTAAAAACTGAATAAATTTTTAAAAAGTTAATGAAAATTGAATATGAGATTTGGCTAAAGAAGTGTACCCTTTGCCCTTTGAAGATTCACTCAATATTACAATATGTGCTCAATTCTACATAGGCCAACACTAGTGATTGACCATTGCCCTATTCAATCATTTTTTCTTAAAAAATAAATATGGTGATAACATCAAAAACCTAGGTGCTAGGGTAGCTTCATGTTTTCACAAAGGAGAAAGAAAAGGGGTTCAAATCCCAACTTGACACATTTTGATGTCACCCATTACACCTCTAAGTGTCCATTAGAGATTCAAGATGTGCATGACAAGGCCCAAAGTGTGTAATGGGTAGCACCAAATGTATTCGGGCATCTTCCATCTTGTCTAAAAAAAAAGAGTTCAGGCCAAGGGAAGACAAGAAAAAGAAGCAAGCAAATACTTTTGTACTGCTTGCAATAAGGACTCATTTCTGATTTAGTGTTTTCCATGTTGGAAGCGTTGGTCTCTTCCTAGTTCCTTGACTCCTTTTGGGACTTCTTTGCTTTCAGAAGGCCGTGCAATAAAAGAACCAATTCTCCTAAAAACAATTTGGGGTTAATTTTATTCAAATAAAGAAGAAAGATTTCCAATATTTTCCAAATCAATTAAAAAATTAAAAAAGAAGAAGTTTTAACTAAATTCTTGAAATGACACTTAGACTTTTTAATCTCAAATTAACTTCTTAATCATCCACTAATTTTTAAACCCTCAATTAATTTCATAATCCTCGTTTTCATCAAATTTCATTCTTGATATTTAGACAATGAGTTCCAATAAGCAGCCATTCTATATGGGTAAACCATAAGTTATAACCCTAGTAGTCCAAAGAAAACTAAAAGAAAAAAGGCCAAAAAATGAAAGCAAGGTTTGGACCAAAAAAATGTATTTGAAAAAAATTGAGGGATGATTCTGCCAAATGTTTTTATTTTCAATCTAGTGGTTTCAAAACTTTAGGTAGTGAAGTTTTCTAAATTTTCTAAATTTATTTTTTTAAATTAACACTAAAAGAACCAATTTCCCCCTTTTTTTTGTTAATTTCATTCAAATAAAAAAACAAAGATTTCCAATATTTTCCAAATATTATTTGTAGCTATAGTGCAAATATTCCTCTATTGATTAATTTTCAGCATTCCACTTTTTTTTAAAAAAATCTCTAAATATTTCAAATACTTCTTATTTCTTGTTGAAATAAATTAATTATTTTGACAAAATAACATATACCCCCATGAAACGTTAATTTCTGAAATCATCTTATATTTTTAAAATCTGGAAAAAAATTTGGATCCTGGTTGGGCAGCTGATGGGAGAAAATCTGGGCAAGTGCAGGCTAGTAAATGTTCGCTGCTGGCTACGGCATATGCACACAATTGATTTTGTGAAAATTATGTTCCATTTGAATGAAAATTGCATACAACTTGAATCAAATTGAAATTCAATTGAATTGAATTAAAAAACATTGAATGGAATTCATATTTGATTGAATTTGAATTCACATTTAAAGTTTCAATTCCAACTCAATTGAAAAGAAATGAAATGCAAATTGATACATAAGTTATGGAAAATCTCTTTGTGACTATAGCATTGGAAAAAAAATCTGAAAACACAAAGATTAAAAAAAAAAACCTTTTCTTTTCTCTTCACTTGAGACTTGGTTAAATAAATTCTAATTTAAAATTGTCATTCAAAACGACAACTTATGGAATCCAAAGCTACTCTACCTAAACCATCCTCAATGATTCATCATCATTTGAATTGATTTGGTTGTGGATGGTGCCTATCCCTAGTCTTAGTGTTTGGGTGCCAATTAGCTTGTTGATAAACCACACATATACATTAGGCTTTGCAAGGGATATCTAAGTAGTGCTTTTTTAAAGAATTTTTGTTTGTAGCCAAAGTGATGAAAATCCATAGGAAAATGTAAAAAGGTGGCAATCATCCTTAGGATTATTTAGCCAAATCTGGCTATAAACCAGATATTAAATACAAATATTTAATCTTCTATATATATTTTCTACATACTGAAAATCAAATATAGAAACCTGGCCATTCAAACTATTTTTCTGACTTTTGGTGATTGAAAACCTGCAAAATACCTTCATGTTTTTATTTTTATTTTTTAAATTTCTCTTTCTGGTGAAATTTCAGCAATTATAAAAAAAGCTTGAATCTAGGTTGCTTGTAGGTTTTGCACTGAATCTAGATTCTATGTCCAACTGGTTACTGGAGGAACTCTGGTTTGAACCTTATATGTTAGAAGCTTTACTTCCTACCAGTGTTTCTTTCAGGAATATTTTAATGCAGCCTAAGTGAGTATCATATATATAGGAAGTTGTAGAAAAAATGGATTTCATTGCTTGGAAGATTTAGCCAATCTGGCTATAAACCAAATGTGAAGGACAAATATTTAGTCATCCTTCTATATTTCTGACTATTTACTGGAAACAAATATACAAATCTGGTGACTTGTTTTTCCGAGTTCTGGCTACCAAAACTCTGAAAAATAAGTTCATTTTTGAACTCAGGTTTCTAGTTTCGCCAGTTAAAAAAAGGCTGCTTCTGGTGAGCTAACAAATACTATTGTGGGGTGTCTGTTAGCCTTTTGATTTAACCACATAACTACATCACGTTTTTCAACTGATTTGGATTGCTTGTTGATAAACTAGTAGGCAAGTTTGCTAGGGATCTAAACTCTATGTCCAATTGGACACACTCCGGTTTGAGCTTCTAAAGACGAGCGAGCATCAAAATTGATCAAGAGTCAGTTTCCATTAGCCACCAGTGAGTTAGTTCATTTGGTCTGGTTCAAAAGATTCCATGGATGACTTTTGAGTAGTACACTGTCACAAAGACAGTTTCTAGGGCCTCTTTCCATTACGAAAGTTACTATGATCACAAATTATGCTTCAACAGCAGCTTTTCATTACATTTGTTGCAACTTCCATCTAACCATGTTCACAATCATCTCACACCACTATAGGTCACACATAGACCAACAGCAGAATTGTGTCAGCTGGGGGTCAAACTGTGAATCATTAGAAATTCTTTTTATAAAATTCTTTTAAAGGTTTCCCCCACATAAAAAATTTCCTAACATTAATTACCTACATATTTCCAAACCCATTGCAAGTCTCCAATGGAAAGTGCATGTCAGTGCAACAAAAAAATATGGCTCCAATTCAGTGGCTTTGCATTAAGCTGCTTCCATCACAGCATACTCTGTGCAGTATGTAACTATGATCACAGCAGCCTAAGGGAAAGAGACCTTTGTATTCTTTCAAATCTAATTAAATTTGCCATGCTGTAAGTAAATTAGCTGCACCTTCTCATAAGGTGTCTGCGGGGGAGGCCCAGGGGAAGGAAAAGATGGCTCCCAGAGATAAGTTTCAATCCTTGTGTTGTGTGATACTTCAATTCTTTTAATATACCTTTGTGCAAGAAGTGATGTATAATTAAAAACAACCCTGGGGATCTGTCCTAGGCTACATAAAAGATAGCAAAAGAAATTTCTTATCAAGAAAGGAAAATAATATTTGCTCCACAATCAATAATCAAAGAAAATCCATAGCCAGTTTTCACTAAAAGTTTTCTTGTTTTCAAAATACCTCCTCGAACTTGTAACAGCTAATAAGAAGAGTAATCCTTTGCTTCTCCCCCACCCGATGAGCATGATGAACTTGACACATGAAATAGAGGATTCCTGACAATCAAAGATGAGCACTAAATTCAGCCATAACATCACATATTTTGCTGGGGTAAAAACACACACAGATCAATCATCAATCCATCGACACATACCAAGCTCCTTCCATGACCTATGCATTCATTTGGCATCTCCTGCTTCTCCCTCACTTATTTGCTGCATACCTGTTGTTGTCAAAATGATCTTATTCACATGATGCTATTCTGGTGACGAATATTGTGTGTTTGGAGAATGGGGTGCCAAAACTGCCACAAAACTGTGCATACTGCATACCATCAATCTGTTGAATTCGGTATATGCTAATAGTCAGTTGGAGGATACAGAAAGATAAAGCCCACAAAGCATTAAACTCTGGCAAGCATTCGAATGAAACCCTCAATTGTGCTCAGCGGAGTCTGGACTTTGCGGTGATCTGTGTTTTCTCATGTTTTTGACAAGGATCATTCACATGTGTAAACACTCACATGTTTAAAGCTTGATCTTTATAGGGGTTACCCCTAAGGGGAGGACATCACATGTGCAAAAAAAAACTTGAGCATCATTAACCAAATACCTTGTGAACTTTTTTCACAATTAAAAAATACATGAGTTTATTGTTATTATAGATTCATTACACACAAAAGTCTTATAAAAAAGCTTAAATAAACTAACAACATGAAAATATGGGAATGGAGAATGAGCCCAAAGTTTCACTCATAACCCTTTAAATACATGAAAAAAAAAGAGAGTAAATCATCCACCATTTGATATAAATTTAAATGATATTATCATTCATTAAAACAATAATATTATGCCACTGCTGATCCTTTTAGAACACTCATCCTTTCTATGGATGAACCTCTATTATTTGGCATCTAATTCACTAAATTTTAATGTTTTTTCATGGGTGTGAAAGATCTAAATACCCAAATTAAAATAAAATGGTGACTATTGTTGTATTAAATAAGATCCATGCAGTAAATTAAAATATTTATACCTTTGTTGATACACAAGAGATCTATTGCAAATGCTCAAAAGAAAACTTAAAGAAATATAGGAGAAAAGACAGGAAAGGAAAAAAAAAAAAAGAGGAGGAAAGCCTTAAGTTTCAATAGAGCAAAAAGAAAAAAATATGTAACCTGTGGATGATTCATGTGTGTAAAAATAGTTTAGAACATCTCTACTCATGTCTATATGTAATGTGACAATTATACCTATTGTTGGTAATTTAAATTTGTTGTGGGAGTGCACCAAAGTGAATTGCCTCTAAGGTGATGTGCATCTTTGATTGGCCAATCACCCAAACTTTCAATACAGACACTCCAAAAATGGATGAATGTGGTCCCCTTTGGCTCAATTATATAGGTCACAAGGATAAAATTTTGGACAAAGGATATGGGATAAAGTGTGGTGATATTGGGAATAACTTGAGTAACAACATGGGAACATAGTGGGAACTCCAAAATCCAAATAATTTTCAAAGCGCTCCTTGTCCCCAAAAGGCAAAAAAATGGGACTTCCTAGGCTCTTGGGTGCATGTTGAGCACTCTCATTAGAGGCATGGAATTTCTATTCAGGCACAGGAGGTTGGAGAATAAGATCAATCCATATATGCCCTAGTACACTAGGGGCATCTTCAACACATGCTTGTCGAATAATTAATTAATTTGAAGATTCCATCTTGGAAATTACAATATTTCACAATATTAAAAAAAAAGAAATCTTCATTTCCCTGCACAATTTTTTTTCTTTGAAAAAAAGTAGAGTTTTTGAACCACAAAACCATCAAAACCATAACATAGATCAATATGTAACCATTATATCATCACCTAAATCTGTATCATTAGTTGTATACTTTATAACACCTGCAATGTACATTGGAGACATTGCAAGTAGTCATGAATAAGGATATGACGAATGTGAGATACAATGGATACCACATTGCACTTTTAATCATCATCAGTAAAGCGGCCACAATGAGCCAGCGCGAGCCACCAGCATACTATGAACAATGGATGATGGTAAGTGGTCCGGAAGCAGTTTTCTGTTGGGTTCTAGCTCCCTAGCTAACCATGGTGGTTAGCTCATTTGCTTTTTTCACCTACCTACTAACAACCTGCAAGCAGGTTGTTAGTAGGTAGCTAGTAAAACCAGCCCTTACCTATGTAAAAACCATCTACTTACCTAGTAATTACCTATTTTCTTACCTATCTACTACCTATGTATGAAACCTATTTCCTACATAACCGGTTACCAAGGTGAAACCGAATATTAACTTGGTTAAGGTTCATCCATAACTGAGTAACAATAGGCGATCCACTGGATGGTGCGCTGGTGGGTTCACTGCGACCAGATCAAGTATCGATCATACAATTGGACATTAGACAAGTTGCACCAATTTATTTATCCGGGAAGGAATCAAACATACAATAAGTATGCAAGGCATTAGATAAGGCGAGCCAAGGCATCATTCATGGTATCAAATGTTCAAGGACTTTCAGCTACCCTAGTGGCTGAATGGGTAAGGCTGCATGGGGGGTGCCCACTTTTCTTTTTCTTTCTTCTAATGGCCTGCAACCTATACCCTAAACCTAAACCGGGGCTCATATCCATGTCCGGGTAGGAATCTGATATCCTACTGGAATATCAAAATTTCAAATTTTTTCACCCCTCTGGATATTATATGACCGGATTTCATAATTTTAAGGTCTGAAATAAGGATATTATCTCAGATATCAAAAAAATTTGATACCCAAATAATTTTACAAATGATATCCAGGGTGATATACGAAAACATTAATATCCAGGTGAGATTGAAAAATGTGAAAATCTGATATCTGACCAAGATATTTAAATTTTAAAAAATAAAAAAATGTAATATCCTTCTCCAAGGGATAAAAAAGGTGGATATATCAAAAAAGTGATATCTGCCCAACGCTGGTTCAAACCAATGTTGGACAGTTCTCACTGGGACCTTCAATTCTCTGACTAATTCTGATAATGATAATCAATTGATATCACATTTGGTGAAAATAAGCTTGAGAACCGTATTGACAATTCTCACCAGGTTATGGAGAACCAGTTACTTTATTATTATTATTATTTTGAGAATTGAGTTAATCCTATGAAAAAACCAGAATCTGATTCTCAAGGAAATAGTTAGAAAATTTTATGATTAGTTTAGGTTAGATTTTTAAAAAAAACTTTTCAATTTTTTTTAATTGACTTTTTTAAATAAAAATGAATATAAATTTGAGGTTTGGATTGTGAAAATCAAATATGAGAATAGATTGTTATCACATTTGTGAGACTTGTCATGTTTGAGAACCGACTTGATTATAAATAAATAAAAATGTGATACCTTGCTTGATTTTCATAAGTTTAAAACATTTTTTTGAAAGAATCAAGTCAATCATCTCAAGTGTTGGTAAGATCGGGAACCAACGATTTTTTAAAAAATGGAGAGAGAGAGTCACCCAACACTGGTGCAAACTTGCCAAGGATAAAGAGACTTGACAAAAGAAATCTATAGGTTGTGGCCAGAAATCTATTGATGTGTCCTAACCAACATTGAAGTCAGTTTGGCCAAAATGGAATTGATAAGATTGTTGCAAATTTGTTTTAGTGGGTATGATTCCCATTTAATGTTGCAAGATCAAATCATTTCAACAAATGTTTAAACCTAATAATATATTACATATAGTAAAGGACGTTGTGAAGCATCATTTCATTCATCCGTCCTGTCATTTATCCGTTCATCTGTCCGGTCATCCATTTGTCTCATCATGGTCTGTTTAATCTGACAAGGCGGAGAAAGAGTGGAATACAGATGCGATGTGGCGGAGAATAATATATATTAGTGTTGTAATTTTATTTAATTTTTTAATTTTTTAATTTTGGGGTTTTTGGACTTAGGTACATTCATCCTGTCTCTTTCTCAACAACTAAAAGAGTTGGGTTGGGTTTTTTTTTTTTTTTTTTTTTTTTTTTTTTTTTTTTTTTTTTTTGTTTTTTTTTTTTTTTTTTTTTTTTTTTTATTTTTTTTTTTTTTTTTTTTTTT
>Ga0116227_10008258_pt1 | contig 19758 bp, 11 predicted proteins | sample S1TSphgellanicum_FD_89693 | JGI IMG/M metagenome (GOLD analysis project Ga0116227, IMG submission 89693) | Host-associated microbial communities from peat moss isolated from Minnesota, USA - S1T2_Fb - Sphagnum magellanicum MG | ecosystem: Host-associated > Plants > Peat moss > Unclassified... | reverse complement strand
GGGAGCCCCCGGGCCCCCTCAGTCGACGGTTTTACACCATGCCGGGCCCCCCCCCCCCCTCCGAACTACCAAGTTCAGCAAGTTGGGAGGTTCACTAGGTCCAAAGGAAACCTAGGATAAAGAGGATCTAAGGGTCCAATCTAAACCTCCTTTTTTATTTTTCATTTGTTTTCCAAATTTTCGAACCTAGGGCACAAGTTTAGCACCAATCCGAACCTACCAACATTTTTTTATTATTGTTTATTGTTTTTTCATCCATTTGCATCCAATTTTTGGATGAAAAAAATCATCCATATAGTCAAAGGTAGCTAGTGGACGAATAGGGCTTAATGATTTTGTAAGTAAACTAATTAGTGAACAACCCACCTATGAACATACATTGAATGATTTGACCCATAAAACCAGATAAAAAATTCATTTGTAATTCATTTTTATTTTCATTTTGAATTTTTTCAAAAATTCACATATTTCACATATGGAATCGAATTGACATATCATTTGCATTGTTGAATTTTTCAAAAGGAAAATTACATGTGTGCAAAGTTACAAAAGTTTAGGAAACAAAAAGTTTTGGAGGCCAAAGGTTGATTTGGCATTTGTGGAGTTATTTACCATTCAACTTTGGGAATTCAATTCTCACCCATATGAAGGAGGAATTAGAAGCTTTTGTGGTAGTTAATTCTTAGTGAAGAGACTTCCAATGTGGGAGTTTTTAGCATAAGTGGATACATGCATTTTTTGAGGTTTATTCTAAGGCGCAGAGTCATATTTTCTGCATTTTACATGTGGTGGAATGCGGCACCATCATTGAATGCAACGGATTTGAATTCTTGTCGTTATTCACATGTGAAAATCACAAAAATGGAAATATTTGTATTACATGAATTATGAATCTCCACTTGTGTTTGTTGGGTTGCGCCTATTGCATGTTGGTTGAATTATTATATGCTTTCAAGGAATAAAAGGATTACCAAGGCGTGTGCCATTCAACTACGACTTGGGGGTGAACACATGCTCTCAAGTTGACCTTTTGGTAATTTGTGCTTACTATTCAATGTGAAACTTTAAATGAAAGGTTATGTGCTTTCCCACATGTACCATTATTGCCAAAATAAGCTTCAAGGTTGTGATTGGTGTGGTTAATGGCTAGGCATGAGACAAGGTTACCACCCAATCCTAGTCGTTAAACTGTCTTACTTGACTCCTAATTTCCCCAGACATATTGATTAGGTTTTAATCACATTTTAGGTTATATTGGGAGACACAATTACAAATATGTTTGGATTTGGTCACCAAGATGCCCCATTGCTTGTTGTTATGGTGAGATTGGGTTGATCATTAGTTGACCACCTTGTTGTTTTCATTGTTTGCCTTAATTTGTATGTTCCAAGTTTGGGCATAACCTTCAACAAACAAATTTGTCTGATATCTATTATAGATGCGTTAACATGTTATTTGACTTTGTAAACCCATTTGCATTCAGTTGCCTTCTTATCCTTGAACAAAAATATTAACTCCCAAGTCTAACATTGATATCCAATTAATACTACCAAATTCTCATCCATGTCGCTCTCCCACTTGGAATTTCCAACCACCTAGTCAAAAGAAATGAGCTTTACATTTTGTATAACCCCTAACCATGTGTATGCATATTGATTAGCTAAAACTCCATCATACTTGAACCTCTTTATGGGATATTTGACCCATGTGGATTTTTGTACTTTAGTGTTATTACATCAAGTGTCTTTAATGTTTTATTGGTTTTTTGAACTCCAAGGATGATAATTGATGGAACTCCTAGTTCTTCATCAAAACCCTTATTTGAATCACTAGATTCACTATCCACATGAGATTATTTAATTGATGTTCAAGCATCATTTTAAGCATTGAAAAGAGATTTTGCTTGTAATTTAAATTGTTTTGTCCATGAGTTACCATTGGACCTTCAATAAAAGACTTTATGGGTTCACTAATCAACCATGGCTAAGTTTTTACATTTGGTGAAATATCAACATTTATAACCTCTCCATTTTCTTTTATTTTCATTGGTGATACCAACTACTCATATCATTATCTATATATATATAGGGAGAAAATTACATGCAAAAATAGGTTTTAAAATATCCTTCAACATTGCAATCCCTTATTTTAAACATAAATGCAAGAAAATAAAGTCAAAATCTCTTCAAGAATCATTATGAAATCATTATGCACTTCATTAAATCTATAGTAATTAAGTTGCAAACCAAGTTTCAAATACTTTAATGTAAGAAAAACATGTAATATATAGGTTTTGAATTAAAGATTCAACAAAATATGACATCTAATATGCAAAATTTCAAAGTAATTAATACATTTTAGTGTGCAAAAAATATAATTAAAATCATACTTTCATTTACTCAAAACCAATTTAGAACATTTACTTGCATTTTCAAATATATACTTAAATGCATAATATCATTATACTAATGTCAAAGAACATCCTCATATTGATCATTAAATTTTTTAAAATTCAAAAAAAAATGTATAGATTTTTTAATGGATATTTTCATTAAAAAAAAACAAGGATCACATATTGACCTACTTTAACATGCTTGCACCTTGCTATTCACACATAATGGCCAAAGTATTTTGCAAGGAATATTAAAATACTCCAAGTGTTGAAGGCAATGCTTGAAATATTTAGGAAGCTTAGAAATAATACTTCAAATATTTAGTAAGTGTGAACTACAAGGTTTTAAGTATTTAATGAGGATTCAAATATTCAAGATGGATTGAAAAAATACCACAAATGTTCATGAAGGCTTGAAATATTTATAAAACCACTCAAAGAAATTATAGAATGGAATTTATTGAAAGGTGGATTTAGATCAAATTTAAAGGATTAAAAAACTTGATGTATGTAAAAATTTCACAAAAGAGAAAAGTTCATAAGCTACTAAATTCCAAGTAAGAATTCCAAATGCATGGTTCTATTGACCTTTATTGAATTAATTTGGTAGGTAATGAGAAATTAGCACAACAAAATGCATCCATGTTCACTGAGTGCTTTCACTAAATCTTGAGTGAATTCACTTGTCCCATTTAATGGAACTTAGTGGGGATCCAATGGATTCATTATTGCCAATCCACTAAATAGGGACTAATGAATTACACCCACATTTTGTAGTAGTGATTATTGTTACTTTGTCAAGGCTAAATGAAAATAGATATATAGTTTTATATGTTTTAGGCTTAGATTCTTGGGTTGTTGCAAATGAGTCAATTTATGTGTTTGGGTGTGGTGTACCATTCAAGTTATTTCTATGTTATGTGTTGTCAGTGTAATGATAATGATGGTTATAGACATTAGCATAAGGACACATGACAAACATGATTTCCTTTCATAATTGGTATTTCAAAAAATTGATACATAAATTGTAAAACAATGTTCACATGTTGAGTTTCCCTATTTTGTAATGGGTTCACACTTGGGCCAACAACACAAGCCACATTAGTCTATCTATGAAGGAAAGTAGATTGTTTTGTAGTTATGATATCCACCGAATCAAGATGTTTTGGATTATATTCTTGGTACCTTTGGAAAGTTCTCAATGAAGAAGAGTGCATGGGATTGGTTCCATGCAATTTGTACTTGTGGTGCAAAAGTTTGTGAATATTGAATGATTTCTTCATTGAAAATTAAATTAAATCATAGCTGAAAATTTTGAAAGGATTGTAATGTGCCTTTGGTGTGTTGGAAAAATCTTGATGAACAAGATTTAATGGAATTTATTTGGTAAGATTTGGATTCAAAATGTGGGAGATATCAAAATGATTCTACCATTGAAAATTCCAATAAATTCTGAAAGACTAGGTTTTGGAAGGAAAAATTAGTTGAAGACGTGGTAACACTTAGGCTAATGGCACAAGCCACCCTATAGATTATTATTCATAGGAGGGGGAAAGTTCCTACATCTTTTTTTAAGAGTGGGATGGATATTTGCACCCTATAAAGGTGCATTCACACTTGATGTTACGGACTCTCATATATATAGAAGCATATAGATAGGAAACTAAACAACTTTTAGTAAATAGATCGTTTATACATAAGCAAGTAGTTATTTTACTACCTACTTATTAATAACTTGCTTGTGGGTTGTTAAGTAATTGAGCTAATCCCCATGGTTAACAAAGGAATTGGAACTCAATAAAAAATTGTTTCTTAACCACTTACCACCCATCCTTCATGGTGTGCTGATGGGTGCTAGTTCATTATTGCCTCGTTTTCCATTTCTTAAATCTATAGGCAAAATGCTTTCAATTCCTATCGGGCAAGGAAATCAAGTGGATAAAAAAAACAGAAAGATTTGTCAGGCATGTTTTTAGGCAATTGTAAATTTCAAGTACCTTTTGAATGAATTTAAAAAAGAATATGTATTATGGAACATGTCGGGTACATGTTATTGTGCCTCTTGAAGTGCTTGTGAGGAATGTGGATGAACTTAATAATGCAAGCCTAAATTTTCCAACAGGCATAAATGACTTGCACCTGACCTGATCCTTTATATTCTATGGATGAAATTCATAATTTTTAGGAGATTATAGGGGCCAACACCTTTGGGAATGGGGGGAAGAGGGTTTGAAAATGTGTAATTGAATAGGTGATTAAACTTTTCAAATCACCTATATATTTATTATAATAAATATATAATTGATATGATGTTTATAATTGATTTTAACTTCATCTTAAACTAATTTTGATTCAATTGCATTTATATTTTCACATCATTTATTCAATTTTTTTAGGTCACATCTATCCCAAACATCCATCCTAATTGGTCCTTCATTCAAATTAAATATTTTGACCAAATTTTAAATCCATATGGATTCTAATGAAGCAACATTTTAAGGCTAGGTCAATCTTGTATTCACATTTTTCATGCAATTTCATCCATAGCCCTCTTCACATATTCAAGTTTGAATAATTATTTTCACATATTTACATAATGGTCATGTAGATTCAAATATTGTATCTACAACTAATAATAGGAATTTTTTTACCAAACATTTATTTATTTAAAAAAACAAGGTTTGGAAATTTCAAATTTCACAATTTCAATAATTTGGAATAAATATGCAAAACACATCTTGTGTTATGAATTCTAACCCAATGGTTGGGACAATAAATAGTTTTTACAAGTTGGGAGTAATGTTTTTTTATGTGACAATCTTTTTTGAAGGTTGGTTTTATTAAGAGCCCTTTTCGAGTTGCCCATTGATGTCAAAATCTAGTATGAACATGGGTTAAAACTAGTATTGGTCAACCCAAGATTGTTAGTAATATCTTTGCCCAATAGTAATGGTTGAACACCAAAATCCAACAAAACATTATGGGGTTGGGATTGATGTGTTGATACCCCTTTCAATTAAAAAATTATTTTTTCATTATGCACTACCATCACACTCAAAACAACACTAGCATGATCAATGGCTAGTCACATTGGAAGCTCATCAAATTTGGCTACATTTGCATGCTAAGCTTTGGGTGAACCTTGCACATTTTTGTGTGATTAGCCTCAAAAACTTGTTGGGGAACTATAATAAGTATGAATGGAAGTATTATCTTTTGACCTACCCATCACATTTAGTGTTCCCCCACTCTCACATATGGTGATCGTTAGAGCAAACACAATTGTTGGTTGAATACATGGAATGGCCAATGTTTTAGAAAAAACAAGGATGCCTAATACATCGTTTTGGTCACCCTAATAAACTCATAGGTGTGTTGATGGCAATAATAGAACTAGTGCCTTCTTTGGCACCCCATTGGTAGTCAACACCCCCATTGGATTAGGAATGGTGTTTGTTAACATGAATGATTATGGGAATCACACTTAACGTTAAGTTTCATTGCATTGTAGATCTAACCTTTCATCAACAACTTCTCCTTCTAGGATGTAAACACAAACCCTTATCATTGGTCCAACCAAAATTTCAATTGACTTGGGAACCCCGACATAGCTTCCATCATCGTGACCTTTTAAAACATTCAATATATCTTTGTTTGGTCGCCACTAATCTTAAAAAATCAGCTTAAATAAAAAGTCTTAACATTAGAATTTTTTTTGGGGATTTATGAGAAATGCTTGCAATTAGATTTTTGTTGCAATTGACACGTATAATTAAAATACCCCTAGTCACAACAGTTAAATCGCATGTGATCATGGTTGCAAATGACAAAAGGTATTGGATGAAAGAAAAAAATCAACAATACACGAGTTCATTCTTTGATTCCATTTTATACATATTGTCACATGTAACTAAGATGTTACTATTTTGGTCACTAATGAAAGCAAATGATGTGGTAGCAAATGTTTCAACCTTTAATTATTTAAAATAATAATATTTTGAAATATTTTTGAAATATCTTAAAATGTTCAATTTACATGTTAGGAAGATCTTAAATTGTGACACATGGCACAATATAGATCTACTATATGACATATTAATTTGAATTTTCATCAAAATAAATTAAAATTAAAATTTTGACAGGTTGGTTAATAGGTTGGTAGATACCCTAATTAGATAGGTAAGTAGGTTAAGGAGGTAGGTAGGTTAAAATGGTGCATAAACATTTTTGTTCTTTTTTAGTTAATTTTTTCTATTATTATAATTATAGTGGTTAATTACAATAATTAGTGTAATATTACTTTATGTTACCGTTAAAAATTATGATATAATAAAAATTATTTATTATAAAAAATAAGTATAAGGGATGAACAATTTAATTTGTTGTAATATAATCTTTCCAATTATAATAATTACATTAATTATTCTATTAAAAATATTTTTAAATGATAAATTAAAAATAATTAACTTCAAATATAAATTATGCAACTATTATAATTGATGTATAAACATATATTTATAATAATTTTACAATAAACATACATTAATCAAAATAACTACACCAATTTTTAAAATTATAGTAAGATTATTACAAATTTTGAAATAAAATTTTAGTTATAATTATATCTTTATTATAATTGCAATCATCTTACAATAATCTTACATTAATTAAACTATTTTTATTGTAATTATTGTGTCTCTATTAGTGGAATAATAATAATAACTTTTGGGAAATTTTAATATTAACATAATATAAAATTATAATCTTGCTAATTAATAATTAATTTTTTTAAATAATAATAATTCAAAGAAATAACTATTATTATCATTTTTATTGAATCAATATTATAGTTTTAAAATAGCTTAACATAATTACCTATAGTATTGTTATTCATTTTTTTATTATCTCACATGTTGTAAATATTGTTAACTAGATCAATCAATATTTAATGATAAAAATAAGAACAAAAAAAGTTTTTGTAAATATAATACACCATAAATATGTTTGGAATATGCATTTAATATATCTTATGTATATTCCAAACACGTGTTTAATAATATCAAAATATACATATACATTAATTTAAGTTTGATATATTTTAATATGCTTTAAATATGAATTACATATGATTTTAATACATTCTTTATACATACCTCATTATACATTTGTACAATGTCTTAATATGTTTCCAATATCCTTTTGAAGACTTTGAAATCACTTTATTATTTCATAAGGTTATCATTAATTTTGGTCACATTTGTAATTAATGGGACATATATGGCCTTTCTTGGATGAAAACGAAATGAATTTTTTTTTAAGGATGAAAAAAAGATTGCAAAATAGTTGTGACATAATACAAACATGACCAAAAAGAACATTTATGGTTATAATAATGACTAAAATAGTTATATCTTCTTACCCAAGCTTGATCCTTATCTTCAACAAGGCCATTTGGTTTCCAACAAAAGGTTTTCCCATTTTCTTGGCCATCTATTGTGAGGAGCATAATCATTATTAAGAAGTGGCCTTTGGAGTTTAACACGATCTCAAAGTTCATTCACCAAATGAGTTCATATCCAATTCCAATTTTCTGGTGGATTGATTAATGGGTCTTATTGGCTTCATTTTGATAACAAGGTTCATCTCATCTTGGCTGAATCGTGGCCAATGTTCCAAGAAACCTTCATCTGTCATTGGTCCCCATCATTCCTTCAAAGATTCCTCCTTGAAATAGGAGGGTGGATGACTCATTGTTTTGGTTTTTGATTTTTGCAAAAAAGTTTTTAGCCCTGGATGGGGCTATCTTGTTCTTCCACCTAAATGATCTACGAGTCTAGTCATATATTAAAAAGCTATCAATTCCAAATTTGGATGAAATGGGCAGTGGTAAACTCATTGTCACTCACAATAGTGAGAACATGTATTAAAATTCCATTTCCATCTCATAACCATTGATGTAATTTTTTTCCTTTGAATATTCTCATATTGATTATATTCTTGTTCATCTATTGTAAATGATGTTGAATCAAGTTATTTTTTGCTTAGGGTACCCAAGGAAAATTCATTTGTCAATAGTTCATTCCTCTTCTTTTCCTTGTCAAAATTATTTGTGGAAACCAAAATATCTTACAGATTACATTTTTTGTGCCAATTCTAAACCTTTAATAAAATACACATATTAAAGTCTAGATAAATTCACAAATTTAGATATGGTTTACATATTAATCTTTAGGTAGTTGTCTTTAATTTGTACATATGTCAAGTGATGTACATGTTAACATCATTTCTTATTTTCAATTAATTTAATGTTGACAAGATTCACAAATTAGAAAGCTTACTACAAATTTTGTTTTTTTTTTGTTTTTCAAATGAAATGTAAATCACTAAGCCAAAATGGTAAATAGGACTACATAAGCAATTGGCACTCTAATCCTAAACCACATTTACACTAGCCATGACAACATGACTATTAGTTCATATGGCCTTGTGATATTTTCCACTAGTCACAAAAATCTGCAGTCCTAACAACCATATATGATGACTATGTTATCCATGACTACAATCCTAATATGCATAGTCATTAACATCAAATCCAACATCACATGTCATTTAAAAACTAAAAATTTATATAATCTCCAACCAACAGCTGCATGTGTCAAAAGAAGACCTCATCATTCCTTGAAGGTGTTCCCATTTAGCCCATGACAATTGTCACTAACTTGGACTCTGAAGTCAAACATGTGGCCTTATAAGGAGTTGCCACGTGGAACCACCGATGTCCATGTTTGGTTTGGGTTAGGTTTGGGTGAAGGTCACAGGTAGGCTAATCATATGTTTAATTTGTTTCAGATGAATTTCAAGTTAGGTTAGGATTAGATTTGGGTTAGGTTGGGAAGATGTTAATATAGGTTTGGATTAGGTTGAAGTTTGGTTATGTTAAGTTCGGGTTAGGTTAGGTCTCATTTAGATTAAGGTTAGGTTATGTTAGAATTAGTTTAAGTCAGGTTAGGTTTTTCTTTGGGTTAGATTAGGGTTAAACTTGAATTGGGTTAGGATTAAGTTAAAATGTTGTTTGGTTTATGTTCAATATAAATTGGGGTTAGGTTAAGATGACCTTTGGGTTAGGGTTAGGTTTGGGTTAGATTAAAATGACTTTCAAGTTAGGTTTTGTATAGGTTAGGGTTAGGTTTGGATTATGTTAAGATTATCTTTGGGTTAGGTTCAATATAAATTAGGGTTAGGTTAAACTTTGCTTCAAGTTAGATTAAGGTTAAGTTAGGGTGAGTTTTAGGGTGAGTTAAGGTTAGGTTTAGAATGGTTGTTATTGCTTTAAAGTGGGAATGCAATTGTTATTGTGCCACATGTTATAGTACAATGGGTGATTATAGTTATAGGTGAAGATTAAGGTTCACATATTTAAGCATTCAATTAATGATATATATATATTTATTAGGTTTGTTTTTTATTAAGTTGTTCCAAAATTGGGAGAGGTTTTGTATGAAGTGTCATCAATTTTCACTAATTGCACATGTCCTTTACTTAAACCATGTGGAAGTTGATGGCTACTCCAAAAATAGTAAACATTGAATAAACCTTTCCAATTCCATAAATGCCATTCCTTGGTTTTCTAGGACTTATCATTGCATGGGACTCCCCTCCACTATAATTCAAACAAAAAGTTTGAATGGATTCATTCAAGTCTTCAATGCTCTAGATGGAATATTCAACAAAACAAAACCTTTCAAGAATTCTTGAACTAATTTGTTTCAACAAAATGTTTGTTTAATTTTTTTGTATTAATATTTGAAGTTGTGAGGAATGAAAAGAATGCAATTGAAGATGGTAAAATCATGTGATAAAACTATCGTTTTTTCAACATACCATATGTTATAATTGACATAGCTTCCAACTACATAATTGGGAGGTGGTGGAAGAAAATATTAATCTTTAAAGTGAGTTTTTTGAAAACAATTCAATTATCAATGTGTGGAGGGATATTTGACTTCATGTTCCTTCACATTTGGCCACTAATTCATTTATCAACCTAATAATTGAACCTATTAACAATTAATACCTAAATTTTTAGTACAAGCACACATATTCAATACCAAGGATTAATTAACATGTCTTACATTAATTATATCTTGGTTTTTAGAATAAATACAATCCTATAACAAAATGACTTGAATTATAAGTTTTACCCAAGAGTTGATATATGGGACCCTATATTTTTATTAACATGTTTTGTCAATTTGTTGCTACATACATACTTAATATAACAAAAATATTCATTATGAAAAAAAATTAAAAATAATTTCAATGACAAACTAAACTTAAACCTTGATATTATATATTTGGATTTGCTTTGAAGTTTTGTTGTGACAAAAGATGGGCTTTAAGAACTTGAATTTTTTTGTAATTAACCTATATCATTTTAATTCACAATTATAGTTCAACAATTAAAACCCTACCCAAGTTTAATGTAAGAAGTAACAATTATTTGATTCAACTTGTTGTCATTGTCCCATTTGCATGCATCACACAACAAGGGATGACTATTTTGATGGATTATTCATAGTCACATGTTGTGATTTTTGATGAGAACTTGTGTATCATACAAAAAAACATGATGGACAAAGTAGGAACAAAATAAATTAAAATTTTGAATTAAAAAGAACATGAGGAAAAATGGATTAAAAGAACATTAATTTTCAAACTTTGATTAAACAAATTGCTCAAAGATCAATTAAGAAATGTGCAAAAGTAGAATTCGTTTAAAATTGGTTTATAATAGTTACTAGGGAGGTAGGTGATTGCATTACAACATTCATTACAACACTTAGGTAAGTAATTTATGAACCCACCAATTTTAGATTACAAACATCATGTTAACCTTAGATTCACAACAAAATTTCAAAAACAAGTTGAAACAAATAGGAAGAACCAAGATGTAGGCATCAAAACACATTCATGTCAAATGTGTTTAAAGTTGGACGACCATGGCTTGCCATGTTTATAACCCAATTTACTATGAAGTAATGTCCATTGAAATCTACAACAAGTAGTCAAAGGACATGGAAGCCCTATGTGTGTCGTGACGTGTAGTGTTGTGACGTACAAGTGTAAATCCATAATAAACTTTACTAAACAAAAAGACTAAAGCCAGTCAAAGGTATAAACTAATCAACCAAAAAGAGATACATGCACATATATATATATATATATATATATATATATATAATGCACAAGAGGAGGTTGAGATGAAATTCTCATGTATCCCCCCCCAGACCTAAGTTGGGAAAAGCGTGTCATGGTTTGAGTAGGAATCAAGGTGTTATAGGAGAACATGATGAACAATACCAATTGCCAATGGGAATTTGAGTGAGCTCCGGCTTGAGGCAAAAGAAATGGTATCCACCATTAGAGTGATCCCAAAACAACATTTGATCAACATCGTCTGTCCTCTGACATACTTGACATGGATAATCAAGTGGAGGAATCCAAGTCGACGTAATGATGGTAGGATCCAAATTCGGCAAATGGCAAGGCGCACAATTTTTGGAATGATCTCGAATTGTGCGTCCATTGGTTCCTTGCAACTCCAACACACTTGAAAGCTTGATCACCTTAATCCTCAAGATAGTGCGATCAGAAGAAGTGTTTAGAGTATCATTGAATTACCGCTGGAAATACACAAAATCACCAACATCAAATTGTTTCACTTTAGGTTTGTAATTATCACCTAGTGTGTGTGCATACTGTAAGGTGTCTTGATGTTGTGTAATGGACAGGTTCTCCATGGTGATGGGCATAACCCTCCTAAATAGAGCAGCCATTTTTGCAATGACCCTAGCCCAAGTGGTTGAGGAGTCCAAGTCCATAACTTGGTCCATTTGAACAGCAACGAAAGAGGGTGGAATGGGATGTCTCCCAAAAAATAAAAAGTACGAAGAAAAATGAGGCAAAGTGGCATGTTTGGACATCTTATAACCCATGGCGATGTAAGGGAGGGATAGGTCCCAATCCTCTTTATTCTTAGTGAGGCAAATCTTCCAAAGTCCTTTCTTGCACGTTTGAACCATCCTCTTTGCAAGGCCATCAGCTTGGGGGTGATCTCTTGAAGTCCGATGATGGTCAATGACAGCATGGTCAAGTAGGTTTTGAAATTCTCCCTTGAATTCTGATCCTTGATTAGTAAGGCATTCAACACAAGCACTAAAACCCACTTAGATGTTGTTGTAAGAAAACTTGGCTGGTGTTGTGTGATGACTTGTCCGGTAGCACAATAAGCTCAACCCATTTTGAAAAATGCTCAATCATAATCATGATGTAAACATTACCCCTGGAGGTTTGTGGTAACTCTCTAGTTAAATCACATGATCAACGATAAAACATGCCCTGCATAGGGAGTGGAAAAAGCGTGAACTATCGAGAAGAGAAAGAAGTTATCACTCTATCACATTGTTCACATTTAGCAATGACGTCTCGGACCTAAGCATACATACTTTTCCAGTGGTAATGAAGAGCGAGAAGGCTATAAATATGTTTAATTCCAAAGTGTCCAAGCTCCGAGTGTACCTTTTGAATAAAACCAGGTTGTTCATGTGGTGGTGGAACCATTTTGTCGCCTTGTGGTAAGCATCGAATGAGGTGATTGTTCCTCCATGAGTAACGTTTAGACCGCTGTTGTATGTGATCCCGCTGACTTGATGTAACTTGAGGAGGGTATTCCCCATGCTGAAGAAACCTTTGAGTGTCCAAGTCCTCCCATATATCCACAATAGGATGCTCAACCATGTTACATTGCAGTAGTGCAAGATAACTAGATGCATCAGATACATGTACTGTTGAAATCTGGTCAAAATTTTGCCTAGTTTCTGAAAAATCTTCAAAGGTAGTGAGGGGTCTCCATGACATGGTATTCGCATTCTGATGTGTAATACTAGGTCAGTGAATAACCTTGAACTCATACTCTTGAAGTATAAGCGCCCAATGAGCTATTTTACTAGTAAATTTATCGTTGTTCATCAACCATGTGATAGGTTAGCGGTTGGTATACAAAGTGAAATTTGTGCCATAAAGATAGGGCCTGAAATGTATGATAGCCCATACAACATCAAGGCACTCCCCCTCGTACGAAGAGTAGTTACTCTTAGCCTTGTTATTTCGGGATGTATAGGCGATAACATATTCTTTACCTTCCTCATCAAGTTGGCCAAGAATAGCTCCAATACCAAGAGCACTCCAGTTAGTGTGTATAATGAAGACCTTATTGAAATCAAGTCTTCTCAGAATGAGAAACTTTGAAAGCTTCCTGAGCCTCATCACTCCATGTCCAAGCAACATCCTTTTTTAACAATGCATAAAGAGGATGAATAATAATATTGAAGATTTGGACATAAATTCTATAATAATTACATAGTCCGATGAAGTTCTTCAACGTGTGAATATCAGTAGGATTGGGCATTTCCAAAATGGCTATTACTTTGGCCCAATGAGCCATAATACCATTTCGCAAAATTTTGTGTCCAAGGTAAACTACTGAGGTGACAACAAATTCACACTTTTTAGGATGGATCTTCATATTGACTTTGTGGAGCCTCTTGAATAACTCCTCAAGATGAGCCAAGTACTGCATGAGTCCTTTGCTATGCACTAAGACGTCATTTATGTAGCACTTCAGGAAATCTGCCCTTTCAAGAACTTGGTCCATGACTCGCTGAAAGAAGACAAGTGCATTCTTCAATCCAAAAGGCATCACAAGCCATTTCCACAATTTGTTGCTTCCATGGAATATCTTTTTTTATGTGTTGAGAGGACGAAAAAATTATGGCATGACTGCTCAAGCTCCTTTAGCCCTAGTATTAGGACTTGAACCAGATGCAAGTCCATCGGTTTGAATTATTTGCTTACTGGCAGAAACTCTAGGTGCCACACTAGCCTCTTGTGCCGCGACATAAGAAGGGCAAAAAGAAGTAGTAAATTTTGGTGTGAGACTACAATTGTGTGCACTAGAAAGAACATACTCCCCAACCATGGCATCATGTGGGAGGCCATAGAACAACCTAGGAGGTCCCTATCGTGATCCTAAACCTTGTACAAGTTGGGCATGACTAGCTTGGTTGGGAGGACTTGCCTTTTAGATTAGCAAGCTGGGCCCTTAATGATTCAAGATCATTTTGTAAAGTTTGAACTTGAATTGCATGGGCTTGAAGCACTTCCCTTTTGTCAGCATTGTGCTCCTTCTTCATAGCATTCTTCTTGGAATTACCCTTGGTGGGCAAAGCCTGAGTGGAAGGTTAAGGTATCTTGGCTTTTAGTTGAGGGACAATGAAAGATGTTGGTAGATTTTGTTGTGGTAATTGGAGTTGCTTCCTTTTCGAGAACTTGGCAAAATAAACATTGTCCTGATGTCCTTGTTTCCCACAATAATCACAAAAGAGATCTTCGAAAGGAATGTTGCATTCACTTGCTTTGTGGGTAGGATTGCCACAGTAGTTGCAAGAAGGTAGGATGGGTGCAGCCGAATGCACTACTTTAGCCCTTGAAGAAGAATGTGATGATCTAGTTGATGCAATCAATGGATTTTAAGGCCTTGAACATGAGGGAGGCCTCATAGTATTAGCCTCATAGTGTGTGCATGAGCTAGTTCCAGCTTTTCAGAAATGTTGTACACATCTAGCAAAGTGTACGAGTCTCCAAATTCTATAAAAACCCGTTGTAAGACCTGCACATGGAGTGTCAGAGTACCTTCTAATGAATGAAGATACTGATTAATAGCTTCCAAGTCTGTGATGCTCTGAGTATCCTCTTTAAGCTTGAGATGCCTCCTGTAGAGCATCTTAAAGGTTTCATCTTTCTGCCAAAAGAAAGTGGCAAGCTAAAGAAGTTTTTCAGAACTTTTAACCGGAAATTCTAGTTCAAGAACTCAAAAAAATTCCTCCATTAGATCAGCAAAAACTTGTGCATCAATGGTGGAAAGAATGTTTGTGGTAACAACAACGAGTTGTTGAGGAGAAAGGTTTACTGAAGTAGGTATCAGATCTGGATTATTGGGCACAGTCCCATGATGTGCAATGACAACTTGAACTGCAGCTTGAAAGGTGATGGCAATGGCTATGGCATACGCTGGATTGGGGATCTAGATGACACCTAAAATTCTTAGAGAATGCTGCTCGTAAACATCCAATGCCTCATAGTGCACATAATGGGCCAATTATTTGAATGCGAACACCTTGGTGTAATTAGTGCTATATTTGAGCTCCAATTCATAGACCACAGTTGAGAAAGTTACCTTGAACTCCTTCAAAGAAATAGTACCTAGCCTTCCACTGAACTTCTCAATTCTCCCAAAGGAATTACTGACCTCCATGGTGTATATGGGTGTAGAAGTGACGGTTTGCAGTGGAATATACGGGGATGGTGTGAAAGTCGGTGCGATAACAGGTGTACCCCACTAATGAGCCTCTCCAAATGGACTTTGATGGATCGTTGATGTAATGTAACATAAACTTGAATTCCTGGTAGGAGTTATATTCGATGACGGTGGTGTTGTAGATGCTTGATGGTACCGTTGTGAAGATCGTGAGTTTAAAAAAATCGATTCAAAGGATTGTGTGTTACTTCATAGTTGATACCTGGGCTCTGGTTAAGCAGTAGTGCTCTCATCATTTGAGGACATGGTGTTGTCCCATGCCCCAATATTTTGTAACTATATAGAGAACTAGCTACAAAGTTTTAACACAATGTACGGTTTGAAAAATACGATGCGTCAATGGGAATGAACGGTGACAAACGAACGTTGGATGAAATGGCAAGATGGCAGAACGTAGGACAACATGATAGCAGGATGTAGAATAGCAATCCGATGGACAAAAGTCCGTGGACATACGTCCTTGGTCGGACGGAGGTTTGACGGACAAAAGTCCGACGAATGTCCTTGGATGGACAAAAGTCTGATGAATGTCCCTAGACGGACAAAAATTTGCAACGTGATGTTAGAGGTCATGGCATCGCAAAATGCTCGTGAGCTCCATGACGATGGCCAACGACAACGCGGTGCTATAACGTTGCAAGCATTGCAAGCTTTCAGCGCTATAAGCTCTTGGCGTTGCAAGCGTTGCAACCTCCCAGTCTGCAAGCTTGTGGTGATGTAGCTTGTGGCGTTACAACTTGCGATGCTACAATTTGTGACATTGCAGGCTCGCGGTGCTGCAACTGGTGGCACTACAAGCTTGCAGCGTTGCAAGCTTGTGGTGTTCCATCTTGTGGCGTTGTAGGTTTGCGGTGCTTCAACTTGTGGCGCTATAGGCTTGCGGTGCTGAAGCTTGCGGCGCTACAACTTGTGGCGTTGTAGCTTGCAATATTACAAGCTCACAATGCTACAATTTGTGGCAACACTGGAGCTTTCGGCGACACTTGAGCTTGCGACGACACTAGAGTTTGTCACGACACTAGAGCTTGCGACGACGTTGCTTGACAGCGATGCTTGTTGTCGAAGCTGAAATTTTTGTTTTTTATTTAATTTAATTTTTTAGACGGGTAATTTCAAGAGTTTTCAACTCTATGTTTCTGTGCAAGAGAAAGATAAAGAGAAAAGGAGGGGGGGAGGTTTGAAACTTGCTTTGTTGGTTAGCAAAAATGTAACAATGCAAGTTCCTTCAAACAACATTAGTAATAACATTAGTAGTAACTTGCGCTTCCTCTGGCAGCAGCAACACTAGTAGCAACAACTCAAGAATTCAAAGGCACAAAAAAATCTGTCACTTTCAACATGAAACAACAGAAATTAGAGTTTTTCTAGAATTAAATTGCAAAGAAAGAAGAACATGAAATGTATGTAGACAGTGGTCGTGCAATGGTCATTGTGAGCATTTTAAAATCCTATTTGATTATGGAGGAAACTTTCTTGACAAAAGAAATCTAGAAAAATTAAATAGAGAAAGGAAGGGCTTGGCCTTTTATATAGCCGCCAAACTAAAACCCTAAGTACCTAATAACGTACAGTCACCTAAGATCGTACATTAACCTTAAAAGCGCACATGGGCATGCTCGTAGTTGGCCATCATGTATGAGGCCATGTACGAGCATGACATGTGTATTGTGGACGAAGTTTAACGTAACTATTTTGAAAAAAAATGTAACAAATCCCAATTTCAAAGTGTTCATGGTAGATAGTGCCTAAGCAAATTAGAATGTTGTCCATATTGTTGATGGGACTAAAAATCTCATTGTGAATATGATTGACAAGGAATGAACTTGGTTTTTTCATTAGAATCAATCATTAAATAAGCACACTAAGTGTTTCATTGTTCCCAAGTTCCAAGCTTAGCACAAAACTTTCTATTATGGATATAAAAATGCAAGATCCTTAGGAGAAGTCGACCTTCGATATGCTATAATCTTGTATTGGTGATATTCCTTTGAAGTTGCTAGTGAGGGTGTAATTCATGAATTCAAAAACTAGTTAAACTTCTAACATTTATGATTAAGGCAACGGGGAGGATTCATGCTAAATCTATAAGATTTATTTGCACCATTCTTTTTATTGATATAAATCTTTTTTATATTGTGCTCTTACTTCATTTTGTCAAGTGTTGTGTTTGCTCATGTGGACCTCTTAGCTCGTAGGTAGTGATGGCAATTTGTGAGTTCATGCACCTATAAATGGTGACACAAGAGAAAAACACAATGAAAGAGTGAATTGGGTTGTCCCATCCTAACTTGATTTTACATTTTTTTGCATGTGACAATGGTGAAAGAGAAAACTCGAAAAATTACATTTCTTCTTTGTGCATTTGGATGATGATGGTGAATGTCATGCAAAAGAAATGGTGATGGTGTTCATTTCTATTTGTGATAGACATGGAGAAAGTAAAACACAACAAAATAAATATACAAAGAGACGATGGTGCACCAAAAAAAAAAGGATCTGGAAAAAGATGGGGCAAAAAACACACCTTAAAATTAAAGTTTTTTTGGGTGGTGGTATTCATATTAGATAATGATTAAACACAAAAAATACACAAACATAGAGAAAAAAAGGTTTTTTTTTCATGAATAAAAAAAAACACACATTTATCAAAAAAAAAAGAAAAGGAAACAGAGCGAGTTGAGAATCATTTTATTCCTAGTGACGGTGTTCACCTCCTTTTTATAGTAGAATGAAATGCATACAAAGATACACATAAATTTCATTTCTTGCATGAGTCATAAAAAGAGAAAAAATGCTGGAAAAAACGAAAATGGATTTTTAACAATGACATTCTTTGCCTTGTCGTAGTGAACATGGAGAGAGGGTAAAAAAGGCGATTTCGGGAGAGCTTGAACCTTTTTGGTTCAACTTGACCTTGAACTTGTTTTTTTTCATGGACCTTAACACAATGATGTTTGACTCCTTGTGAAAGACACAAAAGGGCACATATGGACCTCAACACAATGGTGTTCAATTCATTATGGAAAACATAAATGAACATATACGCAAAGAGAGAGAGAGAGAGAGAGAGAGAGAGGGATAAAAATCCATACACAAAAAATGAATGTGAGAAGGAAGCTTGAACCATAATGGTTTGAAAAGAAAGAATTGCAGGTGCCATCACCATGACATTCTTCTTTTAGATTTGGGGAGAAATGGGAGGTGTCCATGGGATTGCCCCATGTGGCATCACAATGATCATTGATTAAAAAATCCTAGGTCACATTCAAAAAATTTTAAATTTCAAAACCTTAAATGCACCCACCCATGACTATGCAAATGGTCTTGCAAATACTTGGTAATACTTGATTTAATTAAAAATATTTTTCAAATTTGAACCGAAAAAAAAAGAAAAAAAAAGCCTTAATTTATTATTCTCGTATTGAGAGGATGAATGGTGTCCTTGCATAAGATTTTAAATGTTTGTTCATAAGGTGTAAAGTGCATGCATGGAGATAGGAGTATCCAATTTGTTTTTGGAACAATGAGACTGAAACCTCTTCTAGGCTTTACTTACATGGGACCCGTGTACTTGATACTCTTGGAATTGGGTAAAGCTGAGTATTATTGAAAAACCCTATCCCTCCCCACCCCCCCCACTTTGAGAGTTTGTTCAACTTAGGGGACAAGTAGAACAGTTGGACAAGCTTGTTGTCACTTCCTCACAAAGACACTTAGAAAAGTGTTTCAATAAGAGAGAGCTTTGTAGGTGAACCTCAACAAAGGGGAACTATACTTATACTCATTACTCCCATCTAAAGCTTTTGCTACATACTAATCATCTGACTCTTATGTTCAATCAAAGCTTTTTTACTCTTTTAATACTATTGCACCCGCCCTTTACAACATTGACTTCTCCTCTCCCCGCTCCACCTTTTTTTTTTTTTTTTTT